>Ga0075530_1000359_pt1 | contig 21338 bp, 23 predicted proteins | sample NGEPerD_2_FD_75101 | JGI IMG/M metagenome (GOLD analysis project Ga0075530, IMG submission 75101) | Arctic peat soil microbial communities from the Barrow Environmental Observatory site, Barrow, Alaska, USA - NGEE PermafrostL1-D | ecosystem: Environmental > Terrestrial > Soil > Wetlands > Peat ... | reverse complement strand
CGACCGCGCCGGCGGCGAGCACGAGGTGCCGGTGCTCGCGCCAGAACCAGCGCGGGTGGCGAACCAGGCGCCGTGCCTCGCGCCAGAAGCGCCGCAGCCACGAGCCGCCGCTCAACGCCGCAGCTCCTTCCCGTCGAGCTCCCTGCCCATCCGGGCCGGCTCAGACTCCCGCTGCGGCGCGGCGCTCCGACTCCGCGGAAATGCCGTCGAGCAGCGATTTGATCGCAAACTTCACGATCCCGACCACGGCGCCGCCAACCAGCGGGACGGTAGGCGTGGTCCGCACGGCGTAGGTGACCTGGGTCCCAGAACCGACAGGTTCGAGCACGACCGTCCCAACGTGGTCGCGGACCGGCGCCCCGGAGAGCAGCTTGTAAGAGAAGCGACTTGGCGGTTGGAAGGCGATCACCTCCTCGCGCAGCGGCGGCCCGACCGAACTCAGAACGCGGATCGCCCCGACCCCATTCGGCGCCGGCTCTCCTTCGCGCTCCAGCTCAGAGCGGCGCATCGGCGTGATCTCGGCGTACCGCCGGTGATCCGTAAGGACATCGAAGACGGCCTCAGGCGGCGCATTTACCTCGCGAAGAAGAGTGAAGCTAGCCACGCCGGGGAGACTAGCGAGGTGAGCGGGTGTCCCCCGGCGCAGCGGCGTCCCTGTTATTCGCCCCGAACGCCATCTCGGACGGCCGCCAAGCCCGCAGGCGAAAAACCCAGCAAGCGGGGGGACACCCGCTCACCCCGCCAACGTCCAAATCCGTGGATCGCTTCCCTCGATAGCCGCGACCTCGCCCAGGATCGTCAGGTGGTCGAGGCAGGAGAGGACGATCTGCAGCACCCAGGCGCTGACCGGCGTGTCGAGGTTCTCCGGGCCGATGATCTCGCCGACGATCTCGAAGCCGGTCCGCTCGCCGCCGGCCAGCGCCGCGCGCACCTTGCCGAGCAGCTCGTCGACCTGGCGCCGCGCCTCGGCGATCTTGGCCTCGGGGTCGCGGAAGGTGCGGCCGTGGCCGGGCAGGACCAGGTCGACCTCCAGCGGCTCGACCCGGTCGAGGCTGCGCAGGAATTCGCCCACCGGGTCGGGGCTGTGGCCATGGTCGAAGAAGAGCACGGTGCGGCCGAGCAAGTGGTCGCCGGAGATCATCAGCTTGCGCTCGGGCTGGTGCAGGACGACGTGGGACGGGGCGTGGCCGGGGGTCTCGTGCACCTGCCAGGCGCCGAGGTCGGTCTCCACCTCGACCCCGGGCAGGAGGTCGCGATCGGGCTCGACGATCGCGTCGATCCCCGTTTCGTCGTCCCCCTTGCGCGACTCGCGGTAGCGCTCCAGCGCCGCTGCCGGCACGCCGCTCTGCCGTGCCACCTCGATCCGCTGCTCGAGCGCCGCGGCGGGGTCGTCGGCCATCGGGCGGACGTGCCCCCAGGCGGGGTGCATCCAGAGCTCGCAGCCGGCGCCTTCGACGATCGGCGCGGCGAGCCCGTAGTGGTCGATGTGGGAGTGGGTGCAGACGAGCAGGCGGATGTCCTCGAGGCCGAAGCCGGCCTGTGCCAGGGCCAGGTCGAAGCGCCGCAGACCGCCCATGCCGCCGATGCTGGTGTCGAAGAGGACGATGCCGTCGTCGGCGGCGACCGCCCAGACGTTGCCGTGCGGGACCCCGGGCCAGGGCAGCGGCAGCCGCAGCCGCCAGATGCCCGGCAGGACCCGCTCGGCGCGCGGCGTCTCCGGGCGCTTGCGGTCGCTCATCGCCGGCAATCCTTTCAGGGCCGGGCGATGGATCGCGTGAGGACCGTCATGCTGAGGTGGATTCATGCTGAGGTAGGTTGCTCGCTCGTGGCGTCCAGCAGCCCCAAGCGCGCCGGCCTCGCACTCGCTGACCGGGTCGGTTCCGGTCAGGCGGGCCGGGATGCCTCCGGCAGCGCCGACCTGCAGCGCGACCTCGGCGGCGCGATCATGCAGTCGATCTTCAGCGCCCTGTTCACCGCCGGCTACGGCGCCGCGCTCGTCTTCTTCCTCTTCCCCAAGCGGGACGAGGAAGAGGCGCTGCTCGAGCGCTACGCGTCCGAAGACAGCTGAGGAGCGACGATCAGCTGGTCGCGAGGCCGATCGCGAGCAGCGGGAAACCGGCCATCAGGCCGAGGTAGGCGCCGATCGCGACGCCGGTCAGCGTCCGCGTGGTGCGCGACTTGGCGCCGGCGACGAAGCCGACGAGAACGCAGAGGGCGGCGATTCCAAGTCCGATCCAGAAGATGTCGGGCATAAGCCGCGGCAGCCTATCGGAACACCGTCCGGCAAAGCGCCGGACCTGGAAGACGAGGAGCCGGAGGCGCCGCTCAGCGAGCCGGCTTGATGCGGAAGCCGGGGCCGCTGGCACTGCGGCGGCGTCCTATCCCGGGCCGGAGAGGAGAGCTACCCGTGTTCGCTGTTTGTCGGGGTATGCGCGACAAACAGCGAACACGTCGGGCAGGCGCTGGTACGTTGACGCCGATGGCCCGCCGGCTGGCACTCGCCTGCGCGATGAGCGCGCTGCTGTGCCTCGCCGCGCCCGGCGGCGCGATCGCCGGCGGCAACGGAGGCGCCGGCGGGGGTCAGTCCGCCGCGCAGCGCCTGATCGAGGCCTACACGCCGCGGTTGATGGTGCGCGAGCGCGACGAAGTCTGCGACACCAGCGGCGAGCAGTACGAGGCGGCAGCGGTCGACACAGTGCTCGGCAACCCGGACGTGACCCTGACCGAAGCCGACTCGAGCGGCAACGAAACGTTGGTCAAACGCGCCCCGACCGCCGCTGACATCGCCGGGCTCGGCGACAAGTACCATCTCAACCTGCCCGGCAGCCCGCTCGGCGACACCTGCGTATACGCCGAGGACTTCGCCCGGCTGAAGCGCGAAGGCAGGGCGCCGACGGTCACCTACGCCCACATCGCCCGCGAGGCGGGACGGCCCGGGCTCGCCGTCCAGTACTGGCTCTTCTGGTACTTCAACCAGTTCAACGACCTGCACGAGGGCGACTGGGAGGGGATGCAGGTCGTCTTCAAATCCTCCGACCCCGCCCAGGCGCTGAGGGAAGGGCCGAGTGAAGTCGGCCTCTTCCAGCACGGCGGCGGCGAGAAGGCCGACTGGACCGACGGCAAGGTCGAGAAGGACGGGACCCATCCCGTCGTCTACCCGGCGGCGGGCTCGCACGCGACCTTCTACGACGCCGCCGTCTACGTCGAGAACGGGCGCAAGGGGTCCGGCGTCGGCTGCGACGACACCAGCGCGCCGCTGCGCCGCCTCGTCGTCAGCCCGGTCCAGGCGCCCACCCACCCGGGGCCGCACGGCCGCTTCGCCTGGCTCACCTACGAGGGGCGCTGGGGACAGTGGGAGAAGAGCTTCAACAACGGGCCGACGGGAGCCCAGACCAAGACCCGCTGGCTCGAGCCGATGACCTGGATGGAAGAAATCCGCTCGAGCAGCCCGCGCCTTCCCGCCGGCTCGGTGCTGGGCCCGACCGTGACCATGTCCTTCTGCGGCGCCGTCGCCGAGGTCACTTCGTTCCTCAACCACACTCAGGACTCGCCTTGGGTGCTGATCGTGACGCCGATCGCCTTCCTGCTCCTGATCGCGCTGATCGCCAGGCGCACACGCTGGCGCCCGCTCGACCTCAGCAACCTGCGCCGCAGCCGCGCCTTCGGCCAGCTGCTGCTCGCCTCGGTCGGCCTCTACTGGCGCCACTGGCGCGTCTTCGCCCCTATCGGCGTGACCGCGATCCCGATCATCGGCGGCTTCAACGCACTCACCTGGCTGCTGACCGGCGATCCCGGCCGGCGGCTCGACGACAAGGTCGGGATCTCCGGCCTGCATGTGGCGCTGGGCGAACTCCTCAACGGCATCGGCGGCCCGATCGCTTCGGCGATCGTCGCCGCGATCGTGATCGTCGCCGTGCGCCAAATCAGCGAGGACGGTGAGGCGAGCTTCGTCGAGTCTTACCGCGGCATGTGGAGGCGCTTCCGCCGCGTCGTCGGCGCCCAGTTGCTGGCGACGCTGGGGCTGATCGCGATGGCGGTCACGGTCATCGGCCTGCCCTTCGCCGCCTGGAAGTACGTCGGCTGGCTCTTCCTCCAGCAGCAGATCCTCTTCGAGGACAAGTCCGTGCGGGCGGCCTTCCGCGGCAGCTCGGAGCTGGTCCGCGGCCGCTGGTGGCACACGCTGCGCGTCGCCGCCGTCTTCTGGCTGATCGGCCTCGTCACCGGCCCGGTGCTCGGCTTCGCCCTGATCTTCGCCGACATCTCACTGATCCTGATCAACGGCATAGGCGCCCTGGTCTTCGCCCTGCTCGTCCCCTACATCGCGATCGGCCGCACGCTGCTCTACTTCGACCTCGAGGCCGAGGCGGCAGCAGCGCCGGCGAAGAAGCGCTGGCGCGAACGGCTGCCCCGGCGCACCGCCAGGTAAGTTTGGGGCCGTGAAGCTGCTCGCCTTCAGTGACCTGCACCGCGACCTCGGCCAGGCCGCCGAGCTGGTCGAAATGTCGGCCGAGGCGGACGTGGTGATCGGCGCCGGCGACTTCGCCTCGGTGCACGAGGGACTCGAGGAGGCGGTCGGCGCGCTGGCGGCGATCGAGGCGCCGACCGTGCTGGTCCCCGGCAACAACGAGACCGAGGAGGCCCTGCGCGAGGCGACTTCCGGCTGGAGCGCCGCCACCGTCCTGCACGGCGGCGGCACGACGATCGAGGGGACCGAGTTCTACGGCCTCGGCGCCGGCGTCCCCGTCACCCCCTGGGAGTGGAGCTTCGACCTCGACGACGAGTCGGCGGTGCAGATGCTCGCCTCCTGCCCCGAGGGCGCGATCCTCGTCCTCCACTCACCGCCCAGGGGCCACTGCGACGCCAACGGCGGCGGCGACCACTTCGGCAGCCAGGCGCTGCTCGAGGCGATCGAAGCGAAGCGCCCCCGCCTCGCAGTCTGCGGCCACATCCACGAGTCCTGGGGCTGTGAGAGCCGGATCGGCGACACCCCGGTCCACAACCTCGGCCCGAAGGGCGCCTGGTTCGAGGTTTAGGCGCGCCCGCTGGACGCGATTCGGCCGGCGTCCGCACCTGCCGTCAGCGGTATTCCCGTGCGCCGCATTCTTGCCCATTGACGCTCGCAAGGGCGCTGCAAGGGCGCAGGATTGAAGCTCTCGGATGCCTTCTGAGCAAAAACCCCGCGTTAGCGAGGCTTTCTGAAGCGCGCCCGACAGGATTCGAACCTGTGACCTTCGGTTCCGTAGGACCTAGCCTGAGTGGGTTCGGTGCCGCTCTATAGAGCCAAGTGCCGCAGTCGGAGCCGAGAAATGTAGCCCGTTTGTAGCCCGGGGGGAGCAGGACGCTCGCTGAATTCAACCGATGACGCTCTTGATCGCCTCGTGGCTCTGCTCGAGCGGATGGGTGTAGATCGAGATCATAGTCTCGATCCTGTGGCCGGCGACGGTGGCGAGGTCGGCGTCGTCGATGCCCGCGGCGCGGAGGTGGGTGACGTAGGAGTGGCGGAACTCGTGCGGCGTCGGCTCGAGACCGCTGGCGATCCGGGCAGGCTCCCAGACGTCGCGATAGAAGTTGCGCTCGCGCCACATGTGCCCGCGCGGGGTCCGAAAGAGCGGCCCGTCTTCATCGCCCGGCGGCAGTGCCTCGAGCAGACGGGCGAGGCTCGGTGGCACCGGGACGCTGCGTTCGTGGTTCTTCTGATCGCTCGTGCCAACCAGCTCCCCTTCGTGGGCTGAGCACTCGAAGGTGAGCAGACCGTCCCTGAAGCTGGAGCGGCGCAAGGCGAGGAACTCGCCGAGGCGCAGACCAGTCAGTGCCGGGGTGAGCAGCAGGGCCTCGTAGTCGTGAGGCGAGTAGAAGCGCGGTCTGGACGCGTAGCGACCGCGGGTACGCGGGTCGGGAGGGCGCGGCGTGCGCGCCCTGACCTCGGCCCGGCCCGCTGCGGCGAACTCGCGCATCTGGGCGAAGCTCCAGATGCGCACCTCGCGCGGCGGCTTGCGGATCCTCGGGTCGCCACCGCGCAGGCGCACCCCCATGAACGGATTGGCCTCGGCGGCATCGTCGGCGATCGAGTCCTCGGCCATCGCAGAGAGCGCACGGAGGATGCCCCTTGCCCCTCCGGCCGAACGACCCTGTTGGCGGAGCATGTGGTCGAGGAGGTCGTGGACGTGGCGGCGCCGGAGTTCGTCGAAGAGCCACTCGCGCAGCGGGCGACCCTCGATCTCGACGTCGAGGACGTAGCCGACCCGGTCCCGATACGTCTTGTTGGTCCGGGCCGAACGGGGATGTCGCTCAAGCCAGGTCGGAAAGTATTCGCCCAGCGCCTGCGGCTCCTCGCTGTGGGCTCCGCGCTGATCGAGAAGCGCCTCGTCGATCGCGCGCTGTGCGTCGCCCTTGCGGGTGAAGGTCGATCGGCCGTCGTTCCAACGCGGCTTGGCGTAGCGGCGCCTGCCGACGAGATCCCGGTAGCGGGAGATCCAGACGACGCGGCCGTCGCGGTAGGTGCGTTTGTAGGGGGTCTGGCGGGGAGCGGCACCCGCCGCGCGGGGGCGACTCATGCCGTGGCGCGGCGGTCGCGGAACTGGGCGACGAAGTGATCGACGTCGGCCGGGTCGAAGCGGCGGCAGCCATCGAGCTTGTAGGAGTGAAGGCGACCTTCGGCGACCCATTTGCGGATCATCCGGTCGGAGACCTGCAGGTAGGAGGCAAGGGTCTCCGAGGTGAAGAAGGCGCGGCGGGCGGTGTCGACCGTGAACTCGGACATGGCTCGTTCACTCCCATGACGGGCGGTGGGCGCGATTCGTCCCACCCGCGGCCCGGATCGCGCCGGCCCGGGCCACTCGCCTCTCATCTGTGCCGTGGTCGTTGCGCTCATCTGCAATCTCCTCTCGCCGGTTTCGACGGCCACCCGGGAAAGCGCCGCAAGGCGCTACGGTGCGGCGTCGAAACCGGCGAGAGGACGCGCTCGCTCAGCCCGACTCCGGGCCGCTCGCGACAAACGAGCCGCGCCGGGCGCTGCCCGGCGTCCACTCAATGCCCTCGAACAGCTTCTCGCAGGGCACTCCCACCGCCCCGGCCAGTTTGATCGCCGTGTCGATACGCGGCGTGCGCTCGCCGCGCTCGAGCAGGCCGATCTCGGTCCGGTGGAGCGTGGTGCGGTAGCCGAGCTCTTCCTGGCTGATACCGGGCCGCTTGCGGACGCGCCGCAAGTTCTCGCCGAAGCGACGGGCGACGTCGTTTGAGTCGCCCATCTATTCGTCCAAGCGCCGCTGATACAGGGCAGCGCGCGTCGGCAGGACGTGGAGGCCGTCGCTTTCGAGCAGACCGGCAAGGGCGAGGTCGCGGACCGCAGATGCCAGCACAATCGCCCCGGCGAGATCGGCGGGGTCAACCGGGGAGGCCGCGGCCAGCGCCTCGAAGGTGAGCGGCAGCGGGTGCGAGGCCAGGGCGAGGTCGAGGATGCGGCGTTGCAAGATCGCAGTCGCCCGTCGCCGACGCCATGGGAGGCCGACGGCGGCGGCGGGCGTCGCAGAGGCGCATCATCCCTCCCCTTCCGCCAGGGCGGCGAGGAGCGCATGCATCGCGCGTGCGTGGCGACGACCTCGGCGTAGCCGTTCTCGGAGTCGTGGGCCTCTGCCGCCTCGCGCAGAAGGCGGGCGGCGTGCTCGTCGGGAACGCGAATCCCTCCCTCCTTCACCCCATCGAGCAGGCGGCGGTAGGCGGCCAGGTCGGAGCGGGTGCGGTCGGGGTCCTCCAGCCGCTCGGGCTCGCGTAGGTCGGCGTCGAGGGCCTCGATCCAGTCGCCCAGGTCGCGGCACAGGATCGCCGCGCGCGCGTCGGGCAGATCGAGGGGCACGAGACGACTGTCGTCCGTAGGGTTGTCGGTAGCCATGAGGGAGGTGCGCCTCCTTTGTGGTCAGGCGGCCCGTCGCGTCGTAACCGCGGTGGGTCGCCGCTTCGTTGTTGCAACGGAGATTACAGTATTCGCAAAGAAACCTTCGGGAAGAAAGCTCCTGGTAGAAACCACCCGAACCTGAAAGCCTCCCGCGGATGGACCGCTCGAAGCGCCCGCAGCCTGGACTCGGCCGCGCCGTGCGTCAACTACGCGAAGAACGGGGAATGAGCCAGGAAGCGCTGGCGGCGCGGGCGGGCGTCACGGCGGCGACCATCGGGCTGATCGAGCGAGGGCAGGCCAACCCGAAATGGGACACGGTGAAAACCATCGCCGCCGAGCTTGGACTGTCGATCAGCGAGCTGGCGAAGCTGTCGGAGAAGCTGGAGCGGTAGGGCTCAACGAGTGAGGACGCCCGCCGGCAACAGGGACTCGAAGGTCTCCTCGGTCTGGAAGTAGCTGGAGTGAGTCCGCTTAACGGTCTCCAGCGAGTCCGCTCCGACGAGCACGATGTCGAGATCGTCGCGGTCGCGCATCTCCCCCTCGATCTCGGCGTAGGCCGCCTGAGCGGCGTCGTAGTCGGTGCCGAAGTCGCGCACCTGAGCCTTCCCGGATGGGATGTCGTAGACGATCAGGAAGTGCTGGATATCAGCGTCGGTCATCTCAACTCCAGGTGACGGCGATCATCGTGTCGATCAACTCATCGATGTCGAAACCGGCGTAGTCGTCCTCCCCCTCCTCGGGCGGAGGTCGCAGGTTGAAGCGACGCAGCAACTAACCGGCGCGGTTCACCTCTCCCTTGGCGTAGGTCGCATCGGCGGGTGGCTTGAACGGGTCGGGCGGGCGGATCATCGCGGTCCATCGTATGCCCGGTCAACGCCTAGTTGGCGAGACAGCAGCGTCTCGTGGTTGGGGGTGTTCTATCCGTCACGCAGGGGTGCGCTCGGGATGTCGCGCACCACCAGCTTCGGCCAGTGGTGCTCGGCCTGTAGGCGGGTCAGCTGCTTGCGCGGCGCGGGGGCCGCGAAGGCGACCACGGCGTCGTGGCGGGCCATGTGGGTCTCGATCACCTCTCGCTCGTGCTCGGGCATGTGGCCGCGCCGTTTGACCAGGATCGCGTGGCGCTCGCGGCCAATCTCGACCACGGCGTTGGGGCGGTAGCCTCTGAGCCCCTGTTCGCGGACGACGCTGCGGCCGCAGATCCAGCGCGCATCGGGGGCGCGGCGGGCGATGTGGAGGCGGACCTCATTCACAGCCCTCATCCGCGCCATCGCGCCGACTTTCGGCCGCCGTGGTTGGAAGCCGGTGCCCGAGAGGCGCATCCCGCGGCCGCTCAGCCAAACCCAGTGCGGCTCGTCGTGCAGGAAGCGGCCGTAGTCGGTGAAGCCGGCCTTGAACAGGTGCTTGGCCAGGCTCGCCGCCCGGCGCTGGTCGCAGCCGAGGAAGCGGGCGAGCTGGTCGAAGGGGACCGCGCCCTGTTCGGCGATCAGGCGCAGCAGCTCGAACTCCCACGGCTCGGGCATGCGCAGCACCGGCCGATTGCGGGCGCCCGGCCCGCCGCCCAGCTTCCCCTCGCGCTTCGAGCCGATCTGCGCCAACGTGGTCGTCTCGCAGGTAGCCATGCCCTCACTCCTCCTCCTCGAGGTAGGAGATCTCCTTCGGCGCCGCCACCTCGACCGGTTCCGGCGGCCGCTCCAGCGGCTGAGCCTCGGGCAGCGCGGCGCGCTCGACCGATGGCGCGCGCTGGATCGCGACCTTCGCCGCCCGACCGCGGCGGATCACCCAGGCTTCTCCGGTCGCCAGCTCGCGCACCTGGTCGGGGTGGACCTTGGGCCGCTCCTCGGCGCGGGCGAAGCCCTCGCGCTCGCGGACGCCCTCTGCGTAGCGGTGGGTCAGCTCCACCGCCCGCCTGGTGCCGGCCAGGGCAGCGATCTCCTCCGGCTCGTTGACCGCGTGGACGATCAGCGTCTCAACCGAGCCGAGGATGCGATCGCGCTGCGTGCGCGGCCCCATCCCCGACGGGGTCTGCGGGATCAGCACCAGGCCGGTGTTGAAGCTGCGGGCCTGCTCGACCTTCATCGCGATGTCGCTCGCCCCGGCGACGGCGGAGAACTCGTCGGCGAAGAGCAGGCAGGAACGCTCGCGCTCCTTGCGCATCGTGAAGTAGTGGGCGAAGTCGGCGAAGAGCAGGCAGGCGGCGCCGGCGGTGTCCTCGCCCAGCGCCACCGAGTCGAGCAGGAAGTAGGCGGCGTCGGTGTCCTCGAAGGACCAATCGCCGTCGAGCGCGGAGCCCATCTGGCCGAAGAAGGCCTCGTAGCGCAGCCGCACCTGGCTCACTTTGTCGCGCGGCAGCGAGAGTACGGCGGTGCACGGCCCATGCGCGTTCAACAGCAGCTCGTAGTCGAGGCGTCCCAGCAACTCGGCGCTCGAGCGCGGCGGGCCGTCGGGGTGGTTGCAGGCGAGCTGCAGCGCGGTCTTGGCGATGTCGCGGTAGTAGGCGGCCGGGCCCTCGGGGACGAACTCGATCACCTCCAGGAGCCGGTTGACGATCGCCCGCCAGTCGCCGCGCCAGGCGTCGAAAGGCTCATTGGGGAAGACCCGCACCCGCCGGCCGGCCGCCCGCATCAGCGCCACGAAGCGCTCCGCCCCGGCGCGGTCGCCCTTGGCGTCCAGATAGAAGACCGGCGCATCGCTCTTCAAGGCAACCTCATGGGCGACTCGCATCGAGGTCTCGGTCTTGCCGCTGCCGCTGGCGCCGAGGATCACCGCGTGGCGGCACATGTCGGAGAACGGCCAGAGGAGGTTCGGGCCGTCCATCGGCAGCACCCGTTCGCCCGCCAGGCGGCGGCCGAGCGCCACGCCCTGCGGTGCGGAGGGGCGCGCGCACGCGGGGGCTTGCCGGCGCTTCAACATGGCTCGGCCTCCGGCACGCGGCGCACCGCGAGCTTCGGCCAGCGGCCCTCCGCCTGGACTCGCTTCAGCAGCCTGTAGGGAGCCGGCCCGCAGAAGTAGAGGACCGCGTCGTAGCGGTTGCTGTGTTCGGCGACGATGCGACGGATCTCCCGGTTGCGTTTGGTCGAGAGCTCGGCCTCGATCGCGTGGCGCTCCCCGCCGACCTCGAAGACGGCGTCGGGAAGGTGGTCCTCGGGATCGCGCTGGCGCAAGACAGTCCGTTCGCAGGCCCAGCGCCCCTCCGGCGCCCGCTCGGCCAGGTAGAGGCGGACCTCGTTCACGGCACGGCGGTGGGCAAGCATCGCCACGTCGGGCGTCGAGGCGACGAACCCGGTGTCGGCGAGCCGCGCGCCGCGCGCGTTGAGCCAGAACCACGGCATGTCCCTGACCAAGAAGCGACGATGGCAGACGCAGCCCGCCTGCTCCAATCCCTGAACCAAGGCCACCGCCCGCTCGAGCGGGCAGCCGAGGAAGCGTGCCAGCTGGTCGAGCGGGATCGCCACCTGCTCGGAGAGCAGCCGCAGGGCTCGATGCTCGTCGTCCGCCAGCTCGAGGTGACCGGTAGCTCCCGGCCTGGGGCTTGGCTCTTGCTGGGCGTGCATAGGCAAAGCGAACGCACGCTTGCGTGCGACACTGAGCGACGCCGCACGCCCAGCGGCAAGCTCCGCAGTCCGCCTCCTCAGACAGATCGCTGTCGAGCGACTCCTCCCTCGCTGGCTTGAACGGCCGCGAATGATCGCGCCGGCGGCGATCCCTGCAAGCCCTCTGCGCGCAGAGGGCTCCTCGCGGCCCTGCGGGTTCCGGGATCGCCTCTACCGGCGCATCGCGGCCTTCGTCAAGCCAGCGACGGAGGGGGACCGCAGTGTTCACCGTTCCCGGTCTCGAAGCAAAGCCGATCATCGACATCCTCGCCGGGGTGCGTGACCTTGAGACGGCCCGCGCCTGCTTCGAGCCGCTCGCCGACCTCGACTATCTCTACGCGCCGTACCGCAGCGAGGAGATGCATTGGTTCTGCAAGCCACATCCGAGCCGCCGCACCCACCACCTCCACCTCGTCCCAGTCGGTTCTCGGCGCTACGAGGAGGAGCTGGCGTTCCGCGATCGCCTGCGAGCCGACCCCACCCTCGCCGCCGAATACGCCGACCTCAAGCGCAGCCTCGCCAGCCGGTTCAGGGATGACCGCGAGGGCTACACCGATGCCAAGGCGGAGTTCATCCGCCGGGCTCTCGGCGACGGATAGACACGCGGATCCTCCCGGCACAGAAAGACGCGACGGCTAGAGATCGCGAACTCGCCGGCCGATCTCGTGATCCCGGGGATAGCCGGCTGATTCCCAGAACGCTCCGGCTCTCTCGTCAGCGAAGGCAACAAGGGCGGTTATCCGACGGGCACCGCAGCCCCGCAGGTACTCCTCTCCGTAGCCGAGCCGGGCACGCCGGGAACGAAAGCCAGGCGGTCCGTCACGCTCCTCGAAATTAGCGTCATTGCCTACGCTATCCAGCGGGCGTTGGCTAGCTCGTGCCGGTATTGGCCGGTCGCTAGGTAGGCACGCATGCGGCGACCCGGCGCGAGCGGCCTGACCTTGCGGATCGCTCGGGCAGGGGTCTTCTCCTCCGTCGCGTATACGCGACGGTAATCCGGGGAGTCGGGCACGGCCTCGGGATCGGTGGCGAAGACCAGGAAGCCGCGCCGTTCGGAACGAGCGCGATTTGCCTTGGCGATGCGCGCCTGGTCGCGTTCCAACTCCTCAGCCCAAGCAAATAGGTCTATCTGCGTTGCAGGTTGAGCCATTAGGAATCTTGTACCACGTCATTCGGTTGTCCTTGTCGGGCTTCTGCAAATCGGCACAAAGCCTCGACACTTTCTCCTGTATAGACGTCAAAGACGTCTTGATCGGTCCGCATGTAGGACCACTGGCGGCCGGTCAGCCTCGTCGCGTCACGACACCAGCGGCGCGCCCGCTTGTCTTTGAACGGCACGTCCGGATCCCGCAACCCCTTGGTCTCGACGAGCATGCACGAGTCGTCGGAGAGCCGCAAGACGAAGTCGGGGTAGTAGTAGCGCAGGGCTCCGCTCTCGGCGATGTACTCCAACGCGAAGCGGCCGAAGACCGGCAGCTTCGCGAAAGCGGCCAGGTCAGTTGCTCGGTCAAGGAACAACGCGAAGCGTCGCTCCAAGTCGTTGTCCACCGCCGTCAAGTTGAAGACCGTGCGCTCGCACTCGACCGTCGTCCGCGACCAGGAGAACGGCGGCGTCTCGGTCATTCGGATCGCCGTCTCAGTGATCGTCGCCTCGCGCTCGGTCAGGCGCAACCCGCGGATCGCCTCTGCAAACGCCTGCTTGACCAACTCCTGAGCGTCGTTCTCGGCGAGCCGCCGCAGCACAACCTTGTCGTCAAGCTCCACCGGCTCCTCGAAGATCCGCGACTCCAGGTAGGCCCGCACGAGCGGCGCCAGCGCAGCGAAGGCACCAGCGACGCCGGCCAGTCCCGCCACCTCGCAGATCCGGTTGGTGTAGTACGAGATCACACCTGAAGGATCCTCGGCATAGGGAACCTGGAACTCGTATTCCTCGATGATGCCCTTGTCGATGAGTTGCCGGCCCCGGTACCGGATGTATTCGTCGGGTTCGACCTTGGGAACCTCGAGCGGCGTCGGGGGTGGCCCGATCGACTCGAGGTCGAGTTGCTCAAAGGGAAGCTCCTGCAGGCTCAGCGAGCGGGTCAGGATCGGGATCGAGATCTCGAAGCGCTCCTTGCCCTCATCGGGGTAAATAGCGACGGCGCCCGGCTCGATCTTGTCGATCTCCTCTCGGTCGACAACCAGACCACCGTCGAGCTCCTTGTCCCAGAAATCCCGGAACGCCTCGTGCTCAATCACGACCACCCGCTCATCGAAGCCCGAGCCGGGCGGGGTCATTCGCCGCAGTCCCCGGCCGAGCGCCTGCTCGGGCAGGATTTTCGCTTTCGCGGTGAGGCTGCGCAGGGTGACGATCACGCTGACGTTGCGCACATCCCAGCCCTCGCGCAGCATCAGGACACTGACGATGCAGCGCACCGGACTCTCATCGCCGTCGATGTCGCGCGCCGCTCGGCGGGCAATGTCAAGGTCGGCCTTGGTGATCTCGCCAGAGCGGTTCGTATGGATGACGAGCAGTTTGTCGCCGGCGAAGTCGGGAAGCTGCTGAAGGTATGCGCCAACATCGTCCGCGGCCAAGGTGTTTTCGCACATCACGAACAGGACCGGGCGCTTGCCGGCTGGCGCCAGCGCCTCGTCGAACTTGCGCCAGCGCCCGACCGCGGCGTCGATCCAGCGCCTGTAGCGCTGCACCGCGGAGCTGCCCAGCTCCGGCTCGGCCCCGTGCAGCTCACCGATCACTGGTGTCTTGACGATCCCGTCCTGCACCGCCTCGGCGAGTGGGTAGTCGACAACTACGTGCCGGAAGGCCCGGCCTTTCTGGTCCTTGGGCGTAGCAGAGAAATCGAGCTGGGAGACGACACCACCATTAGTGTCTCCTGACGTGCTCATTTGCAACGTCGCATGGAGCCTCTCAATCGACTGGTTCCATTTCAGCTTCTCCGACCAGACGTGGTGGGCCTCGTCGTTGACGACCATGACTCGCTCGCGGCTCGCGATCCGCTGGAACAGCTCCTCGGCCGAGCTGCCGGTTCCCTCCGTGACACGCGGCCCGACCATAGCCTCAACTGGATTGGGGTCGGTGTCCTTCTTGCGCGTCGGCGGCTCGTAAAGCCTCTGCACGTTGGTCAGGAACAGGGCTCCTGGCGTCGTGATCGGGACCAATTCATCCTGGAGGACAACGGTCAGCTGGAAGTCCTCGGCCCACTCGGGCGGGATCAGCGGGTCGTGGTGAAAGGTGGCCGCATCGCCGAAGTCGCTCTTGAGCCGCTCGAAGACGATCACGTTCGGTGCGACCACGAGAAAGGTCGTCGCCATCGGCGAGTCCTGCTCGCGACGAGCGTGGAAGTAGGACCAGGCGATGCAGAGGCTCATCGCCATCGTCTTGCCGGACCCAGTCGCCATCTTCATCGCCAGTCGCTGGCGCTTCGTCTCGGCGGGGTCGATAGTGATCGGCGCATGCGTGTACTCGATCAGGTCAGAAAACGAGGCTACGCGCTTGATCTCCGAGAGATAGATGAACGTCTCGACGGCCTCGCGCTGGCAGAAGAAGAACCGGAAGGGCTCACCGGAGGGCCGCCGGTGGTCTTCCTCGAACCAGAAGCCGAGAAGCCGCTGCGTTGTTTCGCTCGTCCCCGGGTAGCCGTTGGCGCGCCAGGCATCCACCGCCGCGCGAACCCTGTCGACGAGGTGAGTGCCTTCGCTGGACCGACGGCGGGTACGAACACCGTAAGGGTCGGGATCGGCGCCCGGAGTCGAGGCGCCGTCGCTCACCTGACCGTGACCTCGGCCAGCTTCGTCGTGTCGTTGCCGAAGATGTCGATGATCTTGACGACGATCGAGTGCCGGCCCGCCTCCTCGTACTCGTGGGGATCGCTCTCCCGGGCCAGCTTCGGCACCTCGCGGGTGCGGTACGCCTGCCACTGGTTGTGGAAGGTGTCGTCGGTGTAATCGAAATCGACCGACCAGTAGTCGATCAGATCCGACCAGCTCTCGATCCGCTCGCGCACCTGGGTGGGGATCAGCTCCTCGCTGGGAATCGCGAAGTCCTTCAGGACGACAGAGACCTCGCGCTTGCTGCGCTTCACGTCGAGATCGACGTAGGCCAGCTCGAAGAAACGGACCGCGTCGGCGTTGCGAACGCCGGGCTCGATGATCTCGCGTGGAATCTGCAGAGGGCGAAGGTCGAGGCCGCGACGTCGAGCCGTCTCGCCGATCGTGTCGTGCAGCCCCATCTCCCACTCCCAGCCGAGCACATCGCAGGACTCGATGCCGTTGTCGGCCATCTCGTCCATCAGTTCCTCCAACTCGTCGATCGTCACCGGCGCATCCGTAGCGCCGACGTGGATCATGCGGCCGGCCTTCTGGCCATGCAGATTTGCGAATCCCTCGACCGGCTCTGCCTTGTAGAAGGAAAGGATGGTGTTCAGGTAGTCGGTGAGCCTGCCGTTCCCCGAAACCCGCTGCCACCGCTGCCGCTCGTATGCGCCCAGGTTCTTGATCTCGAACGGCTTGCAATCCGGGATATTGAGCAATCGTTTGCGCGTGGTGTGAATCGCGAAGCGGCCGAGATCACACGCGATCCAACGACGCCGCAGCTTCTCGGCGACCGCTGGCGTTGTACCGGAACCAGCGAAACAGTCGAGCACGAGATCACCTTTGTTTGAAGAAGCTGTAATAACCCGCTCAAGGAGGCCTTCAGGCTTCTGGGTGGGATAGCCGAGGCGCTCGCGTGCTTGAGGATTGACAGGCGGTAAATCGACCCATAGATCTTGTAGTGGTACGCCCGGCATATCCTCAGCGTATTGGAGGAGAGTTGGCGTGCCAGATTTTGTATACCGGAGCCGTCCTTCACGCTCATGCTCCTCCATCTTGGCACGTTGAATAGCCCACGTCCGCGAGGATGCAGGCCACTTGCCGCGCCACTCATAGATCAGGTTTTCGCTACCCGCGCCATGGCGCGGAGCATCAAGTGGCACCGTTCTGAAATACCGTCCATCCTCGTCCTTTTTGAAGTGACTCTTGAAGTACTCATCGCGATATTCAGTATGTTGCTCATTCCAAACAATCTGGTCGGTTTTTCCGTAGTACAAGAGCACGTCAGCGATCCGTCCAAAACGTTTTGGATCGTTGTGAGCGTTTGCGCGCCGCCAGACGATTTGATTACGGAAATTGTCAGAGCCAAAGATTTCGTCGCATACAACCCGTAACACGTGGCTCACCGTCGGTGCACAATGCAGATAAAGCGAGCCGTCCTCCGCCAGTAGTTCGTGAATCAGAACCAAACGCTTGTACATCATGGAGAGATACGAGTTTTGACCGTGACCCCAGGTATCACGATATGCGTGCTCCTCAAGGATCGACGGCATCTTCTCGATCGACGCATCGCCAACGGAAACTCGATGCGAGAAATCGGCGCCAGTGTCAAACGGAGGATCAATGTATACGAGCGTGACCTGACCTGCGTAGTCGCGAAGTAAACTGCTCATCACGAGTTCGTTGTCGCCCCAGATCAGCTGATTGGGCGAACGGTCTGGGTCACCGCCCTGGCCGGCGAGCAACGAGCCGCTGTCGCGATCACGCGTCGCCCGCGACTGGTTGATCGTCTCAACGGTCTGGAACGGCAAGCTGAGCCGCTCGACCTCGGTCGGCTTCCCATCCCATTCCAGTCGGACACTCATCTCATGCTCCGCTCAAGGCTCATAGATATGCAAGCCTAGAACCCGGATCGGCGTGAGCGCTTTCATGATCACCGGGCGAATCTCGGGTTTCGACAGGGCGCGCCAAGAAAGCTGGCTCAGGGAGCCGACGTGAGGACCGCGGAAATCAGTAGACAAGTTGACTGACGGAGCTCGGAGCGGTTCCATCAAACCCGCGCCTAGACAACGAAGGCCGCGCTGTAGCGTGCCCGGGTCACGGCGACGTAGAGGCGCTCTGGGGCTTTCAGCTTGGTCGGATCTCGGTGCGCCAGGTATTCCCGCATCGGCTTGGTCGGAAAGATCAACACGCGGTCCCAGGTGCTGCCCTTGGCGAGGCCGATGTTGATCGCTGCGTGACCAAGTGTCTTGCTGTCCTTGTTGTGGCGGAGGACCAATGGCCGGTACTGCTCGATGTAGTCGGCCACCTCGTCTTCGGCGATCTCAAAGATCCCGTCATGGCCACTGAGAACGTTCTCGACCGATTGCATTGCCTCCATCTGTGGAAAGAGGCCGGTGGCGAAGTCGCAGAGGTGCTGGTTACAGCGAAAGCTGTCAGCGCGAGTCTCGACCTTACAGAGAGCTGTTCGCTCATCGATCCACTCGGCGATCTCGGAGCCACGGTACTTCTTGTTTTTGGACCGGCGGTTGGTGAAGAGGATGTGCTGGCGCGGGTCGCCGACGACGGTGACACCGATCTGGGAGCCAAAGAGGAGGTCGAGGAACTCGAGGTCCCAGCCGACCAGATCCTGGACCTCGTCGATGTAGATGTGGTCATAGATCGCCTCGAGCCGCCGGATCACCTCACCGCCGGAGTCTTCATTGGCGCGGCAGGCCAGATCGGAGAGGACGTCGCCGTAGACATTTCTGCTGCGATCGAGGTAGTAGCGACGGCTGCCGCGAGTGGCATATAAGGGCGTCCCACGGTCGAAGTCGACACCCTGGATCAGGCCGGGCTCGCCGAAGACGGCGCTCTGGTAGGGATTCCCCCCTTCGCGCAGGAGCAGGGTCATCCAAGGCATAACTTCGACGTTCGCCGGAATGACACCGTCTTCGACGCTGAGTCGGCGCGCAATGCGCTGGAGGTTGTCGTTGGTGTAGGTGCTGACAAGGACCCGGCGATCGGGTTCGGACCGCGCACCGTCGACGACCATCTGCGTCTTGCGAGCGCCTGCGGCGGCGATGATGGCCTTATTTTGCGACGGTATCAACGAGATAGGCAGGCAGCGTGCATCGGTTCGCCGCCTCGAAGATCGCCAGCGCACAGACCGTCTTGTTCGCTGTCATGTAGGCGCACAGCTCGTCCCTACCGGCGTGGTTGGTTCCGAACAGGCCGTTCAGGGCCGCAATCTCGTTCGCCGAAACGATCTGGGGCTCGAGGGTCACGCCACCGTCCAGCTCGCCGACGTGGACCGAGGCCGCTCCCAAAGCGTTGTACTTGTCCCGCACCTCCTGCGGCTCTCTTCCGTCGTTGTCGGTCACGACGACGGTGGGAATGCCGAGTGGCTTGGTGATGCTGAGGAAGCGCTCGAAGGAATGGCCGCAGGTCAGGATCGAGACCCCGTCCTCGCTCGGTAAACAGTCGTGGGCGTCGAGGTAGGCGCGTTGGACGACCAGTTCGTCGGATGGGCCCTCGACCAAGATCACGCGCTTCGCAAGCACCGCGCGCAGAGTGTCGTAGCCGGGCAACTTCTTGAAGTAGTCGAGGGTCTCGGCCGGCAGCCCGGTGATAGGCAACCCCGCCTCCGGGCCGATCAGGATCAGGCGATCGAGGCCAAGCTTGTTTAGGACAAACGAGCTGTGCGTGGTCGCCACCACCTGCATGTCCTCACAGCGCTCGGCAATCTTCTTGATGAGGATGCCCAGCGAGGTCGGGGATTGATGATTCTCGGGCTCCTCGATCAGGATCACATGACAGCGATCGGCGCTCTGTTGAAGCGCGATCAGGATCTTCAGCGCCGCCTGATCGCCGCTGCCGATGTACTGGAACGGAAGGTCATCGAGGTGGGGAACGAGGTTGCTCTCCCAGGACGCCTTCTGAGACACGTCGACCGAAAGAGAGAGCTCCTTGTCGGTGAGGTCGTCCTGGGATTCGCTGAGCCTGGTGTTGATCGCCTGGATCGCATCGTCGTCGGCGAAGGTCTCGCGCAGCATGCGATAGGCGCGAGCCAGCTCCGCCCGCTCGGCCGGACTGAGCTGCTGGTTGATGATCTGCTCGACGTAGCGGTCGGCACCGCTCTGCAGACGGATCGAGGAAGCGTCGATGTATGAGAGCGAGATCGGGACGCTGCGCGCGGTGACGGCGTTGCCGGCAAAACTGCGCCACTCGAGGCGGTAGTACTCGGTCGGGACGAGGCGGATCTCCTCCGGCTTTTCGAGAAGGCGCTGATACTCCTCCGAGAAGTCTTGGGAGAAGCCCATCTTCACCCGAAACCCACATGCGTTTTCCATCGCCGTGTTGTTGGTGCCTTTGAGAAACGCCGTCTCCTCGCGCTCCTCGAGATAGAGGTCGATGACGATCTCCGGCGGCGGCTCGTTGCCGCCGGCATGGACGGCGTCGAGGTAGCGCTTGGCGGCGACCTGATTGACCAGATGTGGGGAGATGTCGTTGGCGATCAGTCGCCCACGCAGCCGCGAGGTGAGCGCCAGGTGGACCGCCTCCAGCACCGTCGTCTTGCCGGAGTCGTTGTCGCCAACGAGGACGTTAAGCCCATCGCGGAAGTCGAGCTTGAAATGCTCGAACACCCGGTAGTTTTCGATGTGAATCTTCTTCAACAATTATCTTCCCGCTGTTCGCTGTGAGGTCTTAATCGCGTGTCTCTGTTCAATTCTCGGCCGACACTGCAACCTGGCAACATAATCCTCACCTCCGGCGGAAACCGATGGCGGGACGCGCGGTATTTGCGGCTTCTTGAGCGGCGTTTTGTCACCGAGATGGAAGGCCCAGCGTTACGACGAGTAGCCCGAGGCTCAAGCGATGGCCGGGCGCGACTTGCACGTCGCGCCCGGCTCGCAGCAGCTTCCAGAGGCTGACATAGACGACCTCTCGCGCTTGTTCGCCATCGAGAGCACGTGGAGCTACCGATGCAACGAGCGCTTCCGGTGGACAGTGGACGTGATGGGAAGCGAGCGCCTGATTTATGAAGCCAGTGCGGACAAGCGCCGTGATCGCGCTGTCAGAGTGGTGAGAGCGAGACATGCCCGCCGGCCCCGCGGCGGGCGAGAGCGAATAGCGAGCGCCCCCTGGCAAGGACCGGGGACCCGCTGCTCTCCCCCAGCTTCTCGACGTCGATCACGGCGTCGGTCTTCGTCCGCTGGACGGCGCGTTCGACATACCCGAGCACCTCGGGCGAGCAGAGATAGCGGACGCGGCCGAGCTGGCCGACGGCAAGCGCACGCCGCCAAGCGCGCATCAGTTGGTCGAGGCGGCGGGCGGACTTGTCGGTCAGCTCGACCTCGACTGCCTCGGGCGGGTCGCCGAGGACGACCAAGTCAGGGCGGTGGAAGCGGCCGCCGCGGCCCTGGGCGGAGAAGACCCGGCAGCCCTCGGCGCGCTCGCGTGCTTCGATCTCGCGCTCGGAGAGGACGCGGTGGCCGGCGCGCTCGAGCTGGACGGCGACACGGGCGGTTGTGGCCGCGTGGATCAGCGTCGCCGGAGAGAAGGCCGGTGTCGTCAGCTCCCCGCGGCCGACGGCTTGCAGGCCCCGGCGCGTGCAGAGAACAAGTCGGCCGCTGTCGCCGAGACCAGGCAGGACCTCGACCAGGCCAGCCTCCCGCAACCGCCGCTCCCGCGCCGCCGTCACCGCCCTTCTGGTCCCCGCCCACTTCGCCACCACCGCCCTTGGAATCACCCCAAACCTAGCCACGAATTCCAAGACCTCCAGATCCCGCTCCGTTATCCGTTCTGTCCTTTTCGCACTTGTCACTTCCACTCAGACGTTCACCGATCCACTTCCGATCCACCCGCAGCCACTTCGCCTCTCCCCCGCTCTTGCCCGACTACGCAGCCGACCACATCCACTCACATCGTGTGGGGGTGTGGTCGGCTGCGTACAAAGGGCTCAAACCCGCTTCCGGGGCGAAGTGGCTGCGAACGCTGGATCTGGACCGGTATCTGGACTTTCGTCTGGGCCGGCGTCTGTAGCCGACGGGCGGCCTGGATGGTTG
>Ga0075530_1000358_pt1 | contig 21362 bp, 21 predicted proteins | sample NGEPerD_2_FD_75101 | JGI IMG/M metagenome (GOLD analysis project Ga0075530, IMG submission 75101) | Arctic peat soil microbial communities from the Barrow Environmental Observatory site, Barrow, Alaska, USA - NGEE PermafrostL1-D | ecosystem: Environmental > Terrestrial > Soil > Wetlands > Peat ... | reverse complement strand
GGCACGCGGTGGCACGCCGACCGGGCAGTTGTTGCACGCCCTCGAACCTCGACCGGTCAGTTCATCGCCTGTCAGTGAGCTCGAAATGCCCGCTCGGCGTCCTGGAGCGTGCAAGGAGTGCCCGGTCGGCGTGCTACTCGGCGAGATTCTTCAGCGCATCCTCGACCGCGCGGTGGAAGGTCGGGTAGGCGTAGATCATCGACTTCAACGTGTCCGTGGGGATCTCTGCGTGGACCGCGGTGGTCAGCATCGAGAGCATCTCTCCACCCGACGGACCGACCGCAGTGGCCCCCACCAGGGTTCCTCGGCCGGCGTCCTCGACCAGCTTGACCAGACCCTGCCCCTTGGCGATCCACCCGCGCGTCGACGAGGCGAGGTCCGTGAGTCCCACCCGCACGTCGAGGCCGGCGTCGCGAGCCTGCTTCTCGGTCATCCCGACCGACCCGACCTCGGGATCGGTGAAGGTGACACGGGGCACCGCGCGGTAGTCGGCAGCCGGACCGCCCAGTCCGAGGATGTCGCGCACGCAGATGGCCGAGTGGTACATCGACATGTGTGTGAAGGCCCCCTTGCCGACCACGTCACCGATCGCCCAGAGCCCCTCACCTGCCCGCATGTGCTCGTCGACGTCGACCGCCCGCGACTGCGGGTCGAGCCCGACGGCGTCGAGGCCGAGGTCACCGAGGTTGGGACGCCGTCCGGCGGCCACGAGCAGCTGCTCGGTGTCGAGGTCCTGCCCGTCGACGGCTACGCGGAAGCGGCCGTCGTCGTAGGACACCGCGTCGATCTTCACCCCGCTCAGCACCGCAATGCCCTCCTGGGCGAAGACGTCGGCGACCAGCCTGCTGACCTCGGGCTCCTCCGGTGCGAGGATCCGGTCGGCGACCTCCAGCAGCGTGACCCGTACCCCGAACCGCGCGAGCGCCTGGGCGATCTCGGCGCCGATCGCGCCACCTCCGATGACAGCCAGCGAACCGGGCACGGCCTCGACCCGGACGACGTCGCGGTTGGTCCAGTACGGCGTCTCCGCGAGCCCCTCGATGGGCGGCGCTGCGGGCGACGTACCGGGGTTGAGCACGACCCCGCGCGCCGCCTCGAAGACCTCGCCGTCGACCTCGACCGAGCGTGGTCCGCTGAGACGGGCGTGGCCGCGCACGAAGCGGACGCCGGCGTCCTCGAGCCGGTCGACGGCGACCTGGTCGTCCCAGTCGTCGGTGGCCTCGTCGCGAATCCGGTCGGAGACCCGGCTCCAGTCGGGCCGTACGTCGGCCTCCCCGGCCAGACTCGAGCTGCGGCGAGCCTCCTCCAGCACGTCGCTGGCGCGGATCATCATCTTGCTCGGGATGCAGCCGAAGTAGGGACACTCGCCTCCGACGAGCCGCTCGTCGACACCCACCACCGAGAGTCCGGCCCTGGCCAGCTCGGCCGCCGCGGCCTCACCACCCGGGCCGAGGCCGATCACCACAACGTCACATGAGTTCGTCGCCATGGAGGCAGTGTGGCATCGCCGCCCAGCAGGCAGCGGAGGTCACTCCGCGTGATTCTCGAGCAGCTCCTTGAGGTTGACCAGGTTTGCCTTGACGGTCCGCGTCTGCAGCTTGACCACCAGTGGCTCGGCGATCTTGCCGAAGACACCACCCAGACCGCTCTCCGCGGTGAGCTTGTAGTCGAGGCGGGTACCGGCGCCGGCCGGCGTCAACCGGGTGCTGACCTCGAAGGGCAGCTTGCCCTCGACCGACTTGAACGTGGACAGCTTCCAGGGCACGAGCTCCGTGCACTCGGTCACCCAGTCGAACTCCTGGCCCAACACCTTCGTCGCCCCTCGCCAGCGGGTGCCGACCGCGAGCTCGCCGTTGCCCTCGGGCTCTGACTGGATCGCGGAAATGTCGTAGACGACGAGGTTGTGTGCGTCGGAAATGAAGGTGAAGACGTCGGCCACCGACCGGTCGATGGTGATGGATCCCTCGATGGTGGGCATTGGCTTCTCCATGGTGAGACAAATGTTCCCGCCAGTTTCGTCGGCCGGACGAGGGGGCGCCACCGCTGGAGCGCGGTTTAGCCCACTTCGACCGTGGTGACGATCGAGGTCACCGACGCTCGCACGGGTGGAGCCGAAACCGGAACCCCGGGGTCGGTCGCGCCAGTGAACCACCGCAGCGCGCGCCGGGGTCATCGGTCGAGGTGCCTGGCACGCGCGAAGCAGAAGATCCCATAGCAGGCGATGCCCACTCCCATGGCGATCAGCAGGTAGGGCCCGAAAGGCTGTTCGAGCACCTTCTCCAGCGCCGCGTCCAGCCCACCCGACTCCTTGGCCTTGTGGATGAGCCCGGCGTAGCAGAACAGCCCACCGATGATCGCGAGCGAGATGCCCTTGGCGATGTAGCCGATCTTGCCGAGGATGAGGTACGCCGCACCGCTGTTGCCGAGCTTGCCCTCGGTGTCCAGGTGCTCGGCGAACTTCTCCTTCCAGCCACGCCAGGCGATGTTGCCGGCGTACCCGATGATCGCAAGGCCGATGGCGACAACGATCCACTGCCCCGCCGGAAGGTCCATCATCTTGCCGGTCATGCCGCGAGAGCCGCTGCCCGAGCTTCCCGAACCCGACGCGACCTTGACGGCGCTGACCCCGAGCACGCCGTAGACGCAGGCCTTGAGCACGGAGGCCACGCGCTTGCGCAGGCGCTCGGAGTCCTCCACTTCGCGATGGCCGAAGGCCGCCTCGATGAGTCGCCAGACCACGAGCAGGAGCATCCCCACAGCAACGCCCCAGACCATCGCCTGGCCGAACGGCTGGGCGGACAGCTCCTGCAACGCACCCTTGGCGCTGGCCTCCCGGCTGTGGTCGCCGAGCGCCAGCTGCACGGCCAGCCACCCGATCATCAGGTGCACCACGCCATAGGCCACCAGGCCCACGCGGACAGCGTGGTCGAGCCAGTCGCTCTGCTCGGCTTGGCGGCCCAACACCTCGGGCTCGCTCATTCGGAGAGTTCGAGCTCCTTGAACCATGACTCGAGGACGCCGTACGTCGTCCACCCCATCGAGGCGTAGAGACCGTCGGCGCCGGTCGGCGAGTCGGCGTCGACCTCCAGGCCCACCCGGTCGCGGCCCCACTCCGCGGCATCGGCGATGACCGCGTGCAGCAGCGCCTTGGCCACCCCACGCCCGCGGGCATGCATGTGTACGCCGATGTACTCGACGTAACTGCCCTCGTGTCCCTCGGCGTTCTTCGGCAGCACCGTGCCGACCAGCGCGCCAGCCGCGAGCGGCTGGCCGTCGTCGCCGTCGATGAAGGCGAGCCACCAGTGATCCCAGCGATGGCCGGGGTCTTCGCGGAGGCGCTGCACGAACTCCGGGAAGCTCTCGCGGTAGGAGTTGAAGTGGTCCTCGAAGGAGGCCTCGAGCATCTCGTGGATGAGGTGGAGGTCCCCGGCGACCGGCAGCCCGTTCTCGTGGCTGGCGACCCGACGGACGGTGACCCCCTCCCGGGGAGCCGGTAGCGAGGTGGCCTCCTCCGGAGTGACGGGACGTGTCATCTGCGGCCACGTGCGGCGCTTGGTGTAGCCCGCGTCGGCCAGCCACTGCTGCTGGACGGTGTCCTCGGCGAAGGGGCTCGCGTCCAGCCGGGTCTCGGTCATCTCGCGCAACGCGGCGATCTCGCGAGCCTGCCCTTCGCCCCATGCGTAGAGGGCGCCCGCGACGGCTCCGGCCTCGTCCAGCGAGCGGTCGACGTACAGCGCCACCATCGTGCGGCCCGATGCGCGGTCGTGAACCACGATCCAGGCGCGCGGCCGGCCGTCCGGATCGACCGCCAACAGTTGGCGGCGCGTCCAGGAGGCCGGTCCGACGACCTCGGACTCGATGGCCTCGCGGTCGACCGACGCCGAACCGGTGTTCGCCAGCCGGTCGGCCCCGCGCAGCTCGACCAGGGTCTCGAGGTCGGCGAGCTCGGGAACGCGCGCGGTCCACGCGGCCGGGAAGCCCGGCGGGGTGGGGACGGGAACCTGCTCGGCATCAGAAGTCACGCACCCATCTTGCCGGAATTTGGGCTTCACCGGGCCAGCAAGTCACGGTCGCGCACGATGTTGCCGAGCACACCGTTCACGAAAGCGGGGGACTCGTCGGTAGAGAGGTCGCGTACGAGGTGGAGCGCCTCGGAGACGGCGACAGCGTCAGGAACGTCGTCGACGTAGAGCACCTCGAAGGTCGCCAGCCGCAGCACGTTGCGATCCACCGCGGGCATCCGGCCGAGTTTCCAGCCCTGGGCATAGGTGGAGATGACCTCGTCGAGGCGCGGGCGGTGCTCGGTGACGCCCTGAACCAGCGTCACGGTGTAGTCGTTGACCTGTCCTGCATTCGACTGCTCCTCCAGGGCCTCGACCGTCGAGCGGTTGCGCATCTCGGAGGCGTAGAGGACGTCGAGGGCCCGCTTGCGGGCCTTGGAACGAGCTGACATCAGGCTGTACTGCTCACTGCGGGGCTGCTCACTGCGGGGCTGCTCACTGGGAGACGCGACCCAGGTACGACGAGTCCCTGGTGTCGACCTTGATCCGCTCGCCGGTGGTGATGAACAGCGGCACCGCGACCTGGTGACCCGTCTCGAGGGTGGCCGGCTTGGTGCCACCGGTGGAGCGGTCGCCCTGCAGACCGGGCTCGGTGTACTGCACCTCGAGCTCCACCGAGGCCGGCAGCTCGATGTAGAGCACTTCGCCATCGTTGGTGGCGACGATCGCCTCCTGGTTCTCCAGCATGAAGTTGGTGGCGTCGCCGACGACCTCCGGGGGGACCTCGAGCTGTTCGAAGGTGCCGGTGTCCATGAAGACGAACGACGTGCCGTCGTTGTAGAGGTACTGCATGGTCCGCTTGTCGACGTTGGCCACCTCGACCTTGACGTCGGCGTTGAAGGTCCTGTCGACGGTCTTGCCCGAGCTGATGCTCCTCAGCTTGCTGCGCACCACGGCACCGCCCTTGCCGGGCTTGTGGTGCTGGAACCAGATGACCTGCCAGAGCTGGCCGTCGAGGTTGAGCACCATGCCGTTCTTCAAGTCGTTCGTCGTTGCCATCGCTGGTTATCTCGCGCCTTCGTCGTGTCGGGGGCTCGGGTGAGCAGCTGCCGAGCAATCTCTGGGGCCCGACGCTGATCGGGCACAGCGACCCAGTCTAACGGCTCGCCGCAGTTCGCCGACCGGGCAGTTCTGGCACACCGTACGACGCTGAGCGGGCGCGGTCGTGACCAGAGGTACCACTTCGCACGCCCAGGCGATGCTTCTGGTCACGCACGCACAGGGCGCCGCGCCAACCACGGCCGCATTGCTGTTCCCCGCGACAGCGTGGAGCCATGGAAGAGACCTGGCGCCCTGTGTGCAGAATCCCGAACGATCTGGTGAGACCGGTTCCGCTCGACCCGCTGGGCGCCAGTGGCCCGACGCGCGGACAGGCACGTGGGACTGCCTGGCGGCGCTCCTCGTACGGGCTCTACGTCCCCCCGCCTGTCGACGGCACGCGCGTCGAGCAGCGGCTCCTCGAGCAGGCAGCCCGGCTACCTCCGGGGTGCGCCATCACTGGCTGGGCCGCCCTCCGGATGCACGGGGCCGTCTTCTTCGACGGACGCGACTCTCGTGACCTCTCGCCACTCGCGGTACCGGTCATCTGTGGTGTCGGTCAGCTTCGGCGAGCACCCGGTGTGCAGGTGCTTCGGGACCGGATCGATCCTCGAGAGATCGTGCTTCTTCACAGATTGCCGTGCACCACCGTGGAGCGCGCAACCTTCGACGCGATGCGCCTCGCTCCGGACATCCGCACCGCTGCCGTTGCGAGTGACATGGTCTTCGCGGCCGAGTTGACCTCGATCAACCGCATGCGCCGCTTCGCCCGTCAGCACCCGGGACGCCCGGGCGTGATCCAGGTGGGTGCTGCCCTCGCGCTTGCGGACGAACACAGTCGCTCGCCGACCGAGTCCCTGATGCGCCTTGTCTGGCAGCTCGACGCGGGCTTCCCACACCCGCTGTGCAACCGCGCCATCTACACGCGCACCGGTCGACTCATCGGCGTACCCGATCTGCTCGACGAGGAGGCAGGCGTGGCGGGCGAGTATGACGGTGGCTTCCACCAGAAGCGCAACCGAAGACGCCGAGACGCCGCACGCGAGCAGGCGTTCCGCGCGGTCGGCCTGGAGACCTTCAAGGTCGTCGCAGGCGATCTCGGCGCCGGTTCACTCGTGCCACAACGCATGACCGCCGCGCGCTCGCGAGCTCGCTGGCTTCCCCCGGAGCAACGCTCGTGGACCCTGGTCAACCCCCATGACGAGAGTCCCGAGGAGACCCTCGACTTCCGGCTCGACCGCCGCGACCTGGCGGACGAGCACCAGCGGCGCCTGGACGACCGTTCGTGACGAGAAGCACCAGTTCCCGACCTCGAACCGTGCTTTTCGTCACGACCGAGGACTCCCGGCGCCGCTCGTGCTATCGGGCCCTATCAAGGCAGAAAAACTGTAACCTGTTCTAGTCCAGGGCTCGCCCCGACAACCGCAACCACCCGGCCAACACCCCTCAACGACCACAAGGACACTGACCATGCAGAAGCTCGGCCGGTGTCTCGTTGGCTCCCTCCGCTCCCAGGTCCGCGAGTACGCCCGCATCCCCGAGGTGGAGATTCGCGAAGGCCGCTGGTTGGAGCTGCCCCGTCGAGGACGCACCTGGGTCACTGAGCTGCCCGGGCCGCCAGGCGCACCGGCGATCGTGCTGCTGCACGCGGTCGGTTGCACCGGGATGCTCACCTGGTTTCCAGCCGTGCACGAGCTCTCGAAGCGCTTCCACGTCGTGGTCTTCGACCAGAGGTGGCACGGGCGCGGCATCATCTCGGAGAGCTTCTCGGTGCACGACTGTGCCGATGACGTAGCCGCGGTGGTCAACGAGCTCGAGCTCGACCACCCCATCGTGGCCGGTTACTCGATGGGATCGATCATCGCCCAGCGGGTGAGGCGCCAGCATCCCGACCTCGTGGGCGGCCTGATCCTCGCCGCCACCACGGACCGCTTCCGCACCAACGGGCGCGAGACTGTGTTCCACGCGGGCATGGAGGTCGCGATGGGCTCGCTGCGCACGCCCGCGAAGTCGCGGACGGTTCGCTGGGCCACTCGCTCCACCGCCGAGGTCCTCGACCTCGGTCCGACCGACACGGTCGCCTGGGCCCTCAACGAGTGGCGGAGCACCAGCCCCTGGGCGATGGCCCAGGCGGTCGCGGCCCTCGGGCGGCACCACTCGACGCCGTGGCTCAAGCGCATCGACGTACCCACCGCCGTCGTCATCCCCGTGAACGACCACGTCATCCCCGCCGAACGTCAGCGACGGCTCGCCGGCCTCATCCCGGGCGCGACCGTGCACGAGGCGCCCTGCGGACACGCGGGATGCGTGATGCAGGCGGAGAAGTTCGTGCCGGTGTTCCTGGAGGCCACGATCGTCACGGCCGCCCGGATGCGGGACCGGCAGCGGCTCGGCGCCTAGGCCAAACCGGCGCCCAGGCCGAACGGGGTAGTCCCGAACAAACGGCCCCTCGCGGGAGCAAATTCAGGGGCCGTTTGCTCGGGACTATCCGGCAACGAAGCAGGCGTAACCGGCCACTACCCTGCATGCCATGACCTTCCGCCGCCGCCAACTGGTCGCCGCCGCGCTGACCGCCAACGCCTTGAGCCCCCTGGGTGGGCGCTACCTCTCGATGCCGGCCTTCTTCGCCGGCTGGCTGGCCGGCGAGCTCGCCCCACAGCTGCTCGCGACCACGTTGGTCGACGCTGCGGCCGAGCTGACCGTACGGCGCAGCCGGACCAGCTCCCCGAGCCGCACCGGGCTCGCACTGGCGGCCGTGACCACCGCAGGACTGGGCTACCTGATCGTCAACGCCAACCGCTCGGCCACGCACGTCGAGAGCACCCTGCGCGACGGACTGGGCGATGACTACCTCGACGCACTCGAGGAGCCGCCCACGACCGAGGACCTGAAGCTCCGCGTCCGCGAGCTGGCCCGCCCGTTCAAGATGGCCCGGGCCGACGCCGAGGTGATCCGCGACATCAACTACACCGTCGGTGGGAAGCAGGCCCGCCTCGACATCTACCGCCCCGTGGGAGTCGATCTGGAGAACGCTCCGGTGCTCGTGCAGGTGCACGGCGGCGGATGGACGATCGGCACCAAGGAGCAGCAGGGTCTGCTGCTGATGAACCGGATGGCCAGGCGCGGCTGGATCTGCGTGGCAATGAACTACCGGCTCGCACCGAAGCACCCGTTCCCGGCTCAGATCATCGACGTGAAGAAGGCGATCGCGTGGACGCGCGAGAACATCGCCGCCTACGGCGGGGACCCGTCGTACCTCGTGGTCACCGGGGGCAGCGCCGGCGGTCACCTGGCCGCGCTCGCGGCCCTCACGCCGGGTGAGCCGGACTACCAGCCCGGCTTCGAGCATGCCGACACCAGCGTCGCGGGGTGCGTGCCGTTCTACGGCGTCTACGACCTGGCCGGCCTTACTGGGGACAAGGCAGCGATCGCGATGCGCGACTACTTCCTTGGCCCGCGCGTCTTCAAGGTGGACCCGGCGACGCATCTCGACGACTTCATCAAGGCCTCGCCCCTGGCCCAGGTGTCCCCCGACTCCCCGGACTTCTTCGTGCTGCACGGAGCCAACGACTCGCTGGTCCACGTGCGGCAGGCGCGTGGGTTCGTGGACAGGCTGAAGGCGGAGTCCAAGGCGACAGTGACCTACGCGGAGTTCCCCAGCGCCCAGCACGCCTTCGATGTGTTCGGGTCGATCCGCAGCCACCACGCGGTCCGGGCCGTCGAGCGGTGGCTGCTGCACCACCGCGCAGGGTTCCAGCGCAAGGACGCTCTCACGTCAGTTCGGACCTCAGTCACGAGGTAGCCCGAGGGTCCGCTCCCCCACGACGTTGCGCAGCACCTGAGTGGTGCCCCCGGCGATCGAGGTCCTCGGGTACGGCGATCCCGGCGAGCCCCATCTCGGCCACGGCCCCGGACTGCTCGGCGAACTCCGCCACGGGGTCGCCCTCCGCCAGCCGCACCGCCTCGATCCCGCCGAGCGAGCTCGCCCAGTTGCCGAAGACGTCCGCCAGCTCGACGTAGTCGTCGCTGATCCCGATCGGCACGCGGGCTCCTCCCGGCCAGCAGTGCGCCATCCGAATCGTGGCCTCCAGGCAGCTGGCGCCTCCGGGCATCGGTTCGGATGACCCCATCGAGCGGCAACTCCTGGTACCGCGCCACTAGGCTGCCGCCCGTGACGCAGATGCCCGACGACCTCCTCGCCCACGCCCGCTCGGCGAAGGGGTTCATGCCCGAGGACGAGGGCGACCTGTTGTTCGCCACCGCGCGCAAGCATCTGGGCGAGTGCCCGGGCCTGGAGGTCGGCACCTACTGCGGCAAGTCGGCGATCTACCTCGGCGCGGCGGCGCGCGAGGCGGGGACCGTCGTCTTCACCGTCGACCACCATCGCGGGTCCGAGGAGAACCAAGCCGGGTGGGAGCACCACGACGCGACCCTGGTGGACCCCGAGCTCGGCGCGATGGACACCCTGCCGGTCTTCCGGCGCACCATCGCGCTGGCCGGGCTCGAGGAAGAGGTGGTGGCGGTCGTCGGGCGCTCCACCACGGTCGCCACGCACTGGCGTACGCCGCTCGCGCTGCTCTTCATCGACGGGGGTCACGCCGACGAGCACGCCCAGAACGACTACTCCGGCTTCGCGTACTGGGTGAGGCCGGGCGGTGCGCTGGTGATCCACGACGTCTTCGAGCGCCCCGAGGAAGGCGGTCAGGCCCCGTTCCACATCTGGCAGCGCGCGGTCGCCGGCGGCGCCTTCGAACCGGGCCGGACGGTGGGGTCGATGCGGGTGCTGACCAGAACGTCAGGAACGGCGGGAGAGGGCGTCGGCTGAGAGCTCTTCCGGACAGCCGCACTCCAGCCCGATCTCAGGGAAGTCGGCGGCCAGCGTCTCACCACGCATGATCCCCGAGGCCGGCGAGGTGCGGCTGAGTCCGTCGGCGGCCAGAATCACGGCCGCCGCGGTGTAGGTGGTCTGTTCGGCCGGCCAGTTCACGTCGGCGGGGGTGACGTAGCCGGTCCAGTAGCTGCCGTTCTCGTGACGCAGGTGCTGCATGTCGGCGTACAGCTGAAGAGCACGGGGGTGGTCGTCGAGGCAGTCCAGCGCCATCACGAGCTCGCACGTCTCTGCCCCGGTCACCCACGGGTTGGTGTCGACGCAGCGGATGCCCAGGCCCGGCAGCACGAAGTCGTCCCAGCGGGAGGCGATCAGGTCGATCCCGGCCTGACCGCGAACGGCACCACCGAGTACGGGGTAGTACCAGTCCATTGAGAACCTCGACTTCTCCAGGAACAGGTCGCGGTGCTCGCGCAACGCATGACCCAGACGCCCACCTGCCAGCTCCCACTCGGGTTGCGGCTCGCCGACCAGCTCGGCGAGGGCCACGCCGGCGCGCAGCGACTGGTAGATGCTCGACGAACCGGCAAGCAGGGCGTCCCCGCTCACCCGCGCGGGACCGTGGTCGTCCCACTCCTGGGACCACGCGATACCCCCGAAGGGCAGCTGCATCCCGGCCACGAAGTCGAGCCCACGGCGTACGACCGGCCACATCCGCTCCATGAAGCCAGGATCGTGGCGCAGCAGCCAGTGGTGCCAGAGGCCGACGGCCGGGTAGGCGCACATGTTGGTCTCGCTGCTGACATCCTCGACCTCACCGACGACGGTCCTCATCGCCCAGGTGCCGTCGTGGCGCTGGTTACGACGGCACCAGGCGTACGCCGCCTCCGCGGCCTCGACCTCGCCGGCGACCAGTAGCCCCATCGCCGCCTCCACGTGGTTCCAGACGTCGACCTGCGCCCCGGTCGTCCACGGAACTGCACCATCGGCCTCCTGCATGGAGATGATCGAGGCAGCAGTCTCCGCAACCTGCGCGCCGGTCAGGACGCCTGGGACGGACGGGATCTCGTCGGTTCCGTCCGGGCTCATGCCGGCTTGCTCAGGTAGAGCACCGTGCTCTTGCCGATCAACGGGTTCAACACCTTCTCGGCTCCGCGGGTCAGCCTGCTCCAGCCGGGGGTCCTCATGATGTCCCACACCAGCACGTGGTGATAGGCCCGAACGATCCGGTTCTGGTCGTTGTCGACACCCACCGCGCACTTGAGCCACCAGTACGGCGAGTGCAGCCCATGTGCGTGGTCCTTGCCGTCGTGGACCAAGCCGGCCTTCGTGAGCTTGCCGACCAGCTCGTCGTCGGTATAGATCCGCACGTGGCCGCCCTCGACCTCGTGGTACTGGTCGCTCAACGCCCAGCAGATCCTCTCCGGCAGCCACCGGGGCACCGTCACGGCCAGCGTGCCGCCGGGGCGGAGCACCCGGACCAGCTCGGCGATCGCCGTCTCGTCCTCGGGAATGTGCTCGAGCACCTCGGAGGCGACCACCCGGTCGAACTCCTCGTCGGCGAAGGGCAGGGAGAGCGCGTCACCCTGCTTGGTGTCGGCCTCGGCACCGTCTGGCACCTCGCCCGCATCCCGCATCGCGGCGAACAGGTCGGAGACGTCCGACAGCTCGTCGGCATCCTGGTCGAAGGCGATCACGTCGGCGCCGCGGCGATACATCTCGAAGGCGTGCCGCCCGGCGCCACACCCCATGTCGATGACGCGGTCACCCGGCCGAAGGCCCAGCCGGTGGAAGTCAACGGTCAGCACTGGCGGTCCCCAATGTGAGTGCGGTCGAGCTTGTGGTGACGGCGCCCGAGCCTGCGGTGTCCGTGGTTGAGCTCGTCGTGTCGGTGGTTGAACTCGAGGTGTCGGTGGTTGAGCCTGTCGAAACCAGCGACCGCGCCGTGATCACCTCGATGTACGCCGCAGCCGTGGCCTCGGCCACTGCGTGCCAGCTGAACGTGTCCAGCACCCTGCGGCGGCCCGCCCGGCCCATGCGCAGCCGGCGCTCGGGGTCGTCGAGCATCGCCGCGATGGCGCGCTCCAGTTCCCCGACATCGCCTGGGGTGACCAGGTCGGCGCACTCGCCGTCGTCGCCGACCACCTCGGGGATGGCGCCCGCGCGGCTGACCACGAGCGGGGTCTCGCAGGCCATCAGCTCCGCTGTCGGAAGGGAGAAGCCCTCATAGAGGGAGGGCACGCAGGCAAGCTCCGCCGACCCCATCACCTCGACGAGCTCGGAGTCGCTGATGCCGCTGACGAACGAGACATGCTCGGCGATCCCCAGCTGCTCGACCAGCTTGACTGTGCGGCCGCCCGCCGTGGGCCGGGTGACGAGCAGCAGCTCGACCTCGCGCTCGGTCGACAGCTTGGCGAACGCCTCGAGCAACGTCGCGATGCCCTTCATCGGCGCGTCAGCGCTGGCCATCGCCAAGATCCGGCCAGGCACTCGTGGCGTGGTCGGTGGAGCGAAGACCTCATCGACCCCAAGGGGGATGACCTGGAGGTTGGCGGGGTCGACTCCGAAGTCGGTGATGATGTCGCGCCGACTGGACTGCGAGACAGTGAGGATCTTCCCGACGCTGCGGGCGACCTTGCCCTGCATCTTCAAGAATCCGTACCACCGGCGCAGGGTGAGCTTCTTGCGCCGCGTGCGGGCGGCCTCGATGTCGATGCGCCGGTCGAAGGTGATCGGGTGGTGGATGCTCGTGATCAGGGGAAACCCCATCTCCGCGACGTCGAGCATGCCGTAGCCGAGTGTCTGGTTGTCGTGCACGATGTCGAAGTCCCCCAGGCGGCCACCCAGGAGCCGGGCGACCCGCTTCGAGAACGCCTTCGGCTCGGGGAAGCCGGCGGTCCACATGGTCAGCACCTCCTCGATGTCGATGAGGTCGCGGATCTCCGTCGGCTTCGGTATCCGAAACGGGTCCGGCTCGCGGTAGAGGTCGAGGCTGGGCACCTTGGTCAGAGTGACGCCTTCGTCGAGCTCGGGGTACGGCTGTCCGGAGAAGACCTCCACGCAGTGACCGAGGCCCACCAGTTCGCGGCTGAGGTGGCGGATGTAGACGCCCTGACCGCCACAATGTGGCTTGCTGCGGTAGGACAAGAGTGCGATGCGCAAGAGGCGCCTTCCTGGGCTCGATTCGGCAAGGACTCCGGTGTGAACCGCCAGTTCTGGAACTGGAACGTGTTTCTATTATGCCGGAGCCCACTGGTAGCCTGAGACTGCAGGTCCAAGGTCAGGTCTCGGGGCCTGAACCGCAGAAATCAGCTCCGGGAGGTTGAGATCTTGGCCACCGTGAGTTCCCTGACGCATGAAGACCTCGGTTCAGCCGCACAACGTGACCGCCGGCGGCGCATCCTCGACGCCACTATCTCCCTCGCCTCCAAGGGCGGGTTCGACGCCGTGCAGATGCGGGCCGTGGCCGAGCTCGCCGACGTCGCGCTCGGCACGCTCTACCGCTACTTTCCCTCGAAGATCCACCTGCTCGTCTCCGCGCTGGCGCGCCAGTTCGAGGAGACCGAGGCCAGCCTGGGTCGCCGGCCCATCCCCGGTGAAGATCCTGCTGACCGGGTCACCTACGTGCTCACCCGCGCGACGCGCGGCCTGCAGCGTGAACCCCACCTGACCGAGGCGCTCACCCGAGCGTTCATGTTCGCCGACTCCACAGTCGCGGGCGAGATCCACGTCGTCGGCCTCAAGCTGACCTCGATGCTCAACCGGGCGCTGCAGGGCGACCAGTACGTCGAGGGCGCCGAGCCCACCGACCACGAGATCGCCGTGGCCCGCGTCATCAGCGACGTCTGGCTGGCCACCCTCGTCTCCTGGGTCACCGGACGGACCACCGCCGACGAGGTCTCCGAGCATCTCGAGGCCGCCGTCGAGCTCATCCTCCGCTGAATCCGCCGAAGGCCGAAGTCGCCGACCGGGCAGAAGTGCATGGGAGGAGCGAAGCGGGGGACGTGCAGTTGTGCCCGGTCGGCGCAACTACAGGGAGACCCACACCCAAGAAACAGAGGAAGGATCACAGGGAAAGAACCGGCGGAAAACCAGGCCGCACACCAGATCTGCCCCCGACTACCCACCGAACGCGTGGGTCGCCGTCGCGCCACAGTCGATGGGCAGCTCGGCCCCCGTCACAAAGCTCGACTCGTCACTGGCGGGATAGAGGGGATGTGGGCAGGGCAGGTGTGGCGGAGGTTGGTCGGGCTCATGCCCCGACGATGCTGATCGCCGGCTTGGGACCACCCCGGCCACCGCGACCCTCTGACCGCCCAGCACACCGGCCACCCTCACAGCGGCCACACTCACATCGGCCACCCTCACAGGGGCCGGGGCCACTGGCACGCCAAGATCCAGGGTCCTTTGGCGCTCGTGGTCGCGACGCTCGACCTCGGAGCAGCCGTCGTGACCGAAAGCACCAAGAGGGTCGCCACAGTGGTGCCTTTGGTCACGAACGGCCCGGGCACGACGCACGGCCTGCTCCACCTGTGGTGGCGGAAATCTCACGATCCGTCAGAGGAGTGCCCCGGGAAGACGTGGGCCTCGGGGTCAACCAGCACGGCCGCGTTGTTGACTGCAGTCGCGACCTCGCCGAACCCCACGGCGATGAGCCGCACCTTGCCCTCGTACTCGGTGATGTCACCTGCGGCGAAGACCCTCGTCAGGTTGGTGCGCATCGCGGTGTCGACCTTGATGTGGCGCTTGTCGAACTCCAGACCCCATTCCTTCATCGCAGTGAGATCGGCGATGAACCCAAGGGCGGCGACGACGCTCTGGGCGGGGCGGACGAGCACCTCGCCATCTGCGGTGGTGATGTCCACGCTCTCGACGTGGTGGTTGCCGTTCAGTGCGGTCACCTGTGCCTTGGTGATGACCTCGGTGCCGCCGGCAAGCACGGCGTCGACCGTGGCCTGGTGGGCGCGGAACTGGTCGCGTCGGTGCACCAGTGCGACCGAGGAGGCGATCGGCTCGAGGTGGTGGGCCCAGTCGAAGGCGCTGTCGCCGCCGCCGACGATGACGACGTCGCGGCCGGCGTACTCCGCGAAGGACGGGACGAAGAAGACCAGGCCCCGGTCCTCCCAGCCGTCGCCGGCCGGCAACGCCCTCGGCGTGAACTTGCCGATGCCCGCGGTGATGATCACGACCTTGGCGCGTACGACGGTCCCGTCGTCCAACTCCATCGTCGCGCTGTCGTCGTCGCTCCGGAGCCCCTTCGCGGTGCGACCGAGGAGGTACGTCGGCTTGGCGCTCGCGGCCTGCTCGACCAGCTGCTCGACGAGCTCACGGCCCTTGACGTTGGGGAAACCGGCGACGTCGAGGATCGCCTTCTCGGGGTAGAGGGCGGACACCTGGCCGCCCAGCTCGGGAAGGGAGTCGACCAGCGTCACGCTCATCCCGCGGAACCCCGCGTAGTAGGCACCGAACAGCCCGGACGGGCCGGCACCGACGATGAGCAGGTCGGTATCCACCTCGGCCCCCGTGCCCAGATCGTCCACCGCGCCCTTCATCTCAACAGAGCCTTTCGTCACAGAGCGTTTCGTCCCAGAGCCTTTGTCACAGCGCCTCTTGTCACAGAGCGTTTCGTCGCCACTGAAGACTGGAACGTGTTCTAGTTTATCAGAACGGCTTGACCTTTTGTAAGCGCCACTCGCCCGCGTCACGGGTAAGGGCTGCCAAGACCCTACTTGTATCCACACGCTGGTTCGCGACACCTTTGGCGGTGGTCAGCTGGTTGACGAAGAGCAGTGCCACAACCTTGTGACTGGAAGCGGAGACGATCGAGCTGGCGACGACCGAGGCCGTCAGCTCTACCTGGTTCTTGATTGTCTGGTCCTTGATCTTCGCCATCTGCTTGGTGTACTCGGTGCGCAGGGTCGGCCCCAGCACTGCCTCGGCGGCCAAGGTGTCGGAGTCGAGCGTCTTCCAGTTGAAGGAGAGCATCCTCTCGTGAGCTGGGTGGCGGCCTGCAGGCCGGCGTCCCGCGCCTCGACAGACGTGATCGCACCGTCCGGCGCCTGTCCCTCCGGAGGGTTCTCGCTGCGGTACGCCCGCGCCCGCGCCCGCGCCCGCGGCCAGCACCAGGCACAGCACGACCAGGATCCTCAGCAGCCGGAAGCTGGCCAGGAAAGGTATCTGCTCACGCGGCCCGTCGTTCGCCCACGCCGAAGAGGGGGCAGGAGGGGCCGCGGCCTCGTCGGTGAGGTCGCTCCGGCAGAAGCGGCACTTGATCGCCGCGGCCTCGATGATTTCGGCGCAGTAGGGGACAGCTCTTCTCATCCGGATTCGTCGTCGTCATGCTCAGCGCACGAACTGAAGGTTGGAGATCAGCCACTTGTCACCCGTACGGGTCATGTTCAGCTTGAGCCGGTAGGACCGCGGCTGCGCCACGCCCTTGGTCGACTTGTTGGACACCTTCGCGTCCGCGGCCACGAACACCACGGCGTTGTCGTCGTCGATGTCGCCAATCCCCACCTCACGCACTGTTCCGGTCGAGATCGACTGGCCCTGCTGCGCGGTGGCCTTCAAGGTCGCCTTTACCCGTGAGTACTCCTCCTTGAACGTGCCGGTCGCGCCGGCGAGCACCTTCGCGATCAGCTCGTCCATGAACTTGTAGTCGACCTCGATGAACGCCTCGGTCTCGGTGCGGGCGGCCTTCGTGACGGCGCCGTACTGGCTCGAGAGCGCCTCGGCTCGGGAGTCACCGGGCGTTGCCGAGGCTCCGTTCTTGAACAGCACGATGGTGGCCACGACCAGGACCAGTGCGACCAGCATGAGGACGACGTTGGCGATCCGCCACGACGTACCTGCCGGTCCAACGCGTTCGGCAGGATCAGTCACTCGCTGTCACCGGTCCCGTCAGCATCCACATCCACGAGTCGTCCCCGACACGGTCCGCAGTCCTCCTTGGGCGCCCACCGTCAGCGTGATCCCCCGGCCGTTGTAGACACCGCCGGCGTCCACCTTGCCGGTCTTCGCATCGTACGGCGCGACCCGGTAGCTGCGACCTAGACTCCGGCGGGTGAGCGAATCGACCGAAATCACCAGCAGGTGGCCAGACCCCTTCCGGCACCCCTCCGCCGTGCTGCTCATGGCCCAACTGCTGGCGGTCCTCGCCTACCCGTTCCTGGATACCTCACGGGCCGGATCGGCAGTCCTGGGCGTCATCTCGATGGTCGCTGTCGGGCTCGCCCTGTGGGTGGTCCGGAGCACCCCGGCGCTGACCTTCATCGCCGTGGCTCTCGGCGTGCCGGCGCTGATGATGACGCTCATGGAGGCGGCGATGCCGGGTGAGACCTGGGTGGTGCTCACCGGCGCCCTGCTCCACGCCCCGTTCTACCTCTACGTCTTCTACGGCACGATCCGGTACGTCTTCCACGACGACCGGGTGACCACCGACGAGCTCTACGCGATCGGTGCAGCGTTCACGGTCCTGGCCTGGGGGTTCGCCTTCGTGTTCGTGGCCATCGAGATCATCTGGCCTGGCTCGATCGAACCGCTGACCAGCGGCACGGGTCGCTTCTTCGATCTGCTGTTCTTCTCCTTCACCAACCTGACCAGCGTCGGGCTCTCGGACATCCTGCCGACGGGCAGCCACGCCCGGTCGGTGGTGATGGTGGAGCAGGTCGCTGGGGTGCTGTACGTCGCGATGATCATCTCGCGCCTGGTGGCGATGACGGTGCGCGACCGGCGCTGAGGCTCAGGAGAAACCCGAGGTCGCGGGGTCGACGGACTCCTCGGCGCGCTGGCGCAGGAGCAGGGCTCGAGCACGGCGGCGGTATCGGAGGATCTGCACGATGCCGCCCGCCCAGAGGAGGTACTGCACGCTCATCGCCCACCGGAACGCCGAGGGGGTGTAGTCAGCACTCGTGCCCGGGGTGCGCCAGTCGAGCACGATACCGATCGCCACCACCAGGCACAGCGTCGCGGTGAACCCCGCCTGGTTGATGATGCCCGTCGCACTGGCGAGGCGGTGGGCAGGATTGGAGGTCCTGGCGACGTCGAAACCGATGATCGAGGCAGGTCCCCCGAACCCGACGACGACAGCGAGCAGCACCAGCAGCCAGAGCGGGGCGTCGCCGGGCCAAGCGAGCACGACCGTCCAGACGACCACGAGCGCACCGACGATGCTCAGCACGATCGTGGAGCGGTGCCAAGGATGGGCTCCGACGAGCCAGCCGAGGACGGGCCCACTGGCCATGATGGCGACGACGATCACGGTGAGGAGGAGGCCAGCCGTCCCCGGTGAGCGGCCCTCACCGCGCACGAAGAAGGGGTAACCCCAGAGCAGGCTCAGGGTGGTGGCGCTGAACTGCGACGTGAAGTGCATCCAGAAGCCCAGTCGGGTGCCGGGCTGGGCCCAGGAGGAGGACAGGCTCTCGCGCACCGAATGGAAGGAGAACCGGGCACCTCGAATTTTCTCTCCTGCCGGGGCATCGTGGAGCAGCAACAACACCGCCAGGGTGAGGATCACCCCGACGGACGCCGCGCCGAGGTAGGCCCGCGTCCAGCCCAGGTTGCTCAGCGCCCAGGTCATCGGAAGCGCGGCGACGACGGCACCGAGCTGGCCGAGGGTGCCGGTGAGCTGCGTGATCAGCGGGATCCGCCGAATCGGGAACCAGCTGCTGACCAGGCGTAGGACGCAGATGAACGTCATCGCGTCACCGACACCCACGAGCGCTCGGGCGAGCAGCGCGACCGGGTAGCTCTCCGCGAAGGCGAACCCCGCCTGCCCGATTGTCATCAGGACCACGCCGACAAGAAGCACGTTGCGAGGGCCGAAGCGGTCGACCAGCAGCCCAACTGGGATCTGCATGCCCGCGTAGACGAGCAGCTGCAGCATGGTGAACGTGGCCAGCGCGGTGGCCGAGATGTCGAAGCGTTCAGTGGCCACCAACCCGGCGACCGCGAGCGAGGAGCGGTGGAACACGGCCAGGACGTAGACGAGCATCCCGACGATCCAGACGACCCAGGGGCTCCGAAGTGCGGAATGGAGCCTGGGCCGTGGGGACGATGTCACTCCCGCTATTTTACCGGCGTCAGTCGAGGCAGAACTCGTTGCCCTCGGGATCCTGCATCACGATGAAGCCTGCGCTGAGTTCCGTGCCTGGCTCGAACCGGCGCACTCGGGTCGCACCGAGACCGACGAGGCGCTCGGCGTCGGCCTCGAGTGCCGTCATCCGCTCGGCGCCTTCGATCCCTGGAGCGGCGCGCACGTCGAGGTGCACCCGGTTCTTGGCGGTCTTGCCCTCGGGTACTCGCTGGAAGAACAGGCGCGGACCGTTTCCGTCCACAGGCACTGCGGCTGATCGATCGTTCCGCTGGTCCTCCGGAACCCCGACGCTGTCGAGGAAGGCGTCCCACGAGTCGAAGCCCGGCGGTGGCGGTTGCTCCCGGTAGCCCAGCACCTCGGCCCAGAACCGGCACAGGGCGTCGGGATCGGCGCAGTCGAAGGTGATCTGGACCTCCCTGTGAACGCTCATGAGCGACGTCCGGTGCGTGCGATGGCAAGGCGGAGGAGGGAAGGCGGGCTCCACGCTTCGCGTGCCGTCGACCGACACGGCATCGACCGGCAGGGCGCCGCCAGCGTGCGTGTCCGGGCGGCGCTCACTTGGTCGCCTCCATCATCTGGCGCAGCTCCTTCTTCAGCTCCGAGATCTCGTCGCGCAGCCGGGCCGCCAGCTCGAACTGCAGCTCGGCCGCCGCGTTGTGCATCTGGTCGGTGAGCTGCTGGACCAGCTCTGCAAGATCGCTCGAGGGGATCCCGGCCGTGTCGGGCAGCCGCTCATGCATCCTGGACAGGCCGGGAACCGGTGCCTTCCTGCTCCGGTCTCCGCGGGCGCCGGTGCCCTGCCAGGTCTCGAGGAGCTCCTTGGTGTTCTCGTCCTCGCGGGCGAGCATCTCGGTGATGTCGGCGATCTTCTTGCGCAGCGGTTGCGGGTCGACGCCGTGCGCCTTGTTGTAGGCCACCTGCTTCGCGCGTCGACGGTTGGTCTCGTCGATCGCCATCTCCATCGAGGCCGTCATCCGGTCGGCGTACATCACGACCTGCCCGGAGACGTTGCGCGCCGCACGCCCGATGGTCTGGATCAGGGACTTGTCCGAACGGAGGAAGCCCTCCTTGTCGGCGTCGAGGATGGCGACCAGCGACACCTCGGGCAGGTCGAGCCCCTCACGGAGCAGGTTGATGCCCACGAGGACGTCGTACTCCCCCAGCCTCAGGTCGCGCAGAAGCTCGATGCGCTTGAGGGTGTCGACCTCGGAGTGCAGGTAACGCGTGCGTACGCCGTTCTCGAGGAGGTATTCGGTGAGGTCCTCCGACATCTTCTTGGTCAGGGTGGTGACCAGCACCCTTTCGTTGCGCTCCACGCGCAGGCCGATCTCGTGCATGAGGTCGTCGATCTGGCCCCGGGTCGAGCGGACCACGACCTCGGGGTCGATCAGACCGGTCGGCCGGATGATCTGCTCGACGACGTTGTCGATGCCACCACCACAGCTGATCTCGTACTTGCCCGGCGTGGCCGAGAGGTAGATCGTCTGACCGATGCGGTCGAGGAACTCCTCCCACTTCAACGGCCGGTTGTCCATCGCGCTGGGCAGCCGGAAGCCGTGGTCGACCAGGTTGCGCTTGCGCGACATGTCGCCTTCGTACATCCCGCCGATCTGCGGGACCGCGACGTGGGACTCGTCGACCACGAGCACGAAGTCCTCTGGGAAGTAGTCGAGCAGGCAGTTGGGAGCACTGCCGCGGCCCCGACCGTCGATGTGCATGGAGTAGTTCTCGATGCCCGAGCAGGACCCGACCTGGCGCATCATCTCCACGTCGTACGTCGTGCGCATCCGCAGGCGCTGCGCCTCCAGCAGCTTTCCCTGCTTCTCGAAGGCCGCGAGCTGCTCCACGAGCTCGGCCTCGATGCCCGCAATGGCACGCTCCATCCGGGCAGGACCCGCGACGTAGTGGGTGGCGGGGAAGACGTAGAGCTCGTTGTCGTCGGTGATGATCTCGCCGGTGACGGGGTGCAGGGTCATCAGCCGCTCGATCTCGTCACCGAAGAACTCGACCCGCACGGCATGCTCCTCGTAGACCGGGAAGATCTCGAGGGTGTCCCCGCGAACCCGGAAGGTGCCGCGGGTAAAGGAGAGGTCGTTGCGGGTGTACTGAATTTCGACGAGACGGCGCAGCACGTCGTCCCGGTCCATCCCTCCCTCCAACGGGCCGACTTTGAGGCGCAGCATCCGGTCGACGTACTCCTGCGGGGTGCCGAGACCGTAGATGCAGGAGACCGTCGAGACCACGATGACGTCGCGACGGGTGAGCAGCGAGTTGGTCGCGGAGTGGCGCAGCCGCTCGACCTCCGCGTTGATGGAGGAGTCCTTCTCGATGTAGGTGTCGG
>Ga0075530_1000357_pt1 | contig 21376 bp, 21 predicted proteins | sample NGEPerD_2_FD_75101 | JGI IMG/M metagenome (GOLD analysis project Ga0075530, IMG submission 75101) | Arctic peat soil microbial communities from the Barrow Environmental Observatory site, Barrow, Alaska, USA - NGEE PermafrostL1-D | ecosystem: Environmental > Terrestrial > Soil > Wetlands > Peat ... | reverse complement strand
CTGGAGGCGCTGGTGATCTCGGGATGGGTTCGGGGCTTGTCGGACCGTGACATCGCAGCCGCGCTCGCCGAGGTGTTGGGCCCGGAGGCCGCGTTGTCGAAGTCGACGGTGTCGGTGATCTGTCAACAGATCCGCACCGAGTTCGATGCGTGGCGCACGCGGGACCTGTCCGGGCTTCGCATCGACTACCTGTACCTCGACGGAAGCCACTTCCGGATGCATCCCAACAGCCCGGCCGAGCCGGTGCTCGCCGCGTGGGGCATCGACACCGACGGCAGGCCCGTGTTCGTGGGCCTGGCCGCGACGAGGTCGGAGTCCACCGATGCGTGGGGCGACTTCCTCGCCGATCTCGAAGCCCGGGGCTTGCGGCCGCCGGTGCTGGTGATCTCGGACCGCGCACCGGGACTGTTGGCCGCGATCGAGGCGGGCTCTGAGACCAGCCTGCGCCAGTCGTGTCTGATCCATCGGCTTCGGGAAACATCCTCGCCAAGGTGTCCAAGCACGACTGGGACGTCGTCAAGGCCGGCTACTGGTCGATCTTCGACGACATCGACGCCGAACCCGGCGACCGTGCCGTCGCCGAAGCGACACGGCGTGCCCGCGGGTTTGCCGACAAGTGGGCCAAGACCTACCCGGGTGCCGTCGAGTGCCTGCAAACCGATTTCGGGTCGCTCAGCGCGCACCGACGGTTCCCTCGCGAGCACTGGAAGCGCATCCGGCACTCCAACTTCATCGAATGCACCTTCGGCGAGAGCCGACGACGGGTGAAAGTCATCGGCCGTCTCCCCGGCGAAGCGAGTTGCGTGTCGCTCGTGTGGGCCGTGCTCGACCGCGCGAGCCGCGGATGGCGCGGCGTCACCCACACACCCGCCTCGATCCGCCTCCTACAGAACCTGCGACGAGACCTCAACCAACCCGCCGACACCCAGCCCGAGGAGGACACCAACGAGGCTGTCACAGCCGCGGCGTAGAATGATCACGGAGCCACCGCCCTCCCCGTCGTTTACACCACACGCTGGACGCCACCGCCTGATCCCCGCCCAGCGGCAGCTCCAGCAGGACATCGTCACCCCGAGTGGTACGAAGATGAAGATGGGCACTGTGCGGGAGGTAGATGGACCGTTCGACCATGCTCGTTGGGGCGAACTGTGCCGCTCGCTGATCCGCGGTCACCGCTCGGCCGTCGGCGAGCACCACGGACATCACGCCATCACGATCGAGAGACATCGCCACGATCCCGGCGAACGATCCCCCGGGTGAGCGCGAGCGAGGGTCGGGTGACGTGTTCAACTGTCGATGACCTGGAACACGCGACGGTTCCAGTAGAGACGGTCATAGCGGGCGTCGCCATAGGGCTCGAGGATCCCGAGCTCGACGAGAGACGACACGGCATTGCGGTTGGCCTGGTTCGATCGCCCGTAGCGGCGTTGCGCGTCGGAGACCGAGAGGATCGGGTACGCGATCAGGTCGTCCGCGATCTCGACCGCGAGTCGGGCGCGTGGGTAGGCGGTGCGCACCGCATCACCGACCTCGTCACGGAGCACGAGCAGCCGCATGATCCGCGCGTGGCCGGAGCCTGCCTCGGAGCGAACCGCCTGCGCGAAGAAATCGATCCACGGGGCCCAGTCACCGGTCGTGCTCACCGCCAGCAGGTGGTCGCGGTATTCGTCGGCCCGGTCCTTGAGCCATGGGGAGACGGACAGCACGGGAGCGCGGAGCGCGCCCTCGCGCATCATCTGGAGGATGGCAACGAGGCGACCAACCCGACCGTTGCCGTCGGTGAACGGGTGAAGCGTCTCGAACTGGTAGTGGGCCATCGCGACGCGGGCGATCAGCTGGATCTGCTCGACCGGTCGGGGAACGCTCAACCAATCCACCCATCGTTCGCATAGAGCTCGGAGTCGGTCGCCCGGGGGAGGAGGGATGAAGCGGGCCTCGCTCACCGGTCGGTTCTTGGTGCCGATGAACACCTGGCTCTGGCGGATGGAGCCAGCCTCGGGACCGTCGCTGTCGGTTCCCCGGACGATCTCGGCCTGCAACGAGGCGAGCATGCCTAGCGTGATGGGACGCTCACCGATCCACCCATACGCGGCATCGGCCGCGCGGGCGTAGTTCATCACCTCGCGCACGTTGGGCGCGACGTCGGATTCCTGCTCCTCGAGCGGGAGGACCTCAGCGGCGAACAGCTCGGTGAGGTCCGCATAGGTGCCCTCGAGTGCCGAGGTGCCGATCGCCTCGCGGCGTGTGGCGACGCGCGTCACAAGCTGCGGGTTGGGGATGAGGCTGGCCGCCGCATCGAGACGGCCGAGCTCGGTCATGGCCTCGCTCACAACCATCCAGACGGAGCCCGGCAAGTCGACGTGGTCGGGCAGATCGGCGGGAACGAAGGCCTCCGCCTCATACGGCTCGCCGAACCGCGCGTCGTGCCCCGAGATGGGAACGACGCTTCCGATCGGCGAGTCCCACAAGGACGACATGACTTGGATTGTAGGGCCCCATCTCCAAGTCTCGTAGCTGAAACTTGGAATCTCGTCGTTGTAATCCAAGTCCTAGCCACGGTCTCGGCCACCGGAGCTGATACCAGCCGCGGTGCGGCGTGACCCCAGCGTGACCTTACGAGATGGGATTTGGAGTGACAGGCGGGGACGGGACGACACGGCGCAACCCTGCTGACCTGCCCATTCGCGTGAACTAGCAGGTCGGCCAATCCCCCGGAATCACTTCCCAAGCTGAGAACGCGAGTTCGATTCTCGTCACCCGCTCCATCGTGTCATCGCTGGTCATCAGAGGGACCGTCGCGATCCTGAGTCACGTGCTGGTGGTGGAGCGCCGCCTACGACGGCGCATGGCCCGCAGTACCGAGTGCTGAGACCTGTCCGCCGGTCTGAGCGTTCGAGCCGCGTCCGCGCGGTGCTGTGCGTCGCCTTTTCCCTGGGAGATCCCGCCCACGGACCCGTCCTTGCCTCCGGTCCGCCGGACACGTTCGGGTCCCGCACCGCACCCACACAGCGTGCCGGCTCCATTGGACCGCAGGAGCGCCAGAGGTTGGCCGCCTTCCTGACCGTGCGTGGACAATGGAGTGATGAGCGACGACACAAACCCACATGACATGCACGACAACCTCGGGGGCGAAACGCAGCTGTTCTCGATGAGCGGCAAGGTGGCGCTCGTCACGGGAGGGTCGAGCGGCATCGGAAAGATGATCGCTCGTGGGCTGCTTCACGCTGGAGCGCGCGTGTACGTCGCCTCTCGTTCACAGCAACTGCGATGCTGCAAGGGTCGAGCTTTCAGCCATCGGTGACTGCAGAGCGCTGACCGCAGACATCTCGACGGCCGCGGGCTGCTCGGCGCTGGCCGCAGATCTGGCCGAGCGCGAGAGCCATCTGCATGTGCTGGTCAATAGCGCGGGCACCCGAGCGAAGGCGATTCCGCTCGAGGAGTATCCCGATTCTGAATGGGATGAGCTCTACGCAACCCACGTCAAGGCGCCGTTCACGCTGACCAGAGGACTGCTCCGCGAGCTCGAGGCGTCCGCGTCGGACACCGACCCTGCTCGCGTCATCAACATCGGCTCCGTCGCCGGCACCATGGTCATGCAACCGCCGCTGTTCACCTATCAGAGTTGCAAGGCCGCTCTGCACCACCTGACGCGACGACTCGCGAAGGAGCTCGCTCCCAAACGGATCACCGTCAACGCGATCGTCCCCGGAGTCGTCCTCACCCCCTGGTTTTCCGGCAAGGAGGACGTGGTCGAGAAGCTCGGAGAAGCCAACCCCTTGGGACGGAACGGCTCAGCCGACGACCTTGCCGGCGCGGCGGTGTACCTGGCCTCGCCCGCGGGCGCGTATCTGACTGGCGTCCTGCTTCCCGTCGCCGGAGGGATGTCGACCCCCATGAGGCCCAATACCGTTCAGTCAGATCCGGATGATGTTCGCGCAGGGTGGCCCCGTGGGTTGGGGCCAGTCCCGGTGGTGGGAGCGTTTGACGTGCCATTTGACGTACTTGCGTTTGACGAGCCGCGGGTTGCTGCGATGCCGCGGGCCGGGTTGAGTCGTCGACAGAGCAGCACGATGGCGTGACGCCAGCCGCGGTCAGCGTCCTGAGGGGGAAAATCGCGCGCCGCGGAGATGGAGCGGCGAGCGATGCGGAGAGCTGCGACGAAGCTGACCCGGTCAGGGTCGACTTGGGCGTGGTCGGCGGCTTCCCACATGAGGGTCCGGATGGCGAAGTGGCAACAGAGGTGCCCCCAGATCTCTTGGAACACCAGGTCGGGTGACTTCGATCGCAGCACGGTGCGCGGCCCTCGCTGGTGGACCTTGAGCTCGTCGAACACGGCTTCGATCTCCCATCGCTGCGCGTACGCGACTGCGAGGTCAACCGCAGGGGCCTCGTCGGGATCGAGGATCGTGGTGAACAAACGGTAGGTGTTGTCGTTGGGTCGGCCGTCGTCGATCTCGTAGTCGATCACCCGGATGCTCAACGGTTCGGCCTTGCGTCCGGCATTGCCCGCCGGTCGCAGCTCGGCCAGCCATGACCCGTCCGACAGCGTCTCGATGTAGCGGGGCTTCATGTTTCCCATGGCCCGCCACAACAGGTCGGCGCCGGTCGCGACGGCCCGGTTCCACAGGGGAAACCCGCAGAACCCGCGGTCGGCCAACAACAACATCCCTGGCTCGAGCCGATCGATCACCTCGCGGGCCAACGTGTTCTCCGCTGTCGTGTACGCACCGACAGCGGCGTCGAACACGGCGTGGGTGCCGCACGCCGCGACCGCCACCACCCGGGCTTGCGGGAACGCGGCCCGCTCGCCCTTGTTCACCCCCGGCCGACCGAACCACCCGTCGTTCTCGGCGGTGTCGGCCACATCAAGACATGTGCCATCGATCGCAACCAGCCGCCGTCCCGCCAGCCACGCCCCCGCCGCGCCGGCCTCGGCCAACGGTGCCGCCACCCGCGAGAACTGGGCCGTCGGCGTCGCTCGCCGGGGAGATCAGGTTGTCGGAGGCAGGCTTCGGTCTGTCGCCGGTGTCGCGTGCGCGGCTCCATTGGACGGTCGGTGCGCGGCTCGTGCCGCTGCCGCCGCCGACTCCGTTTCGGTCGGAGCCGTCGGACGATCCCCGCTGAGTCGCGTCCGCGCCAAGATCCTGGGCGGTGTACGCCGACCGGGCCTCCGCGCGCTTGTCGTCTCGCTCGAGTGACGAGGTGGTCGGCGGGATGCTCGACCTCGCGGCGACCGTCTGGGCGGCCGATGGTGCATGTGTTGACCATCCGGTGTTGCCGCCCGACGCCTGGTTCCCACGGCGGGGTGCGCCGACGTCTCCGGCGCGGGATGTCTGCTCCCGCTGCCTTGTCCGGGCCGAGTGTCTCGCGTAGGCCTTGACGTTCCCGGCCGATGATCTGCCCGGCATCTGGGGTGGGATGTCGGGCCTTGAGCGGCGGGAGCTCCGCCGCGAGAAGGCCCGCCGGTCTCCGGCCCCCGGTTCGCCCGCCTGGTCCGCTGCTCGGCGGGCGAAGCCCGGAGGGACGCTCCTCCCTGACACGCCGTGTGCGTCGCGCAATCATGGGGGCCATGACGACGACCGATCCCGGATGGCATCCCGACCCGACCGAACGCCATGAGCACCGCTACTGGGACGGCGCGGAGTGGACCGAGCACGTCGCCGACGCGGGAGAGGCGAGCACCGACCCGATAGTCGCCGGTCCAGGCGTCGAGGCTCTAGCCGAGGACGACGCGCCCGGTGAGACGGAACCCGAATCGGCGGCCGGTGCGTGGGATCCAACCGCGGGAGGAAGCGCACCGTTCGCACTTCCATTCACCGCGAAGGGCCTCGGAGGTCAACTCATCCTGGACGAGAACTTCGTCACCATCGCCCGCAAGGGCGCTCTCGCCGCGATGGGGGGCGGCATGGCGCGGGGTGAGAAGCGGATCCCGATCGGGAGCATCACCGCGGTGCAGTTCAAGAAGCCGGGCGGTCGGAACGGCTACATCCAGTTCACGATCCCCGGTGGAAACGAGGTCAAGAAGCGGGGCGTCGCCGCCGCGGCGAAGGACGAGAACACGGTGGTGTTCACGACGTTCCATGCCGCCGAGTTCGAGGCCGTGCGCGACTACGTCGAACGCCGGATCGTCGAGCGTCACGCTCCTCAGACGGTCCAGGCCGCGCCAACGAAGGACCTTCCGACTCAGCTCCGGGAGCTTGCGGCCCTACGCGACGAAGGTCTCCTCTCCGACGCCGAGTTCGAGGCGGAGAAGGCGAAGCTCCTCTCGCGAACCGACTGACCGCATCGCGGCCCCAACAGGTAACTCTCCCCGCGGCTTCCCCGCGTCGAGAGGAGAACCGCGGGCCTCCCTCACGGCCGGGACCGAGCACGCGGCTCACCGGCGCAGTGGGGCGCGTCCTCCGTCCGGTCTCGCGGTCCGTCCCCCCGCTCATTCGCTCCTCGGGAGAAACGGCCGCATCCGACGGATGCATGACAGCTTCCAACTCGCCGAGAGGTCGGGGGACCAGCCGTACTGCGCGAGCAGACGTTCGAAGCCAGCCATGAACACCATGAACGCAGTCGCCGCGACCGTGATGACTACCTCCGGCTTCACCGCGATCTCGCCTCGGTCGTCGTCTCCGTCGCCTGCCGGCTCCACCATGTTCATGAGTCCCGACAACGTCGCATGGGCAAGGGCCGAGAACTCTCGGTAGGCGGCCTTGCCGAACTCATCGAGGAGGTCGTCGAGCACGCGGGTCGCGTTTCTTCGACCATCGCCCAGACCAACGGGGCTCCTCAGTGGGTCCTTGGGCCGAGAGACGGGAATCGCACGGAGGTTCGCCCACGCGACGATCTCCTCGACTCGCTCGGCCGGGTCGCGTCCTCCGGTCAGCGAGAATCCTGCTCGCCGTGCTTCCCAGAGCGAGTAGAGCGAGTCGTTCACGTAGCGGATGACGCGATCGCGGTAGGTGATGGCGGGGTCGAGGAGCCAGGCGGCTCTCGCCGTGTTCTCGAGTGAGGCGCGTGCGATCGTGCGGGGAGCCCAGATCGTCGGAGGCTCCGGAAGAAGCACTCTTGCATGGCCGCGTAGATGGTCGGCGGCGGTGAGGATCATCAGGGTGGCGGTGCCATGGGCGTCGTAGCCCGGACGAGGCATCCAGGGTGCGTCGAGGGTCCCGTCGTCATCCGCGGAGATCTCGCGCTGGGCGGCCGATCCAGCGGACGGGGTGCCGTCGTGCGTCGAGATGGTCGTCTCGGCGTGACGCGCGGTGCCTTCGAGCACCTCGACGGCCGTCCGGACAAGTTGGGTCCGAACCGCGGCGGCTTCGTCGTCTGCCACAACCCGCGAGGGTATCGGCGGCGGCTCGTTGCCCCCTCCATGGGGGAGTGGGAGGAAGCGGGCGAGCTAGTGGCCCGTCGCGGATGGGTACCCTCCCTCGATGGAGATTCGTTGCGCCGACTGTGGATGCCTCGTCGAGCGCGGCGTTCGCGTTTCTGTGTGCGGTGATCCCGACTGTTGCTGTCGAGACCTGCCCGTGCGCGAGAAGCGGGCGAACTAGTCCGTGACGACACGGGCTGGTGTCTCCGCCAGTCCTTGGACGAGGTCGGGGTCCCCAGCACGATCCGGGGGGTCATCGCCGCGCGTATCGACGGTCTGAGCGCCGATCGCCGCCGGGTCCTGCGCGAGGTGTCGGTGGTCGGGCGCGATTTCCTGCACCGGTTGGTGCATCAGGTGACCGACCGCCCCGACGGTCTCGATGCGAGCCTGCTGGATCTGGTCGGCGCCGACCTGATCCGCGGGACGGCCATCGACCCCGAGTTGGAGTACGCGTTCAAGCACGCCCTCACCCAGGAGGTCGCCTACGAGGGCCTCCCGCGTCGTGACCGCGAGGCGCTCCACGAGCGGGTGGCGCGCGCCATCGAGTCGGCCCTCGCGGATCGGACCGGTGAGTTCGCCGAGACGCTCGCCTACCACTACGAACGCAGCGGCCACGTCGAGGAAGTGGTGACCTACCTGCAACGTTCGGGGCGCAAGGCCCTCGACCGCTACGCACTGGCCGAGGCCGACAGTCACTACCGCAACGCGTACGCGTTGCTCATCGCAGAGACCGGGTCGGGCACCGGACCCGTGGACCCCGCGCGGCGGGACCGGTTGCTCCTCGAGCTCATCCTCGACTGGGCTCAGGTCCACTACTACCAAGGACGGTTCGGCGATCTGCATCAGCTCGTGACCGCGCACGCGGAGCTGCCCGAGCGTGTCGGTGACGACGGCCTCCACGCGCGCTGGCTCGCCTGGTCCGGCCACCTCGTCATCAACGTGCTCGGCGGCATTCGCGAATCGATTCGCCTCCTGGAGGAAGCCGCCGCGCTCGCTGAACGCAGCGGCGACGTCACCGCCGAGGCCTACGCGCTCGCGTGGCTGCCCTGGTCGCTCTACCCCGCGGGCCGGACGAGGGAAGTGCCCGCGCTCTGGGAACGCCTGCAGGCGTTGCTGCCGGCGGTGCCGGATCTGCACCACCGGAGATATGCCCACATCAAGGGTCTCGGTGGCGCTGCGACCACCGCCGTGGTCCGCGGGCGGACCCGCGAAGCCCGGGACCTGGCCCGCGATCTGCTCGCGGTCGGCGGTGAGCAGGGGAAACGCCGCGGACGTCGACCCCGTCTACCGGCACTTGGCGCACGTTTGGTCCGCCGGGATCGATGCCGCGTTCGGTGACCCCGCGCGGGCGCGACGGACGATCGCCGAGAACCGGCCCGAGGCCGGCGAGCTCGGCATGAGATCATTCTGGGCCTACCACGACATGTTCGCGGCACTGGTGGCCATGTCGGACGGGCAACGCAGCCGCGGCGCGCGCGACCTGGCCGCGTACCGGGCGGAGGCGGTGCAGGACGGCACCCGGTCGATGGAAGCGTTCATCGACCTCTCCCTGGCGACCTTGCACGCGCGGATGGCCACGGGTGAGGTCTCCGGTTCGGCGGGCTCGGCGCTGCGCAATCCCGCCTTCGTGCTGCGCCACGTCCGGGGCGCCGCCAAGCGGGGGCGGGGCGAGCTCGATGCGTTGATCGTGACCTTCGACGAGTACGGCTTCGAGGGCTTCCGCCCGACGGTGGAGTTCGAGCTGGCCAAGCTCGCCCGCCACGAGGGGCGCATCGACGACGTCCGCCGCCACGCGCAGGCGATCGTCGACCTCCTGGCCGACGAACCGGACGCCACCTTCGCGCGGGAGGCGACCGCGCTCCTCGCCGAGGGCTGACCGCCCGAGATCGAGGTTGCCGGCGAGACCACCCGCGTGCTCGTCGAACAGCTCGGCGCGGTCCATACCCGACGGCTCGGGCTCTTCCGGATCGATCGGCAACCGAAGCGTGCCGTCCGCCTCCGACAGCGTCACGAAGAGAGCGAACCGATCAGGAACGCGCCAACGACGTCGCTGCTCACTCCGTCGAGTCGTCGACGCGGAGGATGTCATCGGCGTGGATCAACCCAAGGACGACGCGCACGAGAAGCGGAAATCCTCGGTGCCGGGCGTCGGTGTCGATACGAGGATTCGAGAAGCGATACGTCTTGCCCCGCGTGGTCACCTGACCGCCGGCCGCGTACACCACGTTCTTGACCCAGTCGCCCCGGCCGAAGGTCAGCGCGAGGTTGAAGCCGTGGGCCGTTCGGAACACGTTGACCGGCGTCTCATAGGTCCGTCCGGAACGCCGTCCCTGGTGGGTGACGATCCCGAATCCGGGGAGGCGAGTCGCCACCAGGCGCGTCACTCGGTTCGTGACGTTCCGGTTGAACGTCGCGATCGCTCGTGGCAACGGCATCATGGCTCCAGCGCGAAGACGTCGGACGGGCGGCGGTCAGGCTCTGCGAATGTCGCGGAGCTCGCGCGCAACGTAGACCGTGGTGCCGGCCGGGAGGGGTTCCGGGATCGCCCGCCGGCACCGGCGAGCGTGGTCGTGCACCCGCCGACCGAGCGAGATAGGCGTGTGACCCGTCGGTCAATCCGTCTTGTGGGCGACGCCGGCGCTGTCGAAGGTGGCCATCTCGCCGAGGATCCGCGCCGCGGCCTCGACGATCGGCAGCGCGAGGCACGCGCCGGTGCCTTCCCCGAGGCGGAGGTCGAGGTCGACCACCGGGGTCAACCCGAGCGCGTCGAGCACGGCGGTCGCCCCCGGCTCGACCGAGCGATGTCCGCAGATGACGTAGCCGAGCACATCGGGTGCGAGCTGCGCGGCGGTGAGCAGCGCGGCTCCGGCGATGACGCCGTCGACGATGACCGGCACGCGTTCGGCGGCTGCGCCGACGATGTAGCCGGCCAGCGCGGCGATCTCGAGCCCGCCCACCTCGGCGAGCACGTCGATCGGGTCCCGCCCGTCGACTCGGCGGGCGGCACCTTCGACGATGGCGGTCTTGCGATCGAGGGTGTCGTCGTCGATCCCGGTGCCCCGGCCGGTGACCTCGGCCGCGGGTCGGCCGGTGATCGCACAGATGAGCGCGGCGGACGGCGTGGTGTTGGCGATACCCATGTCACCCGTGAGAAGGGCGCGATGTCCCGCGGCGACGAGATCGCGGGCGACGTCGACGCCGATATCGAGGGCCGCGACCGCTTCGTCGCGGGTCATCGCGGGGCCCTCGGCGAGGTTGGCGGTACCCGCGCGCACCTTGCGGTCCAAGAGGCCGTCGGCAGGATCGAGGGGCGCGGCGACACCGACGTCCACCACCACGACGGTCGCGCCCTGCTGGCGGGCGAGCACATTGATCGCCGCGCCGCCGGCCAGGAAGTTGGCCACCATCTGGGCGGTGACGTCTTGCGGCCACGGCGTGACCCCCTCGGCGTGCACGCCGTGATCACCGGCGAAGACCGCGACCGCGGCGGGGCGGGGAAGCGGCGGGGGCGAGACGCCGGCGATGGCTGACAACTGCGCCCCGATGGACTCGAGCAGGCCGAGCGACCCCGGTGGCTTCGTCAGCCGCAGGTGCAGGGCCTCGGCCTCGGCGCGCGCGGCCTCGTCCGGCGGGGCGAGTCGCGCTCGGGCCTGCCCGAACGGGCCGGGAAGGTTGGTGGCATCAGCTCGGGCCATGGTCATCCTCTGGGTCGTCGAATATCGGTTCGGATTGCGGGTCGGATGTCGGGTCGAAGGTCGCGTCGAACGCCGGGTTGAACGCGGCGGAACGGGCCACCGCGACGGTGGCGTGACGCGACCGCCGCTTGGGAACAACGAGTCGCGCGCCGTCTCCGGCAGCCGCGAGCGCGGCCGCCTCGGCGACGCTGGGGGTACCCGTCGCTCGCGCGACGAGCTCGCTCGGCTCAGAGACCTCCACCGCGGCCAGGGTGTCCACCGGATACCCGACGGTGGGCCACGGGAGTGCCCGGATCGCAGGGTGGTCGACACGAGCCTGCACGGTCGCCACCGCGCGCACCGCGGCCATCGACACGTCGGCCTCGGCGAGCGCGCCGCGGACCAGGTCATCGACCTCGGCTTCGGAGGCCGCCCCGCTCGCGCCGATGCCGACGACGTAGCCCGCGTCTCGCGGGCGGGCCTCAGTCATCGTCCGGACCCCAACAGACGAACACCGGGTTCTCGGCTTCGAGGCGCACTCCGAGTCCGCCGACGGGTGCGCCTCTCGCCACGCTCAGCTGGACGAGGTGGCCGAGCCGCTCGTACGCGGCGGCCGCGCGATCGATCAGCGCGTAGTTCGCGACGATCACCCCACCCGGGCGCAGTCGGTCTCGCGCCGCGTCGAGCGCGGTGAGCCCACCACCACCGACGAACACGCGATCGGGATCCGAAAGGCCGGCGAGCGCATCGGGGGCCGCGCCTTCGATGACCTCGACGCTCACGCCGTGCGCGGCGGCGTTCTCGCGCACGCGCGCCGCCTGGTCGGGGTCACGCTCGATCGCGATGACCTCGAGGCCCGGTGAGAGACGCGCGCATTCCACCGCCACTGATCCGCTCCCCGCACCGATATCCCAGAGCACGCCGGTCCGGCCCAACGCGAGCTTGGCCAGGACGACGGCGCGGACCTCGGCCTTGGTGATCATCCCGTCGCGATGGTCGAAGCTCGACTCGGCCAGGCCGAAGGCGAACCCCGGCCCGCCGGCGGGACCGTCGACGTGGATGTCGGGACCCGTTTCGGCGCCGAGGAGCACGACCACCGACATCGGGTCGAAGGTGCCGTCGGCCAGGCCGTCGAGATCGGTGCGGGTGATCGACTCGTCGGCCTCGCCGATTCGAGTGACGACCGCGACGTCACGCGGCGTTGCGCCGGCCGCACGCAGGGCCTTGCCGACGGCTTCGGGAGGATTGTCGGGGGAGGTGAGGACGGCGGCCTTCGGGGCATGCAGCACCGCGCGCACCGCCGGAGGAAGCGGGCGACCGTGCGCAGAGGCGATGACCGCGTCGTCCCAGGTGCGGCCCATGGCCGCGAAGGCGAGTGCGACCGACGACGGCGCGGGATGGACGGCGAGCCGGTCGGCGCCGAAACGCTCGTCGAGCATCCGCACGATGCCGAAGAACCCGGGGTCACCGGAGGCGAGGACGCACACGGCTTCGCCGGCGTCGTCGTGGGCGGCGATGCGGTCGAACAGCCCGTCGAACGAGCCGGCGATCGGAACGACGGTGACGCCCGCGCCGAGGTGGACCCGATCGAGATGGCGACGTGACCCGACGACGACCTGCGCCGCGCCGATGGCGTCGAGCGCGGCCGGTCCGTAGGGCGTGCCCCCGACCAGCCCGACGACCGCGATCCGGCGACGTTGGCTCACGCGGTGTCGGCCTCGCGGAAGCTGTGGGTGTAGTCGGACGAGTAGACGTGGCTCCGGGTGGGAACCGGCGCGGCTCGCAGCGCCTCGCCGACAAGGATCATCACGGTCGTCGTCGCGCCGAGGGCGGCGACATCATCGACCAGCGTGCCGACGGTGCCCGTGACGACCCGTTCGTCGGGCCACGACACCCGGTGGGCCAGCACCACGGGCGTGTCGACGTCGTAGGCCGAACCGATGGCCAGCAGCTCGTCGCGCAGCTCCCGGGGTCGCGCCGCCGAGAGGAACACGGCCAGGGTCGGACCGATCTGGGCGAAGCGGCTCACGCCCTCACGTTCCGGCACCGACGACTCCGTGCGGTGCGCGAGGCGGGTCATGACCACGCTCTGAGCCAGGCCGGGGACGGTGAGCTCGCGCCCGGCGGCGGCGGCCGCGGCCGCCATCGACGACACGCCGGGGACGATCTCGAAGTCGCGCTCGTGGGCCACGCACCAGTCGATCTGTTCGGCGATGGCGCTGTAGACGGTGGGGTCGCCGGAGTGGAGGCGAACGATCGAGGCATCGGGATGTGCGGCGTAGAGGGCGGTGACCTCTTCGAGGGTCATACCCGCGGAGTCGGCCAGGTCGGCATCGGCCCGACACGGCGCGAGCACCGCCTCGGGAACGAGCGATGACGCCCAGATCACCAGGTCCGCCTGGGCGAGGCGTTGGGTGCCGCGCAGCGTCATGAGGTCGGCCGCGCCGGGGCCCGCGCCGACGAAGGAGATCACGACGAAGGCTCCTGGCCCTCGGATGCGCGACGGGCCGGGATCACGACCGTCGCGAGGTAGGACGCCGGTCGGTCGGCCACGGAGGCGACGTCCACGCTGCGCCCGCCGGGCAGGCCGAGCATCTCACCGAGCACCGCGCCGTCACCGCGGGCGTGGTCATCGAGCAGACGAGCGACCGCGGGCACGTGACGGCCACCCTTGTAGATCACGACCGTTCGGTCCGCGTCGTCGAGCAGTGGCTCGATCGGACCGACCTCGTCGTCGAGCGACAGGATGCTGAGCTGTTCGTCGCCTTCGACGAGCACGGTCCCCGTGCGCGCCGCGAGCTCCTGAAATCCCATGATCCCCGGGACCGAGGCGATCGGCACGGTGGGCCGTTGCGCGCGCACGAGCGACGCGAGCCGAGAGAAGACCGAATAGACGTTGGGGTCGCCCAGCACGACGAGCGCGACGAGCAGGCCCCGGTCGAGGTGCGCGACGAGCTGGTCGGCACCGTCGGCGATGGAACGGGCGCGGGCATCCGCCTCGTCACCGATATCGACGACGAGGCGGTCGACGGTGACCTCGGGCGCGACCGCGCGCACCACGGCTTCGGCGCGCGAGATGACGTCCGCTCCGGTCGACGCCGCGCACACCCGGTCGGCCGATCGGATCGCGACGAGAGCTCGCTCGGTCACGAGGTCGGGATCGCTGGGCCCGATGCCGACGCCGAGCAAGCACGGGCCGGTGGGCACCTCGACAGCGCGTGCCGGGGCGGCGTCGTGCTCGGCCGTGGCCACCAGCCGGTCGATGGCCAGCCGGATGAGCTCGGCCTCCGAGCGATCCCAGCGGGCCGAGAGTGCCGCGAGCCCGGCCTTCATCTCGTCGGGGAGGTACACCGAGCTCTTGCGCATGGCTGCGTAGGGTACGCGTAGGGCACCGGCCTGTCAGACGCCATCGTCGGTCAAAGACGGACGGGCGGCGGCGCGGACGAACGCCTCGGCCAGACCGGGTGACGCCCCGAGGTGTACGTGCAGGTAGGAGGCCAGCAGGTCGGGCGTGGCGAAGCCGGCCCGGGCCCGACCCGAGCGTCCCGCCAGGTCCAGGGCCTCGCCGGACGGATCGACCGTCGAGTAGTGGAACTCGTGGCCGCGCAGCGTCGTGCCGGCCGGGCCGACCGGCGACGGCGCGGTGGTGGTCGCGCTCCGGTACCCGAGGGTGAGCCGGTCGGTCATCGTCGCGTCGGCGTCGATGACACCGGCCATGGCGCGACCGTCGAGCCGCCGGGCCAACCACAGGAGCCCGCCGCATTCGGCCCACACCACGAGGCCGCGCTCGATCCGCGCCGACAGGTCGGCGAGCAGTGGCGTGTTGGCCGCCAGCGCCGGGGCGTAGACCTCCGGGAAGCCACCGCCGGCGACCAGGCCATCGCACCCCTCGGGGAGCGCGCCGGCCTCCAGGGGATCGAAGGCCACGATCTCCGCGCCGGCCGCTTCGAGGGCCTCGAGGTTGTCGGGGTAACCGAAGCTGAACGCCGCACCGGCCGCGACCGCGACGCGCGCCGAGGCCACCGCCGCGGGCCGGGGAGGCTCATCCACCCGCATCACGGGAGCAGTCGACGCGACGCGGGCGATGGCGTCCAGATCGCAACCCGCCTCGATGCGCGTGACCAGACGGTCGAGAGCGGCCGCGACCGCCGCCGGTCGCTCCACTACGGGGACGAGACCGAGGTGGCGATCGCGCCAGGCGAGCGCCTCGTCGCGGTGCACCACGCCGAGCACCGGAACACCAACGGGCTCGAGTGCGGCGCGCAACATCTCCTCGTGGCCGGCCGAGCCGACCCGATTGAGGATCACACCGGCGAGTCGAACCGCGGGCTCGAACGTCGCGAAGCCATGGGCCAGCGCGGCAACCGACGCGCTCATCGAGGACACGTCGACGACGAGCACGACGGGCGCGTCGAGGATGCGAGACACGTCCGCAGTCGACGAGGGCGTGGCATCGGCCGCGCCGTCGAACAGCCCCATCACGCCTTCGATCAACAAGAGATCGGCGTCCGCAGCGGCGCGACCGGCGAGCGCGGGCACGGCGTCGGCGCCGCTCATCCACGCGTCGAGGTTGCGGCCCGGCCGGCCGGTCGCCACTGCGTGGTAGCCGGGGTCGATGTAGTCGGGGCCGACCTTGGCCGACGCGACCCGCACGCCCCGAGCCCGAAACGCGGCCATGAGCCCAGTGGCCACGGTGGTCTTGCCGACACCGGAGTGCGTCCCCGCGACGACGAGGCGCGGGCCGAGCTCGTTCACACGCGCCCACCCGAGCGCGGTGACCGACGGGAGGCCGCCATTCAGTACTCGATTCCCTTGCGGGCGCCGATGCCTTCATCCATGGCGTGTTTGATCTTCACCATCTCGGTGGCGGTATCGGCGATGGCGATCAGCTCATCGGGCGCGTAGCGGCCGGTGACGATCACGTTCGTGCGTGGGGGACGGTTCGCGAGCACCTCGACCATGTCGGACACCGGCACCCAGCCGTACTTCAGCGCGTAGGTGGCCTCGTCGAGGATGACGAGGTCGTAGTCACCGCTGGTGATGATGGCTGCGCCGACCTCCCAGGCGTGACGACCTCTCGCCACGGTCTCGTCCATGTCGGTGGACTCCCAGGTGAAGCTGTCACCGAGGGTGTGCCACTCGATCCCGAGGTGGTCGGCGAGCTTTCGCTCGCCCACCTTCCACTTCTCGCTCTTGATGAACTGCACCACGGCCACCGTCCAGCCGCGCGCCCACGCACGGCCCATGACGCCGAACGCGGCGGAGCTCTTGCCCTTGCCGGTACCGGTGTTCACCAAGAGCCGTGATGGCTGAGCCATGGGCTGCGCTCCGTCCTGTTGCCGGCGCCGACCGCGCCCGGAGCGGACAAACTACGAGGATGCGCTGCTCTTCGCGCATCGGTGGCCGGATCCGCCCGGCGGCGAAGCCGCCACGAGCGGGAAGTAGGTTCAGCAACCCGTGACCACTCGAACCGACCCGCGCTCGTCCTAGGCCCCATGCGGAAGATTCTCGTCATCGGCATCGGCGCCGGGAACCCCGACCACCTCACCCTCCAGGCCGTCGCGGCCATCGCTCGGGCCGACGTCTTCTTCGTGATCGACAAGGGCGCAGCGCCCGAGCTCGCTGAGCTACGCGCCGAGCTGCTCCGCCGTCACGCCACCACCCGGCCGCATCGGGTCGTTCCCATCACCGACGCCGAACGAGATCGTGACCCGAGCGACTACCGCGAGGCGGTCGCGCACTGGCACCGGGAACGGGCCGAGCGGTTTGCAACGGCCATCGCGGAGGAGGTCGCCGAGGACGGGATCGGCGCCTTCCTCGTGTGGGGTGACCCGTCGCTCTACGACAGCACGGTGCGGGTCCTCGACGAGGTCCGCGCCGCGGGCATCGCTGATTTCACGTGCGATGTGATCCCCGGGATCAGCAGTGTCGGGGCCCTGGCCGCGAGCCACCGCGTCCCGCTGCACGGCATCGGCGAGCCGCTGCTCGTCACCACCGGACGGCGGCTCGCCGCTGATTTCGGTCCGGAGACACCGAACGCGGTCGTCATGCTCGACGGCCAACTGGCGTTCCGCTCCATCGATCCGACCGGGGTCGAGATCCTGTGGGCCGCGTATCTCGGCACCTCCCACGAGATCGTCATCAGGGGCGAGCTCGCCGAGGTCGCAGATCGGATCGTCGCCGAGCGCGCCGCCGCCCGGGCTCGCCACGGGTGGATCATGGACACCTACCTCCTCCGGCGTCACCCGGCGGATGATCCCAGCCGAGGCACCGGTCCGGGCTCCGGTCTCGAGCCGGAGACGTCGCCCCCCACATAGGGCAACGTGCCCTACGTCGGTGTTAGGTTCCCGCCGTGGTCGCCCAGGGTTGGTGTCCGAGCACCTACCGCATCTACGACGCGCCCGACGGCGGCCTCGCGCGCGTCAAGGTTCCCGGCGGGATCCTCGGCGTGGGCCAGGCCCGTGCGCTGGCCGCAGCCACGCGCCGGTTCGGCAGCGGCACGATCGAGATCACGAGCCGAGCCAACCTCCAGCTGCGCGGGATCGGTCGCTCCGAGGCCGCGGAGCTGCGGGCGTACCTGAGCGCCGTCGGTCTGACGGCGCCGACCGCGGAGATCGAAGATCGCCGCAACGTGCTGGCGTCACCGACGGCCGGACTCACCGACGGACCGCCCGGCGAGCCGACTGGCGACCCGGACCACGACGAGGTGCTCGACGTCCGTCCCGCGGTTGCCGCGGCGGTGCGCGCCCTCGACGCGCTCGCCGACGCGTCCGCGCTGGCGCACAAGTTCGGTGTGCTCATCGATGGTGGCGGGACCCCGACCCTGCGAGCGATCGCCCTCGATCTCTCGCTCGGCGCGGTTCGGCTCGCCGATCCCGACGAGATCGTCTTCGCGGTGGCGCTCGGCGACCCGCTCGATGCCGCTGACGTCGACTTCGCGCTGGCCTCGACACCCGACGCCGTCGCTCTCGCCGTCACGGCCGCGGCGCGCCTGTGCGCGGCGCCGCCCGACGAGATCCCGGCGGGCCGCATGACCGATGTGGTGCGTGCGCTCGGGCGTCGCCGAGCGCGCAGCGAGATCGCGCGCACCGCACCCATCCAACCGGTGGACGCGCGACGCGCCATCCCGCCGCACCCGACATCGGCCGGAGCGCCCCTCGGCGTCCATCCCGGTCGCGGACCCGACCGCCGATGGGTGGGTCTTCGCTGCCGGGACACCGCAGTCTCGGCCGACCACTTCGACGCGCTGGCCGACGCCGCGGCCGCGGGCGGCGCCACCGAGATCCGACTCACACCGTGGCGCTCGGTCATCCTGGCCGAGCTGTCCGCCGCCGAGGCCGATGTGGCCGTCCGCCGTCTGGCCCAGACGGGATGGACCGGAGTCCCGGCGGACCGGCCCCTCGACACGCGACCGACCGTCGGGACGGTGGCATGACCACGCTCGACTACCTGCGCGACGGCGCCGCGATCTATGAGCAGTCGTTCGCCACGATCCGCGCCGAAACCGACCTGTCGCGGGTGCCGGCCGACCTCGAGAAGGTCGCGGTGCGCATGATCCACGCGTGCGGGATGGTCGACCTCGTCGAGGACCTCGACAGCTCGCCCGGCGTCGGTGCGCGCGCCCGCACGGCGCTGCTCGCCGGCGCGCCGATCTTCTGCGACGCCCAGATGGTCGCGCGCGGCATCACCCGCTCGCGCCTTCCCGCGGACAACCCGGTGGTGTGCACCCTGAACGACCCCGGCGTGGCCGAGGTGGCGCGCACCGCGGCCACGACACGATCGGCCGCCGCGGTAGACCGCTGGCTCGACCGTCTCGACGGATCGGTCGTCGCGGTGGGCAACGCCCCCACGGCCCTCTTCCGACTCCTCGAGCTGCTCGAGGACGGCGCGGCGCGACCGGCCGCCATCATCGGCGTGCCCGTCGGGTTCGTGGGCGCCGCCGAGTCGAAACGGGCCCTGAGCACGTCCCGCCTCTCCGTTCCGTTCATCACCGTCCACGGGCGACGCGGCGGCAGCGCTCTGGCCGTCGCCGCGGTGAACGCCCTCGCCACCGAGCGAGAGTGACACGCCCACGATGACCGCTGCACCGGACACGACCCCCGACACCGCCGCCACGCCCACCACGAGCTGCGGGCGGTTGTTCGGCGTCGGCGTCGGTCCGGGTGACCCCGAGCTCCTCACCCTCAAGGCGGCGCGCCTGCTCGACGAGGTTGCCGTGGTCGCCTACTTCGCGGCGCGGGGACGCCCGAGCAACGCACGCCGGACCGTCGAGGCTCACCTCGACGGTCGTCACGACGAGCTGCGCCTCGAATATCCGGTGACCACCGAGACGCTGCCCCCGACCGTGTCGTACGAGACGCTCCTCATCGACTGCTACGACGAGTCGGCCAAGCGGATCGCCGAACGTCTCGACGCCGGGCTCGACGTCGCCGTGGTCTGCGAGGGCGACCCGTTCTTCTACGGGTCGTACATGTACCTGCACAGCCGGCTCGCCGATCGGTACCGGACCGAGGTCGTTCCGGGCGTGCCGTCGCCGGTGGCGGGCGCGGCGGTCATCGGATCGCCGCTGGCGTGTCGCGACGAGATGCTGTCCATCCTCTCGGGGGTCTTGCCGGTCGACGAGCTCGAGCGGCGACTGCGCGCCGCCGACGCGGCCGTGGTGATGAAGGTCGGACGCAATCTGGCCAAGGTCCGCGACGCCGTCACGCGCGCCGGCTTGCTCGAGCACGCCATCTACGTCGAGCGGGCGACCATGGCCGACGAGCGCACGTGCGCGCTGGCCGACGCCGACGGGTCGGGCGCGCCGTACTTCTCGATGGTCGTCATCCCGAGCCGCGCCGCGCCGACGCGATGACGTCGGAGCCCCGGGGCGGCCGGGGTCGACTCGCGATCGTGGGTCTCGGACCCGGTGCGGTCGGCACGTGCACTCCCGACGTCCGAACGCTGCTCGTGGCCGCGACCGACTGGGTGGGTTATGGCACCTACCTCGATCTCGCCGCGGCGATCGTCGAGCCCACACGAGCCCAGAGCCTGCATCGGTCGAACAATCGCGTGGAGGCCGATCGCGCCCGATTCGCCCTCGACCTCGCGGCAGACGGGCACGACGTCGCGCTCGTCTCGTCGGGCGACCCCGGCGTCTTCGCAATGGCGGCTGCGATCATGGAACAGCTCGACACGGACCCCGACCCACACCGCTGGGCAGCCGCCGAGGTGAGCATCCATCCGGGAATCAGCGCGGCGCAGGCCGCCGCCGCCCGGGCCGGAGCGCCCCTCGGTCACGACTTCTGCGTGATCTCACTGTCGGACAACCTCAAGCCGTTCTCGATCATCGAGCGCCGGCTCGACGCCGCCGCCGGCGCCGACTTCGTCATCGCGCTGTACAACCCGCGCTCGCGTCATCGACCCGATCAGCTCGACCGCGCGCTCGCGGTGCTCGGCCGGCACCGCGCGCCCGCGACCCCCGTTGTGCTCGGTCGTGACGTGGGTCGCCCGGACGAGCAGGTGCGGGTCGTCACGCTCGACGATCTGGCGAACCAGCGCCTTCAGGCCGAGGTGGACATGCGCACCGTCGTGATCGTCGGATCTTCGCAGACGCGCACCGTGGACGTCCCCGGCGATGACCGAGGCGTGTGGGTCTACACGCCTCGGTCCTATCCGGACTGAGTGAGCCACCCGAGCGCTTCATCGGCAGTCTCGACGAGCGGACCGGGCGGGTTCGGGGGTCGCTCCACCATGACGACGGCGACGCCGAGGGCATGGGCGGCGGTGAGCTTCGCCGCGGCAGCGGTCCCGCCGCTGTTCTTGGTGACCAAGGTATCGATCGTATGCTCGGCCATGAGCGCCCGTTCGCGTTCCACGGTGAACGGACCCCGGCCGAGGACCACGACCGCACGCCGGAGTGGCAGCGGGTCGGGCGGTTCGATCGAGCGGACGAGAAACCATGTGCGGTCACACCTGGCGAAGGCACCGAGCTCGGTGCGACCGATGGTGAGGAACACCCGGCCGGGGCCGGCCACCGCCTGGGCCGCGGCGTCGAGATCGGGAACCACCGTCCAGTCCGCGCTGTTGTCGGCTCGCCACGGCGGCCGCTCGACCCGGAGCCGAGCGATGCCGGTGGCGTCAGTCGCGTCGGCCGCGTGCCACCGCATCTGTCGGGCAAATGGATGGGTGGCGTCGAGCACCACGTCGACGGCCTCGGCCCGCAGGTATTCGGCCAGACCGGTGGCGCCACCGAACCCACCCACGCGCGTGCGACCGGCAACGGCTCGCGGCGCGGCCGTACGACCAGCGAACGAGGTGACGACGTCGGTATCGGGGCGAACGTCGAGGAGGCGCGCCAGGT
>Ga0075530_1000355_pt1 | contig 21388 bp, 20 predicted proteins | sample NGEPerD_2_FD_75101 | JGI IMG/M metagenome (GOLD analysis project Ga0075530, IMG submission 75101) | Arctic peat soil microbial communities from the Barrow Environmental Observatory site, Barrow, Alaska, USA - NGEE PermafrostL1-D | ecosystem: Environmental > Terrestrial > Soil > Wetlands > Peat ... | reverse complement strand
TCGGGATCGGTGCGGGTGAGACGACGTAACGTATCATGGTGCGGGGACAGGTCCATGATGAGATTCCTCCTGACTGCCGGTATCATCCTCCTGCACAAGAACTTTTGTCAATCTGCTTAGCTCAAGGCAACATCATCAGCAGGAACGCTGATGACATCCACGTTGGATACCGTAAACACTTCGCTGGATCGCATGTCATCTACTTTGAGGAATCTCCATTTGAAACACTGGTAATCCGTATCCTGCCCAAGCGAATGGATGCATCAAGCCACTTCGAACAGCCATAAGTGGCTCTTCCTCCCCGTGACTCAAGGAGTGGTGCCGAAGGAGATTGCCATCCTTGAACATCTGGTCAAACGTCTACCGTCACCATCGCTGGTCGAACCTGACGCTGATCGATTTCCTGTCGACCCTGACTGAGGAGCACCTGCACCTCACGGTCCCCGGCGTCTACGGCAGCTCGATCGACACCATTCGCCACCTGATCTCGAGTGACGCCGATTACGTCCGCATCATCCCGGACACGCCGGAGGTCCCTCAAATCCCGGAGGACGGTCCGTTCGGCGGTTGGGTGGAGCTGCGCGCCGTGGCCGACGCCGCCGGCACGGCGCTGATCGGGTATGTCGATGGCCTCACCGACGACGCGTTCTTCATCGATGTCGATGATGGCGTCACGTTCGAGCTGACGAAATCCTTCCTGCTCGGCCAGGTCATCCATCACGCCACCGAGCACCGCGGCCAGATCCGGACGACCTTGTCGACGCACGGCATCACGCCGCCGGAGATCGACACCTGGGCCTGGCGGAAAAGTGATGACGGTCGGGCGATGATGCAACAGGTGAAGGGGGAGACCACGACAGCAACCTAGCCCCAATGTATGCCGAGCGTGCCATATCGACGCACCCGATGCAGTAACGCCATTCAATTCCGACTTGATTGGTCGGCTTTTATGTGACAGGATAGACGCGGCGGTCGCAACGAGGCGATCCACCCTGATGATATCCGACTCGCGTGCTATACTTTGAATGTGTGGGAATGAGACTCATTCCTATGTAGGAATGCTTGCCGCAACGGCGCGGCGCATGGCTCACCCCGCACGATCACGAAGGGTTCGACCGATGTCGACGGCGCAACAAGGAGCATTCCGGAATACCACGCAACGTTCGATCATCCTGCGGGTGGTGGAGTCGGCAGACAGCCATCTCACCGCGGCGGAAATCTTCGAACGCGTGCGACGGGACTACCCATCGATTGCCTATGGCACGGTTTATCGGACGCTTCACCTGCTGGCCCAGCATACGCTGATTCAGGAGCTCACCTTCGCGGATCAGGCCAGCCGGTTCGACAAACGCACCGAGCGCCACGACCACGTGCATTGCTCGGTCTGCGGTTCCATCGAAGACGTTGACGTCCCGGTTGCGCTGCTGGCGCAACATGTGGCCAGTGAGCGCACCGGATACGACATCGAGAGCCACCATACGGTGTTTGTGGGAGTCTGCCCGGCTTGCCAGGCAAAACTGGATGCGACCGGGGTCCAGGCATTGGAACAATCCGAAAGCCTGCTCCGGAAGAGACAATGATCATAAAGGATTTCGTCATGCTGAGCGAAGCGAAGAAGGACGACCTTTCCTTTGGCCTGCCATTCCGGCATGGCGAACAACAACGTTAGGAATCGGAAGACGGACGGTAACGCGCCCGCACGGGTGGGCGTGGAGATTCGGAGTTTCACGGAGGTTAGATCGAGGCACTATGGCAGATTCGCAAAAGGTACCGATGTTCGAAATCGAAAACCTGCACGCATCCATCGAGGACAAGGAAATCCTCAAGGGTGTGAACCTGACGATCAACAAGGGCGATATTCACGCGCTGATGGGTCCGAATGGTTCGGGCAAGAGCACCCTCGCCAACGTGCTCGCGGGACACCCGTCCTACGAGGTCACCGAGGGGTCGATCAGGTTCAACGGCGAAGAGATTCTTGAGATGGCTCCGGACGAGCGAGCGCACCTCGGCATTTTCCTGGCTTTCCAGTACCCAACCGTGATCCCGGGTGTTTCGATGGCCAACTTCCTTCGCATGGCGGTGACCAACGTGCGCAACGCCCGCGCCGAAGCGGCGGCGGCATCAGGCAAGGATGACGTCAAGAAGCTGAGCCCGCGCGAGTTCCGGCGCCTGATGAAGGAAAAGATGCAGCTGCTCAAGATGGACGATTCGTTCGCCACCCGCTACCTCAACGAAGGGTTCTCCGGTGGTGAGAAGAAGCGCGCCGAAATCTTGCAGATGGCGCTGCTGGAGCCGACCCTGGCCATCCTCGATGAAACCGATTCGGGTCTTGACATTGATGCGCTGCGCGTCGTGTCCGAGGGGGTGAACACCCTCGCCGGGGACGAAATGGGCGTGCTGTTGATCACGCACTACCAGCGCCTGCTGAACTACATCAAGCCGGACCACGTGCACATCATGATGGATGGTAGGGTGGTGCAGAGTGGGGGAGCCGAGCTCGCAATCGAGCTCGAGGCGAAGGGCTACGAAAAGCTCCGCGCCGAGGTCCTCGCCGAAGCGTAGAGGAACGAATCGAGGGGGCGGACATGTAGCACCGGGTCCTGTGCCCGGTGGCGCCCGCAGGGGCCGACCCCGAAGGATTTCCGGATCGGCCGTCCAGGCGGACAGGCACAAGGCCTGTCCCTACGGACCATCGACAAAGGAGCAAGCACCACATGGTTGCTACACCGAAGCCACAAATTGATATCGGCGATTACAAGTACGGATTCCGCGACGAAGAGGACTACGTCTTCAAGTCGGAAAAGGGGCTGTCCAAATCGGTCGTCGAGAATATCTCGCGCATGAAGGGCGAGCCCGGCTGGATGCTCGAATTCCGGCTGAAGTCCCTCGATCACTTTGAGAAGCGCCCGATGCCGAACTGGGGCAGCCCGGCTCTCAAGGAGCTCGATTTCGACGACATTTACTACTACATTCGCCCGACCGAAACGCAGGGCAAGACCTGGGACGAGGTGCCGGCCTACATCAAGGACACCTTCGAGAAGCTCGGTATCCCCGAAGCCGAACGGAAGTTCCTGGCCGGTGTTGGCGCCCAGTATGAGTCCGAGGTGATTTACCACTCGCTGCGGGAAGATCTCCAGAAACAGGGCGTGCTCTTCCTCGACATGGACGCCGCCGTGCGCGAGCATCCGGAAATCGTGCAGAAGTACTTCGGCACGATCATCCCGTACGCCGACAACAAGTTCGCCGCGCTGAACTCGGCGGTCTGGTCAGGTGGCTCGTTCATCTACGTACCGGAAGGCGTGCGCGTCGAAGTGCCGCTCCAGGCCTACTTCCGCATCAACGCGGAGAACATGGGCCAGTTCGAGCGGACGCTCATCATCTGCGCGCCGGGCTCCTACGTGCACTATGTCGAAGGCTGCACCGCGCCGACCTATAACACCAACAGCCTCCATTCGGCCGTGGTCGAGATCGTGGTGGAGGAAGGCGCGCGCTGCCGGTACACCACCATCCAGAACTGGTCGAAGAACGTCTTCAACCTGGTCACCAAGCGCGCCGCCGCCTACAAGGACGCCACCATGGAGTGGGTTGATGGCAATCTCGGCTCGAAGGTGACGATGAAGTACCCGGCGGTCTGGATGATGGAGCCAGGCGCTCGTGGTGAAGTGCTCTCGGTCGCGTTCGCGTCCGATGGCATGCACCAGGACGCCGGCGCCAAGATGGTTCACGCCGCGCCGCACACCTCGTCGCAGATCACCTCGAAGTCGATCTCGAAGGGAACCGGCCGGTCGTCGTACCGCGGTCTCGTCAAGGTCCATCCGGGCGCCGAGCACGTGCGCAGCAATGTCGTCTGTGACGCGTTGCTGCTGGACGAGGAAAGCAGGACCGACACCTACCCGTACATGGAGATCGAGGAAGAAAGCGTCTCGATCGGTCACGAGGCAACGGTGTCCAAGGTCGCGGACGACCAGATTTTCTATCTGCAGAGCCGCGGGCTGAGCGAAACCGAAGCCATGAGCATGATTGTCAACGGGTTCATTGAGCCGATCGCCAAGGAGCTCCCGCTAGAATACGCGGTCGAGCTGAACCGGCTGATCCAGCTTGAGATGGAAGGTTCGGTCGGCTAGCACCGGCGCTATTTCGCGAACCGTCATCGTCCCGGGCTCACCCGGGGCGGTGGAATCGTGCGAGGGAGATATGGAAGCAACTGCAACAAGAACACCAGATCTGACCGGATTCAGCCTCGAAGCGGTCGAGGCGCTGTCCCGGTCACGTAACGAGCCCGACTGGGTTCGCGAGGCGCGCCTGAAGGCATGGGAGACGTACGAGTCGCTCCCGATGCCGAAGCGATCCGATGAGGAATGGCGCCGCACCGACCTGCGCCGGCTCAAGCTTGATCGCTTCGCGCCATTTTCAAATGTGGATACCGATGATGCGCCGGGGCTCGAGTCCCTTGTCGCCAACGAGCGCGAGGGCGCGTTCCAGTTCGGCGCCGCCGATCAGCGCTCCGGCATTGTCGCCTCCCGCGACTCCGGTCGCCCGTACCTCGACGTCGATCCGTCGATGGCGGACAAGGGCGTGGTCTTCACCGATCTCAATACGGCGGTGCACGAGCACCCCGAGCTGGTGAAGAAGTACTTCATGACGGAGGCCGTGCCGGTCGACTTCGGCAAGTTCGAAGCATTGCATGCGGCAATGTGGCAGGGTGGCGCGTTCCTGTATGTTCCGGAAGGTGTCAGCGTCGAGCTGCCGTTCCGATCGTTCGCGATTGGGGAAACCGCCGGCGCATCGATCTTCAACCACTCGCTGGTGGTGCTCGAAGATCGCGCCGAAGCGTTCTTCGTCGACACGTTCCACTCCGAGACGCGGGACGAAGCCGCGTTCACTTCGGCCGTGGTCGAATTGATGCTTGGCGAAAACTCCCGGTTGCGCTATGTGCAGGTCCAGGACTGGGGCCGCAACGTCTGGAACTTCATGACCGAGCGTTCCATCCTCCAGAAGGACGCCGAAATGAAGAACCTGCAGGTCAGCCTCGGTTCGAAGTTCTCCAAGAACTCGATTGGCGCTCACCTGCGAGGGGAGAACACCCTGGCGGAGATGCTCGGCATCTTCTTCGGTGACGACGACCAGTTCTTCGATCATCACACCTGGCAGTTGCATGAGTCGCCCTACGGCACAAGCGACCTGGAGTACAAGGGCGCGCTCAAGGGGAAGGCGCGATCTGTTTACTCCGGTCTGATCAAGGTGTCTGAAGGCGCGCAGCGCACCGACGCCTACCAGCAGAACCGGAACCTGGTGCTGAGCAACACGGCGCGCGCCGACACGATCCCGAATCTGGAGATTGCGGCGAACGATGTCCGTTGCACGCACGGCGCGACGGTCTCGCAGGTCGAGGACGAGCACCTGTTCTACCTGATGGCGCGCGGCATCCCGAAAAGTGAGGCCCAGAAGCTGATCGTCGAGGGGTTCTTCCGCCCGGTGATCGATCGCATCCCTGTCGAGGAAATCCAGGATTTCCTTCAGAGCGCGATTGCGCGCAAGGTCGGCTACTAGCCGGTCAAAACGCCGCGGGGACATGCCTTGTGCCTGTCCGGTGGATGAGAAGCGTTCACAACGCCTGCTCCATCGCCAGCGAGGGAACAGGACGGGACCCTGGTTTCAAACGGACGTTCGCGAACGTGAGACGTCGTGCGGGCAAAGTCGGAACCACGACGATGGAAGGAGTAGCGCAGATGACCACGATCACCCGGACCCCGGTGGACACTGACGTCGACGAGCTGGACGGCAACCTGGTGAAGGCGGATTTCCCGATCCTGACCCGTCCCGCGCCGGCTGGCAGGCAGTCTCTGGTGTTTCTGGATAGTGCCGCAAGCTCCCAGAAGCCGCGGGTGGTGATCGACTCGGTGTCGGACTACTACGATCGCCTGAACGCGAATATCCATCGTGGCGTCTACGATCTTTCCGAGGCGGCAACCGACGCCTATGAGACGGCGCGAAAGAAGATCGCGGCGTTCATCAATGCGAAAAGCTCGCGCGAGTGCATCATGGTGCGCAACACCACCGAAGCCATCAATCTGGTGGCTCGGGCCTGGGGTGGCGCCAATCTCAAGGAAGGCGACCTGATCGTCTTTACCGAAATGGAACATCACTCGAATATCGTGCCATGGCATATCATCGCGGAGGAAAAGGGCTTGCGTCTGGGTCATGTGCACCTGGATGACGACGGTCGGCTGGACCTCAACGAATACGCCGAGCTGATGAAGCAGGAGCCGAAGCTGGTTGCGTTCACGCATGTCAGCAACAGCCTTGGCACCGTCAACCCCGCCAAGCAGATGGTCGCCGACGCCCATGCCGCGGGTGCGGTGACGGTGGTCGATGCCGCGCAGAGCGCGCCGCACCTGCCGATCGACGTGCAGGATCTCGATTGCGACTTCCTCGCTATCTCGGGTCACAAGATGCTCGGCCCGATGGGGTGCGGCGTGCTCTACGGCAAGAAGGCGCTGCTCGACGCGATGCCACCCTACATGGGCGGCGGCAGCATGATTCGCAAGGTCACGCTCGAGCACACGACCTGGGCCGATGTTCCGGCGAAGTTCGAGGCCGGTACACCGTCCGTGGGTGACACCGTCGGGCTCGGCGCGGCGATCGATTACCTGAATGAGCTGCAAATGGACCGTGTGTGGGCACATGAGCGCGCTATTGTGGCGTATGCGCTCGAAGCCATGCAGGAAGCTGACGGGATCAAGATCTTTGGCCCGAAAGATGCGCAGGCACGGAGTGGGGTGGTGTCGTTCGCGCTGGACGAGATCCACCCGCACGATGTGGCGCAGATTTTGAATGAACACAATGTCGCGGTTCGCGCCGGACATCACTGCACGCAGCCATTGATGCAGGCGCTCGGAGTGACGGCAACGACACGAGCAAGTTTCTACGTCTACAACACCAACGAGGATGTCGATCGGCTGGTCGAGGCACTCTACGACGCGAGACGTGTCTTCAGTGGCGCGCCTTCGCCAACGACCTCGGCGGCCCGAAGCGACGATCCTTGCCGAAAGCAGTGGGACGAGAAATCGTTTGACGGATAGAGGCAGCATGAGTATCGCCGGAGACAGCATCTATCGGGAGATTATTCTCGATCACTACCAGAACCCGCGCAATCGCGGCACACTGGAACCAAACGACTATTCCTACGAGGACAGTAACCCGCTGTGTGGGGATGAGGTGCGCATCGACGTTCGCGTCAAGGGCGACGAGATCGATGACATCGCCATTTCCGGGCAGGGGTGCGCCATCAGCCAGGCGTCGGCGTCCATCCTGATGGAGCTGGTGGAAGGCAAGACGCTCGATGAGATCAGGCGGATCGGCAAGGATGAGCTGCTGGAAGAGCTCGGCATCGAGCTCAGCCCAGCCCGCGTCAAATGCGCGCTCCTCAGCCTGAAGGTGCTCAAGGCCGGGCTGTATGGCATCGACAAGGCGAACGAGGAGATCGACGAGGTCTGACGTGCCGGATTGCCCTCGACACGAACGCGAATTGGCGCCCGGTACCGGGAGGTACCGGGCGTCGCTACACGAGGTTCACGCATGACGGGGAAAACAGTCGAGTACCAAACCGTGGCAAAACGATCCGACATCCAGCCGGGCGAGCTGATGTATGTCGAGGTTGGCGAGGCGTTCGTCTGCCTGATCAATATGGACGGTGAAATCCACGCGATCGACGACACCTGCACGCACGAAGAGGCATCGATGTCCGATGGCACGATCATTGGCGACGAAATCGAGTGCCCGCTCCATGGCGGCGTCTATAACATCAGGACAGGTGAGCCGACCGCGTTCCCGGTGGTCGTCGCGATCGAAAAGTACGATGTCCGTATCGAGGGCGACGAGATCCAGGTCAAGGTGCCCGACTGATCGATCACCTGATATTCCATTTCTTGACGCGCGCCATGCCGGCCAAAGGCGCGGACTGCGGGACTCCACATCCTCATCGAGCTATCCTGACTGACGAACACAGGCGACACCATGCCAAGGATCTACCATTTCGTCGCCAAACTCAGCGACATCCAGCCCGGCGAGCTGCGCTACGTCGAAGCCGGCGGCAAGGCGATTTGCCTCGCCAATGTCAACGGTGAGATTCTCGCGCTTGATAACGCGTGTACCCACGAGCGGGCATCCCTCTCGGATGGCACGATCCGCGGCGACACGCTCGAATGTCCCCGGCATGGCGGGATGTTCGATGTGCATAGCGGCGAGCCGGTGCGCTACCCGGTGGTCCAGCCGGTCAAGACGTACCGCGTCGAGATCGACGGTGACGAAATCCGGGTCGGCATCCGATCCTGATGCGTCGCCCTCGCGTAGACCCGGAGGCAGCCGACCCTGAGCACCGCCGAAACGATGTCCGGAATGGTGCGATGAAGGCGGCGTCCTCGGAAAACAGCCGCGCGACGGATGCATCACGACAGGGTTCGGGAAGGCGTTCAGGCCAGCGCGTGGCGGATGGCGTAGCTCACGGCGGCGGTACGACTTGCCACACCGAGTTTCCCGAGGATGTGCGCGACATGGTGTGCTACGGTCTTCCGGCTAATGAATAGCCTGTCGGCAATCTGCGGATTCGTGAGGCCCTCCGCGAGCAGTCGCAAAATGTCCAACTCCCGCTCTGTGAGCGCCTCCACCTCAACCGGCGGCCCCGGCTGGTCAGGCGAGACGCTGTCATCGGCCACCAGGAGTCGATCGATCTCGGTGGCGTACTGTCTCGGACGGAGATGGCGCCCTGCGTCCCATGCGCGCTTCTACACCTCTTCGCCCAACGTCCTCCGTGATGTTGCCGCGGCGCGCTCCAACGCGGCCCGCTCGGGAAACAGCGCTGGCTCGGTGGTGCCGGCGGCAGCGCCGAACAGCCGCGCGGCGGCCTCGTGGCGGCCAAGCGCGGACGCCACCGCGCCCGCGGTCCCCAGCATAATGGCAAAGTCGTGCCGGACGGAACCGTTGCTATTGGCCGGCTGGGTTCTGATCAACTCGAACGCGCGATCGGGCTCGCCCTGTTCGCACGCAATCAGGGCAAGGAAGCATCTCGCCACCGCCGGGATCATCTGATCGCCGGCAGCGCTCGCCTCAATCATCACCGCGCGCAGTATGCTGGCTGCGCTTTCCAGCTCGCCGCGACCGTAGGCAAGCACGCCAAGATGGTACGCAACAACCATGGCACGCCAGCTGTTGGACACTTCGATAAAGCGTGCCCGCGCTGCCAGGAAGGTCGTCTCCGCCACGGCGTAGTCGCCGCGATTCTCCGCCCACAGGGCGGTGTAAAACATCGCCTCCGCCTCGCGCAGCACATCGCCAGCCGACTTGGCGCGCACCCGCGCATCGGCAAGGTGCGTGGTCGCGATGGCTTTGCCCAGCGCGGTGGCAAGATGTCCCGCGAAAAGCAGCGCATCGATCCGCATGGTGCCCAGCTCCTCCTTGAGCTGTTCGATCACCCGTTCGGACCAGGACAGTCCCTCAGCATCGCGACCACCGAGATACCAGAACCATCGCAGCCGTGTTACGAACTCGGCGAGGTCGCTCACCCGACCGGCTCCATCGAGCCATCGCATGGCCGCTCGCAGGTTGCCATGCTCCGCCTCCAGGCCGGCAAGCCACTCCAGCTGGTTGGTCGGATCATACGGTGTCGCCTGCCGGGCCAGCGCCAGGCACCAGCCCGCATGGCGGTCGCGAACGGCATCCTCGTCGCCGGCCGCGACGAGACGCTCCAGCCCGAACTCGCGAATCGTCTCCAGCATGTGGTAACGCGGCTCTCCACGAACACTGTCGACGCTGCGCAGCAGGCTCTTGTCCACAAGCGACGCCACCCGCTCGACCGTGTCCATCGATGTCGATATGACCACCGCCTCCGCCGCCGAGAGCGTGAAGCCACCGGCAAAGACGGAAAGGTGCCTGAACACCCGCTGGTCGTCCGGATCAAGCAGGTCGTGGCTCCAGGCGATGGCGTCGCGCATCGACTGCTGCCGCTCAGGGGCGTCCCGTTTACCGCCGGTCAGCAGCTGGAATCGGTCGGTCAGCCGCGCCGACATCTGGGCCGGCGTCAGGACGGTAACGCGGGCCGCGGCCAGCTCGATCGCCAGCGGCAGGCCGTCAAGCCGGCGGCAAATCTCGCTTACGTCTTCGCGGTTGGCATCGTCGATCACGAAATCGAAGCGCCTGGCCCGCGCCCGCTGGACGAACAGCTTGACCGCGCTCGTCAGCTGGTCGTCAGGCGCCGCTCCCATCTCGGGCAGCGCCAGGGGTGGCACCACATACCGATGCTCGCCGTCGATATTCAGCGCGATGCGGCTCGTAACCAGCGCCGTGATCCGGGGGCATGCGCCAAGCAGTTCAGACAGCCACAAAGGCGGCACGTCCAGGAGGTGTTCATAATTGTCCAGGATCAGCAGCATGTGCCGGTCACGCAATTCCTGCGCGAGCCGCTTCGTCGATGCCTGCCCGTCCTGGTCGTGTACACCGACGGACTGCGCGACGGCCGCGGGAACGTGCCCAGAATCGAAGATGGACGCCAGGCGAACATAGACGCCGCCGTGGGCGAAATCCGGTTCGACCCGCTTCGCTGCCTCGATGGCGATGCGGGTTTCCCCAACCCCACCGGGACCAGTCAGGGTGAGGAGCCGGACGTCCTGGTCATCGAGCAGCGCCAGGATCTCGGCGATTTCCACATCCCTCCCGACAAGTGGAGTCAATGGTGAGGGCATAGCGGTCCCCTGTAGCGCGTTGGGTACCAGTTCCAGCGACCGCCTGGATGCCGTGACGATAGGGGCTTTTGACATCGCGCGCCTCGTTGCCTGTGTAACTCGGGAATCGTTGCCACACATTGTGCACCTTTGCCGCGTGTCCTTCAACAAGCACAGGGCATGGATACATCGACCTCCCGATCATCGTTTCCACAACGAAGCCCACCAGCCGAAATGCGGCATGCCAGTCAGTTCCGCCGCTTTCAGCATCGCCGCGATGTCCAGTTCGATGTGATAGAACTCGACATCGATTGCGCCGTCCCCAACATCCAAAACGGCGAAATCGGCCACACTCACCGGCGCGGTTGGTGGCAAATCCCATGTGCCGGGTCCGGTGCCGCCGAGCCCGACGCTGCCTGGATTCACCATCATCATGATGCCAAGATTGCGAAACATCTGGACATGGGTGTGTCCACCCAGCCCAACAATTGCCCCGGCATCCGCCAGCATCTGCACGATCTCGATACCGGGCGTGTGCTCGGAGATCACATCTTCGGTGGAGCGCGTCGAACCGTGGACCAGCAACGCCGCCACGTCGCCAGGAATCGTCTCCAGTCGAGACATCGGAAGGTCGGCCATGGCTGCGCGTGCCGCGGCGTCGAGGCGTGAGGCCGCCCAGTGGCTGATCGCGTTCATCTCCGGAGAGTCACTCACCGCAGTGTCTGGCTCGGCAAGCATCCACTCGTCGGTGTTGCCCATCACGCTAGGGATGCCGCGTTCCTCCAGCAGCTCCAGCACCTCGACCGGCCACGGCCCCGGTGTGGCGAGGTCGCCAAGACACCAGATGCGCTCGACTCCCTTCAGGTCCAGCGCGTTGATCACCTTTCGCAAGGCAAACAGGTTGCCGTGAATATCCGCGATCAGTCCAATCTTCATGCGCGCCTCCATTCAATCAGGTATCACGATGTCGTCCAGCCCGTCCTCGGGCGGCGGGAAATGCGGATTCATGTCCTCCAGCGTTTCGGCAATCGCGCGGGCGATTACCAGGTCTCGGTACCACTTGTGGTTGGCAGGAACCACATGCCACGGCGCAACATCGGTCGAGCATTTGCGGATGGCATCCTGGTATGCCGCCTGGTAGTCATCCCACAATGCGCGGTCCTTTAGGTCACCTGAGTGGAACTTCCAGTGCTTCTCCGGCTCGTCGAGCCGATCCTGCAGCCGCTCCTTTTGCTCGTCTTTCGAGATGTTCAGGAAGAACTTGAGGATGCGCGTGCCGCTTTCGGCAAGCAGCTGCTCGAACTCGTTGATCTGGTCATAGCGTCGCGACCACACCGATTTGGGCACGAGCCGCTTTACGCGCACCACCAGCACATCCTCATAGTGGGAACGATTGAAGATTGTGATCATGCCCTTGCCGGGCGTGCGATGGTGGTAACGCCAGAGATAGTCGTGAGCGAGTTCCTCCGGGGTTGGCTGCTTGAACGACCACACCCGCAATCCCTGGGCGTTGACGCCCTTGAACACGCGACGGATCGTGCTGTCCTTGCCCCCAGTGTCGGTCGCCTGCAACACGACCAGCAGGCTCTGGCCGTGCTCGGCGTAGAGTCGCTCCTGGAGCTTGCGGATACGCTTGCGCTCGACCTTGACCGCTTCCTTGGCGGCTTCCTTTTCGTCATCGCCCGAAAGATCGCCGGTCGAATCCGGATCGCAATCACTCAGCTTGAATCGTTTCGGACTGTCGATCCGGTGATCGCCGACCCGCGCAATGACCTCGTCGTGGTCGAGTGCGATATCCGCCATGCATCACTCCCTTTCTCGTCTGGTTGGGCAATCGCTCTGCCAAAACCCTACCATTCATGTGGGAGACAGACGACATTTTGGTGATCGACCGTCAGCGAGGCAGGACGCATGAGCGCGGGATGGCGGCCAGGCAGGGTCGCGAACCTCGGAACCGTCCAGGGCCGCTGCCCTGAAACCAGCCGCTGGTCCGGTCGTGGTTGAGCCTGAGGGACAGCCGAAACAAGCGCGTACGGAACGCAGACACGTCTTCTCCGCTTAGCGTCAGCACAGGTTGCGGATCTGCCGCTACGGGTGAGGGTGGGCTGGTTGCCGGTGTCCGGGTTGGTAGCCCTCGACCTTGCCAGGCGCGGGGCTGCCGCTACGGGCGCATCGAATACAAAAACCCAGGTGTTGGTCATTCAACCGACACCTGAGTTCGATTTCTGATTGCTCTTGTGTTGAGCCAGTAACCGTCTACGGATTGAGCACGAGGAGCATCAGCAGAAACATGGCGATAAGTCCGGCGGCGGCGAAACCGCGTATCACAAGATCCTCGCGGGTAAGGACATCCTGCGCACGGCGTTCATTCTCGGTCATTGGTATTGGAATCCCCCTCTTGCCACCATCAAGCACGGCAAGGAATCCTTTCGGGGTTCCCCTGCGTGGATGGCTCCACAATCCCTTCTGCCGGTGTGCGGTATACCGGCTCGAATCCTTCGGCCCCTCCAGACCTCGAATCCATAGTGTACGTACACTTGGTACCTACTTCATTGAGTGTATCCGTCGCGTGCCGTTCTGTCAATGAATATTGCAAGTACACCCGACCACTTCGCAATGATTTGAAACGCATCTCTCAACCCCTGTATACGTACGTACGCACCCTTTACTGTAGTTCGCAAGGAACTGGGAAACGCAACCCATTCGTCCGGGATTCCAACCGGCATCACGCACGGCTCGGCATCCGGAACCAAGGAACGCAATATCGAATCCATCATTGCCGGTCGCCACGCCAGCATCTTCCCGAATCGATGAATGTGCGTCATGATCGACCCTGGCGGTAATGTGCGATCAGACAGCTCGATTGCGATCGCTTGAATCAGGTCAATCATGGCGGCGGGCGAGGTCACCGCTGGTCGCCGGGGAGCAATCACTGTGGTGGATCATGTGTTTGACGGGCTCGGCACGCATGTTGGCAACCTGAGCCGGTTGTCCAATGCGCGCACCCGCTCGATCAGCGCCGAGAACCGAACCGGCGCGCCAGGCGAGGGTGGAAGGGCCACCGAGGGCACCGGCGCGATCGCCGCCCGCGAGCTCGGGCAGGGCTGGAAGGTCTCGCCGTCGATCAACATCGCCGGAAATGAAACCGTGACCCTGGCCGGCATCACCGGCCCCGGCGCGATCCAGCACATCTGGCTGACGGTTCACCCACGCGCCTGGCGATCCCTGGTGATCCGCCTTTTCTGGGACGACGAGGAGACACCGAGCATCGAGGCGCCATTGGGAGATTTCTTCTGCAACGGCTGGGGCGTGCGGGCGAATGTCGCCTCGATTCCGGTGGCGGTCAACCCGGCGGGCGGGTTCAACAGTTACTGGGAGATGCCATTCCGCCAGTCAGCGCGCATCACCCTGGAAAACATCACGCCGGATCCCATCCGAGGCTTCTACTACCAGGTCACCTGGACCGAGACAGAGATTCCCGGCGACGCCGCCTACCTGCACGCGCAGTGGCGCCGATCCAACCCACTTGGCTACAAGGAAGTGCACACGCTGGTCGACGGAATCGAGGGACAGGGTCACTACGTTGGCACGTACCTCGCCTGGCAGAGCAACAGCGCCGGCTGGTGGGGCGAAGGCGAGATCAAGTTCTTCATGAACAGTGACGGCGACTGGCCCACGATCTGCGGCACCGGCACCGAGGACTATTTCGGCGGCGCCTGGAACTTCGAGGAGGTGCCGGAGAGTTATGCTCCGTACACGACTCCGTACCTGGGGCTGCCCCAGGTGATCGTGCCGGCGGGCATGCGAAACTCGCAATATCGCTTCGGCATGTACAGGTGGCACGTACCCGACCCGATCCGGTTCCAGGAACGGCTCAGGGTCACGATCCAGGCGCTCGGCTGGCGACGCCCGCTGGAAGAAAAGGCGCGCTACCTGCCGCTGCGGGACGACATCGCCTCGACCGCATTCTGGTATCAGGCCGAGCCGCACGGGGCTTTCCCGGAAATCGGCGGGTTCGACAAGCTCGAGGTCATTTAGGATACGCGGCGGATCGGGGTGACATACGGTGCTTGGCAATGTCTATCATGGCTGGAAGATCGCTGGCGCGCTCGCCGTCACCGAGACCATTTCCTGGGGCATCCTGTATTACGCCTTCTCGGTCTTCCTCGTCCCGATGCAGGAGGATTTGGGATGGTCGCTGGCCGTCCTGACCGGCGCCTTTTCACTCGCGCTGCTTTGTTCCGGTCTTTGCGCGCCGCTGGTCGGGCGCTGGATCGATCGCCGCGGCCCGCGCTTGCTGATGACGACCGGATCGATCCTTGGCGTCGCCTGCGTGCTTGCCTGGTCGCAAGTCGATTCCGTGGCGATGTATTACCTCAGCTGGGCCGGGATCGGCATCGCCATGTCGGCCACCCTGTACGATCCCGCCTTTACGACGATCACCCGCTGGTTCGAGCGAGACCGCGGCCGCGCCATTCTCGTGGTCACCATCGCGGGAGGGTTCGCCAGCACCATCTTCCTGCCGCTCTCCAGCTTCCTTGACGAACGATTCGAGTGGAGAACCGCCCTCGTGCTGCTTGCCGGGCTGCTGGCGGTGAGCACGATCCCGCTCCACGCGCTGGTGTTACGCAGTCGCCCGGAGGAGCTCGGCTTGCGCATCGATGGCGCGACCGCCGAGCTCGACTCGTCGCCACGGCGTTCATTGAACGACTCCAGCATGTCATTGGGGATCGTCCTGCGTGATCCGTCGTTCTGGAAGCTGGCGACGGCATTCGTGCTGCAGACCTTCGCCATGGTCGCCGTGGCGATCATTCTCATCCCGTACCTCGTCGATCGTGGCGACGACCCGGCGTTCGCGGCGGCGGCAACGGGACTGATCGGCGCGGCGCAGGTTGTGGCGCGCATTTTGTCGACGGCTCTTGGTGAGCGAATCTCCGCGGTGACGCTCACTGCCACGGTCTTCGCTTTTCAGACAGTCGCCATTGGCGTGCTGGTTGGATGGGAAGGGCACGCAGGCATCCTTGTCGCCGTGCTCCTATTCGGCACCGGTCGGGGCGTCGTCACGCTCATGCGGCCCGAACTGATCGGCGACTTTTATGGCAGGACGCATTTCGGCGCGATCAACGGCACGCTCGCACTGTTCCTGAGGGGAGCATCCGCGCTCGCGCCGATTTGCGCAGGGCTGCTGGTCGCCGCGATGGACAGCTATACGCCGTTCCTCTGGATGATGGGCGCGATGTCATTGTGCGCGACAGTCGTCATGCTTTGGCTGGGGCGGCAACGACGATCAGCCAGTGATGCGGTGATGTCTCATCCGGAAGCCGCCGCCTGAACCAGCCGCCGCCATTGGCCGATCCAGGAAATGGAGATATGCTGCCCGCGAGGGAATAGTCGTGATTGAGCTCAGGAGGAGCGGTCAAATGGCTGAGAAACGGCGGATTCTGATCACCGGGGCTCGTGGCAGGATTGGCACCTGTCTCACCAACGGTCTCGCGGAGGACTATGCCTTGCGTCTGCACAACCGGACGCCCCACGACGAACCGGCGGGTCTCGAGCATGTCAGCGCCGACATCGCAAATCTGGAAGACGTCCGCCCAATGATGAGCGACGTCGATACGGTCGTCCACATGGCCGGAAACCCAAGCGTCCAGGGATCGTGGGAGTCGATCCTCAGTTGCAACATCATCGGCGTGCGAAACGTGCTCGAAGCGGCGAAGGATGCCGGCGTGCGCCGGGTGGTGTTCGCGTCGTCGAACCACGCCATGGGGATGTATGACCGCGACGGCGACTGGCCGGTGTACACGTCCATGCCGGTGCGACCCGATTCGCACTACGGCGCGTCCAAGGCGATCGGCGAGGTGCTCGGTCGCTACTATTACGATGCGTTCGGGCTGAGCTTCATCTCCTTGCGGATCGGCTGGTTCACGGATCAGATCGCGCGAGGCAAGGATCGCCCAATCCTGCGAAGCATGTGGCTTGGCCCCAACGACACAGTCAATGTCGTGCGGGGCGCGATCGAAACCGGGGTGCCATTCGGCATCTACTACGCCGTTTCTGATAACCCTGATCGCCGCTGGGACATCACCAACACGATGATCGACCTTGGCTACCGCCCCGTTGATCGCTGGGACGAGGCGCTTGGCATCAATGAAGATCACAAACCCGGCGCTCCACCACTACGGGAAGAGTGGCCGTAGGTAGGTGCCGGTCGGCTCAACCTGTAGCCCCGGGTCTTTTACACACGCTGTGCTTTTCACACACCACGAAATACGCGTCATTCCGCGCGAAGCGCATATCATAGACGGCTTCGTCGCCCGATCTACTGGTCCCGGCGTGCATGAGACACCGATTGCGCTTCGCGCGGGGATGCTTCGCTCCGCTCAGCATGACGAGCCTTTTTTGGCGGGAAGTGAAGCACGCAGCACGAATCTTGTGACCGGGATTACAAGTTGCATAATCGGAACGTGGCCGCCATGCGATCTCACCGCTCACTCGACAAGCTCATCGTACACGGCATCCTCGTCTGAGTCCCAGTCACGCCGGAACGCTGGAACACTTGCGGCGGAGATCCAACGGCTTTCCGGTTCCTCACGCTCCAATTTTCGACGGACAGCGTCCTCGATCCAGTCGCTCACCGACGTGTCGCGGTTCATCGCGGCAATCTTCACCTGTCGCTTCAGCTCCGGTTCCACGTCTGCTGTATGTCTCACCCGTGCCATCGCCTATCTCCGCCTCACTGTTTTTGTGTGTCACCAGGTGCCAATGGCACCAAGTTGCGATGGACTAAAGCATACAGCTTGTTCAGGCGCAATTGCTGTGTGACCCACTCCTTGGTATCCGGACGTCGGGTGGCCGCATTGGGTGACACACTTGGGACACAACTCGTGGTCCCGAATCGTGGGATACTATCCGTCGCGATAGATCAGGGACCCTGTCGCCGCACCTTCGGCGGCACCGCATCGAGACCCCATCCCCACCCGGAGTCAGATCGTGTTCAGCACACATGACCCAGCCGCCTCCAAGCCGCCTGGTTCGACTGGCAACGCCGCCGAATTCACCACCGAGCTACCTCGTGACTACGACCACCGCAGTCCCCGTCGCTGGCTCCTTTCGCATCTCGCCGTGATCAAATGGTGGTTTGTGAGCTTTGTCAGCGCGTCGGTCGTCGCTGCCGTGCTGAACGGGTTCATACCCGTTTTCACCGGTTCCGCCTTCGACCAGATTCTGGGCGACACCGATGACCCGGTCGGTGACCTCGTCCGCATTTCCGTGATTTTGCTGGCCATTGTGATCTCTCGGGGAGTGTTCGACCTGTTCGCCCGCGTCTCGATCGAGATCGTTGGCAAGCGCGTTGCTCGCAACACCCGGCAGGAGCTCTTTGTCAGCCTGTTGGGCAAAAGCCAGACTTTCCACAACCGCCAGCAGGTCGGCGACCTCATGGCACGCTCCACGAACGATGTCCGCATGGTCAATCTCGGCTTCTCGCCCGGCGTCGACCTGATCTTCGACAGCATGACCGCGCTGGTGGCGCCATTCATCTTCATTGCCTTCCTGGAGCCGCAACTGCTGCTCACCCCTGTCCTCTTCCTGATTGCCTTTGTGCTGGCCGTCAGGTTCTACATGCGACAGCTCACTCCGGTATCCGACAAGATGCGAGCCCAGTTTGGCGTGATGAACGCCGGGCTCAACGAATCGGTGCGCGGCATCGAGGTGATCAAGGCGACCGGGCAAGAGCGCCAGGAGCGGCGGCGATTCCGCAACATGGCACGCCTGTATCGTGATTACCAGGTGGCGCAGGGTGTCGTGCAGGCGCGCTACCTGCCGACCTTGCTGCTGGCTATCGCGATAGGGGGAGCGCTCCTGCACGGCGCCTGGCTCGTGGACCAGGGCCAGCTTTCCACCGGCGAGCTCATCACCTACCTTGGGCTGATGCAACAGCTCGGCTTCCCCACCTTCATCTCGCTGTTCTCGTTCTCGATGGTGCAGATGGGACTCTCGGCGGCGAGTCGCATCCTCTCCGTCATTACGGAGGAAACCGAGCTCGACCAGAACACCGGGGGATACAGCGACGACATGCGAGGCGAGCTGGTGTTCGACGATGTCACCTTCGCCTATGAGGAAGAGGAGGGGCCAGTGCTCGCCAATGTCAGCTTCCGCGCGGAACCCGGCGAAACTCTGGCGATCGTCGGCGAAACCGGCTCCGGCAAAAGCAGCCTGACAAGCCTGGTCAACCGCGTGTTCGACGTCGATTCCGGGCGGGTGTTGATCGATGGCGTCGATGTCCGCGACTGGAACCTCGATGCGCTGCGCTCCCAAATCTCGACCATCGAGCAGGATGTCACGCTTTTCTCCCGCAGCATCGCCGACAACATCGCCTTCGGGCTCGACAATGACGTCGACCGCGCGATCATCGTCCAGGCCGCCAGGGACGCCCAGGCGCACGAGTTCATCGTCGAGATGGAGCATGGGTATGACACGGTCATCGGCGAGCGCGGTGTCACGCTCTCCGGCGGCCAGCGGCAACGGCTCGCCATCGCCAGGGCGCTGATCACCGAGCCGCGCATCCTGATCCTGGACGATTCCACCAGCGCCATCGACAGCGGCACCGAAGACAGGATCCAGACCGCGATCCGACGCGTGCTCGAAGGCCGAACCACCTTGCTGATCACGCACCGCCTCTCGCAAATCCGCCAGGCCGACCGCGTCCTGCTGATCCGGGGCGGCAAGCTCGCCGCAATCGGCACACATGATGAGCTGTTGGCGTCATCTCCGCTCTATCAGCGCATTTTCAGTCACTACGATGAAGTGGACATTCCCGGCAGTCGAGCGGCACCAGCTGGCGTCACCGGGGAAGGAGAGTAGCGCATGGGCTTCATCATGGACGGCCTCGACGCCGAAGACTATGACCGTCAATACGGTGACCGCGAGCTGCTTGGTCGCATCGGCGCCTATTTCAAGCCCGCCGCCAGGGCAATGGTGATCGTCGGCGTGATGATCTCGCTGCACTCCATCGCCCAGATCATCCCGCCGATCGCGATCAGCTGGGGCATCGACCAGGTTATGGATGACCGCATCGACGAGGTGCTGTGGCTGCTGGTCGGCATCGTGCTGCTTTCGGGTGTTGGCGCGTGGGGATTCAACTACATCCGGCAAATCCTCACCGCTCGTGTTGTGGGCAATGTCGTGCTGGCGCTGCGGTCGGACGCCTTCGATGCGGCGATGGACCGTGACCTGTCGTTTTTCGACACGAACCCCTCGGGCAAGGTCGTCAGCCGGGTCACGTCGGACTCCGACGACTTCGCCAATGTCGTCACGCTCACGATGAACCTGCTGAGTCAAATCCTGCTGGTCTTCATCGTGATCGGCGTGCTCTACAGCCGGAACGCGTTCCTTGCGACCGTCTCCCTGGCGATGGCGCCGATCGTCTGGCTGGTCGCCACCCTGTTTCGCAAAATGGCGCGAGAAAGCACGCAGCGCTCCCAGCGATCCACCGCGCGGGTCAACAACGCCATCCAGGAAGCAATGAACGGTATTGCCGTCGCCAAGAACTTCCGCCAGGAGCAGTCGCTCTACAATGAGTTCCAGCCGATCAACCGGCAGAACTACCAGGTGATGCTGCGCCAGGGGCTGGTGTTTAGCTCGATCTTCCCGATCCTGTTCCTGGTCGCCGGACTCGGCACGATCGTGCTGGTCTACCTCGGTGGACGGCAGGTGATCGACGGCGGCATCTCGGCGGGCGACTGGTTTCTCTTCTTCCAAAGCGTGATGATCTTCTGGGGACCGATTACCAGCATCGCGTCGTTCTGGTCGCAGTTCCAGCAGGGGTTGAGCGCGTCGGAGCGCATCTTCGCCCTGATCGACGCCGAGCCGGAGGTGGTGCAACATGCCAGCGAGCATCCCGGTCGCATCAGCGGGCAGATCGAGTTCCGCAATCTCGGTTTTCGCTACGACGAGACCCAAAAGGTGCTGCACGACTTCAACCTCACCATCCCGGCGGGGGAGACATTGGCGATTGTCGGGCACACCGGCGCCGGGAAGTCGACCCTCGGCAAGCTGATCACGCGGTTCTATGAGTTCCAGGATGGCGAGCTTTTGATCGACGGCAAGGACGTCCGCTCGTTCGACCTGCCGGAGTATCGCAAGCAGCTCGGCATCGTGCCGCAGTCACCGTTTCTGTTCTCCGGCACGGTGGAGGACAACATTCGCTATCCGAAGCCTGATGCCAGCGACGAGGAAGTGGTAGACGCTGCGCGGCTGGTCGCCGGTGGTGACTGGATTCAGGCGCTGCCCAATGGCATCGCGACCGATGTCGGCGAGTACGGTCGCTCGCTGTCGATGGGACAGCGGCAGCTTGTCGCGCTGGCGCGGGTATTGATCCAGGATCCCGTCATCGTGATCCTGGACGAGGCGACGGCGTCGGTCGATCCGCTGACCGAGGCGCAAATCCAGGAGGGTCTCGACATCGTGCTGGCCGACCGGACGTCGATTGTGATCGCCCACCGGCTCTCGACCATCGAGCACGCCGACCGCATCATTGTGCTGGACCGTGGTGAGATCGTGGAGGAGGGCACCCACCGGGAGCTGATCGCCCTGGGTGGCCGCTACTGCGATGTCTACAACACCTACTTCCGCCACCAGTCGCCGAACTACGTCCCCGGCGAGGGGTTTGTCGG
>Ga0075530_1000354_pt1 | contig 21397 bp, 23 predicted proteins | sample NGEPerD_2_FD_75101 | JGI IMG/M metagenome (GOLD analysis project Ga0075530, IMG submission 75101) | Arctic peat soil microbial communities from the Barrow Environmental Observatory site, Barrow, Alaska, USA - NGEE PermafrostL1-D | ecosystem: Environmental > Terrestrial > Soil > Wetlands > Peat ... | reverse complement strand
GTTTTAAAACCCGAGTCATGGATTTTAGTGAAAGAAGATGTCTTTGTCAAGTTTATAAGGCTAGGCTGTATCAAATTATATTAAGTATTTTTTTGCAAATTCATCTGCTTCAAGTTCTTGTCTGTTAATCTTTTCTTTGCTTTGTTTATGTTTATTAACTGTTACAAATAATTTGAAGTATTAAATTTTCTTAAATATATAAGAAGTGTAATTTTGGACTTAGTGCCGAGAGTGTGAGTCGAACACACATAGCCTGTTCTTCAGACAGGTGCCTTGACCACCTTGGCTATCTCGGCTTTTGCAAACTAAATTATATCATTCTTTACGAAAAAATCAAAAAGAGACTTTTTATCCTATAACAATATTACCTATTGACACAAGTCCCCCAGTTCGTGATAGAGTTTTTATATCCCCTACCAGGGGAGTTAAAAATGGATAAGAAATTTATTATTGGGATTATCATATTTATAGTATTAATTGTTGGGTCTGCAATTATATTTGCTGGAAATTCTTCTTCAAAAGCAGTTGTTGAAAAAACTCTTGGGGCAAAAATTCAAATAGATCACAGTTCAAAAAGTCTTGGGGATATCATTTATGATAAAGGCATAGTTGCTCATTCATTTCCTTTGAAAAATATAGGTACAAAAAATCTTGAAGTTGCAAATTTAAGCACATCTTGTATGTGTACAAAAGTATACATAAAAACTAGTAGTGAAAAAAGTGATGAGTTTGGAATGAAAGGCATGAGTTCTCCTTCTGATTGGAAAGGGATAATAAAGCCTGGAGAATCAGCAGAAATTGTTGCTGAGTTTGACCCTCAATATCATGGGCCACAAGGTGTTGGTCCAATTTCAAGATCAGTAAGTATGGAAACAAACGATCCTGATCATCCGTATGTAGAATTTAGCTTTGAAGGAGACGTAATTAAATGAAAAGACGAATTACAAGAAAAATAAAATTGGCTACTGGTAATATAAATTCATTACTATTGGTATTGTTGCTTGTAGCAACATTTTTATTAGGAGCACTTACAAACCAGCTATCAAATGCTGCAAAAGGAAAAGTTAGTTCAAATGATGCAGCTTCTAAATCTGTTAAAGAGGTAACTCAAAATGATTCTGATTTAGCATTGCTTCAAAAAAAAGTAATTTCAGATAAAGGATACAGTTTTAGTATTTCCTGGGGAGATTTGGGGAAAAAATTAGTTGAAGATGGAGTAATTGATAAAACAAAACTTGCACAATCTTTAACTGGTTCAGATACTATGCCTTCTGATGTAGAAAAATACTTAGATGGAAGTAAGCAAAAAATTGAAATTAATGAAGGCAATGCTCATTTTTGGCTAAATGTTCTATGGGGACTTGGTCTTGCAAATAAAAATGACATTCTAGATAAAGGTGATATGCAAACAGCTAGTGACAATAATCCTGCAAACTTTGCCTCTACTGGTGGGTATACGCTTGGAGTAAGCGATGCAATGAGTTATTACAGTAAAAATACCTATTTTAAATTAAATGATAAACAGCAAAAACTAGTTGAGGAAATTGCAGGAAATGTTTATAGACCATGTTGTGGTAATTCAACTGCTTTTCCTGATTGTAATCACGGCATGGCAATGCTTGCTTTAATTGAACTTATGGTTTCTCAAAATTATTCTAAAGAACAAATTTACGATACAGCTTTAAAATTTAATGCATTATGGTTCCCACAAACATACTTTGATATTGCATATCATTTTGAAAAAGCTGGACGTGACTACACTAAGATTTCATCTAAAGAGCTACTATCAAAGACATTCTCAAGTGGTCAAGGGTATGCAGTTATAGCAAAAGAAGCGGAAGGTCTTTCCTGGCCGGGCCAAAAATCCGGAGGTAGCTGCGGAGCATAGGTATGGAAACAGTATTATTTCAAACATCGCTTATAGCTGCCTTTTTTGCAGGAATAGTTGCACTTTTTGCCCCTTGTTGTATTAGTTTTCTCCTCCCTGCTTACTTAGGAAGCGTTTTTAAGGAAAAAGAAAAAGTACTCCTAATGACTCTTATTTATGGTCTTGGAATTTTTGTAACGCTGTTTCCTGCTGTAATAGGAATTTCACTTATTTCAAAATATCTTTTTAGATTTCATGATAGTGTGTATTACCTTGGTGGAATAGTGCTTCTTTTAGTCTCTATAATTACATTTCTAGGAGTTAAGATGCCAATGCCAGGCATTACAAGAAAACAAAAAGAAGGTAAAGTAGATGCATTATCGGTTTTTATACTTGGAATATTCTCTGGTATAACCAGTGCGTGCTGTGCACCTGTTTTAGTTGGAATCTTAACTTTTGCTTTTCTTTCCCCAACTTTTTTTGGTGCAACATTAATAGGCATAGCCTATGTTTTGGGAATGATTACACCTCTTTTACTAATTTCATTATTCTTAAACGGAAAGATAGATAAAATTAAATCCTTAAGAAAGCCAGTATCTTTTATAAAGCTTTTTGGAAAAACGTATACAATTCTACTTGCAAACTTAATAGCAGCTGCGATATTTTTTGTAACAGGTGTATTTACTATAGTTTTAAATTATCAAGGTAAATTTTCAATGGTAAAAAGTGAAAGTTTTACAAAAACAATTCAAGATTCGGCAGGTTATGCGGCAAACCTATTTGGTAACAACATATTTATAAACATTTCCTTTTTAGTAATCCTTGTTTTATTTCTTTACCTTCTTTTTAAAAAGATGTAGAATTTATAAGTACGCTAAGTTAACGTACTTCTATGCCCTAGGGGGAGATTATTATGTATAAACCTAAAGATCAAAAAGAAAGAATAATTCATAGACTCAAAATTGCTAAAGGCCATATGGAAAAAGTAGTTAAAATGGCAGAAGAAAACGAGTATTGTATAAATATAGTTCATCAGTCTCAAGCAGTTCAAAGTGCCCTAAAAGAAGTTGATAATCTTATTATGGAAAATCATCTTTTAACTTGTGTATCAGATGCCATAAAACGTGGTGAACAAAAGCAGGCAATTTCAGAAGTAATGAGTGTAATTAAAAAAACAAAATAATTATGAAAAAATATTTGATTGTATTAATGTTGGCGTTGGCAGTAATTTTTGTAACAAATCCCCTATCTTTTGTGAGTGCACAGATGATGAATGGTTTAAACTCAAATGGCAGTAAAGCAATAACTGCTGATGAAATTGCAAAAACTAAGCAAGAGGAAAGCTTAGGAAAAGAGATTTATAATAATTTAAAGAATAAAAAAGTAAGTTGTGATTCCTTAGATGATGAGGATTTTGAAAAACTTGGAGAGTATTTTATGGGACAAATGGCAGGAAGTTCTGAAAACCATGTGTATATGGACAAAATGATGCAATCAAGAATGAATGCGGATGAAAATGAGTATCATATTGCAATAGGAAAAAGACAAAGTGGATGCTACTCTAATAATAGACTTAAGAATAAAGGAGGTGTGTATTCTATGATGGGATATGGTTTTTCAGATATGATGGGAGGAGCTTATGGTTCTTCTTATTTTGGATTATTTCACGTTTTGATTGGAGTAACTGTTTGGATTGTACTTGTACTTCTAGCAGTGTATTTGTATCAGAAAATAAAAAACCCAAAAAAATAAATGGATAAAGTAATTGTCACAATTATAGGTGCTTTTGGCATCGTTTTTACATACTGGTTTTTTTTATTTAAAAAAGAAAAGGAAGTTCAAGCAAATGGATCTATTGACATTATTGTTGATGGTGGATATTCCCCTTCTCTAATTTCTCTGGAAGTAAATAAAAAAATTATAATTAACTTTTTAAGAAAAGATTCTAATAGTTGTCTTGAGGAAGTTGTATTTCCTGATTTTAAAATTAAAAGATATCTTCCTTTAAATAAAAAAGTAACTATTGAATTAAATCCTTCTAAAAAAGGAGAATACTCTTTTAGATGTGGAATGAATATGTTTCATGGAAAGATAGTTGTTAAATAATGGCAAATTTAAAAAAAAGCTTCTCAATAAAAGGAATGCATTGTGCATCCTGTGTAAAAGTTATTGAAAAAGAGTTAAGTAAAACAAAAGGTGTTGTTTCTGCAAATGTTAATCTTGCGACAGAAGAGGCTTTCGTAGAGTTTGATCCTAAGCTTACAAGCGATGCTGTTATTTGTTCAGCAGTTTCAAATGTAGGTTATAAGGCTTTGGCTTCTGAAGATAAAACAGACAAAGAACTTGAAAAAAAAGAAAAAGAAAAAGAAATTAAAACACTGAAGAAAAAGGCATTTATTAGTTTGTTTTTAGGAGGGCTTATTCTTTGGGGAAGCTTTCCTGGAATAGTAAATTTTTCTCCAGTATTTTTAAGAAACTTCTTTGTGCAGTTTTTACTTGCCACCCCAGTTCAATTTTGGGCAGGTCTTGCTTTTTACAAAGCAACAATTCCTGCTTTAAAACATAGAACAGCTAATATGGATACTTTGGTTGCAGTAGGAACAAGTGTTGCCTATTTGTATTCAGTTTTTATTACTTTTTTTCCTAACATAATGCTTAAAATGAGTATTGAAATAATGCCCTATTTTGATGTCTCAACAATTGTAATAGGTCTTATTCTTTTGGGACGATTTTTTGAAGCAAGGGCCAAAGGTCAAACCAGTGAGGCAATTAAAAAATTAATTGGTCTTCAGGCAAAAACAGCACGCGTGTTAGTAAACGGTAAAGAAAAAGATGTTTCAATTGAAGATGTAAAAATCGGAGACATTGTAAGAGTAAGACCAGGAGAAAAAATTCCTGTAGACGGCTCTATTATAGAAGGAGAATCGTCAATTGATGAATCTATGATTACAGGAGAAAGTATACCTGTTGATAAATTTAAGGGAGACAGAGTAATTGGTGCAACATTTAATAAATCAGGCACTTTTCTTTATAAAGCAGAAAAAATTGGAGAAGAAACAATGCTTGCTCAAATTGTAAAACTTGTACAAAGTGCTCAAGGAAGTAAAGCTCCAATTCAGCGTCTTGCTGATACGATTTCATCATACTTTGTACCCATTGTTATTATGCTTGCAATAGTAACTTTTGTTATTTGGTTTGATTTTGGACCATCTCCTTCACTTCCCTTTGCACTTTTAAATATGGTTGCAGTTTTAATCATTGCTTGTCCTTGTGCAATGGGACTTGCAACGCCAACAGCAGTTATGGTTGGTACAGGAAAAGGAGCGGAAAACGGTATCCTTATAAAAGATGCCCAGAGTTTAGAAATTTCTCATAAGATAGATACTGTGGTTTTTGATAAAACAGGAACCTTAACTAAGGGAGAGCCAGAAGTAACAGATGTAATTTCTTTAAGTTATGATTTAAAAGATAAGATTCTTTTTTACGCAGCATCTTTAGAAAAAGGATCAGAGCATTCACTAGCTGATGCAATTTTAAAAGAGGCAGAAAGTTTTAAGATAAAACTTAAAAAGGTAGATAAATTTAAGGCAATTGCAGGACATGGAATTGAAGGAGAGATTGATAAGAAAATGATATATTTTGGCAATAGAAAATTAATGGAAAGGGAAAAAATTGATATTAAAAAGGCAGAAGAAAAACTTAGTAAATTAGAAGAAGAAGGTAAAACATCAATGCTTTTGGCAGAGAATAAAAAACTAGTAGGAATAATAGCAGTTGCAGATCCGATTAAAGAAAGTGCTAAGGCAGGAATAGACGAATTATCTTCTATGGGAATTGAGACTGTTATGCTTACAGGAGACAATGAAAGAACAGCTAATGCAATTGCCAAAAAAATAGGAATTAAAAAAGTTCTTGCTGATGTTCTTCCAGAAGATAAAAAAATTGAAATAGAGAAGATTCAAGAAAATGGAAAAATTGTTGCAATGGTTGGAGATGGTATAAATGATGCGCCTGCTCTAGTTTTAGCAAATGTTGGAATAGCTATGGGAACAGGAACTGATATTGCCATGGAATCTTCTGATATTACTCTTGTTAATAAAGACTTAAGGTCAGTTGCAAAATCTGTTAGGCTTTCTAAACTGACAATGAGGACTATTAGAATGAATTTATTCTGGGCATTTGGATATAACATTATTCTAATACCAGTTGCAATGGGTGCTCTCTATCCCTTTTTTAATATACTTTTAAGTCCAATTTTTGCTTCTGCTGCAATGGCTTTAAGTTCAGTTTCAGTTGTGACTAATTCATTAAGATTAAAAGGTGTAAAATAAATATATGGATATAGCAAGTTTGGGAGCAATATTTATAACAGGTCTTTTAGCAGGTGGACTTTCTTGCATGGCTGTTCAAGGAGGATTGCTTGCTGCAACAATTGCACAACGTGAACAGGAAAAACTTGAAAATAAATTTAAGAATACAAATAGTGCTCTTCCTATTATTTCTTTTCTTGTTGCAAAATTAGTAGCGTATACAATACTTGGAGTTTTTTTGGGATGGATAGGATCAGTCCTTCAGCTTTCCTTAACAGCAAAAATATTTATTCAAGTTTTTGTTGCTATATTTATGCTTGGAACGGCACTTAGCATTTTAAACGTTCATCCAATTTTTCATTATTTTATTATTCAACCTCCAAAATTCTTAACAAGAATGATTAGAAGAAAATCAAAAAGCGCAGATCTATTTGCCCCTGCACTTTTAGGTGCATTTACAATATTTGTTCCCTGTGGAATAACACAGGCTATGATTGCTTTGGCAATTGCTTCAGGGAATCCTGTTTCTGGGGCTTTGATTATGTTTGCCTTTATCTTAGGAACGACACCTATCTTTTTTATCTTAGGTTATTTTACTGCGAAACTCGGAGACTATTTTCACCAAAAATTCATGCGAATAGTTGCATTTGCAATTATTATTCTTGCAATTTTTAACCTTAACAATTCTATTGCCTTAACAGGAAGTTCTTTTACGCTTGAAAATGTTTGGCAGAATATAGTTTGTACAGTGTCTTGGTGTAATATAAAAACAGAAGCTTCAGGATTAGTTGGAAATACAGATGTAACAATTACCATAGATAATTATGGTTACACTCCAAATGTTTTAAATATTAAGGCAGGAGAGGAAATTACAGTTCATTTGGTTAATAAAGGTGGAGGAGGTTGTGCTCAGGCATTTACAATACCTTCCTATGGTATACAAAGAATAGTTTCAAATGGAATGACAGATACGGTGACTTTTACTGCACCTAAATCTGGGACAGTTTCGTTTATGTGTAGCATGGGAATGTTTAGAGGTAGTTTTCGCGTAATATGATTACTAAAAAGTTTAAAATAACTGGAATGCATTGTTCAAGTTGTGCAATGAATATTGATGGAGAGCTTGAAGATACAGAAGGTGTTAAAGAAGCAAAAACAAGCTTTGCAAAACAAACAGTAGAAGTTGAATATGATGCAAATAAACTTAATGATAAGAAAATAACTGAGATTATTAAAACTGCAGGCTATGATGCAACACTTTTAGAATAAATTACTTTGTTCCCTCGTCCCAAGAAGATAAATATATTTTTTGTTCTGGAGTTAATGTATCAATGGAAATATCCATGGCTTTTAATTTTAGTCTTGCAACTTTTTGATCAAGTGCTTTTGGAAGTACGTATACTTTGTTTTCAAGTTTTCCTTTATTTTTAACAAAATATTCTGCAGCTAAAGCTTGATTTGCAAAAGACATATCCATTACTTCTGCAGGATGACCTTCTGCAGCTGCTAAGTTAACAAGTCTCCCTTCTCCTAGAACATAAAGTTTTTTGCCGTTTGGCATTAAATATTCATCAAGTGAGTTTCTGATTGTTCTTTTTTTGTTTTTTACTTTTTCAAGGCTTGCCATATCAATCTCAATATCAAAATGTCCAGAGTTTGCAATAATTGCACCATCTTTCATAAGTCTCATTTCTGCAATTCCAATAACATGTTTATCTCCAGTTGCGCTAATAAAAATGTCCCCTATCTTTACTGCCTCAATCATTTTCATTACTCTAAATCCATCCATTGCTGCTTCTAGTGCTTTGACATAGTCAACTTCAGTAACAATTACATTTGATCCCATACCTTTTGCTCTCATTGCAATTCCCTTACTGCACCAGCCGTATCCTGCAATAACTACATTTTTTCCTGCCAGAAGTACATTTGTTGCCCTAATAACGCCATCTATAGTTGATTGACCCGTACCATATCTATTATCAAATAAATGTTTTGTGTCAGAATCATTTACAGCAATAACAGGAACTTTTAATGCCTTATCCTTTTCCATTGCTTTAAGTCTTATAACACCAGTTGTTGTTTCCTCAGATGAACCCAATATATCTTTAAGTTGATTTTGTCTTTTAGTGTGAAGTAAATGAATTAAATCTCCTCCATCATCCATTGTAATTTGTGGCTTATAATCTAAAACCGTATTTAAGTGTTTGTAATAAGTCTTGCTATCTTCTCCTTTAATTGCAAAACATGGAATATCATAATCTTTAACAAGGGACGCTGCTACACTGTCTTGAGTAGAAAGAGGATTTGAAGCATTTGTTACGACAGTTGCTCCTCCTGCTTTTAAAGTAATAAGTAAATTTGCAGTTTCAGAAGTAACATGAAGACAAGCTGCAATAGTAAGACCCTTAAGAGGTTTTTCTTTTTTAAATCGATCTTTTATTATGGACAGAACTTGCATTTGCTTATCTGACCATTCAATTTTAAGTTTTCCTTCTCTGGCAAGACCTAAGTCTTTTACGTCGTAATTTTTTGACATTTCACAAGTTTAACATAGTCTTATAATTTTGACCATACCTTTTTATAAACTCTTCTTTTGTATATACATGTTCCTGGCATCCGTAGTTTTCAACAGCATAAACTGCAGCAATAGATCCCATTTGGCCACAAGTTTTAAGATCAAAACGTTTTTCTAGTCCAGTTAAAAAACCTGATCTAAACGCATCTCCTGCTCCGGTTGGATCAAGAGCCACTTTTGCCTTGGCAGATTTTATCCTATATATCTTTCCATTTTCTTCTATCTCTGCCCCTTTTTCTCCTAAGGTTGTAATAATAATCTTATTCTTAAAGTATTTTTTCCATTTTTTAACCCTTTTTTTAATTACATTTATTTCATAATCATTTCCAATTATATATTTTGCATTAGCAATTCCCTTTTCTAAGTAATTGTCTGTTACCTGCGTTAAGATAAATCCTGGATCAAACATGTATGGGATTTTAAGTTTTATGCATTGATCAACAAAAGACATTGAACCTTTTGCACCAGATGGACCGATTAAAACTAAATCATTTTTATTTGCCACTCCTTCTAGTTTTAGTTTGAAAATATTATCTGCTGCTCCGTAAAAATATCCCCAAATTTGATTATTATTTTTATCTGCTATAGCAAAACCAGTTGCTGTGTGTTTTTTTTTGTCAATTAATACATTTTTTAAGTCAATTTTTAGTTTTTTAAATTTATCAGCATATTCCCTGAAATCTTTTCCAGCGTAAGAAAATAAGATATGAGAAGTTTTTAGAAGACCTAAAGAATACGAGACATTTCCAGCTGTTCCTCCTGTTCGTCTTTCAAATTTATCTAGAATAAAAGAGATATTAATTGTATGAATTTTATCTGGCAAAATATGATCGGCATATTTACCCGGAAAATTCATAATATAATCGTATGCAATTGAACCTGTAACAATTATCATTAAGGGACATTAAATATAGAATGAAATATTCTACTTGTGGACCCGAGAGGATTCGAACCTCTGACCTTCGCAGTGTAAATGCGACGCTCTAACCAGCTGAGCCACGGGTCCCTGACTCAAAGATTATATCAATATAGCAAAGCTAAGGCAACTCATTTACAGGATGCAAATAGAACTTCTGTGTAAAATATTATCTATTATGGCTGATAGCTATATTGTAGATATCTGAATAAATTAATTAAGATGGAAAAATAACTCCACTTTTCAATATCTGGGGTTTCTCTGCTGCTTGTAATTGTTGGAAGTATGCTGTACTTCCTGGTTCTTTTAGCATACCATCTAATGCCCAATGAGCATACACTCTAAGACTTAGGGATTTTTTAAGCATCTTCATTTTCCACTCAAAATGTTTCTTTTCTGGAATTGCTGGATTTGTAATCTTATCATGCAGTATTAACTTTCCGATGTTTTCATGGTCATAAAAGTCATTTGTTATATCAATAATTGCTTTCTGGAGTTCCCAGGCAGTAAAATCTTGTTCTTCTCCGGGTTTTAGTAACACGTGATGACCGTCATATAAAGACCATTTTTGAGTTATTACTCTTCCTTCTTCATGCATTCTTTCTGTCATTTTCGTTCCAGGAAGAGGAACAGGAGCAAAAAACTGAGCACTATGTACATTTTCTATTGCCCATTTTTTTGTTTCTTCAAAGCTTTCTTTTGTATCGCCGTCTAATCCTACGATAAACATTCCGTGAATCCAAAGACCTGCTTCTCTCCACATTCTTAAGCTTCTTTCATATTCTTCTCTTGTTGCTCTTTTATTTGCTTTCTCCAATGTCTTGTCACTAATAGATTCTATTCCTACATAAACAGTTGTAATACCACTTCTTACTAATTGTTCATTCAATTGTGGATTTAGAGCAGCTTCTTTTCTGCCTTGTACACCTGAACCTGAGGGAAATAATCCAGACTCCTCAAATCTGCCTAATAATCTTATAGCTCTTGCTTGTATTTCAGTAAAATTATCGTCTTCAACAAAAATAGAACGCTTTCCTCCTCTACTTTTTGCTAGGTCGTCTAAGTGTCCTAATTCTCTTATTACTGCATCGTCAGTAAGAGTCGTATATCTTCCGTTAAAGAATTGAGTTACTCCACAAAATTCACAATCAAAAGGGCATCCTCTAGAAGTTGTTAAACCGTCATAAGTAGCAAATTTTTCTACCATTGGATCAAAAATTGGTGAAGCGAGAGAAGATAATTCCTCTTTTTTCATTAATGGTCTTTTTGAAGTAATGACCATTCCCCCGTCTTTGTCTAAATATGCAATTCCTTGAACACTATCTATTTGTTCCCCATTTTCTAAATATTGCATTAACTCTTTAATTGTTTTTTCTCCTTCGCCAATTACAACTATATCCACACCTTCTTTTAATGCTTCACCTGGTCTTGCTGATGCATGATATCCTCCCATAATTACGACCCCATCTTGCCTTGTTTCTTTATACATTTTTGCAATTTGTAAGGCTTGTTCAGCAGATTTTGTTATTGCAGTAATTCCAAGTATATCTGCTTCAAATATATCCTTCCAATCTTCTGGAGTTGGTTGTGAGTTAGGTCGGTATCTAAAGTCTAGACTTACAATATTTTGGTAGCCTTGTTCATCTAAAGTACCATGAATAGTTGGAATACCAAGTGTTCTTAGTCTTGGCGTACAGATTTTTCTTTTAAATTTGTTAGTATGAAAATAACTTTCAAATTGTCCGATCTGACCACGATCAAAAATATTACCGGTTGTATTTATTTGGGGAGATATAAGAGTTATCTTTGAATTTTTTCCAATTGGGGCTTTCTCTAATCCTGCCATAAATAATTAAATTTTATACGAGCATAACTACTAAGATATCTTATGAGAATAGTAAGCTTATTGATTTGTGCGGACGAGAGGACTCGAACCTCCACGCTTTTTACGGCACAGCCACCTCAAGGCTGCGTGTATACCAGTTTCACCACGTCCGCATCTTAACATTATATCAAATTTGTGCCCAAGGGGAGAGTCGAACTCCCACATCGTTGCCGATACAGCGTTCTGAACGCTGCGCGTCTACCATTCCGCCACCTGGGCAAGTATTTTTAATTTTATCAGTGATTAAAATAATTGACAAGCAAGTGATCTAGTTTTAATATTAATCTATGAAAATAACAAGCAGTATTTTCGAAAACAATAATGATATTCCAACTAAATATACATGTGATGGAAGTGAAATTAATCCTTCACTCGTATTTTCAGAAATTCCTAAAAATACAAAATCACTGATTTTAATAGTAGATGATCCTGATGCACCAATGGGTACTTTTGTGCATTGGGTAGTTTTTAATATTGATCCTGCTATAACTTTAATTAACGAAGACTTTGTACCAGGAGGTGCGATTGAAGGGAAAAATAGTGCAGGAAGTAATAAATATGTAGGGCCTTGTCCCCCATCAGGAACTCATAGGTATTTTTTTAAAGTTTATGCATTAGATATTAAGTTAAATTTAGATAATTCTGCTGATAAAAAACAAATTGAGGATAATATTAAAAATCATGTTTTGGGTAGTGCGGAAATTATCGGGCTTTACAGTAGAAATAAATAGATTTATTTATTAACCTTTTTGTACTTTTCCTCAAGTCTTTTAAGAGCTAGGATATAAGCTGCTTCTCTAAGTGTCACATTGTATTCTTTTTGAGTTTTCAAAACATCTTCAGTTGCTTTCTCCATTTTCTCTTTAAGTTTATTAAATACTTCTTTTTTACCCCACTTTTGCATGTGAAGGTTTTGATACCATTCAAAATAACTTACAGTAACCCCGCCTGAATTAGAAAGAATATCTGGAATTACTAAAATACCTTTTTCATTTAATATTTTATCTGCATATATAGTTGTTGGTCCATTTGCCATTTCAACTACAATTTTTGCTCTTATCTTATGTGCATTGTCTTTGGTTATAACATTTTCAAGTGCTGCAGGAATAAGTATATCTACAGGTAAATCAAGTGCTTCTTGTGGGTTTATATCCTTTCCTCCCATTTGTTGTTTATGACGAAGATCGCAAACTGATCCAACGCAATAGCACTCTGCAATAAATCCTTTTTCTTCTTTACAAAGTTCTACTTGCTCTATATCAGGAACGCCGTTTGGAACATAAATACTTCCCTTAGAATCAGTTAATGCTACAATTTTAAATCCTTGTTCTTGTAAAAATTTTGCAATATATCTTCCAACATTTCCAAATCCTTGGATTGCTACAGTCATTCCCTTAGGAGACTTATTCATTGATTTTAAAACTGTTAAAAGTGCATAAACTCCCCCTAGGCCGGTTGCTTCTTTTCTTCCTTCAGATCCTCCCATTTCAATTGGTTTTCCTGTTACTACTGCAGGAGTATAAATTCCGGCAATCTTACTGTATTCATCTTCAAACCAGCCCATTATTCTTGGATTAGTATTAACATCGGGTGCTGGAACATCTTTTTTTGGACCAATGTCTTTATATAGTTTTTTTGCAAATACACGAGTTAAATCTTCAAGTTCTTTTTCTGAAAGATGCTTAGGATCAACAACAATTCCTCCTTTTCCACCTCCAAAAGGCACATCGATTACGGCATTTTTCATTGTCATCCAAAAAGAAAGCGCTTTAATTTCATCTAAATTTACATTTTGGTGATATCTAAGTCCTCCCTTATATGGACCAAGTAAGTTATTGTGCTGCACACGATATCCTTTAAAAGTTTTTATTTTACCATCGTCCATTTTTACAGGAAGATTTACTTTAATAACTTTTTCAGGTTTTGATAGTTTTTTAAGTAGATCTTTATTGAGGTCTATTCTTTTAGCACTTTTTTTTAATTGTTCTTTAGCCCTATCCCAAGGATTATTGTTTACCATAGACTAATCATTATAGAAGATTTCTTAGCTAATGTTAAGAGTTAAAACTAGTGCATTGTCCATTTTGCCATAAATACAACTTCTTCCATATTATCGCTACAGGAAAATGTAGTAATAGGGAGTAAGTTATTTTCTATCATATCGCCTAGAAAAATATTAAGCACTCTATTTTTACTACTCATTGCTTTGGTATCACCTTTTAATCCAAAAGGAGGTTCTCCTCCTAAATCAAAACTTTCTTCTTGTCCCAGTACGGATGCGGTAGCATGAGCAAATATTAATGGTTCAATACCCATGGGAAGAGGTTTATAAACAACACCCATTTCTATTTGACTCATAGTAGATGATGTTATCAAGATGTTATTTCCTTGTCAATTACTAGAAAATTATTCTTCTCTCTCAACTGTAATTGAACACTCAGTAATAAGTGCTGCAATGGCACCTACTGCTGCAAGGATTGGGGCAAGTGCTACTCCAATTACGCCGAATGTTAAAGGAAACTGAATTAATTCTTTTTCTTTTTTATCTTTTATTATTATCCTTCTAACGTTTCCTTCTTTTATTAGATCTTTTACTTTATCTAAAACTTTTCCACCTTCTACTTTAAATGTTTCAGATTTTGTTTTCTTTTCCTTAGTTTGTTTTGTTTTTACCATAATCCTCCTTTCCTAAAATAAATTATACATTATTTGTGTAAACAAATGCTTTTAAAATAGCAAAAAATGTGGTATAATTGTGACTGAATTGGTTAAGATAGCTTTAAAATCTCCGTCAAATAAATGTTTTCGCTGTAATAGCGAACTTATTTTGGTAAAAACTTGGGTAGAAACAAGTGGTACTGGGAAATTTCCTCAAAAAATTACTATTTATCGTTGTTCAAATGATGCGTGTCAAAAAGAAAAAGATAAAGAAGAAGAAAAAAGAAAAAAATCATTAGAAGAAAAAGAGCAAAGAATGGAAGAAAATGCTAAAAAAAGAGCAGCGCTTAAATTAATAAATAGTAAGTTAAGAGATAGTAAACTAAAAGAGAGTAAATTGAAAGAAAATAAGAAAAAATAGCTCCGTTTATCCTGTGATTTATTGACAAAAATAGTTAAAAAAGTTACTGTTGTATTATGATCAAACTGCGCAGTGTTTTAGACAAATTTACTAAGAAATTTTTAAATTTTTCAAGACCTAAAAAGATAATTTTTATAGTTCTTCTTATTGTAATTATTGCAGTTGCTAAAAACTATTTTACTTCCTCAAGTAAAAATAAATTTATTTTAGAAAAAGTTAAAGTTTCATCAGTTGTGGAAATAGTTTCAGAATCAGGAAATATTCAATCTGTTGGAAAAACTGATGCATACTCCCCTTCTACCGGTATGGTTGAAACTGTAAGTGTTAAAAACGGTGACTTAGTAAAAAAAGGTCAAGAATTATTTACAGTTGTTAGCACTGCAACAGTTCAAGAACAGCAGGCATCATATTCTAATTACTTAACTGCAAAAAATGCACTTAATACGGCACAAGCTTTAGCATATAGCTTAAGGTCAGGTATGTATACAGAGTGGAAATCTTATAGAGATCTTGCAACCAGCTCAAACTATGAAACAGGTGATGGGGTGGCAAGAAAAGACGAAAGACTTGCTGCAGAGTTTCAATCTTCTCAGGATGATTGGCTTGCTTCAGAAAAAGAATATAAGGATCAGGAAACTGCTATTGCTCAGGGACAGGCAAATGTTACCTCGACTTGGCTTTTATACCAAGCAACGCAGAATGCAAAAGTAATTGCTCAGGCAGATGGAACTGTATCAAATTTATCAGTAGGCGCTGGAGACTATATCCAAGCGTCTTCTGCAGTGAATGGTTTAGGAATTGCAACTAGCACAAGACCTATTCTATCTGTTTCTAATTTCTCAAAATATACAATTTCTGTTTCCTTAACAGAATCCGATGCAGTTAAGGTAAAGGAAGGACAAAGTGCAGCAATTGAAGCTGATGCATTAAGAAACGTTAAGTATAATGGAATTATTGCACGCGTTGATGATATTGGAACAAATGAAAACGGTGTTGTTAAATACTACGCATATATAGATATTCAAAATCCTGATGATAAATTAAAATTCGGCATGACAGTTGATGTGGATATAACAACAAACAAAAGAGAAAACGTATTAACAGTATCTAATTCTTCGATAAAACCATATAAAGGTGGAAAAGCTGTACGAGTTGTAAATCCAAAAACCAATGAAGCTGATTTTCTCCCTGTTCAAGTCGGCATAAAAGGAGATCAGAATACAGAAATTATTTCAGGCCTTTTGGAAGATCAAAAAATAATAGCATCACTTACAAACGATCAAGTTCAAAGAAAAGGAATGTTTGGTTTTTAGATTAATGCTTAAAAATGCTCAAACACTCATTGAATTAAAAGATGTAGTAAAACGTTACCCTCTTGACAGTGGTGAATATTACCAGGCTTTAAACGGTATAACTTTATCAATTAAAAAAGGAGAATTTGTAGCAATTATGGGCCCTTCTGGCTCTGGCAAATCAACTCTTATGCATATCTTGGGAGCTTTGGACGTTGTTAGTAGCGGTAAATATCTCTTAAAAGAAAAAGATGTTAGTACCTATACAAATGATCAGCTTGCTGAAATACGAAATAAAGAAATAGGGTTTGTTTTTCAAACGTTTAATCTTCTTGCTAGAACTACAGTATTTAAAAACGTAGAACGTCCAATGTTTTACGCAAATATTGCTCCCCAGGAGCGGAAAAAAAGAACTATGTCTGCACTTGAGTTGGTTGGAATTTTAGACAAGGCAAATAATCTTTCAAATCGTATTTCAGGAGGTCAGATTCAAAGAGTTGCTATTGCAAGAGCTTTAATTATGAATCCTTCAATAATTCTTGCAGATGAACCAACTGGCAACCTTGATTCAAAAACATCACTTGAAATAATTTCAATTTTACAAAAATTAAACGATTTAGGACATACGATAATTGTTATAACGCATGAAGAATCAATAGCAAAATTTGCAAGAAGAAAAATAAAAATGGTTGATGGAAAAATTATATCTGATACTGTAATTAAAAAATAATATGGAATATAAAGAAGTATTACTTGCATCAATCCAAGCTCTAAGAGTAAATATCTTAAGAACGCTTTTAACAATGCTTGGGATAATTATTGGAATTTCATCAGTTATTCTTATTGTTTCAATTGGTCAAGGTGCAGTTTCATTTGTTACAAATGAACTTTCTGCTTTTGGCACGAATATTTTTTCAATTAATCCTGGAGCTAGTCTTATAAGTGCAACAGCTGGTGGGTCTAATACTTTAACACTTGATGATGCTGATGCAATTAAAAATGATAAATCGCTAACCAATATTGATAAAGTTGCAACTGTAGGACAGGGATCTGTAAAAGTATCGGCAAACGGTATTGATAAATCTCTTCTTGCCCAGGGAGTAACTCAGGAAATGTACGACGTAATAAAACCTGACATTACTTATGGTGAGTTTATTTCAGAAGATAATATTTTAGGTTCTGAAAAAGTTGTTGTTTTAGGAATTGATGCTGTTGAAACTTTTTTTGGTGAAGATACTGATCCGACTGGAGAAAGAGTAAAGATAAACAATATCCCATTTAGAATTATAGGAGTTGCTGAAATGACAAGTGTTTTATTTGGTGGAGTTTTAAATAATGTAGTATACATACCGATAAACGTAATGTTTGACCAGATATTAGGAAGAGAATATGTTCAGGAGGTTGATATTAGTGTCAAAGATTCTAATCTTATGAATCAAACAATAGCTGATGTAGAAAATTTACTTCGTGATAGACATAATCTAAAAAAAGGAGAAGAAAATGATTTTATTATTCAGAGTTTTCAGGATCTTTTATCAACAACTCAAACCATTACTAATCTTTTAACACTAATGGTTGCAGCAATTTCTGCGATTTCCTTAGTTGTTGGAGGAGTAGGAGTTATGAATATCATGTTTGTATCTGTAACTGAAAGAACAAAAGAAATAGGTCTTTTAAAAGCAATCGGAGCAAAAGAAAAAGATATTTTAACTCAGTTTTTAATCGAGGCAGTTGTTATGACACTTTTAGGTGGAATAATTGGAATAGCTTTGGGAGTTTTTGGGGCATTTTTAATTTCTCTTGTTGTTGGCATTCCATTTGTAGTAAGTCCTTTGGCAATTATTTTAGCAGTTGGCGTATCAATGTCAGTTGGAATAGTATTTGGAATTTATCCAGCCAAAAGAGCAGCAGACTTATCTCCTATTGATGCTTTAAGATACGAATAAGAATAATAGTAAGATAAACTGCAAGAAAAATAGTTAAAAGATAAAACAGATATTTTTGTATAAGAGTTTTATTGGTAAACATGTTTTAGATTCTACGCTCCTTTTATTTTATAGTAAATTGCTTTTTTTTCATTTTTGCATATAATTAGATAGCAATGGATAATTATATAAAAACATTTGAGATTGAAGGGCTTTTAGAAATAAATAGACCTTCGTTTTCAGACAATAGAGGTTTTTTTAAAGAAACAGTTAGAATTCCACATGTAAATGCGCTTTTAAGTGAAGAGTTTAAGGTTGTTCAGGTAAATCATGCAAGATCAGAAAAAAATTCCTTAAGAGGAATTCATATTGCTCCTTGGAATAAATTGATTTATGTTCCTCGAGGAAAAGTGCAATCAGTAATTGTTGATTTAAGAAAAGACTCTAAAACGTTTAGAAAGCATCAGTCTTTTATTATAGGAGAAGATAACAGAGCAAGTCTTTTTGTTCCCAAAGGGTGTGGTAATTCATATCTTGTTTTAAGCAGTGAAGCAGATTATACGTATTTAACCGATCAAGAGTGGGTACCAAATCTTGAGTATGGTATTTCCTGGGATGATCCTGATTTAGGTATTGAATGGAAGATTGATGGAGACGTTGTTCTTTCTGAAAAAGATAAAGAGAATCCATCCTTTAAATCTCTTTTTTAAAAGTAATTCTTTTATTTATTCTCTATCAGTTTATAATAACTACTTTTTGTACTCCCATATTTTTTTAAAAGCTCTTTTCTAACAAGGGACGCAAGGAGTGCATGAGCTTGTTGCCTAGTGACAGAGAGTGCTAAAGAAACATCAGTAGTCCTGATAGCTTTTTTATCAATTACAATGTTTAGGACGTCTTCTTCCCTTGTAGTAACTAAGACTCTCTTTTCTCCTGTTATTTCATCAAAATTTGTTTTCTTATATTCCTCAATTCTTGACATGGCTGCTTGAAGCGAATAAACAATTCCTTCTAAAAAGTACTCAAGCCAAACTGTTTTATCTCCCTTATCTGCAGTATGAAGCGTATCTGAGTAAAGTTGTCTGTCAATGTCATAAAAATCATCAAGTATAAAAAACTTAACAACGTCATATTGCTTTAAAAGTAAATAATATGTAGTTAAAATTCTTGCTAGTCTTCCATTTCCGTCAAAAAACGGATGGATATATGCAAATTCATGATGGAAAATTCCTGCTTTTATTAAAGGATGGAGTTCATCGTTACTTTTAAGCCAATTAATAGTATTAGACAATGCATTTTCAATTTCTTTTTCACTGTGATATGGAGGATTATGCTTTACCACAATTTTTTCTCTTGTTCTATGCCCTACAAAAACAGAGCCATCTCTAAATGTACCTAAATCTTTTATTTCAATTCCCTTCATAAGTTCATGATGAAGCAATTTAATTAGACTTGTAGAAATAGGAGTTTCTTTTTTACAAAGTACAAAAATCTTATTTAAGACTGCAAAGTAATTCTTGACTTCTTTTTCAGATTTAGTAGTGGGAATTTGATCATTTAAAATGATATTTGTAACATCTCTTGGAGATAAAGGATTTCCTTCAATGCTGGTTGAATAATGAGTTGCTAATATTTGGTTATCTTGAGAAAGTTTTAAAGAAAGTGATGGAATAAGTCTTTCAGTCATTAATTGACCGTAAAGACGTTCTATAAGAGAGAGTTCGTTTACTATCTTGGTTGTGAAGGAGAATTTAGGCGTGAGCATTAACTAAGATTATAGCAAGATATGTATTATTTGTCAAGTTAATTGTAAGGTTAATTGTAAATATGCCTATATTAATATTATTGTAAGGTTAATTGTAGTCTTTATTGTAAGGTTAATTAAATATTTAAAGCTATTAATAGTCTACAAAAGTAAGAGCAGTCCCCTTTTTATCTGCTCTTCCTGTTCTACCAATTCTATGGACGTAATCATCATAAGATGCTGGCATATCGTAATTAATTACATGACTTACATTTGGAATATCTAGTCCTCTTGAGGCAACGTCAGTTGCTAAAAGAATACTTATTTCACTATTTTTAAATTGATCCAAGATTCTTTGTCTTTGATTTTGTCCTTTATTGCCATGAATTGCTCCTGCTTTAAATCCTCTTGAAACAAGTTCGTCTGTAAGCTTTTGAACTCCCCATTTTGTTCTTCCAAAAATAAGGATTTTATCAAATCCATCTTTTATTAAAAGATCATGAAGTTGGTCAACTTTTTTTCCTTTACCTGCAACTTTTATTAAATCTTGATAAATATTTCGTGCAGTATCTTGTTTTTTTACAGATATAGTTACAGGGTTATTAACAAAGGTTGCAAGAATTTCTTTTACTTTTCCTGAAACTGTTGCTGAGAAGAAGAGTGATTGTCTTTCTCGTGGAAGAAGTGTAATAAAATATTTAATATCATTAATAAAACCTATATCAACCATTCGGTCTGCTTCGTCTAAGACAACATTGTTAAACTGTGATAAGTTTATTGCTCTTCTTTCAATAAGATCTTTTATTCTTCCAGGAGTTCCAATTACAAAATTAGGATTTCTTCTAACGCTTGTTATTTGTCTATGGATATTTGCTCCTCCAATACAAAGAGTAGATGAAATATTTAACCCTTTGGCAAAATCAATTAATTCATCATTAATTTGAACTGCTAATTCTCTTGTGGGAGCTAAAATAAAAACCTTTTGAGATCGATTTCTAAAAACCTTGTTAATAAGTGGAATAAGAAATGCAGCTGTTTTTCCAGTACCTGTATTTGCAATTCCTATAATATCTTTACCTTCAAGCATAAATGGTATTGACTCATCTTGAATAGGTGTTGGATTTTCATATTTTTTGTTTTTAATATTAGTTTTTAATTCATTACAAATATTAAAATCATTAAATGAATTCTTTGCAACATAAGGAGCATCAGTACTATCTGATGACTGCATATAACGGCTGTTTTTAATAGCGTTTATTAATTGTGCATTTGGCGCCTTAGGCGCAAATGTACGATATGTTCTAACTCGATAACTATGTCCCATAAATTATTTAAAGCGGCTTAAAAAAGAATTGTAGAGGAAAGATATAGTCAAAATTGAGGCTATGTATCTTTATTCAGTCAATAACTAATAAGCAAATTTAGATTTCTCTAAATCAAACTTCAAAATTATTATAACAGTTTCATATTGTAAAGTCAAAAAACTATAGGGCAAGGTTATTTTAATAAATAATAGCTACTTGCATTTAATAAAATAATACGTATATACTAAATTATGGGAGAAAGACATTCTAAGCCAAAAAAGGAGAAAAAGAAACCTAAGCAAAACAAACAGAAAAACTCTGCATAGTTTTTTTAATTCTTCATAACATAATCTAATATATCTTTAAATTTAAGCGCAAAATAGTCAACTGCAACATCTTTAAAATAACTTTTTGTCCTAAGCTTACTCTCAAGTAGAGCAATAAAATGAAGCTTTGCCCATTTTATTGCTCTACTTGAGAGTAAGCTTAGGACAAAAAGT
>Ga0075530_1000352_pt1 | contig 21451 bp, 17 predicted proteins | sample NGEPerD_2_FD_75101 | JGI IMG/M metagenome (GOLD analysis project Ga0075530, IMG submission 75101) | Arctic peat soil microbial communities from the Barrow Environmental Observatory site, Barrow, Alaska, USA - NGEE PermafrostL1-D | ecosystem: Environmental > Terrestrial > Soil > Wetlands > Peat ... | reverse complement strand
GCCAACGGGGGAAGATGCGGCCTCACGAACCCCGACAGCATCACCCCCATCGGCCGATCAGACCATCAGACACGCCGAGGACCTGAATAGTTACGGTCGGCCGGGGAAACCGGTCGTTGTACACCGAAACTTCGGCCCACAACGACCGGGATCGGCCGACAACCCCACCCGTTATGTCCCCGGCCGCGCCGCGGTGACGACTGCCGCCCGGTCGGTCGGTCTGGTCGCGTCGTCGTATCTGCCACGAGTACCTGGTCATTGCCCGAGCCAGGTGACCGTCCGAACGACCGGGCGTCGTACGTCGTCCCGGGCAATCGGGCGAGATGGCCCCGACGCCGGGTCGAACGCTGCCAGCCCGAACCACTCGGCATCACCACGCGCCCGTCGTCGATCATGGCGAGCGCACCGTCGGGCTTGTACTCCCCCTGCGGGAGAGGCGGCCCGGGCCGGATCGAGCCCCCACGACATCGAGCACCTCCGTGGTCGCCAGGGCGCGCGTGTCCTCGGTTCCACCGACGAGCACGACTGTGTACCCCAACTTGGTCGCGACGTGAGCAGCCCGCGGCGCGTTCAGGGGGTGGTCCGACGCTGAAGGTCCCGGAGTCGGGATCGAAGAGCTCCGTGGTTTCCAACACAGTGCCCGAGTCGTCGAAGCCACCCGCGCGCAGCACCTGGCCCCCGGTCAGCAACGTCCGGTCAGCAATGTCGCGGTCCCCACTGGCCCGTCCGGTGGACATGCGCGGCCCGGCACGCACTCCTCCGTCGACACCGACCACCTCCGCGCGCCTGCCGGCGTCGAAGCCCTCACAGCCGGCCCGCGCTCACCCACCCGTGCTCAGGACTGTGCCGTCGGCCAGCCTCGTAACGTGGTGCACGGCCCGTGGTCGTGGCAGCCCGCGCGAAAACACAAGTGGACCTCACGACGTTTGTGGCCTCGTTCGGACGTGCAGAAGTCAGGCGCCGACGCCCCGAAAGGCCTTTACGCCAACTTCTGCACGTCCGAGTGATGCCAACGCCTCACGCCTGGTCGACCAGCCCGGCCTTGTCGCCAACGTCACCCGGGAATGCGGACGGTCAGCAACTCACCGGCACGAACCTGGCTACGCATCGCGGTCCTCCCGTTGACCTCGACGCCCACGACGCGATCCTTGCCGCTGCCGTTGAACGCGATGACTCCCACAGTTCCGTCCGGGTTGCCGAACGCGGCCGCCGAAATGTCGGCGGTGGCACTGGACCCGATCACCCGGGCGCCGGGATCGGCGGCGCGGGCGAGGTGTGCGAGCACGTAGAACTCCGGGCCCGCCTCGACGTCGTTGCCGTGGACGGTCAGGAGTCCCCGGCACGAATGGCAGCCGGCGGCGGAGGTGAGATCGCGTGGCCCTCCCTGCGGGTCGACGGCAAGGTTCCACATCAGCAGCCCGGTGGAGCCGGCCGAGATGCTGTCGGCCACCAGGCGCCGCGCGTCCCACGCGAACGTCCCGCTCCACGGGCCCGTCGTCCCGGTGCACTCGGTCACGATGGGCGGTACGGCGACCCCCGCCATCTGGTCGGGCTTGCCGGCATAGCAGTGGAAGGCAGCAGCGTCGAACGCACCGGGAGCGCCCGCCAGCACGTCGTCGTAAAGCGGCCGGTCGGCCCAGTTGTGATCGACGGCCCACAGCTCGATGCCGCGGTCGTGCAGCTGGTGTCCCACCAGCCGCCCCAGCTTCACCTGTTGGTCAGCGGTCATAGTCATCGACGGGTAGTCGGCGCTGTAACCGGGCTCGTTGCCCAGCGTCAACGCCGCCAGCGGCACGCCCCGCGCCCGCACAACATCCGCCTGCGCGACCAGCAGCGCGGCGTACTGGTCGACTGCGCCGTCCCGCAGCGCCCCGCCCCGGACCTCGGCCGGATGCTTCATCCACTTCGGGGCGGTCCACGGGCTGGCCACGACGCGCAGGTGTGGTTGCAGCTTCGTCAGCTCGGCCACCCTGTTCATGGCGTCCTGAGCCTGGGAGCTCGGCGACGCAGTGGTGCCGTCCCATCCCCAGGTCCAGGCCTCGGGGGACATGTCGGTGGCGGTCAGCGGGAGCCGGATCCAGCTCAGCCGGGCGCTGTCCAGGGCGGTGGGGTCGAAGAGCCGGCTCACACCGTCCGGGGCACCGGCCAGCAACTGGACCGAGGCATCGGTCATCGCTGCGCCCACACCTCGCCACACCTGTCGTCGATTCTCCGGGTCGACCTGCACAGTTGCTGTCGCGGGTCCAGGTGGAGGGATGTCGTCGACCCGGAGCAGACGTCGGCTCGAGTCGGTGGGCGAGGACACCCACACGCCGGTCCGAGCAACGGCCGCCTGCCGCGAGTCGTCGTACGTCGTCATTGCACCGACCGCCGCGCACAGGAGGGCGAGGACGCCCAGGGCGAGCAGCCGGCGTGGATGACGTGGGACCAGGCGCACAGTGCACCTCCTCGCCGTGGTGTTCAGGCGCTGCCGACGCCAGTCGTCGTCGACGTTAGTCCCTCGGGGTCAGGCCGCCGCGCTGAATGGCTCGTGGGTGGTCAGGCGATCGAGGTAGGCGTTGATGTCGGCCATGGTGTAGCGCCAGTCGAACGGGCTGGCGGTGGCGTTGAAACGGTCTTCGAGGCCGAGCAGCCGATGTTCGAGGGCATTTGGGAGTGGTCCGGATCAACGCGTCAGTGGAGCATCGTCGGCGCGTGGTGGCTGTCGCAAATTGCGGACGGCCACTCTCGAAGTGGGGGAGCCAGACGTCATTCACCGCTCGCACCTTGACCATCTGGAGCGAGGGTACGCTCCCCGACGGAAATGTCACGGCGTGTTGGTGTTGACGCGATGGCTCCAAGCTATTTTGCAACAGCCACGTGGTGCTGGTGATCTGCCGTTGACGTGACAGTTGGGGATTTCGCGGATCTGTCCAGGCCAACCTCTTGCCTGCAGGAGTCGGCCAACCAGCCGGGTCGGATTCGCCTACGCCACAGGCACCAGCGAGAAGCACCAGCAACAGCCACGTCAAACAGAGGCGCGGGTGCGCGGCACCGAGTCACGCCGGCGAGGTCCGCACACCGAGCCGCTCGAAGTAGGCCCCCACCTCGCGCCGGTCCCAATTCCGGGACTCCGCGAGTCCGATGGCCAGCGTCGCAAGGTACGCCGGCGACGGCTGGGTGTGCTCGACGTGGTCGATGCCGTGCGGAGCCGTGAACAGCAGCATGGGTGCACCCTCGAGCCGGCCCACCTCGATGAGTGTCTCGTAGTGTCCCGGGCCGGCGTGGTGGGTGCCACCGTCGATGCCGCCGATAACGACCTCCTCGAGCGGGTCACCCTCCTCCGGGACGCGGTACATCTCCTGGGCGGCGACGTCCGCGAACTGCTGGGCGGTGACCAGGTAGGCCCGCGCCGCCGTCGGCCCACCCTGGTCCGGCCCCAGGGCGTCGTGGTCGTAGAAGGCGACTCCCCCGCCCCACTGCCCTGAGTCTCCGGAGAAGTAGAGGGCACCGGGGAGGTCGACCGGGACGCTGCGTCGTGGGGGCGAGCTGTCGCGGGCCCCGGGGTTGGCCCGACTGCCGCCTGGCGGTACGCCGCCCTCCAGGTAGGCGGCCAGCCGGGCGGCGGACATGTTGGATCCGTAGCTGACGTACCAGACCTCGCCGTGGTCGGGGAGCGGCTGGGCAGCAGGTTCGTCGGGCTCCTGGGTCGACATCAGGGCGAGGCTACCGAGTCACCCCGAGTTGTAACGCGGGGTTGGTGTCCCTGAGGCCTCTCCCGGCGCGACACTCGGGAGCGCGAACCCCGCGTTACAAGCGGCATCGTGCATGCAGAGATGCGTTCCAGCGACCCGGACGCCCCCCGCGGCGGACGGGTCGTCCAGGAGCCGATGAAGGTCCCCGGAGTCTCGTTCGGGCTGATCGCCGACCCGTTGGGCCACGTCGTCGGCCTCGCCCAGCAGCTCTGAGGTCCGACCCGAGCCGCTGCCGGCGCGGTGTGCACGCAGTTGCCACCTCACCGCTCGGCGGCGAGCTCTTTCGGCGCCTCGTCCACCTCGTCGAGCACTACTTGTCCGAGCCAGAGGCCCACCAGCGTGACCAGCATCGCCACCCCGACGTAGATGGCCACCGTCCGGCCCGACTCGTCCCTGGACCCGTCGCGGGGCGGGTTGACAGGAGCCAGGTCGTGGCCACGGGGGCCACGGCACCGCCGATGATGCCGGCGAAGGTGTAGGCCAGCGAGGTGCCGGTGTATCGGAGCCGGGCATGGAACTGCTCGGCGATGAAGGCGGCCTGGGGGCCGTACATGAACGCATGCAGGGCGAGGGCGACACTGACGCCCACGATCAGCGCCAGCAGGCTTCCCGAGCGTGTCATCGCGAGGAAGACCCACACCCACACCCGCTGCTACCGCGGCCACGGCGTACACACGTCGCCGGTCCACGCGATCCGAGAGCGAGCCGGCGAACGGGATGAGGGGTACTTCGATGAGCGAGCCGACTATCACCGCCGCGATGGCCTGGCCATCGGAGAACCCGAGCTCATCGGTGGCGTAGGTCAGCACGAACACCACGAACATGGCATAAAGGACGTCCGGCCCGACGCGCGACAGCATGCCGCTGGCCAGCCCCCGCGGATGGTCACGCAACACCTCACGGATCGGCGCCGAGGGAGCCTCGCCGCGCTCGGCGATCTGCCGGAACACCGGCGTCTCCTCGAGCCGGAGGCGGACCCCCAGGCCGAACGCGACGAGTGCGGCGGAGAGCAGGAAGGCCACCCGCCATCCCCAGGAGTTGAAGGCCTCCTCGCTGAGCAGGAAGGCGAGGAGCCCGAGCACGGCGTTGGCGAGCACGTTGCCGAGCGGCGGCCCCACCTGGGCGGGCCGCCGATGCCCAGAAGCCACGGCTCTCGGGCTTGCTGAACTCCGAGGTCAGCAGCACGGCTCCGCCCCACTCGCCGCCCACGCCGACGCCCTGGGCGAACCTCAGTACGACCAGCAGAATGGGCGCGAGGATTCCCACCTGCCCGTGGGTGGGCAACAGGCCGATCAGGAAGGTCGCGACACCGATCAGCATCAGCGTCCAGATCAGCACCTTCTTCCGCCCGATCCGGTCGCCGAGCCGGCCGAAGAAGATGCCTCCGAGCGGTCGGGCAATGTAGCCCACGGCGTAGGTGCTGAAGGCGAGCAGCGTCCCGGTCAGCGGGTCGTGGCTGGGGAAGAACAGGTCACCGAACACCAGCGCCGCCGCGGCTCCGTAGACCGCGAAGTCGTACCACTCCAGCGTGGTGCCCGACAGACTGGCTGCGAAGGCCCGAACGAGGCTACGGCGGTCTCCCTGCATGGGCAGGGACTGCCCGCTGACAGGCGCTTGGTCGGGTGATTTGACGCCCATCGCACATCCCGTCTTCGCGGGGGTGCTTGCGCTACCCGCAGTAGCTGTACGGGAATTGGGTGAGACAACCCGTCGCTCGGTGGAAAGGACCCAATTTAATGGCTTCCCTGCGGCTCGGCATGGCAAACGGTCGTTCCCGCACGATCGACGTGCACTGGGTGTTCAACGCCGGGTACGCCGGCCGTGACAGCCCGCAGGTGCAGCAGCACGTGGACGAGCTGGCGGCTCTTGGTGTCCCTGCACCCGCCCACGTGCCGTCGCTCTACCCGCTGAGCAACCTGCTCGCCCGGCAGGACCGTGTCGTCCAGGTGCCGCACGGCCGCACGTCCGGCGAAGCCGAGTGGGCGTTGGTCGTGGGCGACTCCACGGATGACCTGCTGGTCACCGCCGCCTGCGACCACACCGACCGCGATCTCGAAGTGCACGGCGTCGCGTGGAGCAAGCAGTCTGCCCCGGACCTCATCGGTGACCTGGCCTGGCGGTGGAGCGACATCGCAGACGACTTCGACTCCTTCACGCTGCGTGCCTGGGTCACCCACCACGGCTCACAGGAGCTGATCTCCGACGGGTCACCGGCCGAGCTGCTGTCGCCGTCGTACTGGATCGACCGGCTCGAGAAGGCCGGCCTGCTGCGCCCCGGCACAGTGCTGCTGAGCGGCACCATCGCGATGATCGAAGGTGTCGACCAGTTCGCCGAAGCGTGGCGCGTACAGCTGGCCGCCCCCGATGGACACACCAGCCAGGTGGCCTACCGGGTCGAGCAGCTCAATGACCCGTGGGAGTGAGCCGAGGCGCGCCCGGTCAAGCGCAGCATCCTGGAGTGGGGCTGATGGCGAAGCGGCCGGAGCCCGGAGAGCCCGGAGGGCCCGGAGAGCCCGCATGGCCGAGACCGCCGAGAAGGCAGGTCGCGGCGAGCGGGCTCACCAATTGGCAGCCGGTCTCCGTGCCGTCAGTCGTGTGCGCCCCTGACCACCCGATCGTGGCGCAGCGAGGAGGCCCTGGTCTCCTTGGCGAAGAGCACCGCCACGATCGTGATCACCGAGGCGGCTGCCACGTAGAGGCCCACCGCGAAGGTGTTCCTCTCCGAGACTGAGCCGAGCAGCTGCACCGCGATGATCGGAGCGAGAGCACCGGCGAAGATCGAGGCCAGCTGGTAGCCGACCGACGCACCCGTGTAGCGCACCGACGTACCGAACAGCTCGGAGAAGAACGCCGCCTGCGGGGCATACATCAGCGAGTGGAAGAAGAGCCCGACCACGACGGCGAGGAGCACCTTGCCCGAGCTGTTCGTGTCCAGCAGGCCGAAGAACGCGAAGCCCCAGATGCCTATGCCGACGGCGCCGACGAGGTAGAGCGGGCGCCTGCCGACCTTGTCCGAGAACGCCCCGACGATCGGGATGAAGATGAACTGGAAGACCGCGCCGATGAGGAGCATCTTCAGGATCAGGCTCTTGTCCTGGTCGAGATACGTCGTGACGTAGGTGATGGAGATGATCGTGAAGATGTAGTAGCTGATGTTCTCGGCCATCCGCATGCCCATCGCGATCAGAACCTCCTTGGGGTAGGTCTTGATCACCTCGACGATCGGCATGTGCGACGACGTGTTCTTCTTCGCCGCGATCTCGGCCTCGGCCTCCGTGTAGACCGGCGACTCCTCGAGCTGCAGCCGGACGTAGAGCCCGATTCCGACCAGCACGGCAGAGAGCAGGAACGGGATTCGCCAGCCCCACGCCTCGAAGGCGGCGTCGCTCTGGACGGCAGCGAGCACGAAGAGCACACCGGTTGCGAGCAGGTTGCCCAACGGCACTCCTGCCTGCGGCCACGAGGACCAGAAGCCACGACGCGCCTCGTCGCCGTGCTCGGCAGCCATCAGTACGGCGCCACCCCACTCGCCACCGACGGCAAAGCCCTGCACCAGACGGCACACGAGCAGCAGGATCGGTGCAGCGATGCCGATCGTGGCGTACGTCGGCAGCAGGCCGATGGCGAAGGTCGCGACACCCATCATCATCAGCGCGACGACCAGCATGTTCTTGCGGCCGATCCGGTCGCCGAAGTGGCCGAACACCACACCGCCGAGCGGTCTTGCGACGAAGCCGAGCGCGTAGGTGCCGAACGCGAGCAGGGTCGCGGTCACCGGCTCGGACTCGGGGAAGAACAGCTTGCCGAAGATGAGCTCGGCCGCCGACCCGTAGAGGAAGAAGTCGTACCACTCCACGGCTGTGCCGACAAGGCTGGCGAAGACAACTTTCACGATGCTGGTGGTGCTGCGCTCCGGGGAGGGTCCCTCGGAGGTCTCGAGGATGGTTGTAGTGGTCATGCGGTTCCTCCCAATCTCGTGTTGTCCGTCATGCGGCGGACCAGCCGCCGTCCATCAGATATGTGCTGCCGTTGATCGAGGCGGTGCCGGGGCCGCAGAGGAACGCGACCAGGCCGGCCACCTCGTCGGGCTCGATGAGTCGCTTGACCGGCGTACGCGCCAACAGCACCCGGTCGAGGACCTCGTCCTCGGCGATGCCGTGCCGCCGGGCCTGGTCGGCGATCTGCCCCTCGACCAGCGGAGTCCGGACGTAGCCGGGGCACACGGTGTTGCTGGTGACGCCCTTGTCGGCAGCCTCGAGCGCGATCACCTTCGACAGTCCTTCGAGGCCGTGCTTGGCGCTGACGTAGGCCGACTTGTACGGCGAAGCCCGGTGGCCGTGCACCGAGGAGACGTGCACGATCCGGCCCCAGCCGGCGTCGTACATGCCCGGAAGGAGGGTGCGGGCGAGCAGGAAGGGCGCGTGCAGCATCACCTTGTGGATCTGCTCGAAGCGCTCGGGGTCGAAGTCCTCGACCGGTGCGACGTGCTGGATACCGGCGTTGTTGACCAGGATGTCGATGCCGCGACGGCCGAGCTCGAGTGCGTCGATGGACGCCACGTCCGCGAGGTCGGCGACGAGGTGCTCGCCGCCGACTTCCGCGGCCGCCTCCTTGGCCCCCACCTCGTCCCGGTCAAGGAGCAGTACGGCGGCGCCGTCAGCTGCGAGACGGGCAGCAGTGGCGCGGCCGATACCGCTGGCGGCGCCGGTGACGAGGGCCGTGTGGCCCGACAGGAGGTTTCTCATGAGCGTGACGCTACGTGGGCCAGGTCACGTCAGGTCATGTGTGCCGAACTATTCTTGGCGGCGTAACATATGCCCAACTCACATACCCGTCGCTCCGCTGCCGCGGAGGCGCACCATCTGCAGAGCCATCTGAACGTCGAGCTTGCGCGCCGGTTCGCGCCATCCGGCGCAGAGCAGCGCACCCACGCGATCCAGGCGCTGGGTCACCGTGTTGGGGTGGATGTGCAGGAGCGCGGCGGTTTCCCGGAGCGCTCCGCCTGAGGCCAGCCAGGCCTCGACCGTCAGGGCCAGCTGTGTATCCCGCTCGGCGTCGTAGGCCAGGACCGGCCCCAGAGTGCGGGTGATGAACTCCTCGAGGTCCGCGGGACCGTTGCCCCCGAGCAGCAGGCGCGCGAGCCCGAGCCCCCCAGGGTCACTGACCTCGCCACGCCGACCCAGTCTCTGCAGCGCGGCCAGGGTCTGTCTGGCCTCTCGCCACGCGGCGGCGACGTGCTCCGCTCCGCCGGCACAGGGCGCCACCCCGACGGTTGCCCCACCCATGCGGACGCGCAGGGTCTCGCCCAGCAGGAGTGGGTCGCCGGGCGCCAGCACCACCACCAGGCCGTCATGGGATCCGCCGAGTCCCTGGAGCTCGCGAGCCAGAGCCGACGCTGCCCTGACGGTCTGCTGGTCGTACCCCGCCTCCACGACTGGATCGGCCACCGCGACGGCCAGGTCGACGTCGAGGTCGGCGCCCTGCCGCCGGGCGCGCTCGCGCAGCCGTTCGAGATCGAGATCCCGCCCGCTGACCAGGTCGGAGAGGAGCTCACCACGTACTCGGCTCTCCGCCTCGGCCTCGATGCGCCTGAAGAGGAGCACGAGCGCAGTGACGAGGGCTCCCCGCTCCAGTGTCCGTCGCTCGGCCAGATCCGTCGGCTCACTGGAACGAAGCACGAGGGTCCCGAGGTGCTCCTCGCCCGCCGCCGCCGCCGCCACCCAGGCGCCGTCGTCGGTGCGCACGCAGCGCCCCGAGGTCTTCGCACGAGCGATGGCGGCCTCCATGCCCTCGACGCCCTCGGCGGCATCGACGCCCTCGAAGGCATCGGCGGCCTCGGCGGCATCGGTTGCCTCGGCGGCATCGGTTGCCTCAGCGGCATCGGTGGCATCGGTGGCATCGGTGGTCGAGCTCAGTCGGGACCCCTCGTCCCCCGCAAGCAGACGACCCTCGTCGTCGTACACCGCGAGGCGGCCACCGAGCACCTGCGCCAGCACCTGCGCGACCTCGACGACCCCACCGCCGTGGAGCAATACGTCGGTCAGCAGGTCATGGGCGTGCGCGGCCCGCTCCGTGGCCTCGGACCGTGCCCGGAGCTCGGCGTTGGCCTCGTCGGCCGCGGCGACCGCTGCCCGGACCTGCTCGAAGAGCCGGGCGTTCTCGAGTGCGACCGCCGCGTGCGCGGCGAAGGACGTCAGCAGAGCGACCTCGCCCGCTGGGAAGCGCCGTACGGTGCGGTGCACTGCCAGGAGGGCGCCGATCACCTTTCCCTCGACAGTGAGAGGTACGCCGAGGATCGCGCGGATCTGTTCACCGTCGACCGCACTGTCGATGTAGTCGCGGTGCACGAAGCGCTGGTCAGCCTGGTAGTCCTCGGTGAAGTACGGCGCCCCCGACTGCGCCACGAGCCCGAGCAGCCCGGTGCCCAGCGGCAGGCGCAGCGTGCGGAACTCGGCCGTCAGGGCGCCGTCGGTCACCTTCGTGTACGACGCCCCCTCCGCCTCGTCGTTCAGCGAGAGGTAGGTCATGTCCGCGTGCAGGAGCGCGCGAGCACGCCGCACGATCGCGGCCAGGATCGCGTCGAGATCCCTGATCGCGGTCAGGTCCCGCGCCGTCTCGTAGAGGGCGGAGAGCTCCGCCTCTCGGCTGCGCTGGCGCTCCATCTGCTCGTGGATCCGCATGGCCAGTACGTGCTGCTGGCTCAGGGTCGCCAGCTGCTCGGGCGTGCTGCCCGACACCTCTGCCTCGGCGACGACCACGTCGAGGTCCTCCCGGGAGGCACCGGCGAGCAGCATCTCTAGGAACTTCGCGGTGACCTCCATGAGCCGATCCTGCCAGCCGCGCTGGGGTGGTTGAGGAGCCAGCGTCAGCGGGCGGGGCTGCAGGTTTCCCCGGTCGACCGGTGATTCCGGTCGTTGATGGGCGTTGCAACACCCCTCAACGACAGGGATTGCCCCTCCACACCACCCGATTTGCCCAAAACCCCGCGACGGCGTACGTCGCGGGTCGAGACCCAGACGCCGCACCCGTAGAATTCGCAGGATGCCCACGTCCCCCCCGCGCACCCTCGCCGACCAGTTCCGCGGCTGGTCGGACGCTCAGCTGGCCACGCTGCTGGAGGCGCGTCCCGACCTGGCTACGCCTGCACCGCATGACTCCTCGCAGCTGGCGGCCCGCGTCGTGGTGAAGTCGTCGGTGCTGCGAGTCCTGGACGGCCTGGATGCGCTGGAGCTGACCGTGCTCCAGGCGCTGGTCCAGGGCACCGATCCTGCCGACCTCCCGGCGAACCCCGACAGGTTGGCCGGGGCGATCGAGCGGCTCGAGTCGCTGGCGCTGGTCTGGGGCTCGCCCAGGCGACCGGTGCTGGTCGTCGGCGACCTGTTGCGGCTGCCACCCGGCCCGCCGACAGACGAGGTGACGGACCTGCTCGCTGTTCTGGGTCCCGCAGCCCGGGCGATCCTCGACCACCTCGAGGAGACCCGTGCCGACGGACGGTGGAGCGGCGGCGCGGGACCGACCGCGGAACTTGTGGCCGCAGGCCTGCTCGCCCGGCTCGACGAGCGCCGCGTCACGTTGCCCTGGTCGGTGCGGCTCGCCCTCGGAACGGCTCCCGGCAGGCGCCTAGACGAACCCCCAGAGCTGGCTACCTCAGAGCGCGTCCAGTCGGTGGCGGACCGGGCCGCGGCCGGAGCTGCCTTCGAGCTCGTACGACGCACCGAGCTGCTCCTCGACCGCTGGGGAACCCACCCTCCCCCGGCGTTGAAGGCCGGCGGGCTCGGCGTACGAGAACTGCGCGCAGCCGCCGCCCTGCTGCACGTCGAGATCGACATCGCAGCGCTGGTGCTCGAGACCGCCTGCGCGGCCGGCCTGGTGGACCAGGGGCTCAACCCATCCATGGGCGACGATCGTGACACCGCGTGGCTGCCGACCGACGCCTTCGACGCGTGGCAGCTCGGCTCGACCTCGCAGCGCTGGGCCACCCTTGCGCGCGCCTGGCTGGCGAACCCGCGGCTCGTGTCCGCAGTCGGTGGACGGGTGGCCGACAAGCCCGTGAACGCGCTGTCGCCCGACCTCGCGCGCAGCTGGCTGGTGGGGCTGCGCTCCGACGTGCTCGCCGAGGTCGAGGGTCTCCCCGAGGGACATGCGCTCGCAGCCGGGACCGGCGTGCCCTCGCTCGTGGAACGGATGCGGTGGCGCCGGCCGCGCCGTTCGGCCCTGCGGCTCAAACAGGTCCCCCCGACGATCGCCGAAGCAGCGCTCTTCGGGGTCACCGGGCTCGACGGACTCTCTACGTTCGGCCGGCAGCTGATCTCCGGCGACGACCCCGTCAAGGCCCTCGACGAGCTACTTCCCGCGCCGGTGGACCACGTGCTGCTCCAGGCCGACCTGACCGCGATCGCGCCGGGACCGCTTGAGCAGGAGCTCGCGCACAAGCTGTCGCTCGTCGCCGACGTCGAGTCGCGCGGAGGCGCCACCGTCTACCGTTTCGCGGCCTCTTCCGTGCGACGGGCCTTCGACGCCGGCTGGTCCGCTGCCGAGGTGCACGATTTCGTCTCTTCGACCTCTCGGACGCCGGTCCCCCAGTCCCTCGCCTACCTGGTCGACGACGTCTCCCGCAGGTTCGGCACCCTCCGCGCGGGTAACGCCGAGTCGTTCCTCCGCAGCGACGACGAGACCGCGTTGACCGAGCTGATGCACGCTGCCGGAGCCGATGCGCTGCGCCTGCGCCGGATCGCGCCCACGGTGGTGATCTCCGACGTACCCCTCGGCACGCTGCTCCCCCGCATCCGTGACCTCGGGCTGGCTCCCGTCGTGGAAGCCGTCGACGGCACCGTCCGGGTGGCGCGTCCCGACGTGTTCCGGGCGCGGTCGCCACGTCGTCGCGCGCCGGCTGAGTCGGCCGTCCGCAACCTCGCCCGGACCGCGGCCGTCGTGACCGCGATCCGGGTCGGCGACCGCTCGTCGGCATCGCGGCTCATCCGCGGCATGAGCGCCTCGAACCCGACCGACGTGATCGCCATGCTGCGGCAGGCTGCCGAGTCCCGCGACCAGCTCGTCATCGGCTACGTCGGCAACGACGGCACGGTCGCCGAGCGGCTGGTCAGTCCCGAACGTGTCGAGGGCGGTCGGCTCACGGCGTACGACGAACGCAGCGACTCCTCCCGTACCTTCGCCATCCACCGGATCACTGCTGTGTCCCGGCCGGGGTGAGGTGGGTGGGGGTGCAGGTTTCCCCGGTCGGCCGGTCGGCCGGGGAAACCGGTCGTTGTACAGCGAAACTTCGGCCCACAACGTCAGGGATCGCCCATCAACCCCATCCGATTTGTCCTTCCACCATCTCAGGCGCACCCCCGACGAGTACGCCGCCAAGCCATCGCCTGATTGCATGGACTCGTGATGCGCACCATCGGTCTGCTCGGCGGCATGAGCTGGGAGTCGACCGCGATCTACTACCGACTGGCGAACGAGCTCGTACGGGAGCGGCTGGGCGGGCTGCACTCCGCGCGCATTGTGATGACCTCCGTCGACTTCGCCGAGGTGGAGGAGCTGCAGGCCTCGGGCCAGTGGGACCGAGCCGGTGAGCTCCTCGTCGCCGAGGCGGCCAGGCTCGAGGCTGCCGGCGCCGACTTCCTGGTCCTGTGCAGCAACACCATGCACAAGGTGGCCTCGTCGATCGAGGCGGCGTCGTCGATCCCCCTGCTGCACCTCGGCGATGTGACTGCTGACGCCGTGCGGGCAGCCGGTCTCGACACGATCGGCCTGCTGGGCACGGCCTTCACGATGTCCCAGGACTTCTACCGGGGGCGGCTCGAGTCCCACGGGCTCCGGGTGCTCGTTCCCGACGAGGACGACCAGGCGCTGGTGCACCGCATCATCTACGACGAGCTGTGCCTGGGCGTCGTACTCGAGGAGTCGCGGCGTGCCTACGTCGAGGTCATCGATCGTCTGGTCGCACGTGGCGCCCAGGGGGTGATCCTCGGCTGCACCGAGATCGAGCTGCTGATCCAGGGGAGCGACGTCTCGGTCACCACGTTCCCCACCACCCGTATCCACGGCGAGGCGGCTGTGGAACGGGCTCTCGCCTGACGCGCACCACAGCGAGACGGCAGTGGTTCAGGCGATCGACCGAGGGGCGCGCGAACAGGACCTCCGGACAAATCGTGCGCCCATGCCTTATCCAGACTGGCCCGGGGTCGCGCACGACCTCACGACCGCGCTCGAGCGGCTCGTTGACGGAGAGTTCCTCATCATGGGCGAGCCCTTTCCCGTCCCGGAGCCGCGGCGTGCACTGTTCGGCCAGCGGCCCAGGTCCTCCTCCACGCGCTACGTGCAGGCGCTGCGGATCGACGACGTCTTCTCGGCCGAGTGCGTCGGCGCCACCTGGCTGCACCGGGGCGATGGACGAAACCACCATCGAGCGGCTGCGCGGCATGGGCTGGCTGACCTCGGCGGAGAGCAGGTCGGCGTACGGCAGTTACACCCCGAACTTCGAGCTGTACGTCGAAGGCAGGTGCACCTCCGGGCTCGGTGACCTGCTGGTCGCAAGCCTGGCCGTGCTCGGTTCTCACCCCCGCTCGCTGGTGCTGCAGTCCTCCGAAGGTGGCCTGAGCGCAGTCGATGGCTGACCGGCGAGCGTCTCCGCACCACCTTCTCCGAACCACACCCATCTGGCACCTCGACGGCTCCGAATGCCTGCTGGACTTCGCCGGGGCGTTGTGGGCCGCTTTCCCGGACCCGGGCTGCGGCGCCCCGGCGAAGCATCGGTCCGTAGGATCGACCTCTCATGAATGATGGCCCCCTGATCGTCCAGTCGGACAAGACGCTGCTGCTCGAGGTCGACCACGAGCAGGCGGACGCGTGCCGCAAGGCGATCGCGCCGTTCGCAGAGCTCGAGCGCAGCCCCGAGCACATCCACACCTACCGGCTCACCCCGCTTGGGCTGTGGAACGCGCGTGCCGCCGGGCACGATGCCGAGCAGGTGGTCAACGTCCTGCTCACCTTCAGTCGGTACGCCGTCCCGCATGCGCTGCTCGTCGACATCGCGGAGACGATGGCGCGCTACGGCCGGCTCCGCCTCGACAAGCACCCCGTCCACGGCCTGGTTCTCAGCAGCATCGACCGGGCCGTCTTCGAGGAGGTTCTCCGCGCGAAGAAGGTCGCCGGGATGATCGGGGAGCGCCTCGACACGCTGCTCGACCAGGAGGGCACGGTAGCGGTCCACCCCAGCCAGCGGGGCAACCTCAAACAGGCCCTCCTCAAGCTCGGCTGGCCGGCCGAGGACTTCGCCGGCTACGTCGACGGCGAGGCCCACCCGATCGCGCTGGACGAGTCCGAGTGGACGCTGCGCCCCTACCAGCGGGAGGCGGCCGACTCCTTCTGGCACGGCGGTTCCGGGGTCGTCGTACTCCCCTGCGGGGCGGGCAAGACGCTCGTCGGCGCGGCAGCCATGGCGCAGGCCCAGGCGACGACGCTGATCCTGGTCACCAACACCGTCAGCGCCCGCCAGTGGAAGTCCGAGCTGATCCGCCGTACCAGCCTGACCGAGGACGAGATCGGCGAGTACAGCGGCGCCAAGAAGGAGGTCAAGCCGGTCACCATCGCGACCTACCAGGTGCTGACCACGCGCAGAAAGGGCGTCTACACCCACCTCGAGCTGCTCGACGCCAAGGACTGGGGCCTGATCGTCTACGACGAGGTGCACCTGCTCCCCGCGCCGGTCTTCCGGATGTCCGCCGACCTGCAGGCCCGCCGGCGCATCGGCCTGACCGCGACTCTCGTCCGCGAGGACGGCCGCGAGGGCGACGTGTTCAGCCTGATCGGTCCGAAGCGCTACGACGCCCCATGGAAGGACATCGAGAGCCAGGGGTGGATCGCCCCGGCCGACTGCGTCGAGGTGCGCGTCACCCTGCCCGAGGGTGAGCGCCTCGCCTACGCGACGGCCGAGCCCGAGGAGCGCTACCGGCTCGCCAGCTGCACGCACGCCAAGGTCCTCATCGCCGAGCATCTGGTCAAGCGGCACCAGGGCGAGCCGACGCTGGTGATCGGGCAGTACCTCGAACAGCTCGACGAGCTCGCCGAGCACCTCGGTGCCCCGGTCATCAAGGGCGAGACCACCGTCAACGAACGGGAGCGGCTCTACGCAGCGTTCCGCGCGGGAGAGGTCGAGCTGCTCGTCGTCTCCAAGGTCGCCAACTTCTCCATCGACCTGCCCAGCGCCGCGGTGGCCATCCAGGTCAGCGGTTCCTTCGGGTCACGACAGGAGGAGGCGCAACGCCTCGGCCGGTTGCTGCGACCCAAGAAGAAGGAGCCTGACGGCACCCAGAAGCCGGCCCGGTTCTACACGATCGTCAGCCGCGACACCGTCGACGCCGACTTCGCCCAGAACCGACAGCGCTTCCTCGCCGAGCAGGGCTACGCCTATCGCATCGTGGATGCGGGCGATCTGTGAGATCCAACCCTCCTGATGTCCCGTGTTGGAAATCCCTCAACTGTCCCCGGCGGCCCAGGCACGCACTCGCTGCGCTCCCTATTCCGCAGCCCGACAAAGCGCTGCGGCACCGGAACCACGGCTACCGTCAACTGACTTCCGACCCAGGCCACTAAGGTGTTTCGGTGAGCAAGCATGAGATCCTCCTCCTCGAGAACATCCACCCAGTGGCGACCGCGGTCCTCGAGCGCGAAGGTTTCGTCGTACACACCAGGCCCGGCTCCCTGGGCGAGGACGACCTGATCGAGGCCCTGCAGGGCAAGTCGATGGTCGGTATCCGCTCCAACACCAAGGTCACCGAGAAAGTGCTGGCCGGCGCCCCCGACCTGCTGGCGGTCGGCGCCTTCTGCATCGGTACCAATCAGATCGACCTCGATGCCGCCGCCCAGCGAGGCATCGCCGCGTTCAACGCGCCGTACTCCAACACTCGCAGCGTGGTCGAGCTCGTCATCGGCGAGATCATCGCCCTGGCACGGCGGCTCACCGAGAAGACCCAGCGGATGCACGACGGGATCTGGGACAAGTCCGCGCAGGGCAGCCACGAGGTGCGCGGCCGCACCCTCGGGATCGTCGGCTACGGCAACATCGGCACCCAGCTCTCCAACCTCGCCGAGTCCCTCAGCTTCCGGGTGATCTTCTTCGACACCGCCGACCGGCTCGCCCACGGCAACGCCCGCCGGGTCGGTACCCTCGACGAGCTCCTGGCCGAGGCAGACGTGGTCTCGCTGCACGTCGACGGCCGCCCGGGCAACGCCGGACTCTTCGGTGCCGCCGAGTTCGCGAAGATGAAGCCACGTTCGCTGTTCATCAACGCCTCGCGCGGCATGGCTGTCGACGACGTCGCGCTCCGCGAGCACATCCTCTCCGGCCACATTGCCGGTGCCGCGGTCGACGTCTTCCCCGTCGAGCCCAAGGCACAAGGTGACCCGTTCGAGTCCGCTTTGAAGGGCCTGCCCAACGTGATCCTCACCCCCCACGTCGGCGGCTCCACCCAGGAAGCGCAGGAGGAGATCGGGGCCTTCGTCTCGGGCAAGCTCACCAACTACGTGCACCGCGGCAGTACGGCGCTCTCGGTGAACCTGCCCGAGGTGGCAGTGCCCCGCCTCCAGAGCGGCTCCCGGATCGCCCTGCTGCACCACAACATTCCCGGCGTCCTCGCCTCGGTCAACCAGATGCTCGCCGACCAGGAGGCCAATGTCAGCGCGCAGTACCTCTCCACGCGGGGTGACCAGGGCTACGTCGTCACCGACATCTCCACGGCGCTCCCACACGGAGCACTCGACGCGGTGCGCAATGCGGACCCGACGATCTGGTTGCGCACGTACACCGCCTGAGCCGACACACCCGACCCCGCGGTCAGTGCAGGGTGTGGCGCTGCGCGGCGACCAGGTCGCGGCGCAGCATCGGTGACATCGGGTCGACGGGCCTGGCCGTGGTGCGGCCACCGATTGTTTCCGGGACCGGCGGTGCCAGGCGCGGGCAGCTGCGGTCAGCACGGGTCCCGGAGAGCCGCGTCGGAACGATCCCGGTGCGCAGGTAGTTCGCCACCGAGTTGTCCACGCAGGACACCCCCGAGAGTGAGCTCGCGTGGGACGTGCCACCGATGCCCGCGACCAGTGAGGCAGAGGGGAACCGCTCACGCACGGCGAGCGCACCTGAGTACGGCGTGGCCGCGTCGCGCGTCTCGCTGATGAGCAGCATCTTCGCGGTCACGCCGGTGCCGGAGGCTCCCAGCCTCGGGTGGCGGGGGGCGTGCCAGCTCAGGCACGGGGCGTTGTACCAGGTGTTGTTCCACGTCAGGAACGGTGCGCGACGGTGGACGGACCAGGCATCACGGAGGGTGCGCCTCCGGCCGGGCCAAGGGGCGTCCGTGCACTGCACCGCGTTGTAGATCGCGAAGCCGTTGTCGTCGCCCACCAGGGAGTCGCTGTAGCGGTTCAGGATCCCGGCGCCGAGGCCTCGGCGCACAAGGCGGGAGTAGTCCAAGCCCACCCCCACCCAGTCGTGCACGTAGTAGCCGGCGTTGAGCATCGTGTCCGCGAGCTCGTCAGGACCGAGCCGGCCACGGACAGCCGGCTTGCGGTCGAGCCGACGCAGCGTGCGGTAGTAGCCCTTCTTGACCGCGCGCCATTTCTGGCCGAGGTGGAAGGTCCGCGGGTGGGCGGCCAGGTAGCGCCAGTACACGTCCATGTTGGCGTCGAAGGCACGGTCCTGGTCGAGGTTGGCGGCGTACCAGACGCGCGCGGGGTTGACCACGCCGTCGAGCACGAACCGGCCGACCCTGCTGGGGTAGCGGGTCGCGTAGACCTGACCGAGGTAGGTCCCGTAGGAGAAGCCGTAGTAGCTGATCTCCTCCGCGCCCAGTGCTTCCCGGATCGCGTCCATGTCGCGCACGGTGTCGAGGGTGGTCAGGTGCGCCAACAGCACGCGCTCGGCTGGGGTGTCGGCGCACGCTGCGGAGTACCTGCGGTTCTTGCTCAGCCAGAAGCGGCGGATGGACGGCCTGCGCGGGAGGTAGCTGGGCCTGTCGTAGCCGAAGTAGGTGCGGGTGCAGTGCAGCGACGGCCTGCTCGCGCCGACACCCCGTGGGTCGAAGCCGATCCAGTCGTAGGACGCACCGACGTTGCCCGGCACGTAGTCGCTGAGGCTGGGGAGCGTGAGGCCGGAACCACCGGGGCCGCCCGGGTTGACGAGCAGCACGCCCTTGTAGGTGGCGGTGTGCAGCTTGCGGGTCAGAGCCAGCTTGATCGTGGCTCCACTCGGGTTGGCGTAGTCGAGAGGCACCGCGAGGGTGCTGCACTCCAGCCCGGAGTAGGCCAGCTCGGGGGCTGAGCACTCGGCCCAGCTGAGCGACGGAGCGCCCACCGCCGCCGCTACGCCGGCCCCGGAGGCCGGCACGTTGACCAGACTGATGCCCAGCAGGGCAGCAGCGGCGATCGCAGACCAGCGCAGCAAGGCGGTTCCCTTCGGCGTTGCGCGGGACCTCACCAGCGCCCGAGCAGCATCCCTCCGAACGCCCGCTACGTCCAGCCGCGTCAGTCGTCGCGGGGGATTCCCAGGGCACGCGAGCGCGCGTCGTCGACCAGCATCCGCCAGGACCTCACCCGGTCGACGTCCACCAGGCCACGTGTCCAAGAGTTGCCTGCGCGGGCCGCGGACCCGATCGCGAAGCGGCGTACGCCGGCCCGCACGAGCCACGGCACCTGGTCCGGTGTCAGGCCTCCACCAGCTGTCAGGAGCTCGGCCACCCGTGGATCGCGTTCGGCCCTGGCGATCAGCTCCTCGGCGCCGTGGCGCAGTCCCCGGGTCGAGCCGGCCGAGATCACCGAGTCCAGGCCGGGCAGCCCGATGACGTGCCGCCAGGCGTGGTCGGCGTCCAGCGCGACGTCGAAGCCGTGGAAGAGCCAGGGCACGCCGCCCAGCTCGGCGTACATCTCGGCGCAGCTCTCCCGGTCGACCTCCAGGTCGCGGTCGAGGAAGCCATAGGCGACGCCGCGCGCTCCGAGCTCGATGAAGGCCGCCCCCAAGGTCGCCAGACTCCCGCCCCGCACCTTGGGTTGGGGGTCCTCGCGCGTGCGCAGCACCACCCACACCGGGACGTCGGTCCCCTTGACCACCGCCGAGACCGCCGAGGGCTCGGGCGAGTAGTGCCCGTCCTCGGGGTCTGTGCTCAGCAGGAGGCGGTCGGCTCCACCCTCCGCGGCAGCCTGCGCGTCCCGCGCATGGAGTACGACGACGTCGAGCTGTGCGCTCGTGGCGGAGCCGTCCACCTGGTCGGGAGTCACAATGGACATCGTGACATCCCACGACGTCGTCATGAGAGCACGCACCCTGGTGTTGCACGACCTCGAGAGCACCGGGTGTGCCGACGCGGAGACAGTCTCGGTCCTCGAGTCAGCGCTCGCCGACCGTGGCTGGTGGCTTGAGCAGTGGGCCGAAGGGCGCGACTTCGTGGTGGGACTCGTGGCTCAGGACGTGCAGGACGCCCTGTTGCAGAGCAGCGGACGCTGGCCGCTGTGCCGCGCCTGCGACCTGCTGGCACCCCACGCGCTGTACGTCCACCCCGACCTGGGCGGACCCGATCCCACCTGGGTGTGCGAGCAGGCGGGCATCGCCGTGGCCGCCATCGGGGAGCTGTGAGCTACTACCTCAGGTGCTCGGGGCGCAGCACCGGCACCCACAGCGTGTAGCGGTCCGCGCGGTAGACGCTGCGCGTGACCTCCACGACGTTCTCCCGGCAGAACGCACGTCGCGAGATGTGCAGGACCGGTGATCCCGGTTCGAGTTCGAGCAGCTCGGCCTCCTCCTCGGTCGCAATCCCCGCCAGCACGGAGTCCTCACCCCAGGTCGGCATCAGGTCTCGCATGGCCAGCCAGAAGTAGAGGCTCGCGGGCAGCGCCTCGTCCAGGAAGTTCGGGAACAGGTCCAGGGAGAGGTAGACGTGCTGGATCGCCATCGGCACGCTGTCGGCCAGGCGCAGGCGCTGCCAGTGCGCGATGGCCGTGCCCTCCTCCACCTCCAGCGCGCGGGCCACGCCGGGACCAGCGCTCTCCCGACGGGCCAGCAGGGTCTTGGACTCGGGCTTCTTGCCGCGCCGCTCCATCTCCTCGGTGTACGCCGAGAGCCGCATCTGCATGTCGATAAGGGGCTTGGTCACGAACGTGCCGCGGCCGGCCACGCGTTCCAGGAGGCCCTGGGCGACCAGGGCGTCAATCGCGTGGCGCACGGTCATCCGGGCTACCCCGAACTGTTCGGCCAGGTCGCGCTCGGAGGGTGCCGGTGTGCCCGGCTCGGCGCTGACGATGACTGACCGGACGTACTCGCGAACCAGCACGTGCTTGCGCCCGCGCCTGCCTCCGCCTCGCGGCGAGTGCTCGTCCACCGGTCAGCTCCTTCCGAGGGGTCCGACGTGAAACCTACCGGCCCAACGGGGGCGATGTGGACAGAAGTGGGCAAGATTTCAGGGACTACTCGGCTTTCTGTGGGTCCGAGGGACAGCTTTTGGGGGTGGATCGCCTGCTGTTGAGGCAGTTCAGCCAAACTGGGCGGTGACGCTAGAACGCGCACGTGCTGGCTCGTAGGTTTCGGAGCAACCACGCAACCGATCCCGAAACGAGCCGCACGTGCGCGTCACCACTGCATTCAACAAGATGTTGTCCATCCCGTCAGCCACCGTGGCCTCGGTCGAGTTCACTCCCGAGGGTGTCGTGGTCGGCCTCCGGCGTCGCCG
>Ga0075530_1000351_pt1 | contig 21475 bp, 19 predicted proteins | sample NGEPerD_2_FD_75101 | JGI IMG/M metagenome (GOLD analysis project Ga0075530, IMG submission 75101) | Arctic peat soil microbial communities from the Barrow Environmental Observatory site, Barrow, Alaska, USA - NGEE PermafrostL1-D | ecosystem: Environmental > Terrestrial > Soil > Wetlands > Peat ... | reverse complement strand
GGTGACGGGACCATACGGACCCTGGATCTCCATGCCGAGCTCGTACAGGGCCTTGCCGAGCTCGGAGGTGGCGAGCTTCATGTACGAGTGCTCGGGCGCCGAGGAACCCTGCGCGAAGCTGGTGAAGCCCTTGTAGCCGAGCGCCCGGAGGCTCGCGGCTCGCTGGTAGCCCTGCGCGATGCGGCGGCGGAGGACCGGGTCGTCGTCAACGCCACGCCGACGGGCGAGCGCGACGAGCCCATCGATGGTCTGTTCGAGGCGCGCCACCGCCTCGACCCACAGCCCGGCGCGCTCGTGGGCGAGTGAACCCTGGGTCAGCCGCCACCCGTCGTGGAGGCTGCCGACGAGGTTCTCGCGGGCAACGACCACATCGGTGAAGAACACCTCGGCGAACCCCGCGGAGCCCGTGATGTGGCGCAGCGGGCGAACTTCGATGCCGGGCGTGTCCATCGCGACGACGAGCAAGCTGATGCCTGGGTGCTTGGGCGCGTCGGGGTCGGTGCGGACGTAGCAGCAGCACAGGTCCGCTTCGTTGGCATAGCTGGTCCAGACCTTCTGGCCGTTGACGAGGAAATGGTCGTCGTGGACCTCGGCGCGTGTTTGGAGCCCGGCGAGATCCGAGCCGGCATTCGGCTCACTCATCCCGATGCACCACACCGTGTCGCCACGGATCGCGGCCGGCGCGAGCGCCCGCTGCTGCTCGTTGCCGAACTCGAGGAAGGTCGGCGCCACGATCGCGTAGCCCGGGAAGTGCAACGAGCGAGGAATCCCCCGGATCGCCATCTCTTCCAGGTAGACGAGTGTCTGGAGGGGCGTGCAGTTGCGCCCGCCGAGCTCGGGGGGATACCCGGGGATCATCCAGCCGTGGTCGAACAGCGTGGCCTGCCATTCGCGTGACCAGCGGGGGATCACCTCGGCGTCGGCGCGTTCCTCGCTCGCGAAGTCACGCCGGCCGGCCGTCTCGGCCGGCGCGTGCTCCTCGAGGAAGGCCACGAGCTGCGCGCGAAACGCCTCATCTTCTTGGCTGAACGCGAGGCGCACGTCGGTCGTGTCCTCAGTCGGCCGTGAAGAGGAATGGAGGAACGCCCGGGTCCGACTTCGAGAAGAGCCGGTCCCTGCTGGCGTCGATGGACGCGATCGTCCAGGTGTCCCCGGAGGTGCCCTCGGTGAGCGGGCGCCAACCCTGGAGTATCTGCACCACACCGCCTTGGACCTTCACCACCTGGCCCGAGACGCCCGCCGCGAGATCCGACGCGAGCCAACACGCGGCTGCGGCGACGTTCTCAGGGGCGAACTTGTCGAACTCGCCCTCCTTGGCCGCCATGTGGTCGCCGGCGATCGCCTCGGTGAGCCGAGTCCGAGCCACCGGCGCGATGGCGTTGACGCGCACACCGATCCGTTCGAGCTCTCGTGCCATCACGATGGTCATCGACGCGATTCCGGCCTTCGCGGCCGCGTAGTTGACCTGACCCGCGTTGCCGTAGAGGCCGGATTCCGATGCGGTGTTGACGATCGCCGCGGCGACGGGTTCGCCGGTCTCCTTGCTGCGCTGGCGCCAGTACGCCGACGCGAAGCGACTGGTGACGAAATGGCCCTTCATGTGCACGGAGACGACCGCGTCCCACTCGGCTTCGTCCATGTTGAAGCTCATCCTGTCGCGCAGGATCCCCGCGTTGTTGACGAGCACGTCGAGTCCGCCGAACTCGTCGATCGCCTGTCCGACGAGTCGTTGGCCACCGTCCCAATCGGTGATGTCGTCGAAGTTGGCTGCGGCCCTGCCACCGGTGGCGACGATCTCGTCGGCGACTTGTTGCGCGGGCCGGTGGTCGGCACCCTCGCCGGTCGCCTCACCGCCGAGGTCGTTCACCACGACCGCCGCGCCCTCCGAAGCCAGCAGGCGCGCCTCGGCGCGGCCGATGCCGCGGCCCGCGCCCGTGACGATCGCCACCTTGTCGTCGAACAGACCCATGGACTCCCCTACCTGACGTGAGCGTCAGACCATACGCGCGCCGCGGCGCCGCTGTCGCATGCGCGGCCGCCATGTCCAGTGGTTCAGCGACCGGTGAAACGGGCCTCGCGCCGTTCCTTGAACGCGGCCATCCCCTCGGTGAGGTCGCTCGATGTCGTCGCGAGAGATTGGTACGCGCCTTCGAGGTCGAGGGAGTGCGCAAGGTCGGTCTCGAAGCTCGCATTGAGCAGCCGCTTGGAGAGGCCGAGCGATCGGGTCGGACCGCTCGCGAGGCGCACGGCGAGAGCATCGGCGGTCTCGGCGAGCTCTGCTTCGGGCACGCACCGGTACGCGAGACCGTCGGTGACTGCGTCCTCGCCGGTGACCCCTTCGCCCAGCATCACCATGGCTTTGGCGCGGGGGAGTCCCACCAGTCGGGGCAGGAGGTACGCGCCGCCGGCATCGACCACCAGTCCCCATCTCGGGAACGACCAGAGGAACCGGCTGCGTTCGTGGACGAGCACGAAGTCACACGCCAAAGCGAGATGCGCGCCCGGCCCGACGGCGACACCGTTCACCGCGGCGACGGTCGGCTTGTCGAGCTCCCAGAGCTCGCGGATGAGCGCCTGGACGCCGACCCGGAGCGCCTCGGCCGTCGTGCGCGTCTGGAAGTCGCCACCGCCGGCGCGCGCCACCGTCGAAGCGCCCAGGTCCATGCCCGCACAGAACGCGTCACCGGTACCGGTGATGAGCACGGCCCGTACGTCATCGTCCGCTCGGGCGTCGCGCACCGCGGAGACGAGCGTGTCGCGCATCTCGATCGTGAGGGCGTGTTTCGCTTCGGGGCGGTCCAGCACGATCCGGCAGACGTGGTCGTCGCCGATCGTCACGCGCACGGTCATGCTGCGACCCTAGCGATTCGTGGTCAGGATGTTCACCACCGAGACCCCCGAGCCGCGGCCACCGACGTTGTGCTGGAGTGCGTAGCCGTTGCGGGTCTCGACCTGTCGCTCCTCGGCCTGGCCACGAAGCTGCCACCAGCACTCAGTGATCTGGGCGACACCGGTCGCTCCGATCGGATGGCCCTTGGCCAACAGGCCGCCGGAGGTGTTGACCGGGATGCGGCCGGTGAGCGACGTCTCGCCTTCGAGCGACGCGATCCCGCCCTTGCCCTTCTCGACGAAGCCGAGGTCCTCGATGTCGAGGATCTCGGTGATGGTGAAGCAGTCGTGTACCTCGGCGGAATCGATGTCGGACGGGCCGATCCCGGCCATCGCGTAGGCGCGTTCCGCGGCGTGAACCGTCGCGGTCAATGAGGTGAACGTCGACTTCTCGTGCAGGTAGGGATGGTCGGTCGCGATCCCGAATCCGGCCACGTACACGGGGCGGTCGGTGAACTCGGCGGCCCGCTCTGCGCTGACGAGCAGTACCGCCGAGGCACCGTCGGTCTGTGGGCAGCAGTCGAGGAGGTGCAGGGGTGTGCACACCGACGGCGAGGCGATCACGTCTTCGACGGTGATCTCGTTGCGGAAGTGGGCGTAGGGGTCGCGCGCGCCATTGAAGTGGTTCTTGACTGCGACCGACGCGAGCATCTCGCGGGTGGTGCCGAACTCGTGCATGTGCCGGGTCGCGAACGGCGCGAACAGCACGGGGGCGGTCTCCCCGCGGGTGAGAATCGGATGGCCGGCCGCGGCCCGAGCGAGCAGTCCTTCCTCGGCGGACTTGTCGCGCATCTTCTCGACGCCGATCACCAGGACGACGTCGTGCACTCCGCTCGCCACGGCCATCGCTCCGACGCGAAATGCGTCGGAGCCGGACGGGCATGCGTTCTCGATGCGGGTGCAGGGAATGCCCGCGAGACCGATCGCGCTCGGCACGGTGTTGCCGGCGATGCCTTCCTGTCCCCACAACGTTCCTCGTTGTGTCGCGACGAACGCGGCTTCCACCTGGGTGGGATCGAAGCCGGCGTCGACCGAGTCGCACGCGGCACGAAACGCCCCGTGTGCCATGCGCTCGTAGCTCTGGTCGAACAGCTCGCCGAACTTGATGAGCGCGGCTCCGACGACCGCCACGCGGTTCCAGGCCATGACTACTCCTCTGGGACAGGGTCGAGCGCGCGGGCTTTGAGGCCGTAGACGGGTACGCCGCGCTCGTGGGCGTAGCGGCGAAGCACGAGCTCGACGGGCGTGCCGATGGCGAGGTCGTGGCCGTCGCCGATGGCTTGCAGCATGATGCGCGCGCCGTCATCGAGGTCGATGACCGCGATCGGCAGCGGCGCGACGAACGGCGCGGGCATGGTCTGGTTGATCACGAAGGTGTGCACCACGCCGGTGCGGGCAAGCTCGACCGGGTCGAGCTTCGTGCCGCCGCACGACAGGCACGCCGGGTGGATGGACGGCGGGGTGTTGAGCGTGCCGCAGTCGGTGCAGCGTGCCGCGAGGAGTCCGAGCATCTCGTCGGCGCCGCGCACGAACATCGCGCTGCCGGGTGGAACACCCATGGGGACGGTCTCGCCGGCGGCAACCAGATCACCGCGGGCTCGCAGCGCGGTGGTGTAGTCGATCTCGGTACCCGCCGCGAGCCGGGCGGTGAGCTCGGCGGCGCCGGGCACCGGTCCGGACGCGTTGATCGTCACCCCGGTGGTGCGCCCGCCTCCGAACCCGACCACGGCGACGACGCCGGTTGCATCGAGTCCGGCGATTCCCCCGAGCAGCGCGGCGGCGGCGCCACAGTCGCCCACCTCCGCGAACACCGGTCGCGAGGCGAGGGCGTCGGTGACGCCGAGCTCCTTGGCGGTCGTCGCACCCAGGCGGCCGTCTGGATCGGGGAGCGACCAGGCGCGGGGCGTGAGCGCGGCGAGGTGTTCGCCGACCTGTCGGATCGCGGGCAGGAAGATCTCCTCGCGGAACAGCCGGGCGTCGTAGACGTCGCGTGTTGTGGCTTCACCGTCACCGCGGTAGCGGTCGAGGAGCGGTCGCGTGCGAGTGACGCGCGAGCCGAGTGCCGCGGGGCCGGTGTCGGCGGTGAGCACGACCGCGGCGGCGCCGGCGCCGGCGCGCGCCTCGTAGCCCGTGCCGGGTCCCGGTCGGAGCACATCGGCCGCGACGACGAGCGCGGTGCGAGCCGAACCGGCGACGATGGCGTCGGCCGCGGCGAGCAGGGCCTCCATTCCCGCGTGGGTCGAGCCCGCCACCAGCGCACCGGCCGAGCGGTCGGACAGGCCGAGCGCGGCGGCGAGCACCGCGTGGCTCGGACCCTCGGCGAACGGTGGGCGTGTCGTGCCCCACCACAGGCCGTCGATCGTGGCGGGGTCCACGCCGGCGTGTCCGAGGGCCCGCCGTGCCGCCTCGGCGGACAAGGTGAGCACGTCCTCGTCGGGGCCGCAGACTGCGGCCGTCCCGCGTCCGCCGCCCCGGCCCCAGCCCTTGGCCACCGTGGCGGCCGGGAGACGGAAGGCCGGGAACGCGACACCGACCGCGGCGATGTGAGCCGGACCGCGCGTCGAACCCGGGCTGACGTGAGTGTCAGGTGTCACGCGTGCACTCTACCGGGCCCCCGTCCAAGCCGACACGGCCGGACAGCCCGGCCGACGACGGCTCGTACGGGGGCCCGGCACGCCGAGCCCGGCGCGGGATCGTGTCGTGTCGTGCTCCGACCTGTTGCCGTCGGCCGATCAGCTGCGGCGGCCTCGGAAGCGCCCTCGCACTTCGTAGGTGATGCCGTTGCCGCTTCCGCCGTTGGCTCGCTGAGAGCTGAAGAAGAGGCGATCACCGGCCGGGCTGAACGCGGGCCCGGTGATCTCCGAGCCCGGCTGGTCGACGATCTGCAGCAGCGGCCCGACCGTGCCCCGCGCGCGATTGATGACGTTGATCTGCATGGCCGAGTCCGGCTCGGGATCACCGTCCTCGGCGACGAGGATCTCGTCGGCGCGGCTCACCGTGACGTTGTCGACCCCGCGCAGCGGGCCGTCGGTGACGAGATCGTCGTCGTAGATCACCGAGAGCTTCCGGTTCCGCAGGTCGAGCATCCACACGCGGTCGTCGCCCTTGGTGGTGAAGAAGACCGAGCGGTGCGATCGCCAGATCCCCTCGCCACCGTCGAACGCGGTCGAGTCGTCGGGACGGGGGCGCGTCGCGCCGACGGGCCCGTCACTCACCGTGATCCAGCGGATCCGGCCTCGGGTGACGGCGGTCGCTTCGCGCACGAAGGCGCCGTCGTCGGTGACCCGGGCGACCTGCAGCCGACCGGATTCCAGGCTCGGGTACTCGTCGGGGGTGAACCGGTAGAGGCGACCGTCGGACGAATCCTCGGTCAGATAGAGCGCGCGACCGCGCGGATCGACCGTGACCGCCTCGTGTTTGAAGGTGCCGAGCGCGGGGCGAACCACACCTTGGGAGGCTTCGAACGGGTCGCACTCCCACACCTGGCCGTCGTCGTACTCCTCCGCGGACAGCCAGGTCTTCCACGGTGTCGGACCGCCGGCGCAGTTCCGGGTGGTGCCGGACAGGATCCGGTAGGCGTCGGCGATCTCGCCGTCGCGTTCGAATCGGATCGCGCCGGCGCCCCCACCGAGCGCCGGGGTGGTCTCGCTGTTCGAGACGTACACGAAGGCACCGTGGCCGCCCGGCACCGTGAAGCACGCGCCGCCGTCGGGCGCCTGATGCCAGACGTAGCCGGTCCCGGCCACGGGTTGGTCGGTGATGGCGACGACGCGGCTCGTGAAACCGTCGGGGAGCCTGATGCCGTTGGCATCGGGCGCGCCCAGCGGCCCGTAGGGGTCCTTGACCGTGCCCACGACCCGCGCCGCGCCGGCGGCTTGTTCCATGATCCCGGGGGCCACGGTGGTGCCGGCCGCAACGAGCCCGGCGGCGCGCAGGAACTCTCGACGTCGCACCCGGCAACGGTAGCCATCGGGCGTCCGAACTGACAGCGGGAGGTGGTCGGTTGGGGTTCTCGGTCTTGCTCAGCAGCCGGTCGCAGCGGTGAGGGCCCGACACACTTGCGCCATCCGCGGTGGGGAGAGCGTCGTCACCTGCCGCCGCAGGGTGTGGCGGCCCAGCGTGTGGAGGTTGTCGAGGTTGACGACACAGTCAGACGGGACGCCGTCGTGCTTGGACGTGAGCTCGACCTCGGACACGAGCCCGCGTACGGTGCGGGTGAGCGCCGCCACGACGACCGACCCGATTCGGTCCGCGACCGGGTCTCGCGTGATGACGAGGACGGGCCGGTCACCGCCGGGTGTCGCGGCGAACCAGATGTCACCGCGCTGCATCGGCCCAGTCCGACCAATCTTCCGCCGGGCCCCAGTCTGCGATGGTCGCGAGTGACTGCTCACCGTTGTCGAGCGGCTGGTCGGCCCAGCTTTGCGCGTCGTTCTCGCTCGCAAGGCGGGCCAGGTGGTGGCGCAATGCCTCGCGCAGCAGCTCGGAACGGTCCACGCCCAGCCGCTCGGACCACATCCGAGCCGCAGCGGCTTCGTCGTCGCCAACCCGGAAGCTCAGCATCGTCATACCGAAAGGATAGCTCGTATGACATCGAGCGCCCCTGGACCAGATCGCCACCCTGGAATGTCTCGAGCCGACGGGAGTCTCCCACGGGAGTCGATGTGACGAACCCGCTACGAAGAGTGGGCGACGGCGGTCACACCGGTCAGAGGGGTGTTTCCCATCTTCATCGCCGCTGGTCAAGAGGTCGGTCACGACCGTACCGAGCACGGCCTCCACACAGAACCTCACCCCCGCTCCACACTGCAAAGCCCAAGGATCGGTCGCCCTCCGGAAGCAACAAGGACCCAGTGGGAGCTCCCGGGGCCCCGCCAACGGATCCAGTCCGAATCCCGGCACGCAAGCAACTGACCCGGACGGCCGGTGCAACGACCGGAGGGTCGGACGCTTCACTGTCCTCGCCGGGCCGTCGATACGTGCGAGATGCAAACAGCGCAGGTCCGTCGGGTCCAGCCGGGAACGGCCGAAATCTGCAGTTGGCGAGCCCTTCGGGACTGTCTCAGGCCATGAGTACCGTGAGCGCATGGACGTTGGACGGGCAGATGGCCGCAGCTGACGACGTGCTCGCGTGGACCGCTGAGGGTGAGTCCGACACCCAGGAGTTCAAGGAGAGCCCCTCCTCTCGCGACGCTGGCCTGAAGACGTTGTCCGCCATGGCCAACCTTCGGGGCGGGCGGGTGCTGTTCGGCGTGCGGGACGACGGAACGATTGCCGGGGTGCAGATCGGCGCGCGCACGCTGGAAGACCTCGCCGGAGCGATCAAGGCGCACTTTCAGCCCGAGCTGCAGCCGGACATCGAAGTGGTCGAGGTGCAACCCGGTCGCCACGTGATCATCGTGAGCGTGATCGAGGGTCGGGCCCGTCCTTACAGCTACCGGGGCAAGTCCTACAGGCGCATCGGTCGCACGACGACCGAGATGACCACCGAGGAGTATCAACGTCTCTTCCTCGAACGACATCACGCGGCCGAACGCTGGGAGACCACGGCGTCGCCGCTCACATTGGCCGATCTCGACGCGGACGAGATCGTCGCGTCAATCGACGAAGCCGTGGCTCGTGGTCGGGTGAGCGACCCGCTGTCCCGCGACCCGATCGTCATCCTTCGCCAGTTCGGACTGATGCGGACCGACGATCTGACTCACGCCGCCACGGTGCTGTTCGCGCGACCCAGCCAGCTGCTGCCGTACTACACGCAATGCCTCGTCAAGCTGAACGTGTTCGACGGCACGACGAAGGACAACCCCGTCGAGAACTCGCAGGAGCACCTGCCGGCGATCGCGCTGATCCGTCGCGGCGAGGACTTCTTTCGGACCCATCTGCCGATCACGACGACTATCGATCCCGACGACCTCCAACGTAAGGACACGCCGGCGTTCCCGGTGGTCGTGCTGCGAGAAGCGCTCGCGAACGCCGTCGCCCACCGCGAGTACGAGACGGGAAGCGGTTCGATCAGCCTCGATATCTACGACGACCGCGTCGAGATATCCTCGATCGGAACCTTGCACTTCGGGCTCTCGGTCGCCGCGCTGTACCGGCCACACGAAGCCCAACCTTGGAATCCGCTCATCGCCGGCCTGCTCTATCGGCGTGGCGTCGTCGAGAACATGGGCAGCGGGACGCTACGCATGGTGAACGCGTGCCGGGCCGTGAAGCTCCTCCCGCCGATCTTCGAGGACGACGGCACGAGCGTCCGCGTCACACTGATGCGCCCGGGCAATCTCCCGCCCCAACTCCGCGCCCTCCAGCTCTCCGATCTTCAAGAGCAGGTTCTCGAGGGGCTGATTCGTGAGCCAGGCCAGTCGGCTACGGCGCTTGCCGCCGAGACGGCGGGCTCGCGTGAGCGCACCGTGCAGCACAACCTCAGGCTGCTCAGCGAGAAGGGGTTGGCTCGGTTCACCGGGACGACCAAGGACCGGAAGTGGTATCCGTCTGGCCAAGCTGATCTTGAGCATCCCGGCTGACGGAACGGAGACTCACGGGCGGCGTCCCGATCGTGCCCTCTCACGGTCGGCGGGATCGTTGCGGAATCCCGGCGCCAGACGACGCTGCAAATGCCCAGGTCAGGGAGCTGTATTAGCACTCACTGCCCGGCAGTGGCGGGATCGTTGCGGAATCCGGCACCGCTCCGAGCCGGTGGGTCCCGATGAGCCCCTGCTCCCCCAGGGTGGGGCACCCGGGGCGTCGAGGCTCTCGATCTTGACCAGTACAAGGACGCGTACCGGCGTCTGCGTGAGGCCGAGCCAGCCATCGCCGAGGAAGAGCAGGACGAGGTAGAGCAGGACGAGGTAGAGCAGCACGTCCTACCGTTCAGTCCCCGGTCTCACCTGCCGACAACTGGTCTCGGGATGGACGACCTCGACGAGCTTCTGAACGGCGTGAGCACAACGCTGCCGCAGCTCCTGCCCCCAACTGCCTACTGGGAGTCGGCGGCCAGGCAGAAGCTCGACGCGGCGGCGCGACCTGGAGAGCTGTTCCTGTACTACGACCCCATCGGATACCGGGAACCTCACGGCGTCGCGATGCAACGCGAGCCGATCGCATCCGCCGGTGTCATGGCCGCAACGGACCAGCGACTGCTCTTCGCCACCGAGTATCCGCAGGTCCCAGTCCTCGCCTTCGGATGGACTGACATCTCCCAGCTCGAGCAGGAGCAACGCTCGTGGTGGCAGGGCGGCCGCAAGTACATGCGCGACCTGACGCTGACCACGAACCCCGGGGCTCGGTACCGATGGGGCGTCGGGACGGGGCTCGCCGAGACCCTCGTGATGCAGTGGTCGATGCGGCACACGACGAAACGCACGAACGCGCCATCTACGGATCGCTCGGAGCAGGCCGGCGGCTCAGTCCGGTCACCACGCGACTGCATCGACGTCGGCGTCTACGCGCAGCTCTTGCGCGGCCGAGCCGCGGCCGGCGCCAGGCTCGGGGAGATGACCGTCGAGGGGACGATCGAGGCGCGTGAGTTCCCTGCTCTGGTTTGCTATCGCATGTTCTCCTACCTACCCGCTCTCGCAGATCCCGACGCGGAACGGGCCGTCGCGGCACGTGCAGCGTTCGCGGGCGGATACTGGATGGCGCGAGAGATGCTCGACGCGACGGACGGTTCCTTCGTGTACGAGAGGGTCGGCACGGGCGAACCGGACGCCCGAACGATTCGGCGCATCAACGAGTTCACGAGCCGATTCCATCCCGTGCTGCTCCTTGATGATCTGGGGTTGAACGAGTCGGTCATCGCGTACACGCTGCGTCTCGCGCACGTGTTCACACCTGCGCAACGCGAGGCCGAGTTCGAAGGTCTTCCCGAAGCGTGTTTCGTCGGTTGGGCGGCGGGCCTGGCGACCGGTGTGGCCGAGGTCGAGACCTGCGGACGGCCCGTTGCAGACCAACGCTGCGGGGAACTCGACGGTCCGGTCATCGTGGATCCGCAGACCGCGGCGCTGAACCGGGCCCTGGGCGTCGACATCGAGGCGGTGCCCACGGACATCGGGGTCGAGTACATCTGGACCGACGAGGACCTCCAGCACGCAGCGTTGGGCGATGATCCCGATGAGCTCCGGTCGAGGCTCGCAGCGCATCGGCTCGCGCACGCGGAGGAGGCGGCGGACGCGCTGCTCGACGAGCTCGTGGAGTCGCTCGAAATCGACCCGGCGTGGACGGTCCGTGAGGACAGGCGTATGACATGGTGGAGCTACGCACTGGCGCAGCAGTTCCACGTTGGTGAACCGCTTGAGCGCGGCGGCGAACTCGTGGCCCCGGTCACGGTTCGGACCGATCTGCTGCGCGACATCGATCCCGAACATCCCGTCGTTGGGATGCTGGACTCCTTCAACGCTCACTGCTCGACCAGTGCCTGGGTCCATCACCCTCAGAGGTGGCGGTGGGATTCGAACCCACGTACGGGGCTTTGCAGGCCCTTGCCTGAACCACTCGGCTACGCCACCTGGTCCGGCGCCTGATCAGGTGCCGGACCAGTCAGGTTAGTCGTCACGGTGTCGGCCGAATCGGGCCGATGGTCCGAAACGTCGCGCGCCACCGCGGAACATATGGCGGCGGTGTCCGCCGGTCAGGCAACGCGCGACGGGTCGAGTCCGTGACGGTGTCGAGGCCGGATGCTACCTTGCCCAGCGGCCTCGTTCGAGGCCGATCGGCAAGGGGGGATTGGCCATGCTGGCTGTAGGACTCGACTTCTTCACACGGGATGCCGGCGCGTTCTACTCGCGGTGGAGTCACGTCCTCGTCGGCGTGGCCTGGATCGGGCTGCTCTACTTCTTCAACCTCGTGCAGGTGCCCGCGTTCGCCGAGATGGAACCCGCGGCGCGCAACAACACGATGGACAAGCTCACGTGGCGCGCCCTGTGGTGGTTCCGCTGGGCTGCGCTGGCCACCGTCGTCACCGGCATCCTGCTCCTGATCTTCCAGGAGCAGTTCAAGGGCGACTACATGAAGACCGCTCCGGGCATCAGCATCTCGGCCGGCGTCCTGTTGGGGCTCACGATGTTCGTGAACGTGTGGGGGATCATCTGGCCCAAGCAGAAGGTCGTCATCGGGAACGCCCGCGCGGTGCAGGCGGGGGGAGAGGCCGACCCGGCCGCGCCCGAGGCGGGGCGACGGGCGTTGCTCGCGTCGCGGATGAACACCATCTTCTCGCTGCCGTTGCTGTTGTTCATGGTTGGGACTTCGCACTTCCCCTACAGCAGCGAGCTCGACACGAGCGGCAGCAAGCGAGCGCTGTTCTGGGGCATCTTTCTCGTCGTGTGGGCGCTCATGGAGCTCAACGCGCTCGGGCTGCTCGGCGGCATCAAGGCCGGAGGTGCCCGCCTGATGTTCGACACCCACCGCAACGCGGTCTGCACGGGGTTGGTGTACACCGCGTTCTCGGTGTTGCTGTTCGCGTTCGTGCTCAGTAGCTGACCGAGCGACGGCCCCGGCGAATGCGCTGGGGCCGAGTCGGCCGTGCGCGCTCGGCGGCTACCAGGCCAGGAGGTCGGCGACCCGGCCGCGATGCACGGCCGCGGTCCCGAACATGGCCGCGTTGGCTTTGGCACGACGCACGTAGATGTGCATGTTGTGCTCCCACGTGTAGCCGATGCCACCGTGGATCTGGATGCCCTCCTTGGCCACCAGGCGCTCGGCGTCTCCAGCGGCGGCCTTCGCCATCGAGGTAGCCAGGCTGCGTCGCTCGTCGTCCTCAGCGATGGTGAGCGCGGCGAAGTAGCCCATGGCGCGCGCCCGCTCGATCATCACGGCCATGTCCGCGAACTTGTGCTTGATGGCCTGGAAGGACCCGATCGGAACGCCGAACTGCTCGCGTTCCTTCGCGTAGTCGAGCGAGACATCGAAGATGGTCTGCACGACCCCGACGGTCTCCACCGCCAGCGCGGCGGTCGCGGTCTCGATCGCGCGGCGCATTGCCGCCGCGACATCGGGGCCGGGCTCTCCGAGCCCGTCGGCGGCCGCCACGGTGACGCCCTGCAAGCTCACCGTGCCGGCGGAGCGGGTCAGGTCGAAGTCGGCGATGGGCGTGATGGTCACGCCCGGCGCGTCGGTGCTCACGACGAAGGCCCCGACGCCTTCGTCGCCGGTGGTGTCAGGTATCCGGGCTACGACGACGAGCCGGTCGACCGCCGGGGCCTCGAGCACCCAGGGCTTCTCGCCGTCCAGCACCCAGCCGTCCCCGGCTGGCGTGGCCGTGGTGGTGACCTGGCCGGGGTCGTCGGCGTCGCGTTCGAACACCGCGAGCGATCCAGTCGCGCCTTCGGTGGCGACCGGTTCGAGCAGGCGGACCTGCTGGTCGGGGTCGCCGGCTTCGACGACGGCGGCAACAAACTGTGACACCGTCGGCAGCAGTGGCCCGGGGGCGATGACCCGTCCGAGCTCTTCGGCCAACACGATGAGCTCGACCGTGCCGAGCCCGATGCCGCCGGCTGCTTCGGGCACGGTCAAGCCCGGCCAGCCGAGCTCGACCATGTGGCGCCACAGCGACTCGGGTGCGGCCTCGACCCCGCGGGCGCGTTGTTCGACGAGCTCGCGCACCGATGCCGGCGTGCACTCGCGTTCGAGCACGGCCCGGATGCCATCGCGCAGCTCGTCCTGGTCGGTCGTGAACTCGAGCTCCATCCCGGCCGGTGACCCTAGCTGACGTCCGCGTCAGGCTCGGTGCTCACTCGTCGTGCCAGTGCCGAGCGATCGAGCTTCTCCATCGCCGTGAGCGGCAGCTCGGCCGCAACGACGAGGGCCTCGGGGAGCTTGTAGGCGGCGAGGTGGCGCCGACCGTGCTCGCGCAGGCTCGCCAGCGACGGCGGCCGGTTCGGGTCGGTGGGTACGACGACCGCGACTCCGATCTCGCCCATGACGGGGTCGGCCCGGGGCGCCAACGCGATACCGGCGACCCCGGGTGCGCGCGAGAGCACGGCTTCGACTTCGACGGGATAGACGTTGTAACCGCCACGTACGTACATCTCCTTGGTGCGACCGGCGAGCCGCAGCCGCCCGAGGTCGTCGACGAAGCCGACGTCGCCGGTGCGTACGAACCCGTCCGCAGTGAAGGCCGCCGCGGTGGCCTCGGGGTCACGCCAGTAGCGCGCCATGACCGCGGGGGAGCGGAGGCAGACCGCGCCGACATCGCCGGGGGTGACGGGGCGGTCGTCGTCATCGAGGACGGCGAGATCGACCGCGGCATGCGGTCGGCCGACGCTCTCGATCGCGTCCTCGGGCGGGTCGTCGAAGGCGGTGCCCAGCCCGATTCCCGCCTCGGTGCACGAGTAGCGGGTGGCCAGCTGCGCGTCGAACCGGGCGCGGGCTTCTTCCGCGAGTCCGGGGGTGACGGGTCCGCCGCCCACGACGATGAACTGGACGCTCGAGAGATCGAACCGATCGAAGTCGGGATGGCGCAACATGAGCGCGAGCTGGGTTGGCACACCGCCGGTACTGGTCATGCGTTCGGCGGCCAGCAGCCGGAGTGACTCCTCGGCCGACCAGCGCTGCATGATGAACGTGGTCGACCCACGCCGCAGGCTGCCTTCGAGCTTGGTCATGACACCGACGTGGGCGAAGGACGTGCCCGCGCACGTCCGTGTGCCGCCGCCCCAACCCTCGCCCACGTCGGTGTGGGTGATGAAAGCGAGCTGCCGGTGGCAGTACAGCGCGCCTTTGGGGGCGCCCGTCGTACCCGAGGTGAACACGATCGCCACGGGGTCGTCCGGCGATGCTTTGATCACCGGGGGCGCCGCGCCCGGCACCCGCAGCCCGGCGAGACACCCCGAGATGTCGTCCGCGTCCGCCACGACCTCGCTTGCACACGCGTCGGTCGCAGTGTCGGGTGTCGTGAGCGCGAAGCGCGGGTCGGCGCGCTCGATCACGACGCCGCGCTCTGAGGCGGTGAGCCGGGTGTTCACCCCCGCAGTGATCGCGCCGAGCTTCGCCGCGGCGAGGTAGCCGAGGAGGTACTCCGCCCCCGGCGGTAGTGCCAACGCTACGACGTCGCCGCGACCGACCCTGCGACGGGCGAGGCCCACGGCGACCTCGTCGGAGAGACGGTCGACGTCGCGGTATGACAAGGACCAGCCTTGCGGCGTGACGTAGGCGGTGCGGTCGTCGAAACGGCGAGCGGCCTCGCGGGCCGTGGCGGGGAGCACGGGTGGAACCTAGCGAGCCGGGCGCGCCGCGGTGGCCGACCCGGCCCGGCGGTGCGGTAGTCGGTGGCCGGCCGACTGCGGGCCGCAGGCCGATCAACCCGCTAGGTTGAGCCGTCTCGGCGAGACGGGGGTCGATGTGCCGGAGGCGAAACGATCGCGCCGAACGAGCCGGAGCGCGTCCGACCGAGAGCCGGTCACGGGCACGCCCGCCCGTCGCCGTGAGCTGCGCGCCCAGGGCCGACGAACCATGCAGAGGCTCTCCGACGCCGGCATCCAGGTGTTCGCCGAACGGGGCTACCACGCCGCTCGGGTCGATGACATCGTGCGCGCCGCACACACGTCGCACGGCACCTTCTACCTGTACTTCGCCAACAAGGAAGACCTGCTCCGTGCGCTCACGGTGGACTGCGCCGAGGCGCTCTTTCAGCTCTCGAACTCGCTCGACGTGATCGACGGTCAGCTCGATTTCAGCCGGCTTCGAGGCTTCCTCACCGAGTTCCTTGCCATCTACCGCCGCTACGGCGTGGTGATCCGGGCGTGGATGGAGGGCCAGGTCGCGGACCGCAAGGTCGCGCGGCTCGGTGTCAAGGCGTTCACCCGGATAGCGGCCCGGCTCGCCGAACGGATCGAGGAGAGCGGCGCGGCCCAGGCGGTCGACGCGACCGCCTCGGTGAGCGCGCTCATGGCGATGCTCGAGCGATTCAACTACGCGGTGTCGTCACGCAACCTGGATCTGGACGATGACGTCACGATGGACACCCTCACCCTGATCGTCCAACGCGGCTTCTTCGGCGCCACGGTCTGACGCGTCGGGTCGCGCTCACCGGTTCACTCCACGCCGAGCAGGGTGGTACCGGCCGAGCTGAACCAGCCGCCGGTGCCGTTGACACACGCGATGCGAGCGTCGGGGACCTGGCGTTCGCCGGCCTCGCCGCGGAGCTGCTTGGTTGCCTCCACGAGGAGGAACATCCCGCGCATGCCCGGGTGGCAGCTCGACAGGCCGCCGCCGTCGGTGTTGGTCGGCAACGCGCCGCCGATACGCATCCTACCGTCTTCGACGAACGCGCCACCCTCGCCCTTCGCGCAGAAGCCAAGCGCCTCGAAGGTCATGACCACCATCGATGTGAACGCGTCGTAGAGCTGGCAGATGTCGACGTCGGCGGGGGTCAGCCCGGCACGTTCGAACGCGAGGGCGCCCGACTGCTTGGCGGGGGACTCGGTGAAGTCGGGCCACTGGCTCATGGTCGAGTGCGACGTCGCCTCGCCCGTTCCCAGCACCCAGATCGGCGTGCTCGGCAGGTCCCGGGCCCGCTCCTCGGAGGTCAGCACGATGGCGCCGCCGCCGTCGGAGCGGATGCAGCACTGAAGCTTCGACAGGGGATCGGCGATCATCTTTGCGCTGAGGACGTCTTCGATCGTGATTGGATCGCGGTAGTACGCGTCGGGATTGAAACCGGCGTTGTAGCGCGACGACACCGCGACCTCGGCGAGCTGTTCGAGGCTCGTGCCGAACTCGACCATGTGCCGGCGGGTCGCCATGGCGTACTTCGCGATCACCGTGTGGCCGAACGGAACGTCGAACTGCACCGGACCACGCGCCCCGAACGCGAGGTTCGCGCTCCGCCGCTTCGCCTTGAGGTCGGATCGAGTGGTGCTGCCGTACACCAGGACCACGACCTCGGCGTGGCCGGCTTGTATCGCGGCGGTGGCGTGCTCGACCATGAACTCCCACGTGCTGCCACCCACGCCTGTGCCGTCGACCCACGTCGGGAAGATGCCGAGGTACTCCGAGACCTCGATTGGCGCGAGCAGTCCCATGCCGTTGGACGCAAAGCCGTCGATGTCGGCCTTGGTGAGCCCGGCATCCGCGATGGCGCGGCTCGCAGCCTGGTAGTGCAGCTCGAACGGTGACTTCGTGTCGACGCGTCCGCAGTCACTCAGCGCGGCACCGACGATCGCGACTCTCCTGCTCACAACGCTCCGTTTCGTCACGTTCGCCCCGGCCTTCCGGTCAGGTTCTGCGTTGCGCAGCGACGCCAGACCTGACCGGAAGGCAAGGGGGCGACTACTTGCGGCCCTGCGCGTCGATGCCGGGGTTGGCCCAGTTGAAGTGATAGCGGCCGAGGGTGTGACCGACGCGGGCCGGGTCCCACTGGGTGGGGTTGCCGTCCTCGTCGGTCGAGAAGAACTCCTCGCCCATCTCCCATGGCTTGTAGACGCACAGCGAGTTGCCGACCATGCGCACGACCTGGCCGGTGACCGGCTTCGAGTCGTCGGACGCGAGCCACGCCACCGCGGGTGAGGAGTTGGCCGGGTTCATCCTGTCGAACTCGGTGTACTCCTCGGGGTGGCGGATCGTGATGTCCTTCCTGGCCTGGCCGACCATTCGGGTGAACCCGCCGGGGCCCACGCAGTTGGCGCGCACGCCGTAGCGCGTGAGCTCCAGGCTGGCGATAACCGTCATCGCGGCGATGCCCGCCTTGGCCGCGCCGTAGTTGATCTGGCTCGCCTGGCCCTGCAATCCGGCGCTGGAGACGGTGTTCACGATCGACGCCGACGGCTGACGGCCGGCCTTCGACTCGCTCCGCCAATACTCGGACGCGTGACGCATCGTGTTGAAGGTCCCGTACATGTGGACCTTGATGACGGCGTCGAAGTCTTCCGGCGCCATCGAGAACATCATCTTGTCCCGCAGCACACCCGCGTTGTTGACGAGCACGTCGAGCCGCCCGAACGCCTCGATCGCCGTGTTGATGATGTTCTTGGCGCCGTCGAAGTCGGCGACGCTGTCGCCGTTCGAGACCGCCTCGCCCCCCCGGCCCTTGATCACCTCGACGACCTGGTCCGCGACCTTCTCATCGGCGCCGTCGCCACTCACCGACGTGCCGAGGTCGTTGACGACGACCTTGGCGCCCTGATCGGCGAGCATGATGGCCTCGCCGCGACCGACGCCGTTGCCGGATCCCGTGACAATCGCGACCTTGCCGTCGAGCATGCCCATTTGCGCGTTCCTCCCGGGGAATGAAAACTGACGTCGGCGTCACCGTAGTCGGCGCTCCCCGCGGCACGCCAAGGTGCGGGGCGCAGGATGGCGGAGTGACAACCGGCGCGTCAGGCGACCGGTCCGGTGTGCGGGAGGGGATGCGATGGCGGTCGATCGGAGCATCATCGGTAAGCCGACGAGCGCCGTTCGCGCCACCGTGGAGCGCGGTCCGGTCGCCAAGTTCGCGGCCGCGCTCGGCAATGACGACCCCGTGTACTCGAACGCGGACGCCGCGCGTGCCGCGGGGTGCGGCAACGTCCCGGCACCGCCGACGTTCACCTTTGCCCTGCCGTACTGGGCGACGGCCGCCGAAGACCAGCCGCCCGATCCGACTGACGGGGAGAACCCGATGCACGCGGTGATGGGTGAGCTCTTCGGCCAAGGCGCGCTCGTGCTCCACGGCGAGCAGGGCTTCACCTATCACCGGCCCGTCGAGGTCGGGATGGTGCTCGACGGGCGGGGCGTGGTACGAGACGTCTACGAGAAGGAGACCGACGCGGCCACGATGACGTTCGTGGTCGTGGAGACCGAGTGGACCGAGGCGGCGACGGGCGATCCCGTTGTTACCGAGACGTTCAACCTGATCGCGCGCCTACCCAAGTAGGCCACAACACCGGGAGCAACACTGTGGGGCGATTACACGACAAGGTGGCGATCATCACCGGGGCGGGCCAGGGAATCGGTTTGGCCTACGCCGAGCGGTTCCTCGCCGAGGGTGCCAAGGTCGTGGTGGCCGAGCTCAACGACGACCGGGCCGCGTCCGCGATGACCCAGCTCGACGGCAAGGGCGATGCGACGTTCGTCAAGACCGACATCGCCAACGAGGAGTCGGCCAACGCGTGTGCCGCTGCGGTCGTCGAGCAGCTCGGCACGATCGACATCCTCATCAACAACGCCGCGCTCTACTACGACATCGACAACGCCAACAACGACTTCGAGTACCTGAAGACGGTCTTCGCCGTGAACCTGCACGGAGCCTGGCTCATGGCGCGGGCGTGCGCTCCCGTGATGGTGAAGGGCGGGGGTGGGCGCATCATCAACCAGTCGTCGGGTGCGGCGTACATGTACAACATGCCGATGGGTGCGGGGGACTTCCACGAGGTCGGCGCGTTCAGCTACAGCCAGACCAAGTGGGGGATCATCGGGCTCACGAAGTTCCTGGCCGGCCAGCTCGGGCCGTACAACATCACCGTGAACTGCATCGCTCCGGGGGTGACCATGACCGAGGCGACGAAGAAGATCGTGCCGGGGGAGTTCATCGACATGATCCCCGAGCTCATGTCCGCTATGAAGCAGAAGCTGGAGCCCGAAGACCTGACCGGTACGGCGGTGTTCTTCGCCTCCGACGATGCTCGCCTGGTCACCGGCCAGACCCTCTGCGTCGACGGTGGCGCCTCCATGCCCGCCTAGGTTCGGCGGTCCCACCCGCGTCCCGCCCGCGGCGGCCCGACCGCGTGGGACGGACCGCCCCGGCAGCAGCAATCCGATCGCGACCTGATCGAGTCCTCGTGCGTGTGTGGGGTGTGAGGATGTCGCCGGCGCCACGCCGTTGACGTCCGATGCGGAACGAGGGCTCGCCGGTGCCGCTCGTCTACGAGCCGTCGGCGCCGACGAAGAGGTCGATGGGGACGTCGGCCGTCTTCTTGCCGGCGATCGCGTAGTAGTAGATGGGTTCTCCATCGATGGAGAGCCGGTGCCGGTAGCGCTCGAGGTGGTGGATCTCCAGGTAATCGGTGAACACCAGCTCCCGGACGGTGCGGGAGAACTCGGTGCTCTCGCGCTGATCGAGGAACGTGTCCTTGATGTTGAAGGCGATCCATCCCCCGGGCTGGATCAGGTTGAAGGCGTTGATGAATGCCCGGGGTGGGATGTCGCCGAAGCCCAGCGCGGCGACGGTCGTGAGACAGTCCAGACTCCACGACTTCAGCTCGGTCCGGGTGTCCTCGTCGATGTTGGCGAAGTCGCAGACCAGGTAGTCGTCGTAGACCCCCGGGCGATCCCGGAGGTAGGCGGCGTGGGCCTCGGGGATGAGGTCGGCGCCGACCAGCCGGGACACGCCGGCCCGGCGCAACTCCTCGCCCATGATGCCGTTGCCGGCACCGAGGTCGAGGACCCGCAGCGGGCTGGCGTGCCCACCGGACCGTTCCACCGCCGATTTGAGAATGCTGGCCACCTTCGCCGGTGACTCGCACTTGAGGCGGTCGTAGAAGATCTGCTCGTAGAGCCCGGGGTGCTGGTAGATGACGTCGTAGTCGTGGAATCGGATCCGCCTCGGACCGCCTTCCTCGTGCAGGAAGAAATGGACCTCATCTTGGTCCAGGCGCTCGGTGCCGGTGTGGGGGAACTGGATGCGGTTGCGCTTCATAGGCGGGTCCTCGGGGCTCGTGGAGCCTCAAACCTATCGGATCGCCACAGCAATCGATCTCGAGGGTGTTCGCGGCCTTTCCTAATGGCCTGAGCCAGCCACCAGGAGGCCGAGGAGCGCGAGGGCGATCCAGGCGATGGAACCGGGGCGGGTCCAGAACGACTCGTCGGGGTCGAGGCGACGCGGCACGGTACCGAGACCGAACGGAAGCTCCGCGTAGTGGTCCTCGAAGTACCGGCGTCGGGTGGCCGGGGCGGACGCGAGCACCTCGCCGGGATCGTCCAGGTCGACGACGACCAAGTCCACGGTCTCGTCGATGGCCTGGAATCTGGGAGCCGGTCGGCTGCGGAGGGCGGCGCCACGCATGCCCACGATGGTAGCGACCCGCACGTCTCGGCTGGGAAGGCGCGGCCGCCTGGGTAGACCAACCGCCGGGGGAGCCTGATAAGCCAGAGCCCGGCAGCTCCCTGACCGACTGTGCAACCCCCAGGAGCCCACCGCCCGACAGAAGGATCCGAGATGCCCGAAGCCGTCATCGTCGCCACTGCCCGCAGCCCGATCGGTCGGGCCAACAAGGGCTCGCTCGTCGATGTCCGTCCCGACGATCTCGCCACGGCGATCGTCCGGGCCGTGCTGGATCGGGTGCCGGCTCTCGATCCGGCCGAGATCGAAGACGTCGCCATCGGCTGCGCGCAGCCCGCGGGGGAGCAGGGCTACAACCTTGCCCGGGTCGTGAGCATCCAGGCCGGGCTCCCGGATGTGCCGGGCACGACGGTGAACCGGTACTGCTCCTCGTCGCTGCAGACCATCCGGATGGCCGCCCACGCGATCAAGGCGGGGGAGGGCGACGCGTTCATCGCCGCAGGAGTCGAATGCGTGAGCCGATTCGGCAAGGGCCGGTCCGACGGCATGCCCGATACGCACAACCCGATCTACGCGGCCGCCGAGGCCCGCACGAAGGCCCGGTCCGGGGGTGGTGAG
>Ga0075530_1000350_pt1 | contig 21510 bp, 23 predicted proteins | sample NGEPerD_2_FD_75101 | JGI IMG/M metagenome (GOLD analysis project Ga0075530, IMG submission 75101) | Arctic peat soil microbial communities from the Barrow Environmental Observatory site, Barrow, Alaska, USA - NGEE PermafrostL1-D | ecosystem: Environmental > Terrestrial > Soil > Wetlands > Peat ... | reverse complement strand
TTAGAGGGGGAAAGTTACCGAAGACAGCAACAGCTCAAACAGGCTGCAAAGAGTAAAAAGTAAAACCACCCAACCGGCCATCATAGTTGTCGCGGACCGGACAGGATAGTTGACGCCGAACACCTTGGGGGAGCTTCGCGTCTTTTGGTGCGTAAATGTCAGATCGCATGTTTTGTCTCCGGTTCGCTGTGTTGTTATGCAACAGGGTTGGTGGATACAACGGCCACGGTGTAGAACTGAATCTCGTATCCGCCCACCGACCATGTGTTGCCTTCCTCGCAGAGTTCGATGGCATCCAGATCGCCTTTGGTGATCTCAATTTCAAGGCAGTGGTCGTCCATTTGGAGATTGAGGTTGATGACCGGCTCATGCGGTTCGCCTGCTGTAAGGCGGATTGAGTCGTCATAGTGGCGGCAGAATGCCCCATCCACTTCGATGGAGTCGGCGGTCTTGAACGCGTTGCGAAACTTGGCTTTCAGGTGGTTGTCAGTGGCGGTCATAATGTGAATCCCATGGTTGATGACGACGGGTAAAGTGTACGCGTTACGCGTACACATGACAAGGACTGAGCCCGCCTTTTTAGTGTCGAAGAAGTAATATCGTGAGGGGCAATGCGGAAGGGTGTGGAGCCCCGATCAGTTAAGGGGAGTCTCCAAAAAAAAGCGCCGGGGATACCGGCGCTGTGGACTTCAGGGGTTGAATGACTACTGTGCGATGCGGCCACCGAAGGTAGCGATCAGAAGCATTGAGGCGTCATCCATTGGGACATCGTGATGGTCGAGCACCGATTGCACCGAACGATTGAACTGCGATTGGCAGGCCACCAATGAAGTCGTCCACGTCATCGGGCGACAGCTTCCTAAGCATCTGCCAGCACACAGCCTTGGCAAACGCGTCATTGACCGAGGCCGACAGGGCCGCATTGAGATTGTCGAAACCGACAGTCAGCGGGTCATGCTTAGTTGAAGGCGTGCGAATCGACATGGTGGTGGCGTCCGGTTTGTCTGCGCCCGGGGTCTGGGTCAGCACAACCTCTGGAATCAGATGCTTCGGCAAACTCTCATCGTCAAAACCCATCCGGTATTCATTGAACAGGGCGCGCGTGTTCTCCTGATTCGGTTGATCGTGATACGAAAAACCGAATTGGAGCGGGGAGAAGGCCTGCATGTGGGTTTGTGCTGAGCGAACGTTCTTTGGTCCAGCGCTTGATGCGCTCTCTACCGTCTCTTCTAGCGGTATGCCTTCGGTAAGCTGGCGGATCAGCCTGATAACGGCTTTCTTGGCGCTCTCATCGGCTTCAATCAGGTCTTTAGTGAACCAGTCGTCACGCTCAGACTTTTGGGTGCTGTGAAAGGCATAGCTGGTCAGATTAGACATCATGGCTTTGAAGAGAGCGGCATGGGTCTCGAAAGGCTCTGGAACCTCTGGTGCTGTGCAGCCGAACTCGCGTTCTAGGTAAGAGAAGCACTCTGGAATGTCGGAAAGGCCATTTTGTTCCATTACGCAGTTGTTGCCGTGTGCGGTGAGGCTTGAGAACACGTCGCCCATTGACCAGCTCCACGCCCTTGTCATGTGTGCACTGAAGGACAGGGTTGCGTAAAGATTGCTTGGTACTTCGATTTCACGGAGGTCTTTGATGCCATCGTTGCGAAAGATGAAGTCTGAGCTTTCCGACAGATCGCGCGTTGCCCAGAACGCATCCATTTGTTGGTAAATTTCCGTGTAGCCTGAGTCGATGGCGCGATCCAGGAAGGCTCTTTGTTCGGTGGTCAGGTCAGTCATTTGATCATCCTTTTCATGGTGCGTGTATTTCTTAACAGTGTCGTAAAGTGTACGCGTATAGCGTACTTTAAACAAGGCATACAACCACTACAAAGGCCAAATTTCACGTTAAAATGGGCGCACCATGGCTACTCAAATCGTACCAGCATCATCCGCGATCAATATGCCTGGACCTTATCTCGCATCCAGGGCGATCTGCCCATACTGCGGTTCGGTTCCTTGTTGAATTAAACAGGGTTGGCCGCCAATGCCGCCACGCCGTTACGAAACAGGGTCGCCCCACCGTTGGCTGGGTGGCGTAACTTGGTGTGGTCAACGCCCATCTTTACCAGTTTGTCGCTGGCTATATTGCCTAACGCGACTACTTGGATGCCAATATAAATGTCGATAAGCATTGATAGGTATGGCTCCCCACTCGCTTGTTCCGCCGCAGTGGGGGCTCGGTTGGAGTGCTTACCGTTCGCTCCCTCTGGGTGCCAGGGCACGGTATTAAACATCACGGTATCCTCTGCAAGCCCATGTTTGTGGAGGGCACCCCAGACGATGGTTGCGGATGGCTCCGACCATGGGGTTTCTCGGTCAGTGATTCGCTCACCTTCAAGGCCTTCCATCCGTGGGATGAATCGCTCCACCAGTTGTCGCTCTGACGTGAAGGCAAGCCCAGAGTACCGGCATCCTTGATAACCAGGTGCTTCACCGATGATCAGCAGTCGAGGGCGCGGCGCCGATAGGTGTCGCTTCATGCGTTGTTTGCGGTAAATGTGCGCCCGCTGGCGCACGTCCGTTTCACAAACATCTCTCCACGGATTGTGCATATTCGGATGCTGTGGTGACGCTATGGCCTCGATAAAGCGATCAATCTCCATTTCCTTGCTCATGACTGGCTCCTGATTTCCGCTTGCGCTGGGCGTGTGCATTGCGTGGATAACACTACAGCATGTCACCGTTCAGCTTGCCAATTAGCCGGTAGATTGACTGTTTTCAAACTGCTTTGCTTTCAACTCATTTTCTTTCAGATCGTTGTCCAGTTTGAGCTGGCGGGTTTTCTGCGCAAGCCATTCCGGACGCAGGCTTCAGTCAAAAAGTTCAGCGCCAAAGATTTTGGTAATCACGCTCACCACGTCACCGGCGCCCATATCGAAACCCTCAAGGATTTCGTGCAGCGATTCAGAGAGTTTGATTGGCGTTTGGTCACTCAGAATTTCGGCAACGTCCGCATCCATCCGTGAAGAAAGCATCGTCAGAACGGCCATTGCAAACTCTCGGTTGCCAGACGCCAGCAGAGCTTCGTTCATTGACTGGAAGATGAGGCTGACAAATGCCGCGTGGCCGGGAGCCTTTACCCTCATCCGAACGACATCACCGATATATAAGAGCTCCGCGATCGGGATAAGCTGCTCCGGGACATTGCCCATCAACCCGCTGTCATCGCTTAGCAGCCGGCGGTAGAACTTCTGGTTGCCGAATTTCAAGAGGAATCCAAAAGCGTGCGGATCAAGATGTTGAAGCATTAGCAGGGTTCCGACAGGTGCGCCCCCTTTGGTTTGTTCCGCGTCCCGGTCAGCTTTTTCCAAGGGCAGCCCGTGTTCGAGCTGGCGGATCAGAGCAAGCACAGGTTCCTTGGAGTGGGCTTTAATCTGATCAATTCTGGGCACCTGATCCGGGTCGGTTTGTTCAAGTTCGTTGTAGTAGACGTTCACCGAAACATAGTGGGCAAACAGCTCAACCAGTTCGTTATACAGCGGGCCGAGGGGGTCAGCCGGATTGAGTTCTGGTGTCATGCTCACAAAATTTCTCGACAGGTAGAGCAGAACATCGGGCATCTGGCCGAAATCGTGTTGGATAAGGTGATCGGGGTCGTGCTTCAAAGCGCGTAGGCAATCCGCAAAGTCAAAATCATTCTCCTCGGATTGGTTAAAGTACGAGCAGAGCAGGGCGTACAGGTTGGTGGTGAGATAGGCGGGTTCCGCTTCATTGTTCAGTACCAGGATGGCCTTGGTGTCGAGAGGGCGGGGCTCCCAATCGGACTGCATGAGTCTGCCGTATTCGGTGTGGACGCTGTTAATGATGTCGTTGAGGATTTCAACTTGAGCGTTGTTAAGTGGTTTATCCATGGTTGGCTTCCGTATGGGTTACTGTGCTTACAGGGTACGCGTTGCGCGTACATTCGGCAATACGGTCATGCCCTTTTTTATCCGTCGAACGTGGCCTCCCCAGCCAGCGTTCGATGCCGCCGAACCAGTCCGACTGCCCCTGCAATAAAATTGCCCGCAGTCACGGCCATGCCTGGGGTTGATCCGACTAGAAAGGCAAACCCAAAAAACACGGTTTCCCCGGTCATAAAGCCAACTCGCATGGCGTTACCTTTGCCAAGAAACTGGCTCATGGTGATGATGACGCAACCGATAGCTGCGAGCGCGTCAGCCCACCCGGTTCCGAAATGCTAGGTACAGGCTACGCCGCTGATCGAAAACGTGGCGCCGGTTATTGCTCTGGCGACTGTGCTGGCGGATTGCATCAGGTGGGCGGCAAACAGGCCAATCGCAGCGACAAGGTGTACCGATGCGCCGGACATTGAGCCAAGCAAGCCGTAATGCCCAGCCCATAGCAGAACCGAAAACCCAAGCGTGGCCAGCAACCCGCGATTGGATCGCCGTGTCAACGCGACTACGGTGATGATCAGGGCGACCACGCCAACGGCATTGGCGACATTAAGTGTCATCACACGGTCACCCGAGAATCATTAACGTGTGTCAAAAGAAGCATCTCACACGGTTGTTCTCAGGATCATCGGGGGCTTGCTGCAGCGCATCGTTGTCTGACCGTTTCAGGTGCGTGGTGGCCAGCGAAACAACCCGGTAGGTTTCCACTTCACTGGTGCTGGGTGTCCATGCTTTGCTCATGACCTGGTTCCTGAATTAGCTGTTCGGGTTGTTAGATGCACTGAGGTTGGATAACTCGCTCGAAAGCGCGGTGTAGATTTCCCCGGTCGCCATAAACACAACATCAATCGGCGTCTCAGTGCTGAACGTATCGCCGTGGGGTTTGGGTGTGCTCATAACTACGCACTTCATTTCCAGTTCGGGTCGCGCTTCATTCACCCAGATCATCGTGCGTAGTTCACCGATTGGGCTTCCATCACCGGCCAGCGGAATCATTGTGCAGTCGTCCACGGTAATGGGTGTGTTCGAGTGATCATCCGGCCATTCGTCTCGCGCAATCGCCGCCGCGCTGTCGTGCGCGTGTTTGGTGGAAGCGGCATCGGTGATGAGTAATCGCCTGGTGTCGCGCATGGTAACAGTGACTTCGTAACCGTGATTCATAAGTGATTCCCTCGGACAGTGTGATAGACCCAGCCCCTGGCCGCGTTGCGGCCTTTGCTTTGAACGGGAGGGGTTTGTTTTTTAATGGCGTTAAGCCGAGTTCGGAGCTTCCAATAGAGTGCGTGCTTTTGATCGTGCGGGCCGCTGGCCCTTGCTTGGTGTCACGGCGGGCGCTTGCCCACCGTAACGATCACAGGTCGGGCAGCGCCCTCCCTGCTCAGTCAGACCACCCGAACAACGACTTGGGCCTGAGCGATGCCATCGAATTGCTTGACGCTCTCGCCAAGATCCAACTCGGTGATGATCGAGATTGTGTTCTCTGACCAGCCGTTGTCTTCGCCGAAGTCCGACAACCTGAGTGGTTCCAGCGATTGCGCTTGGTCGGTGGTGTAGTCTTGGCCGCACCCCTCAATGGGGATTAGCAGGAATCGACGGTCTTCAAACTTGGTTTCCAAATCGGGAATAGAAGGTACGAAATCAGTGCCTGTCAGGTCGATGTAGCGGATGCTCATTTGAAATATCCTCTTGTTACTGTGTGTGGTCGGCGATCAGGTTGGTGACGCCGCGCCAGCTCTTGTAGTGATTCTCGACGGCCGCCAGTGAACTAAAACGCTTGAGGCTGGGCATTCCTTGGTTCCATGCCCGAGTGCTGGCGTTGCTGGTCATCATTTCCCAGCCGCCAGTCTTGTCCCGGTTTAGGGTCATGGTGTTGGCACCGCTGGTCTTCTGGAAGGTGTTGCTGTCGATCTGTTGGATAATGCTCATGGTCATACTCCTGTGCTGGCGGGTTATCCCACCAGCGCGTCGGTCAAAATAGTGGTGGCTTCGTGTGCGTTCTCGGAGACTTCATCGGAGACGCGCGACGAAGCGGTGCCGATATTGACTGCTTCAATCGTGGCTTCAGCCATGGCCCGATCGAGTGGGATAAACAGTTTTTCGTGGTTGCCATCAGGCAGAATCAAATCCTCGGCGCGAGTGCCAGACAGAACAGTGTTCAACTCGTGCAGAGCGATCATGATGGCGATTTGCTGGCAGTCGTGGGCTTTGTCGCCAGTGCTTCGGACGTTGGCCTTTACAAAATCTGCAAGGGTGTCGTGAAGCTGGTCAGCCGTGTCTTTGAATTGCTGGATGCTCATGGTGCGTTCCTCGGATTGGGGCGATAAGGCTGGCGGTTATACCGCCAGCGCCTCAGTGGTGAATTCGTCGTTAGCGGATGGGGTCAGGTCGGCGGCAGGACGCAGGCGCTCGGCCAGCGTCTTGAGGTTGTGGCCGATGGCCGCGCCCACTGCCTGAAACTTCGGGTAGATGACGCTCTGGCCCAGAATCTCGTGCGCCACGCTGTCAGCTACTTCGCAAGACTCGATCCAGCCCTTGGGCAATGCCTTCACTGCATTGTGTTCAGCCGGCGTCATAAGACGGGTGTAGCGGGCCATGTCCGGATTCGGGTGGCGAATGTGCGGGTCGGTGCTGCGAATCTTGGAGTAGCCGCGAGTGACGGTGTTGATGGACTCGGCATCGCCGTTCTGGGTGTACAGCTGGCGAAGAAAGCCCTTTCCTGCGGCAACGTCAAGGGCTTGTTTGTCTTCCAGATAGGTGTGGATCTTCCAGCAAGTGTCGTCCTCGGCAACCTGCTCCAGTACGTCCGACAGCTTCGGTTCCTTGACTCGCAGCGGCTTGATATCGCCCATATCGAAGGCGCCGGACTCGGCCAGATCAGTGCTCATGGCGATGATGACTGCGCGGTTGCGGTTCTCAAGGGCTCCGAAGTCGCAGCCGTTCAGGGACATCTCGAACATCATGTACAGTTTTCACGAACTGTGTGTACATATGTACTAAGCGTATGATTTATATACGAAACTAAGGAGGATTCGAAAAAAGGCGTGTATACACCTTGGGGCGTGATTAATGTGGATAAATTGGTGCTCATTTGTACACATCAGGATTCTTAATTGAGCTTTTCAATTGAGCCAGCATCGTGCAAACCAGAAGAACTTGCGCGCTCGCCAAATTACGCGCATGGGAAATCAGCCGGGTGGGACAAGGTGAAGGCCTGAACCCGAAAATCAATGAGGAGCCTGTGCAGCTCAACGATTCCATATCCGACCGAACAAAGGAGCGTTGGCGCAAAATCAGAAGCCGTCATTGGGGTAAGAAGGAGGTAATCGGCCGACTTACTTTTAACGTTTTCGGGAAACGCCCTGTGCGGACCCGCATGCAGGGTGTTGTGGTAGCCGAGGGTTGGATACCCTCGGCTACCCGATTATGAGTTGCTAGATCTCTGGATAGCGTTTCAGGACCTGCTCTATTTTTTGGTTCTCGGCCCATATCCGTTCGATACAGATAGCAAGCCTCACTTTCCAATGCCAACGACGAGAATCGACTCAGAAGCCCCATCTAGCTTTTCCTTCACAGACCGCCACTCCGGCATGAACCGATCCAGGAGCCCGTAAAAGCGCGGGCTGTGATTGTGTTCCTCCAGATGACATAGCTCGTGCAGGATCACGTAATCGATGGCCTTGGTGGGCGCTTTGACCAGGTGAGGATTCAGAAGCACGGTGCCTTCGGGTGAGCAGCTTCCCCACTGGGTCTGCATCTCCATCATGCGCCAAACCGGGACGGTTGCTGTCCAGGGCAGATGCTCAACCATCCGCTCCAGTCGGCGCTGGAACACATCCAGAGCCCGTTCCCGATTCCACTGCCGAACTGCTTTCTGTATCCGTTCTGCACTCAGGTCTGGGCCTTGCACTCGGAGCTGGCCGCCAATGAGTTTGGCAGTAACTTTTTTCTGTTCTGGATCGCTGACCACCTTCAGCACGTACCGCCGGCCGAGGTAAAGCTGGCTTTCACCGCTTACCCATTGTCGCGGTCGGACATCGCGGTTGCGCTCTTCAATATCGCTCAAGTGCTTGAGTACCCACCGGGCCCGGCGCTGTACCGCCGTCTTGATGGCCGGGAGCTGGGTATTCTTCGGGGCATCTACCTGCACCATGCCGTTGGGATGCACATGCACCCTTATGGTTGCCTTCTTGTGCTGTGGCAGATAGCACAAGTGGTACCGGAACTCCCGGTCACCGTACCGGGCCACGTACTCCAGAGGCTGTTCGTCCTGTTTGGACTCTACGGAGGTCATCAACGGGCCACCCCGTTACGCAGAATCTGAACCACTTCATCGAGCATGGCCTTGGCCTTGTCCAGCCCGATCAGGCCGAAAAGGCGAGGTAGCAGACTCTTACGGACATCTTGCTCGATACCCACCGGGTTCAGGGAATTTTCGGCCACGGCCCGGTTCACCACCTTGTCGATCTCGAAAGCCTCTTCAATCAACTGCTCACCCTTATCCGCCTCCAATGCTGCGAAATCATCTCCTAACACTAGCTTGAAGGCACCGTAGTAGGCTTGGGCGTGTTTGTTGCCCTGAAACGCATCGGTGGGAAGATCGGGCACATCTCGCTCTTCGACCATGGCTTCTAGGTCGCTGAACAGCTTGAACTGAGCCTTGAAGTCGAACATGGACTCAGCTTTCTCGATAGCCTCCTTTAGCAGCGCCGAAAACACCTGCTTGGCGTATGGGTCGTCGCCAAGCTTCTCCTCGATGGTCTTCTTCGTCCGGGTCTTAATCTTGTCGGTTTCGTTTTTTGTCTTCTCATCGCTCCAGTTATCTGGATTGTTGTCCACTGAATCGATGAGTATCGGCTCATCCCCGGGGACGACGTCAACACCGGTCACGTATCGGTCGATCAGATCCCGGATTTGGCCCTCGTATTGGGAATAGTCCACGGTTTCCTGGGCATCCATACGAACCGTCTTACGCAGGTCGGAGAACCACTTCAGGTCCGCTTTGTACCGTCGAATGTCGGCCTCGGTGAAGGCCTTGTCCTCAAAAAAGCTTTGAGTAGAAAGCGCCGTTTTTAGGCACATACCGAACTCGGTGACAGCTTCATAGAAGTCTTCGCGCAGCGCCTGACGGGTATCCAATTCCAAACCGTCCGGGTCCGACTCATATTTCGGCATGAAAACCTGACGGTAGGGTTCCGGGTCCAGCTTATTATCGATGTGCCTGAAGAAGCCCCAGAGTTTGTCGTGTAGAGGCGGTAGCTTCTTATATTCGGTGTCTACGTTGGAATACAGGCCTTCGATGTCCTCAATAGCAAAACCGCCCTGGGTTTGGTCTTCAAAGTCCTGATAGTCCCGGATAGCGGTATCAAGCTCTTTGAGAATGCCCCGGTAGTCGATCAGATAGCCGAAAGGCTTCTGCGGATGCAGTCGGTTCACCCGGGCAATGGCCTGGATCAGGTTATGCCCCTTCAGCTTTTTGTCGATGTAGAGCACAGCGTTGCGGGGTTCGTCGAAGCCCGTCAGGAGTTTGTCGACAACGATGAGAATGTCCGGTGGCCCGTCGGTGCCAAAGTCCTCAATGATGTCCTTCTCGTAGTCCTGAGGATCTCCGGTAACATTTTTCTTCCACCAGTCCTGTACCAACGGCAGATTGGTTTCATCGACATCGGTATTTCCTTCACGGGTGTCCGGAGGGGAAATTACAATAGCACTTGTGACCATGCCAAGGGAATCCAAAGCCTGTTTGTATCGGATCGCGCTGAGTTTGCTGTCAGTAGCCAGTTGCCCCTTGAGTTCCAGTCCCGCCTTCTTATAGTTTTCGCTGAAATGCACGCTGATATCGAAAGCGTTGACCCGAATACGGTCGTTCGCCGTGTAGATCTGGCCCTGTTTGGCGTACTTACGTTTGAGGTCGTCTTTCTGCTGATCTGATAGAGCCGCAGTCACCTTATCGAACCAAATGTCGACTGCCTTCTGGTTCACCTCCAGTAAGGGTTTCCGTTCTTCGTAGAGCAATGGTGTGATCGTGCCGTCTTCCACCGCCCGCTTCATGGTGTAGGCGTGGATGATGGAGCCGAACTTCTCAGCGGTTTCGCTTTTCTCGTTCTTCAGCAGCGGGGTGCCGGTGAAGGCATTAAACGACGCATTGGGCAGAGCTTGGCGCATTCTTTGATGATTTTCACCACCCTGGCTCCGATGGCCTTCATCGACAATGACGATGATATTCTCGGACGGGTTGTAGCACTCCGGCTGTTTAGCGGCTGACGCGAACTTGTTTATGATGGTGAAGATAATGCGTTCGTTGCCGTGACCAATACGCTCGGCCAGCTGTTTTCCGGAGCGAGTTTTCGCCAGAGAGTCGCCGCTTTTCTTGCCGGCGATATCGCTGCCAAAGGCGCCGCCGCTCAGGAAGGTTTTGGAAAGCTGCTTTTCCAGGTCTACCCGGTCAGTGACCACAATGACCCGACAGTTCTTCAGATCATCATTCATTAGCAGAGCCCGGCACAGATAGACCATGGTGAATGACTTTCCAGAGCCGGTGGTGTGCCAGAGGACGCCGCCCCGGCGCTCACCGTTGGGTTTGAAGCCAGAGATGCGCTCCAGTATGGCTTTGATGCCGAAGACCTGCGGGTAACGGGCCGCGATTTTGCCTATCTTGCGATCGAACAGGATGAAGAACCGGAGGAACTCCAAAAACCGGTGTTTATCCAGCAGGCCGACCAGTAGTTTGTCTTGTTCCGTCGTTTGCACAGTCTTTGACCAGAGATGCTCAAAGTAGGCGCGGATCTTCGGTGGCTTGTCCTGGAACAGGGCATCCCTATCGGACAGCGACAAAGAGCGATTCTTGATTCCCTGGATATGAGCGTCGTCGAACTCCTCGTCCTTCCACTTCGACCAGAATTTGGTTGGCGTATGGGTGGTACCGTACCGGCCATCGTTGCGACTGATGGAAAACAGCAGCTGGGCAAAGGCGAAGAGGTAGGGAATCTCGTCGTTTCTCTGATTTCGGAGGTTCTGGCTAATGCCTTCCCCCACCATGTTCTTGTTGGGGTTGCCGGAAGCGGCTCGCTTGGCCTCAATCACCGCCAAAGGGATGCCGTTCACAAACGCCACCACATCGGGCCGACGGGTGTGGGTGCCTTGGGCGGACAACACATTCATCTCTTCAGTGACATGGAACTCGTTGTTATCCAAGTTCTCCCAGTCAATCAGATGAATCGTGGGCTGAGCCTTCTTGCCGCCGACAAACTCCGTCACGGTGATACCCAAAGCCAGCATGTCGTATACAGACTGGTTGGCATCCATCAGGCCCTGGGCTATGGACGGCGTGGTGATCTCCCGAACGATTTGGTCGATCGCCTGATTGGAGAGTGGGTACTCTTTTCCCTTGAATTCAAACCGGCGCCGGCGTAGCACCTGCTCCAGAACAGGCTTCATCACCACTTCCCGCTGACTGCCTCGCAGTGCCTGACACTTTGAAGCCGGCAGAAAAATCCAGCCCAGGTTAATCAGCGTGGCAATGGCAGGGATGTGACTGGAATGCTGCTCATTTCCTTGAGGTGTGGTATTCACGAGGACTCCGTACCTTCCAAGGTCTCAGGCCAGATACGCTCGCATATCGATTGGTACAACTCCTGTCGCGCTTCAATATCCTTCATTTTAAAGACCTCATGTGACTTGAACGAGAGATTCAGCGTCGAATGAAGCTTGAGGAAATTTGGATTGTTTTTATAAGCCAGCGGACAAAGTGATTTTACCAGTAGGTTTTCTTTGATGTAGTGCGTCTGCTTTTGCTCGTAAGGCTGATCACCATAAGACTGGTTGGTACCCCGAGGCAGCAATACAAGATCGCCCAGCCGGTTGCGGTAGTTTTGGAACTCGTGCTCCTGCTCAAATTCGTCTTTGTGACGTGCAAACTTGTCCGCCCATATATGCTCTACCTCAAAAGGTTTGCCGCTGCCCGGCTGATAATAGGTCACGAAGCTGCTACTCATTCCTGCTTGGCGCTCACACCAGCCGGTGATACGGGCAAGCAGAAACTTCACAAAGCGTTTGTTTTGGCCGTGCATCCGGAAGGTGCTCATGCCATCAAACGACTCTTTCATATCCTGCAGTTTTTGCCCAAGCAAGAGTTTAAGGTCGAGCAATTCAGTGCCACGAATCTCTTTTACTAAGCTATACATAGTGTAGCGGATGGAGCTGGCAGAGAAATTGCGGAAATTCACCGACCTGCGAACCGAAAAAGTTTCTATATAGGCCGCAACGGTATCGATTTTTTTAGCCACGATTTCGTCGCTGTCGTGAGTGTTAAGAGCCGCTAGCATGAGTGGCAAGCTGAGCGTCGGCGCAATCCCCCAACGGTGAATGTAATAGACGTGCTCCAAGCCCTGTATCAAGGTTTTCTCAGCATCTAGAATGCGAACATAAGCTCTAAGGTAAAAGCGGAACTCTTGCTGCACAAACTGCTCGAACGAGTCACCTTTATCAGCATCTAGCCCTACTTTGGAAAGGTTATCGCGTACCCAGCTGTGAAAACGAGTACCGATCTTCTCGAAATCCTCGTTTTTGGAGCCCGCCTTGCCAGGGCGAATACTGTCAGCATAGCGAGCCCGCAGCCATGATTGGAAGAAGCGTTGATCCTCATCCTTTTCGTAGGCTTTCAGGCTTAGCATGGCCTGCTTCCAGAAATCGTTGGCTTTCTTACGCTTCTCTGAGTTGTCGAAACGCGACAGCATAAAACCCTTCAGCATTTCTGACGGTGTCAGATTCAGACCACGATCGTTCATTGTTTCAAAGATGGTGTAGGCGTTTTCATCAGAGTAGGCGATGATCTCCACCATGATCACGTTGTACCTAAACCAATCAATAAAAAACGGAAAGGCATCCTGTTTTAATTCGTCTGGGAAGGCTCTCTCAATATCCTGATACCGCTCCGCCATGTTGTGGGTGGATTCATCATCATGCTCACTTGGCACATACTCCCCTTGATTGAAAAGGCCTTCCAGACACGGAATGCGCTCCTCAATTGTAATGTTGAACGACTTACTGCCGCGCAGCTCTGAAAAGATCATTGGTTCTATCTTTTCGTGAAACGGGAGTCCTTTCTGAAGGTTGTTCAAATAAATTAGGAACAGGGTCAGCGACGTTAAACGCTGCTGACCGTCGATGATGCTTCGTTTGCCATCCTTGCTGCTGACAACGAATGGGCCAAGATAGTAGTTGTTATATTGCTCCCCCTTTGCACGACTATCGCCCGGGGTGTACTCGCTGAGAAAGGCGGAAGTTAAGTCTGTTACCAGCTCTTCAATGTGTTTTTCACCCCAGCTGAATTCACGCTGAAAGTAATCGACGGTGTATTTCTGCTCGTTCAACACATCGAATAAGTTGCGATGCCGGGCTTCAATTTTGTTTTCTAGCTTGCTCATGCGGCTTCCACCTGTACACGCCATTTGCCGGTCAGGAGCTGCTGCATCAGGGCTTTCTTCTCGTGTTTCAGCATATCGAGGTGGTTGTGTAGTGCGGCGATTTCCTTGTCAGCTGTACAAAGAACCTCTGAAATAGCGTTCTGCTCTTCAAAGCTTGGACAAGGAATGACCAAGTTGGCGAAAATGGAAATCCAGTGACGCTGATGTCCGCCTACTGAAAATCGGAGCATCTGCATCACCCCGAAGATATACCTGATTGAATACCCAGATTTCGGAGTCAGTATTTTCATAGCACTGGACTTAGCCTTAAAGGGGAAATCCACGAACTGGCTAGCCGTAGTGAAGTCATCAAAGATGACAGCAGGTAGGTCTTTGCTGTATATGCCAAAGTTTTCGTCGGTATATCCTAAAAGGAATGTCTTGCCAGCGGTCAAAACAGGTGTCGGAAACTCATTGGAGTATTTGGTTGATTTCACGAGGAACGGAGTTGGTTGCTGGTATTTAAGTACATCGCCAAGCTCAATTTTTTCCCACTCCCCCTCAAACCCCGGCAACCGCTTCTTCCCGGTCAGCAACTGCTGCATCAACCCTTTCTTCCGCTGCTGGCTGTTCTCAAGCAGGCGCTTGGTGGCGGTGATGGCCTGATCCCAGGTGAAGAGGATCTGGGCGATCTTTTTTTGTTCGGGGAATGGCGGCACTGCAATTTTAAGTTTTTTGAAGTAGGGAAGCCCGATGGTTTTGATCGTTGACCCTACAGCCTGCCGCTCAAACTCCCTCTTGTGGAATTGGAACCAGTTATAGAGGAACCAGCTATGCAGTTGATTTGTGTTATCGCATATCCAAGCAATAAAGTGCTGACTAACAGCCATAGGCTGAGCCATGACGCCACTTTTGCCAATGCCTGCATCTCGTGAAAGAACAACGGTTTCAGCGGGGTGGATCTCTGCTGAGCTGTTCTTAACTCCCTCTGGAGAGATCTCGTTGTCAGTCTCAAAGACATAGCCTTTGTCCAGTCGGTGGCTATCAGCTAATGAGATCCATTTGATTCCACCATCCCAATATTCAGGGTATGACTTACTAGGAGTGTGCCCGCTACAACGAACGGAAAAATCATCGAGAAGGCCGTAGGTCCAGCCTTCTGGTAACTTTTCTGTTGTGATGTTACGCGCCATAGCCCAACTCCTTCAGATAGCCGTCCATCTGCTCGTTTAGCTTCGCAATCTCCGCCTCGATCTCCTTCCGCTCGCCTTGCACGGCCATCAGGTCGATCTCTTCCTCTTCCACGAAGGTGTCCACGTAACGGGGGATATTGAGGTTGAAGTCGTTTTCCTGAATTTCTTCCAGGTTGGCCAGGTAGGAATACTTGTCCCGGGTGTCGCGCTGCTTGTAGGTGCCGACCACCTTGGCGATGTTCTCATCGGATAACTGGTTCTGGTTTTTGCCGGCCTTGAACTCGCGGCTGGCGTCAATGAACAACGTGTTGTTGTCGGTTTTGTCCTTGCGGAACACCAGAACTGCGGCCGGGATGCCGGTGCCATAAAACAGTTTCTCGGGCAGGCCGATGACGGCATCCAGCAGGTTCTCCTCGATCAGCTTCTGCCGGATTCTGCCTTCACTGGAGCCCCTGAAAAGAACGCCGTGGGGCACAACCACCGCCATGCGACCGGTCTTCGGCTTCATCGTCTCGATCATGTGAAGGATAAAGGCGTAGTCACCCTTGGTTTTGGGTGGCAACCCCCGACGGAACCGACCGTAGGGGTCACTCTCAGCACCCTCAACCCCCCACTTTTCCAGTGAGAAGGGCGGGTTGGCCACCACGATATCGAAGTGCTTCAATCCACCATTTTCATCCAGCATTAAGGGGTTTCTGATGGTATCGCCCCATTCCAGCTTGTGATTGTCGATGCCGTGCAGAAACATGTTCATCTTCGCCAGGGCCCAGGTGCTGCCAATGGCTTCCTGACCGAACAACGCAAAGTTCTTGGAGCCGCTGTGGCCCTTACGAATCTGATTGGCGCACTTGAGCAACAGGGACGCGGAACCGCAGGCCGGGTCACAGATCTCGTCGCCTTCCTTCGGATCAACAATCTCGGCCATCAGTTCGGAGACTTCCGGTGGGGTATAGAACTCGCCAGCTTTCTTGCCAGAGGTAGCCGCGAAGTTCTTAATCAAGAACTCGTAGGCGTTGCCAATCACATCCAGTTTCCCGATACGACTCGGGCGCAGGTTAAGATCCGGGCGGGCAAAGTCTTCCAGAATGTGACGCAGGATCTCGTTCTTCTGTTTTTCGTCGCCTAGCTTGTTAGAGTTGAAGCTAATGTCCTGGAATACATCGGCAAGCTTAAAAATGTTGGCCTCTTCAATGGCATGCAGCGCCTTATCAATGCGCTCACCGTTGCCCGGCTCGTGACGTTGATCGTGTAGGGCGTAGAAGCCTGCATTCCGAGGCAGCACGAAGCGCTCGTTCTTCATCAGCTCTTCGATCAGCTCGGGACTGTCTCCGTACTCGGTCGCATAGGTGTCATAGTGATCCTGCCAAACGTCGGACAGATACTTCACGAACAGCATAGTCAGCACGTAATCTTTGTAGATGCTTGGATCTACAGTGCCCCGGAAGGTGTCGCAAGCATTCCAAACCGCATCGTTGATCTGTTTCTGCTTGATTGTATCGTTACTCATATTGGTCCCCTGTAGTCGGATCAGAACGAAGTAGTTTGCGGCCAACCGCATTGATCATGCGTTGCCGGTTTTCGATTAACTGATTAAGTAGATTCTGTTCACGGGTGGCTGAGTCGGCCAGCTTGACCATCAGCTTCTGCTTCTCAATTGACGGAATCACGACGGTCAGGTTGCCCAACTGGGACTTGGTGATGCTGGGCGCAGCGGAGCCCTGGGAGCACATGGCGAAATACCGCTGGGCATCCACATAGTTGAGTTGCCAGGCCAGGAATTCAGGCATCAGCCTATAAGCCTCTGGCTTCAGCCGAATGTGATAGAAGTTCGGGGTGCAAACGGTGTTGACGGGCACATCCCCAATGACGGCGGCATCATTACGCGTACCCTTGGCCATGAAAATTACATCGTCCCGTCGGAGGTAAGTTGGACGCTTCCGGCCAGGTAGACTCACGCGGTCCAACGTTTTGCCATCATTGTCACGAAGCGGCTCGCCCACGAGCACATGCCGAAATTGCACAACATAAGCATCACCCCCCGCATCTAGTGGAATCTTTCCCCGAAACGGATAACCAGGGTGCAGGTCTGCGAGCTCACCCAATGATTGTTTGTAGATTTTCGACCTATTCATGCAGTATTCTCAATGATGCGTTATCAGTTGACGAAATAATACCATTGATGCATCATTAAGCAAGATGCAAATTCATCTGCTTGGTGGAAGCAGCTGGGCACAACCGTCTTGCGATCAAGATAATAGAATAGGCTGGTGCTAAATGACGGAACTCAAAACTCAGAATGAAAAACGCCTGACAGTGCTTTTGCTTGTGGCACTGATCCCTTTCTATCTATCTATCGCGACGCTCCATAGGGAGGCACTCTGGAGTCTTGCTAACAGCCACACTTGGCAAGTATTCGCAGGACTTGCGGCGATTGGTGTCGGGCCAGTTATCTGCCTTCAGGTGATTCTGCATCTGATATTGAACAATGTGAGCTCCCAATGGAAGGAGCGTTTGGCTCATCTCCGTTGGCGCCATCCATTACCGGGTAGTCGCGCCGATATATTGATTCAGAGTGACTCCCGTATCGACATTGGCTCTCTGCCTCCGCAAATAAAAGCACTGTTAGGCGAGTCAATGACACCACGAGAGCGAAACGCTCATTGGTATACTCACATCTATCGCCCGGTACGTGAAACACCGGCAGTATCGAATACCCACAGGCGGTATTTGCTTTACAGGGAAGCAGCAGCCGGCGCGTTCATTGTGTTTTGGCTGATAGCACTGTCCGATCTCGCAAGTCGCGGCGCCTATGACCTCACACTCATGACGATGCCGGCGTATCTCGTCAGTGCTGGTTATGTACTGCTGCTGATTGGCGCGGCCATCCAAGCAGGAAACAGGATGGTCACCGGCGCCATCGCTAACTACACCAACATGCAGCTTTAAGGAGGTGCACGATGACAGCCAGTCTTGAATTTTTTCCTGTAGGTAGTGGTGATATGACGCTTATTCGATTAGAGAGCGGCAAGACCATTCTTATTGACATCAATATCCGCCAAAAAGCGGATCAGGAGAGTGAAAAAGACTTTCCCGATGTCGCAGACATGCTCAAAAAACGATTGGACCGTGACACTGATGGTCGCCTCTATGTTGATGTCTTCATGCTCTCGCATCCTGATCAGGATCACATCTCAGGGTTGAGCAGAAATTTCCATCTTGGAGCCCCGTCCCAATGGAAGGAGCCAGAGGAGGGCAAGCCGGAGAAAATCATGATCCGCGAAATGTGGTCTTCCCCCCTGACCTTTCGCAGGGCGGACAAGGTTGATGGATCGCTTACTGCTGAGGCGGAGGCATGGAAGAAAGAAGCCAAACGGCGCGTCAAACTCTTTCGAGATGGCGACAAGACGTCGGAAGAAGATGGTAATTACATTCGTATCCTTGGAGAGGATGTTCACCACGAAAAAACTGAGGGTATCAAGCGCCTTTTGGTCAACACAGGGCATACCCTCGACGAAATTTGTAGAAAGAAAGATTCGTCATTTTCGGCAATTCTACTTTCCCCTAAGACCGTAAGCGCAGAAGAGGCGGCTGAGTTACCCGGCAAAAACAATTCGAGCATCGTCATGCAGTTCTCGCTGGCTGCTGGGGAGGATAACAAGATTGCAGCGAAATTCTTGACAGGCGGTGATGCTGAGACCGATATCTGGAAACGAATCTGGGAACGAAACAAAGAGATTTTGGAGAATCTGGAATATCACATTCTTCAAACGCCGCACCACTGCTCTCTGGGAGCTCTATCCTACGATCGGTACAACGATCTAAACGGGAAACCAGGCAAAGGTGAAGATTGCGAAATCGACTCAGAAGCATATAACGCATTGTCTCAAGCTGAGGACAATGCTTTCATTATTGGCAGCATGGATGTGCCTGAACGAGAAAACGGACGAGGCCTTGCCCGACGGAAATACACCAAGATAGCAGAAGATGTGGGCGGCCAAATGCTTTGCACCATGGATGACTCAAAAGATAAACCGCTGAAGATAAATATTACAGAATCAGGGCCAACGAGGTCAGACGCGAAGAAGTTAGTTCTGCCTGTCCCAGAAAAGGTAAACAAAGGTACCTCTGAGAGGGGATATGCCTGATACGCAGTTTGGGGCTGGAAGTGCCTTCGATCTCTACCGAGGTCGACTTAGTAACTGGTTGAGGGCAAATATGGAAAACGTATGCCCGCTACTACCAAGAACCATAGGGTTATACAATGATAAAGACAAAGGCATCATTACCGGGTGGGAAGTCAAACCACCCGGCTTTGACTTTAGTCTACGTATTCTGCTGAGTGACGCTTTTCCCTTTGCCCATATAAAGATTTCATATGTGGGTGAGTGCCGGTATCTGCAGTGGCCTCACGTGGAAGAGAACGGCTTTTTATGCTTGCCGATCTCGGGATGGCGTCCCATTGAGGATTTGGTTTTGAGTATACGAGAGCGAATTGGTCTTGCTCTCCAGCTCTTAGATGACTGCCAATCTGGGGAATACGTCAAATCCGAATCTGCCAAGGAGTTTCTCTCCTATTGGGGCAGATCGGCGCCAACAGGGGCTAAGGCGCTAAGCTTGGTTGATTTGTCTTGCAGTGCACCCCGCCTTGTATCGGCTATAAAAACAGACAAGTGTTGGCTGGTTGCCGATGACAAGGATGCGATTGACAATTGGCTCAGTAATCAAGGAAAAATGCCCCCGTCCGAGTCTCTACAGGCTATTTTTGCCTGCATAGAGTCACCGCCTGCTCTGCCACTTCCGGGGAACACCAAGCAATTCCTCAGTCAGATAGTTGATCAGTGTCCGCAAATAAATTCTTTTATCGGTCAGTTATCGATATTTGAACCGACCTTTTTGTTCTTGGCAGTACAATGTAATGGGAGCACGGGTCTCATTGGTGCCAAGCTTTCCCCCATCCAGGAGAATGGATTTCAAAAACCAAAGCGAAATGGTCGTGAACCGCATTGCTCCGCCCGCCGGATGAGACGGGCATGGGCTTGCTTCAGCAAACTAACACTCTTTCGCGTAGAGCGAGCGGATAGTGAGTGGGTTCACGGAAGGGGGCTAGATCCGACTCACCAGATCCTTGCGAATAAGCGGGTGGTAATCCTCGGGTGCGGCTCCCTCGGATCGCAAGTTGCCGCCCGACTGAGCCAAGCGGGGGTAGGACATATCACTCTCATTGATCCGGAAAATCTCACGCCCAGCAACATCGGGAGGCATTCGTTGGGCATGGAGAGCGTGCAGAGAAGTAAGGCTACGCAACTGGCAAGCACGCTCTCTGCAAAATTTCCGCACGGTAGTTTTCATGGAATTCCAATGGCATACCAGGCAGTGCTGCGTGAGAACCCAGAAATCTTTAAGGATGCAGACCTCTTCGTTAGTTGCATCGCAGAGACTGACCAAGACCAATCTTGGGATGCTTGGCAACGATCAGAGGGTATCTTTGCTTCGACAGTATATGGATGGCTTGGAACTCAAGGCAGCACTGGTCATGCACTGGCTCTGACCAACGATGGGCCGGGGTTATCATGCTTCTTTGATCCAGATGGTTTTCTTCGGAATCCAGACACCGATTTTCAGGGTGACACTCGAATAAAAGTAGAACCGGGGTGTGGTACAGAGTTTCAACCATATGGTCCACTTGCAGCTGGGCAAGTTGAATTGCTGGTTACAAGGCTTTGCCTCGATATCCTCACAAAAAAGGTTTTCCCCCCTCATCACCGCATATATGCGTGTTCAACAAATGACCTGACAGAACTGGGGGGGCAATGGACAAACCAACACGGTCATCATCGACCTGATGGTTATGAAGGCTCCTTTGAATACATCCCGCCCGTTTCATCCTGTGGAGATTGTTATCGATGCCGGGCTCAGTAGAGTGGTTCCAGTCGTTTTGGTACTTTCTTCCAGATGGTGTAGAGAAGGTTGAGTTCCCACCTGGGGTCTTAGAGTATTTTGTTTCTTTTCAGCAGAAGCATCCTCAGGATAAAGAGGCCGGAGGTCAGCTCTTCTGGAAATATGCTCCTGCCGGGCACAAGCGAGTTGCATTGGTTACTGGGCCTCGTCCAACCGACCGACGTTCGCGAAGACATTACAAAGCAGACCATAGACAGGAGCAGGTTGAGATAGATCGGTGTTATGAGCAAGGTCTCTACTTTTTGGGTGATTGGCATACTCATCCTGAGGGCATTGCTCGACCTTCTACCGCTGACATTGAATCAATTCAGGAAATCTATAGAAGGTCAAGGAATCCTGGGCCAGGTCTACTGCTAGTAATCGTCGGAACTAGACCTCTTTACGAGGGTCTCAACGTATCATGGTGCAATGAAGAAGTGGTAGATCTAACACGCTTGGCAAAAACGTAACGGATCGATTATCGGTCGCATGGTAAAACAAATCACCCAAGGGTTATCCACCCGCCAAACGTGCTGCGCATAATTTTGGGGTTATGGTAAGCAGCTTCCCTAGGTGCCTTAAGCTCAGTAAGATCCAATCGAAGTGATTCACACCCATTTAGTAACACGAGCACACTCCTGTATGGCTGAACGATTCCGAATAGGATTTCCTGAAACTGCGTTTCCCTTTATGCCGCCGGCGGCTAAATTTTTAGAGTATACGGGTAGGCCCGGGGGCATTGCGGGCGTGATCAACGAGCTGGGAACTCACCTCGAGCAGCCGTTACTCGATCCCAAAACAGTAAGAAAGGCCGTTAAAGAGGGGGTTTCACTTAGAAGTGGTAACAAAATTAGAGAAATGCTGGAATCTGTTCTTACGCCGGAGATGCATGACTATATAAAGAGTCCCTATCTAGTTCCCATCCATAAACATAAAGCACTGATATTAAATAAGAAAATGAGGTAATCAGGAAGGAAACCTCCAGCGGAAAATGGTATTCTTTGTCACAAGCGATTGAAACAAAAGAACAAACCA
>Ga0075530_1000347_pt1 | contig 21556 bp, 19 predicted proteins | sample NGEPerD_2_FD_75101 | JGI IMG/M metagenome (GOLD analysis project Ga0075530, IMG submission 75101) | Arctic peat soil microbial communities from the Barrow Environmental Observatory site, Barrow, Alaska, USA - NGEE PermafrostL1-D | ecosystem: Environmental > Terrestrial > Soil > Wetlands > Peat ... | reverse complement strand
GTGGTGCGGCGGCATGCTCGAGCTAGGCATCGGCCGCGCTCACAACCTGCACCTGAGCACGCTGGAGAACTTCACGCTGGCCGGCGACACGGCCAGCGCCACGCGCTACTGGGGTGATGACGACATCATCGAGCAGCGGCTCGACGCGGTAGACGGTCTGCAACAGTTGCCCGCCGACGGCCCTGGCCTCGGCGTGACCCTCAGGCGCGACCTCATCGAGCGGCTTACGGTAAGGGCCACGACCGTCTGAGCGAACGCATGTTCGCTCGTCACTACCGGGGATGACCGGCCGGCGAGCGAACTATCGCTGTCAGACGATCGCTGTTAGACGACCGCTGTCAGACGACAACAGTGTCGAGCTGCAGGACGTCGAGCAGCGCAGCGTGCAGGTGGCCGTTGCTGGCGACGAGCACGGGGTCGCCGAGGCGGTAGGGCGCACCGCCAGTGCCGGTGACGGTGCCCCCGGCCTCCTGGACGACCAGCCAGCCGGCGGCGACGTCCCACGGGTTGAGGCCGAGCTCCCAGAACCCGTCGAGCCGGCCCGCCGCCACGTAGCAGATGTCGAGCGCCGCCGCCCCCGGCCGCCTTATGGACTGGACCTTGGGAAGCACGCGGGCGAACACCTCGAGGTTGAGGTTGATGCGCTCTTCGACGTAGGCGAAGCCGGTGGCGAGCAGGGCCGCGCGCGGGCGCACGGTCGCGCTCACGCTAAGCGGCCTGCCGTTGAGGAAGGCGCCGCGACCCTTCACGGCGGTGAACAGCTCGTCTCGCTCAGGGTCATAGACGACGCCGACGACGATCACCCCGTCGATCTCGACGCCGATGGAAACGCAGTAACAGGGGAAGCCATGGGCGTAGTTGACGGTGCCGTCGAGCGGATCGACGATCCAGCGACTCCGCCCCTCGGCCGTGTGACCTAGCTCCTCACCGATGACGACGTGGCCCGGGTAGGTCTCGGCGACGATGCGGCGAATGCTCTCCTCGCAGAGGGCGTCGACCCGGGTAACGAGGTCGATGTCGCTCGACTTGAATTGGATGTCCAGATCCGACTCGCGTTCGGCCAACTGAATACGCGCGGCCTCGCGAGCCGCGCGTATCGCCGTTCTCAGGTAGCCGTCGAGCGATTCAGGTGCCCGTGCTGACTGGTGAGTGCTCATGCTCGACTCTAGCAAGCTCTCGTGAAGCCGGCCGAGCTGTAGTGCTCGCCTCCTTGGTGTCGTTCTCGGCGCCCTTGACGTTCGCATCGGCCGCGGGCTGTTCGCCGGCGGAGCGTGCGCCGGGGTCACGAGGCGCCTTCTTGGCGGCGGCGAAGTCCTCGACGCGGTTGAGGTCGAGTATCAGGCGAGCGTGCCGGTCGTAGGTGAGGTAGTTGTACGCCCAGCTGAAGAACGCCGAGATGCGGTTCCTGTGGCCGGGGAGGTAGACGAGGTGCAGGAACAGCCAGCCGAGCCAGCCGATGAAGCCGCGCAGCTTGATGTTGAGGAACGTGCGCGACAGATCGGCGACGCCGGCGTTGCGGCCGATGATGGCCATGCTGCCGAGGTCGTGATAGCGGAACGGCTCGGCCTCGCGGTTCTGCATGCGCGCCCTGATGGTCTTCGCGACGTGTTTGCCGCCCTGGATGGCGACCTGCGCGACCTGGGGGAGCGGTTTGCCGGCCTCGTCAGTCGGGGCCGCCATGTCACCGATGGCGAAGACGTCGGGGTGTCCAGGCAGGCTCAGGTCGGGCTGCACGACGAGCCGGTGTCCGTGGGTCAACTCGCTATCGACCGCTTCGGCCAGCGGGTGGGCCCGCACACCGGCGGCCCAGATGAGGGTGCGGCTGGGGATGAACTCGCCAGAGCGCAGCGTGACACCGTTGGGGCTGGCTTCGACCACCGGTGAAGATAGCCGCAGGTCGACACCGCGACGCCTCAACACCTTCTCCGCGTAGCGGCGGGCGCTGGGGCTGAACGGTCCGAGCACGTCCGGCCCGGCCTCCAGCATCACTACGCGCGCCAGCCGCAGGTCGAGCTCGGGGTAGTCGTCCTGCAAGACCCGCTGGAACAGCTCGATCAACGAACCGGCCATCTCGACACCGGTGGGCCCGCCGCCGACGATGACGAAGGTAAGCGCGCCGCGTTCGATGAGGCTGCGGTCGACGGACGCGGCCTCGAACTGGCTGAGGATGTGGCTGCGCAGCGCCAGCGAGGTCTCCAAGCTCTTGAGGACGAAGCCGTTGTCCTTCACGCCGGGAACCCCGAAGTCGTCGTAGACCGCTCCGGCGCCGATGACCAGGTAGTCGTAACCTTCCCGCGAGTTGTCGGCGAGCACCACCTGTTTGGCGTCGTGATCGACGTCGACGACCGTACCCTTGCGGAAGCGGAAGTTCTTCTGGCGTTCGAAGATGCCGCGGATCTGATATGCGATGTCGCTGGAGTCTAGGGCCGCCGTGGATACCTGGTAGAGCAACGGCTGGAAGGTATGGAAGTTGTTGGCATCGATGAGCAGCACGTCGACGGGCGCGTGGCGCAGGCTCTTCGCCGCGTTGAGGCCCCCGAAGCCGGCTCCGATTATCACTACCTGCGGGCGAGCGCGCGATTCAACGGTGTCCATTCGAGACTCTCCTTGACCCGCTGGCGGCCCCTGGGGCCGGGCGGGCCGGGACAAACGTCCCTCGTGAAACATTGTACAAGCTCGCGGCGCTGAGGAGGTAACGACTGCGACGTTGGCGACGAGCGTCGGTTCAGCGCGCCATGTCGAGCGCGATGCGCCGACCGGTCGGGGTGTCGGCGATGCCGCCCTCGCCGGTCTCGCGCAGTTCAGGAGGCAACAGGCGGCCGACCGAGGCCATCGCGCCGACGACCTCGTCGGGCGGGATCACCGACTCGACGCCCGCCAAGGCCAGCTGCGCCGAGCTGAGCGCGTGCACGGCGTAGAAGGCGTTGCGCGACACGCACGGCACCTCGACGTAACCCCCGACGGGATCGCAAACCAGCCCGATGGTGTTCATCAGCGCCATGGCGGCGGCGTGGATGCTGGCTTTGGCGTCGCCGCCAAGCAGTTCGGTAACGGCGGCAGCGGCCATCGCGGCGCTCGAGCCGATCTCGGCTTGGCAGCCGCCCGTCGAGCCGGCGATGAACATGCTCTTGCCGATTATCTCGGCGACGCCAGCGGCAAGCACCAGCGGCATCACGAGGTCGTCGTCGGGCAGGCCGAGGTGGTCGGCGACGCCCAACAGGGCGCCCGGTACCGTGCCTGCGCTCCCCGCCGTGGGGGCCGCGACGATGCGCCCCATGCGGGCGTTCTCCTCGTTCACGGCCATCGCGTAGGCCTGGACGCGCTTGAGTAGGGGCGCGAGTAGCAGGTCGGGGGCCTCGTCGAGGGTCATCGCGTTCCAACCGACCATGCCTGTGCGGCTCTTCTCCTTCGAGGCGAGGCCACGGACGATGGAGTCACGCATCTCGCCGATGCGGCCGCGCATCGTCGCCAGTAGCAGCGCGGACGCCGCGGTGTCGCTGCCGACCTCAGCGCGGAGCACCGCGGTCGACGCCTTGCCTTCGCTGCGAGAGAGCTCATCGAGCGTCATTCGCGCTCACCGCCCATCGGGCCGGTAACCGGCTCCTCGGCGTTCCTCATCACCTCGGGAAGCGCCCGGAACCAGTGGACGTACGGCAGGCTCCCAAGGTAGTCGACGGCGGCCTGTGACAGGCTCTTGTCGATCTCGACCGACATCATGGCCCTGCCGCCACGCCTCTCCCTTGCTGAGAGGATGCTGCCGATGTTGCCATCATCGTCCGCCACCACGCCCGCCACCCTGGCAATAACGCCTGGGCGGTCGGTGTGAAGCACGAGCAGCGTGTGGAAGGCTCCGCTGAAGCGCACGTCGAAGCCGTCGACTCGCGAGACCTGCACCAGGCCGCCACCCAGGCTCGAGCCGAGCAGCGTCAACCGTTCGTCGCCTGCGCGCAGCTCGATGCTGACGCTGTTGGGGTGCACGTCGCCGAGGTCGGCGGTAGTGAACTCGTGGGCTAGCCCCGCCTCGGCCGCCTCGTCGAACGCCCGGCGGATGCGCGGGTCGTCGGGCAGGTAACCGAGCGTGCCAGCCACCAGCGCGAGGTCGGTGCCGTGCCCTTTGGCGGTCTTGGCGAACGAGCCGTGCAGCACGAAGCGGGCCTCCGCGGGCTCCCTCGTGAGGCAGTGACGCGCCAACAAGGCGATGCGGCACGCCCCCGCGGTATGCGAACTCGACGGCCCCACCATTACCGGGCCGATCTGATCAAGCAGCGCCATGTGAGGTAAGTCTAGCGTCGGCAGCTGCGCCCGGGGTCTTCGGGCGCACCTAGTCGGGCTCTGTCCAAAGAGAAGGGCGGCCTTGGCGGCCGCCCACTGGTTCGCTCTTACGTGGCGCCGACTTCAGCGCCTTACGCGGTCCTTCAGACCCTTGCCTGGCTTGAAGGCCGGGTACTTGCTCGAAGGGATCTTGATCTTGTCGGTAGTGCCCGGTTTGACGCCGGTGCGCTCCTTGCGCTCGCGCACCTCGAAGGTGCCGAAGCCGGTCAGCTGGACCTTCGAACCTTTGTCGAGGCTGACGCTTATTTGGTCAAGCATGGCGTCCATCACTTCCTTGACGTCCTTCTTGCGCATGTTGTGGTCATCTGCGACCTTCTGCACCAGGTCAGCCTTCGACACGGTCTTAGCCTTCGCCATCGGCATCCTCCTTGGACTAAAGATCAGCTACGGGCACTGTAGCAGACGACTTTGACGGTGACAAGGGAAGATTCACGCTCTGGAACGGCGTTCATGCGTTGTCAGGAAGCAGTGAGTGGATGCCGGCGGCCGTCTCGACGGTGAGTTGCCTTATGCTCTCGCGGCCCTTGCCGGGGGGCGCGAGCGGCGGGCCGAAGCTCACGTGGAACGCGCTGCCCACCCGCCAGATGGCCGTCGGCACGATGGGCGCGCCGGTCGCCTGCGACAGGTAGGCGGCGCCGTCGAGGGCGGCGGCGTCACCGGCGTTGCGGGTACCTTGGATGAAGATGCCTACGACGCGGCCTTCCCGCAGCCGCCTCATGGCCTCCTTCACTGCGCCGATGTCGTTGCGCTCGCGGTCGACGGGGAAGACCCTGAGGCCGCGCAGCACGGCGGCGCTGAAGCGCTTCTCGAACAGTTCGGCCTTGCCCATGAACTCCAGTGGGCGGTGGATGGCGACGCCGACGACTGGCGGATCCCAAAAACTAACGTGGTTGCTGGCTACCACCGCTGGGCCTTCGTCGGGCACGTTGTCGAGGCCGGTGACGACCAGGCCGGGGAAGAGCCGCAGGTAGGCGCGCACCAGGAAGGCGGCGGTGGGCATGAACCAGCGTGGCGAGAAGATGCGCTCGAGCAGGGTCATGGCAGGATCACGTGCTCCATCCTACCGTCGGCCACGTATATCGGCCTCGCCACCTCGCAATGGCCTTCTGCCCTCGGTCGAGGGCAGTAAGCCAGGTGCCGACGGCCACGCCGACCCCCTCGCACAAGCCGCCTCAGCCCGGTTCGGCGACGTCCTCGACGCTGCCCTTGGCACGGCGGTCGGCAGCGCTCACCTCGGCTGCCACCACCGCGCCCACCAACGTGAGCAGCAACGCGAGGTAGAGCCACAACAGCACGGCCAGTAAGCTGGTGATGACGCCGTAGATGAGGTTGAAGCGCTCGGCGTTGAAGGTGATCCTCAGCAGCGCGCGCATGATGACGATGCCAAAGGTGCTAACCAGCGCGCCGCTGAGCGCGCCGAGCCAGCTGCTTGACCGCCGCGGCAGGTAACGGAAGGCGAGCATGAAGCTGCCGGCCATCGCCGCCACCCGTGCCCAGCGGACGTCGGCCAGCGGCTCGAACACGCCGGGGCCGGTTGGGGCGCCGAGTCCGCGGGCGTTGAGCCAGGCCGTGAGGGCGGCGCCCGCCTCCCTCAGCGTCGAGACGATCACCCCGCCGATGATCTCGAACCCCACGACCATCGCAACGCCGGCGACGAGCAGCACGGCGATGAGGCGCTTGCGCCAGAACGTGCGTCGCTCCTCGACCTCGAAGATGACCTCGAGCGCGTGTTGCAAGGAGGTGAAGAAGTTGCCGCTGGCCCAGATCAGCACCACGAGCGAGAGGATGGTGCTGATCACGGCGCCCTTGCTGAGGTCGTTGACGACGACGTCGAAGCTGCGGGTAACGGCCGCGGTGGCGTCGATCTGCAGCGGCATTACCTCGGCAAGCAGGCTTATCAACGTCGCGCGGTACTCGGCTGCGATCTCGGGGCGGTTCTGCAGGAACACCGCCAGCCAGCCGGCAAGCAACAGCAGCAGCGGCCCTAGCGAGAACGCGGCATAGTAGGCGAGCGCGGCGGCGAGCATCTGCAACCGCGACTCGTTGAAGCGTTGGTAGAGGCGCCTGAGGAAGGCCCAAGCGGCCAGACCGAACCGGCGGGCGCCGCCGTCCGGTGACGGTCTCATGTCAGCCGGTTCGCGCGCGCCTGCGGTCGAGGAAGAGTGCCACGAGCACCCCGGCGACGGCGGCGAGGACGTGGAGCGCGACCCAGTTGGTCTCCTGCCCCGCCCAAGGCAGGGTCACCTCGAACAGCGGCCTCGACGACAGCTGCCAACTGAGTAGCGCTGGGGCGACTAGCAGGGCGGGCGAGACGACTATCGCCGGCAGGCGCCAGGCGAACTCGAGGCCGAGCATCGCCAGGAGGTTCCCGCTGAGGATTATGGGCAGCATGATCAGCCACTCCTGATCGCCGCGGATAAGGCCGAGGGGCGGCGCAAGCAGCGCCGTGAGGTAGGCGGCCGGCATTCCCGCCGCCGAGAAGCCAAGGTAGGCACAGAGGACGATCCCGATGCTGCGCACCACCAACGGCAGCGGAGCCACCGCGAACGCGACCGCGGCAAGGAAGACGAAGAGCGCGACGAACAGGCGCTGCGGCATGGCCGCGGTGCGGATCACGCCGGGTGCTCCCGGCGCGAGGGTCGACACGACGAGTCGTTGGTCACGAGCGCATGTTACCGGGTGCTCGGGTTCAGGCTACCTTGGCGGCCCGCTGGCCCTTCCTGTCGTTCTCGCCGCCGCCATTGCGCACGCTCGCCTGCGGCCTGTCGTCGGGTAGCCCGCCAGTCGCCCTGGCCACGCGCTCGGCGATCTCCGGGACGCGGAGCAGGAACACGCCCGTGGCGGAGTCGGCGTCGGCGGCCACGGTCTCCGGCGTGCCCTCGGCGACGATGTTGCCGCCGCGGGCGCCGCCGTCTGGGCCGAGATCGATGATCCAGTCGGCGGTCTTCACGACGTCGATGTTGTGCTCGATGACGACAAGCGTGTTGCCGCCGTCGACGAGACGGTGAAGCACGTCGAGCAACTTGCGGGTGTCCTCGAAGTGGAGCCCGGTGGTGGGCTCGTCGAGGATGTAGAGCGTCTGACCGGTGCTGCGGCGCCCCAGCTCGGAGGCGAGCTTGACGCGCTGGGCTTCACCGCCCGAGAGGGTCGGGGAGGGCTGACCGATCTTGATGTAGCCAAGCCCCACGTCGACCATGAGCCGCAACTTGCGGGCTATCGACGGCATGTTCTCGAAGAAGTCGAGCCCCTCGTCGACGGTCATGTCGAGGACGTCGGCGATCGACTTGCCGCGGATCTTCACCTCGAGCGTCTCGCGGTTGTAGCGCGCGCCCTTGCAGACCTCGCAGGGCACGTAGATGTCGGGCAGGAAGTACATCTCTACCTTGACGGTGCCGTCACCCTTGCACGCCTCGCAGCGCCCGCCCTTGACGTTGAAGGAGAAGCGGCCGGGCTTGTAGCCGCGCTTGCGCGCTTCGGGGGCGCGGGTGTAGAGGTCGCGGATGTCGGTGAAGATGCCGGTGTAGGTGGCCGGGTTCGATCTAGGCGTGCGGCCGATGGGGCTCTGGTCGATCTCGATGACCTTGTCGACGTGCTCGGTGCCGACGATGCGCTTGTGGGCGCCTGGCGTGGTCTTGGCGCGGTGCAAGGTCTTGGCCAGCGCGGCGCGCAGGATGCCGTGCACCAGCGTCGACTTGCCCGAGCCCGAGGCGCCGGTGACGCAGGTGAGCGTGCCGAGGGGGAACGCGACGTCGATGTCCTTGAGGTTGTGCTCCCTTGCGCCTTCGACGACAAGGCGCTTGCCGTTGCCTTCGCGGCGCTGCTGAGGAACGGCGATCTTGCGGTCGCCGCGCAGGTAGGCCGCGGTCAACGAGTCCTTGTTGGCGACCAGGTCATCTGGGGTGGCCGCGGCGACGACCTTGCCGCCGTGCACGCCGGCCCCCGGGCCGAGGTCGACGATGTAGTCGGCCGAGCGCATGGTCTCCTCGTCGTGTTCGACGACGATGAGGGTGTTGCCGAGGTCACGGAGGTTGTGGAGCGTGCGCAGCAGGCGGGCGTTGTCACGCGGGTGCAGGCCGATAGACGGCTCGTCGAGCACGTAGAGCACGCCCGTGAGGCCGCTGCCGACCTGGGTCGCCAGACGGATGCGCTGCGCCTCGCCGCCCGAGAGGGTGTTCGCGCTGCGGTCGAGGGAAAGGTAGTCGAGGCCGACATCCTCGAGGAAGCCGAGCCGCGAGCCGACCTCGCGCACGATCGGGCGCGCGATCTGATCGGCCGAACCAGGCAGCTTCAACGCGCCGAAGAACTCGCGGCTGTCGAGCACGGTCATCGAGCTGAGCTCGGCGATGTTCCGGCCAGCGACAGTGACGGCAAGCACCTCGGGTTTGTAGCGCGTGCCGCCGCACTGTTGGCACGGCACTAGCGACATGTACTCCTCGAGCCGCTCGCGAGCGAAGTCACTAGTCGCCTCCTTGAGGCGCCGCTCGAGGTTGGGGATCACCCCCTCGAACTCGGCCTTGAAGCGCATTGTCTCGCGACCTCCGCGGCTGTAGACGACCTCGATCGGCGCCTCGCTGCCGTTGAGGGTGACCTTGCGGGAGCTCTCGGGAAGGTCCCGCCAGGGGGTGGACAAGTCGAAGTCGAGGTGTTCGGCGAGGGCGCGAAGGCGGTCCCAGTAGAAGACCTTGCCGCCGTCCGAGCGGCCGCCCGTCCACGGCGCGATAGCGCCCTTGGAGATCGAGATGCCGTCATCGGGCACCACCAGTTCGGGGTCGAACTGCTGCAGGAAGCCCAGCCCACTACAGTTGGTGCACGCCCCGTATGGCGAGTTGAACGAGAACGTGCGCGGCTCGAGCTCCTCTAAGAAGGTGCCGTGCTCGGGGCAGGCGAACTTCTCACTGAACAGCTCGTCGCCGCCGGAGTCGGGAAGCAGGACGCGGAGCAGGCCCTCGCCCTTGGCCAACGCCAGTTCGACCGATTCGGCCAGGCGGGAGCGGTCGTCCTCGGCGATCTTGATGCGGTCGATGACGACGTCGATGTCGTGCTTCTCGAAGCGTTCGAGGTCGGCGTCGAGGGCCTGGTCGAGGGTCTGGACCTCGCCGTCGACCCGCACGCGGGTGTAGCCGTCCTTCTTGAGCTCGGCGAGCAGCTTGCGGTACTCACCCTTGCGGCCGCGCACTATCGGCGCCAGCACGTATGCCCGCTCGCCGTCGAAGCGCTCGAGCAACCTGTCGACGATCTCGGAAGCCGACTGCCGGCTTATCTCCCGGCCGCAGATCGGACAGTGGGGCTGGCCGGCGCGAGCGAACAGCAGCCGGAGGTAGTCGTGGATCTCGGTGACCGTGCCCACCGTCGAGCGAGGGTTGTGACTCGTCGTCTTCTGGTCGATGCTTATCGCGGGGCTGAGGCCCTCGATGCTGTCGACGTCGGGCTTGTCCATGATGCCGAGGAACTGGCGAGCGTAGGCCGAGAGGCTCTCGACGTAGCGGCGCTGACCCTCGGCGTAGATGGTGTCGAAGGCCAGGGTCGACTTGCCCGACCCGGAGACTCCGGTGAACACGATGAACTTGTTGCGTGGCAGGGTGATGGTGACGTTCTTGAGGTTGTGTTCGCGTGCCCCGCGGATGATGAGGTCTTGCAACGCTCCTCCTAGCAACTGCACGAAGGCCGCTTTCTCTAGATAGCGCCTTGAACCGGACCTAAAGGACCGCTCGGCGACCGCCGAGGGGCCGAGCGCCGAGGCGTGGAACGCCAGTAACGCCTCGGCCGAGCTAACGTGACAGTCTATCAGAGGCTTCCAGGCCACTGGTAAGCTGGTCGCTACGGGGCGCCGCCACGGCGCCGACCGGCACAGGTAAGTGACTACAGGAGGGCCGATGTACAGCGCTACGGTCGACAACGATTCAGCCAACAGCGGTGAGGTCCGCGTCGACAACGACAGGGTCCTCGGCGTCTACGGCATCATCCTCGGGGCACTGCCCGCGCTCTTCATCTTGGTGTTCTGGAGTATGGGCGCGAAGCTGTTGATAACCGATAACGGCGGTTACATCAACCAACTGCAGCTTACCGGCGCTTGGCGCTGGCTCTACTTCAGCTATCCCGTCGTGCTCCTCGGCTCCATGCTGTTGGCGTTAGGGGCGTTCGTCCTCAACCGCTACAAGGAGGCAGCCGGCCTGGCCATGCTGCCGTTCATCGGCACGGTGGCTTACTACCTCGCGTTGGTGCAGCTGCGCTGATCACTGCTTTCCTGGGAGGAGACAGGTGGCACGATGAGGCTTAGGTTCCTCGGTCATAGCGGGATGCAGTTGGTAGCCGCAGGCACGGAGGTCGTCATCGACCCGTACATCAGCGGCCATCCCAATACGCCGGTCACGCTAGACGAACTGGCTCCCGACCTGGTGGTGATAACGCACGCCCACGGCGACCATTGGGGCGACACCGAGGCAATCGCCGGGGCTTCGGGGGCCACAGTGGTGTCGAGCGCCGAGATCGCCGGCTACGCCGCCGACCGCGGCCTCAAGAGTCACGCCATGAACATCGGCGGCGCTCACACCTTCGGCGCCTGCCGCGTGAAGTTCACACCGGCCTGGCACTCCAGCTCGTTCCCTGACGGCAGCTACGGCGGCATGCCCATGGGGGTGATCCTCGAACTGGCCGGGCAGCGTATCTACCACGCTGGCGACACCGCGCTCTTCGAGGACATGAAGCTCATCGGTCGGGGCGGTCTCGACCTCGCGCTGCTGCCAATCGGCGACAACTACACCATGGGGCCGGAAGATGCCCTGGCTGCGGTCGAACTGCTCCAACCCAAGCGGGTGGTGCCCATGCATTACGACACTTTCGATCTGCTCAGCCAGGACGCCGTGGCCTTCGCCAGCGCGGTGCGGTCGCGCACGTCGGCCGAGTGCGAGGTGCTGAGGCCGGGCGAGACCATTGACCTTTAACCACGAGCTATAACCGGCCGCACAACGTCGCGCCCGCGGCGGGGCTAGACTGTCAGCACTACGAAGCGCAACATGCCTGGCGAGTCGGGCCCTATTCCCGGCGCGGCGAGCATGGCGCACCGCGGGCCTTGGGAGGGCACAGTTGAGTTCCGATCAAGCAGGTCCGGCTTTCGTACCGCCGGGCTACGCGATCGTCAACAAGCTCGGTTCGGGGCAGACGGCTCATGTCTACCTCGCGAAACACCCGGTCTTCGGAGACGTGGCGTTGAAACTGCCGCGCGTCGAGGTCAATGACCGGCCCGTACTCAAGCGCATGTTCGAGAACGAAGTGTCGATAACCGTCAAGCTGGCGAGTCCGAACATCGTGGCCGCCTTCGACGGCTACCCGGCCGGCGACGGGGCTTTCCTCGCGCTCGAGTACTGTGCCGGTGGCACCCTCGACCAGCTACTGCTCGAACAGGGACGCCTGCCGCTCGAGCGCACGTTCCGGCTGGTGCAAGGCGTCGCCCTTGGCCTTGCCCACACGCACGAGCGCAAGGTCCTTCACCGCGATGTCAAGCCCGCTAACGTGTTCCTCACCAGCGACGGCACGGCCAAGCTCGGCGACTTCGGCACCGGCGTGTTCCAGGCCGACGAAGGCGAGGACCGGGTAGGGACGGCGTTCTACATGGGCCCCGAGGTGTTCGAGGGCAACTCGGCCGGCGCCCGCTCCGATGTCTACAGCCTTGGCGTGCTTGCCTACGAGGTCATCGCCGGTGTGAGGCCGTTCGTGGCCGACTCGTACGAGGCCCTGATGGTCGCCCACCACACCGCAATCCCCAAAGACCTGATGACCTACCGTCACGATCTCGACCCACGCGTGAAGCGGGTCGTTGCCAAGGCCATGACGCGCGACCCGGAGCAACGCTTCGAGAACGCCAGAGCTTTCGCGGCCGCGTTCGCGGCGGTAACGGCCGGCGACGACGTCGCTGCCCACGTCGGGGCCGAGCGCCCGACCACCGGCCGCGCCAGCCGCGCGCCGGCGACCCGGCAAGAGCATGAGCCGGCGAGCGGCAAGGAGAGCGCCAAGGAGAGTGCCAAGGGGCGCGGCGTGCTCGGCTGGCTGCGACGCAACCGCGACTGAAGCGAGACTCCGTAGCGCCTAGCTGACAAGGCCGCTTGACCCCCTTCGACGGGCTGCGTCGGCCACCAGTACGTTCCTTGCGCCGTGTGGTCGCGCAAGGTGCCGGGCTATACTTGAAAGTCGGAACGAGTCCTAGTTTCACGCGGTCGAGAGTGGGCCGCTGCACACGGACCGATCGACGAGCGACAGCGCCAATTGCTGGCGTTCCAGGCGAGGTGTACTGATGAACGACAAGAAGCTCGAGATACGCGACCTGCACGCCAAGATCGTTGGCGGTGACGAGATCCTCAAGGGCGTCGACCTCGAAGTGCCGCGTGGCGAAGTGCACGCGCTCATGGGCCCGAACGGTTCGGGCAAGTCGACCTTGGCGAAGATCATCGCTGGTGACCCGAGCTACGAGATCACCGCTGGTGACGTGCTTCTCGAGGGTCAGAGCATCCTCGAGATGGAGCCGGACGAACGGGCCCGTGAGGGCCTCTACCTGGCCTTCCAGTACCCCGTCGAAGTGCCCGGCGTGTCGATCGCGAACTTCTTGCGCCTGGCGCTCAACGCGCGCCGCGAAGAGGGCGACGAGATCGGCGTGATGGAGTTCTACGCCAAGCTGCAGAGCGCCGTGAAGAACCTCAACTGGGACGAGTCGATCCTCGAGCGCAACTTGCACGAGGGCTTCTCGGGCGGCGAGAAGAAGCGCTCCGAGATCCTCCAGCTACTGGTGCTCGAGCCCCGCTACGCGATCCTCGACGAGACCGACTCCGGCCTCGACATCGACGCCCTCAAGGTCGTCTCTCAGGGCGTGAACGCTGCCCGCGGCCCTAACTTCGGCGCCCTCGTCATCACCCACTACCAGCGCCTGCTCAACTACATCGTCCCCGACAGGGTTCACGTCATGCAGGGCGGTCGGGTCATCACCAGCGGTCCCAAGGAGCTCGCCATGGAGCTCGACGTCAAGGGCTACGAGTGGGTAAGGGAGTCCATCGGCGCCTGATGCAAGTCGCGCGACGAGAGGCTCGCTGCCACGCCGGCGTCGCCTCGAAGGAGGGAATATGACCGACCTCAGTGAGGTCCGTAACGACATAACTAGCGGGGTTCAACCAGACGTCCACCCTGACGTCCGCCCTGACGTCCACGCTGACGTTCACGCTGACGTCCATCCCGATGCCGCCAAGCTTCAGGGCATGGACCACATGCGCCAATACGACTTCCAGCTGGCCGAGAACTACTTCTACAAGTCGGGTAAGGGCTTGAGCAAAGAGGTGGTCGAGAAGATCAGCTACCTCAAGGGTGAGCCGGAGTGGATGCTCAAGTTCCGCCTGCGCGCCCTCGAGATCGCCGAGAAGAAGGGCCGTCCCAAGTGGGGCCCCGACCTCAGTGGGCTCAACTTCGAAGAGATCTTCTTCTACGTCCGGCCGAACGAGAAGCAGGGCACGGTCGACAACTGGGATGAGATCCCCGAAGAGGTCCGCAAGACCTACCAGCGCCTCGGCGTTCCTGAGGCCGAGCAGCGCGCGCTGGCCGGCGTGGGGGCGCAGTACGAGTCCGAGATGGTCTACCACAAGCTCAAGGACGAGTGGGAGAAGCTCGGTGTCATCTTCCTGGATACCGACACCGGGCTGAAGGAGCACCCCGAGCTCTTCAAGGAGTACTTCGCGACCGTCATCCCGCCCGAGGACAACTACTTCGCCGCCGTCAACTCGGCGGTGTGGTCGGGCGGCTCGTTCGTGTACGTGCCCGAAGGCGTCGAGGTAGGGGTGCCGTTGCAGGCGTACTTCCTGCTCAACGCCCAGAACATCGGTCAGTTCGAGCGCACCCTGATCATCGGGGCGCCCGGCTCGAAGTTCCACTACATCGAGGGCTGCACCGCGCCGGCCTACACCACCAACTCGTTCCACTCTGGCGTCATCGAGATCATCGCCCAGGAGCGCTCCCACGTTAAGTACTCGACTATCCAGAACTGGTCGCACAACGTCTACAACCTTGTCACCCAGCGCGCGATGGTGCACGCCCACGCCTCGATGGGCTGGCTCGACGGCAACCTCGGCTCGAAGGTCACGATGAAGTACCCGAGCACCTACCTCGTCGGTGAGCACGCCCACGGCGAGATCCTCTCGATCGCGTTCGCGACCGACGGCCAGCACCAGGACGCCGGCGGCAAGGTCATCCACGCCGCGCCGCACACGACAAGCAGCATCGTCAGCAAGTCGATCTCGAAGGGCACCGGGCGCTCGAGCTACCGCGGGCTTGTGCAGATCCACGAGGGCGCCGAGTACGCCCGCTCCAACGTCGAGTGCGACGCGCTGCTGCTCGACGACCAGGCGCGCACCGACACCTACCCTTACATCGAGATCAACGAGAAGACCGCCCACATCGGGCACGAAGCGACGGTAAGCAAGCTCGACGATGAACAGATCTTCTACCTGCAGACCCGCGGCCTGGCCAAGGACGAGGCCATGGCGCTCATCGTGCGTGGCTTCCTCGATCCAGTTGCCAAGGAGCTGCCACTGGAGTACGCCGTCGAACTCAACCGCCTCATAGAGCTCGAGATGGAAGGGAGCGTCGGTTGATGCAGACGCTCACCGACAACCCGGCGATAAGCGCCGCCGCGGTCGAGGAACTGATCGAGCGCTTCGACGAGCCGACCTGGCTCGCCGAGGAACGCAGGGCGGCGTTCCGCAGCTACCAGGCAACGCCGTTCCCGACGGCGCGTGACGAACAGTGGCGCTACAGCCAGCTCGAGCGCTTCGCTCTTGACGGCCTTGGCCTGGCCGCGGGGCCACTAAGCGACATCGTGCCCGAGCGCATAAGCATGCGCGCCGGCGACTCCGACGCCGAGGGCATTCAGGTCATCAAGAACGGCAAGCTGGTCGACCGCAAGGCGAAGATCACCGAGACCGGCGTCATCTTCACCGACCTGCGCAGTGCGATCCACGAGCACCAGGATCTGGTGCGAGCGCACCTCTTCACCACCGTCAACGCGACCCAGACCAAGTACACGGCCCTCAACTCGGCGCTGTGGACCAACGGCACCTTCGTCTACGTTCCCAAGAACGTCGAGGTCGAGTTGCCGCTCGGCACGTTCACCACCGCCGACCGCGGCGGCATCGGCGCCGGGCGCACGCTTATCGTCGTTGACGTCAACGCCAAGCTGACGTTCATCGACGAGTTCACCAGCGAGCCGTTCGACGAGCGCCTGCTTTACGATGCCGCCACTGAGATCATCCTCAAGGAAGGCGCCAAGCTGCGCTACGTAAGCCTGCAGAACTGGAGCCGCAACGTCGTGCACCTGCACAAGCAGCGAGCCGACGTCGGCCGCGACGCCCGCCTCGAGTCGTTGACCGTGAGCCTCGGCGGTGACGCCGGCCGGGTCGAGATCGAGAGCGAGCTGGCCGGGCTTGGGGCGGAGAGCGAGATGCTCGGGCTGTACTTCGCCGACGAAGGCCAGCACTTCAACCAGTACACCGTCCAGCATCACGCCTCGGCGCGCGCCTTCTCCGACGTACTCTTCAAGGGCGCGGTCCGCGACGCCAGCAACGTCGTCTACTCCGGCATCATCATCGTCGACCCCGGCGCTCAGAAGACCGACGCGTACCAAACGAACCGCAACCTCTTGCTCGACCGCGACTCGCAGGCCGTGTCCATCCCGCAGCTCGAGATCGCGGCCAACGACGTGAAGTGCTCGCACGGCTCGACCACCGGTCCGGTGCCGGAGGACCAGCGCTTCTACCTCATGAGCCGCGGGCTCACCCCCGAAGTCGCCGAGCACGTGCTCGTCACCGGCTTCCTCTACGAGGTAATGAAGCGCGTCACCCTGCCCAAGGTCGCCGAGTACGTCGGGCGCGTCGTGCAAGCCAAGTTGGGCGTGCCGGGAGTGAAAGAGAAGCTGTGAGCGACGAAGCCACCGGCGGCGAAGAGGCGTTCGCGGCGCCGCTCGGCGGGGGCGTGGTGGTTGCCGAGCGAGAGGCAGGCGTCTACGACGTCGGTTCGGTCGACGACTTCGTCGATGACACCATCACCGGCCTGGTCGTCGGCAGCACCGCGATCGTGTTGATCCGGCAGGGGGGCGCGTTCTACGCGCTCCCCGACCGCTGCACCCACCAACGCTTCCCGCTCAACGACGGCGAGCTCCTCGACGGCAGGATCCGCTGCATGCACCACGGCGCCACCTTCGACTTGCAGACCGGCCGGCCCACTCTGCCTGCTGTCGTGAAGATAAAGCTGTTCAGCGTCGAGGACGTAGACGGGCGGGTGCTGGTCACGTTGCAGCAGAGGTGAGCCGCATGGCCAAGCACCGTTTCTCGGCGACACTCGTCCGCCCCGAAGGGCGCGGCACCTGGACGTACCTCGACGTGCCGGCCGGCGTCTCGTCCGAGTTCGGCATTGCTGGCCAGGTGGCCGTGGCTGCCACGGTCAATGGCGAGCCCTTGCGCTCCACGCTGATGGCCAGCGGCGCGGGCGGCCACTACTTGGTGGTGCCGCGCGCGCTACGCGAGAAGCTCGGCGTTACCAGTGGCGACGAGGTACAGGTCGAACTCGAGTTGGACACCGCGCCGCGCACCGTCGAGATCCCCGCCGACTTCGACAAGGCGCTTGCGGCCGACGCCGCTGCCGCGGAGGCGTTCGCTTCGCTTGCTCCGAGTCGCCGCAAGGAGTACGTGGCGTGGGTCGAGGACGCCAAGCGCAGCGAGACCCGTGAGCGGCGCATCGTCAAGGCCGTCGACATGATCGCGGAGGGTAAGAAGCTGAAGGCGTGAGAGCTACTGCTCTGCTGCATCGTGACGTAACCACTCTGCACGAAGGGGGGCCGAACTCGGAAGCGTGACGCTGAGCCGTGCTTCCGAGTAGACTTCCGAGTACATGGAGCTGCTAGAACTACTCAAGAGGCAAGAAGGCAAGACCCTTGAGTTCAAGAGAGACTTCTCTAACACGGCAGGGGTTCTGCGAGCGGTTGTGGCCCTCGCAAGCAGTGCCGTCAACGGGTCTAGAGCGAGTGGACCTCGCGATCCAGACGCTCGCCTAGCAGGTCGGAGGCGACGTCGAGATCGTAGTCTGCCTGAAGTCCGAGCCAGAACTGCGGTGTGGTGTCAAAGTACTTTCCAAGCCTAAGCGCGGTCTCTGCGGTGACGCGGCGCTTGCCAAGGACAATCTCGTTGATACGGCGTGGTGGCACGCGGATGTCGAGCGCGACGCGGTTCTGGCTCAGACCGAGCGGCTTCAGGAACTCCTCCAGAAGCACTTCACCTGGGTGTACAGGGACGAGCTTGTCACCGTTCATGGCGGGTTCCTCTCAGTGATAGTCCACGATCTCGACCTCATAGGCGTTGCCGTCCTGCCAAACGAAGCAAGGCGCCACTGGTCGTTGATCCTAATGTTGAACTGGCCCATGCGGGCCCCCTTCAGTTTCTCCAAGTGATTTGCGGGGCGCGCCCAGCGTCGTTGCGGTCATGGCCCCCACACTAAGTGTCCAACGGCCTGTTGGACATTTGATGCTTCGGGCCAAGGTTCGCCTACGGCTTAGCCGGCCCGGCCCTGTGTACACATCATTACGGCAGGATTACCTGGCCCCAATACAGGTCGGCCAGGTCCCAGGCGATAACCTCTCGTTCACTTTCCTTGATGGCGAAGTGGAACGAGTTCGAGAACCCGCCGGCGGCAACATAGAAGAGTGGAGCGGCAGGGTCTAGCGCCGCACGCGCCCACTGCCGGCCCGCTGAACTCATTCTTTGCAACATGTCCAGGTGATCGTAATGGACTTCCGCCCCCACGGGAGACCTGTTCCACTTGATGCTTCCCGTCAGCGTCCGACCGTCGAGTAGGGGTGATACGACGTCGATCTCTACGGACTTTCGCTCACGGTCGGATCCTTCCCACCTTCCCCACTGCCGCACCAGTGGCAAGCCGAGGTCTGAAGTATGGCGATCGTAGGCCTGACGAACGATGCGTTCGAACTCAAGGCCCATGTACTGGTCGAGTTCCGGTTCGACTTTTGCTTCCCACAACTTTGCGGTGCCTTGGCGTTCCAGAATGCTTCTGTTCGGATCCACGAAGCGTTGATAGAACCGGAACGCTGGATCGGCTACCGAGTAGCGTGCCGGGTCGGTTGGCCTCGAATCGACGTTGTCGCGCCTCTCGAGGTAACCCAGGTCGATGAGTGTCTCTAGTTTCTCGCGTAGGGCTCGGTCGTTACCGAGCCCGGAGCGGTTCGCGATCTCGTTGCGGCCCGTGGCGCCGGTTGCGACAGCTCGGAGAATCGTTCTGTACTTGGCAGTGTCGCGTAGGCCGGCTTCCTGGTCGATCGCTGTCTCGAGTAGGGCTCGTACCTCACCATCTCGAGCCAACACGAGTTCCTGGATGTTCCGGGCCAGTGACAGTGAGGCGTCGATGGCGGCCAGATAGCGGGGCGTACCTCCGAACACTCCGTATGTAATCGCGCGCTCACGTAGGTCAGTGAACGACGCCGTCTCAGCTGCGTGCCAGTAATCGAACGGCTCAAGGCGATGCTGCCATGCGAAGCGACCGTAAAGCGGCGCCCCGCCCCTTGCCAGGGCCTCCATCGTGCTGACGACGCTTCCTGCCAGCACCAAGAGGACGGGGTTCGTATTCTGTGGCCTTTCCCAAGCGGCGTTCAGTTCGCTCGCCACGGCGGCGACGCCGCGTTCATCCTCGGCCAGGTACTGGAACTCGTCAAGGACGATGGCCCTCGGTTGTTTTTCGGAGAGGGTTAGCAACAGCGTGAACGCCGTGCGCCATGACGGATAGTCATCTGGACGGAGGTCGAGCCCCGACCAGGCAGCTAGGTCCCGTATCAACTGTTTGCGATTCGCCTCGGGTGTTACGCGAGCGGCCGTGAAGAGGAAGTAGTCCTCCGGGGGCCAACAGTGCGTCAAAAGGTAGGTCTTGCCGACCCGGCGACGGCCCGTCAGTAGGGCTAACTTCCGCCCGGGCTTCCTTGCCAGGGCGCGAAGCTTGTTGAGTTCAGCTTCGCGATCGACGATGGATGCGGCCGTCTCCATGCCTGTAAGTATAAGTACATGTAGACGTGATTACATGTAAGTGTAGTTACATAGAGTGCGCTGGGCCACGCGACACGATTTGCATTTGTTTCACTACACGATTTGCATTCGCCTGACTACACGATTTGCCCTTACCTCGTCACGCCCTCGCCACCACGGTGTCGTAAAGCCCGTAGTGCGTCAGGCCTTCATGGCTCTCGAGGCCGGTGTACCGGAGTGATGCATCCTCATAGCGTCGGAAGGCGAAGACGGCCTGGTTCATCTGCTCGGTGTTGAAAACCCTGAGTCGCACAAGCAGGTGGAAGTCCTTTACCTCTAAGCCCGTTACGGTCTTGAACAGATCCGGCTCCAGCTTGGTGATCACGTCCTGCAGTGTGTTCTCGCGGAAGTCGGTCAGGTACATGAAGGCGGGGATGCGCGTTGCGAACTTGATTAGCTTCTCCTGTACCAGTTTGCGCTTGGACTTGTACTCCTTCTCCTCGGCTGTTAGCTCCTTCTTCTCTTTCGCAGAGAGCTCGGCGCCTTTCGCCTCCCTCTTCAGCTCCTTGACCTTCTCGCTCTTGTTGATAATTGTCTCGATGATGTTGTCGCCGAGCGCTCGCCACCCTTCGATGCGTTCGACTGCGGCCATCGCTTCGGGGTTGTCGAAGATGCGGCGCAGGGTGTCGTTGTCGACGTTGACCAGCAGAGCGCTCTCCCACTTACGGGCGAGGAGCGTTGCCGAGGTTCCCGACATGGCGATATCGAGGATGCCTCCGGCGTCGATCTGAGTCATGTTGGCGCCGTCATAGGCCAGCACCGGCAGGAATGACACCAGTTCCTTGACGGCGTTCTCCGGGTTGGGCTCGTTTGGGGACAAGCCAATGCCGTACTCGGATACCTGTCGTAGCGCGCGGGTGGGTGCGAAGTCGAACACGAAGCAGACAGGTTTGAGGATCTCCTCCTCGTTCGGATCGTCGCCGTTAGGGTTACCGATGGACCATGGCGACTGCACCCGGAACGCAGCTTGGAAGTAGGACTCGGGTGACCTTAGGTTGCGCAGCATCAGGATGGACGACCACTGCGGCACGGTCACACCGGTGGTGAGCTTGCCGCAGGAGAGCGTAATTGTCTTGGAGTCGAAGCCGCTGCCGATGGCCCTACGCACGGGTGGCAGCGCATCAATCCCAATGCCGGCCGAGGCACCGGCAGCGACGATCACCTCGTAGCCGCGCCAGAACACATTGTGCTTCTCATGCAAGAGGTTGGCCATCGCGTGGCAAGCGGCCACGTTAGGCAAGTACCAGAACGAATGTTGGAGATACGGCAGTAGCCGCGAGTCCGAGTACGGGAACGGCGGTCGCGTCCCGGTCTTGAGGAACTCGGCTGCCCTGGGCATGTACGAACCTCGAATGATGTCAAGCCACTTCTGGACATCGCTCTTGTGCTTGAACTTCGCGTCCTTGCCACGGCCGGTAGCTGCGAAGAACTCGTTGAGATCGAACTCATCGAACTCGCCGGCGCTGGCGATTGCCACCAACTCGTCGGGCATCTGGTAAGTCAACAGCCGCATTTGCGGTAGCGCCTCGTACGGACGCCACTTGTCCGGGTTCTTCTTGGCGAACAGTTCTTTGGTGCGTTGTTCGTCGGTGTACGTCCAGTTGAAGATCTGCTCCTCGATGAACTCGCCCGTGGCCAGTGCTCTGAAAGGAGTGCCGGAGAGGTAGAGGTACGCCTTGGTGGTGATGGGGAGGAACTCAATCTCGTTCTGCGAGAGCTCGCCGAGGTCTTCGTTCACTTCCACCAGGCCGGCCCCGTACTCCAGTTTGGCTTCCTTCTTCGCCTCGGCATCCTCCTCGCCTTCGAACAGCTCTTTCGCGGTGTCTCGCCAAGCGCCGAAGTGGTACTCGTCGAACACTACTAGATCCCAATACATCGTATGCAGCCACTCGTTCTTGGACTTGATGTTGCCCGCCGAGTCGCGGCCCAGCAGGTCCTGGAAGGATCCGAAGTAGACGAGGGGCTTATTGGGGGAGACCTTCGACGGATCGGTATCGGAGTTCCTTGAGAGGTACTGCCAACCGTCGAAGTCCACGTGGTTTTCGAGGTCCGTCCGCCACGCGTCTTCGACGGCCGGTTTGAAGGTGACAACCAGAACGCGCTTGGCGCCAAGC
>Ga0075530_1000346_pt1 | contig 21616 bp, 18 predicted proteins | sample NGEPerD_2_FD_75101 | JGI IMG/M metagenome (GOLD analysis project Ga0075530, IMG submission 75101) | Arctic peat soil microbial communities from the Barrow Environmental Observatory site, Barrow, Alaska, USA - NGEE PermafrostL1-D | ecosystem: Environmental > Terrestrial > Soil > Wetlands > Peat ... | reverse complement strand
GTGGAGCTGAGGGGACTCGAACCCCTGACCCCCTCCATGCCATGGAGGTGCGCTACCAGCTGCGCCACAGCCCCGCCGCCCGGAGCAACCGATCTGCCGGGCAACCAGGGAATCCTAGCGACCAGCCGTCACTGATGCGAAATCGGCGGCCGCTCACAACCCCGGACCGCGGTCGCTCACGGGCCGGAGCGGTCCGTGGCCGGCAGGCCGATCACCGGGCAGTCACGCCACAGCCGCTCGAGGGCGTAGAAGGCTCGCTCCTCCTCGTGCTGGACGTGCACCACGATCTCGGCGTAGTCGATCAGTACCCACCGCCCATCACGTTCACCCTCGCGTCGTACCGGCTTGACACCGATCTCGCGCAGCCTGTCCTCGATCTCGTCGACGATGGACTTGACCTGGCGGTCGTTCGCGGCTGAACAGAGCAGGAAGGCATCGGTGATCACCAGCTGCTCGGAGACGTCGAAGGCCAAGATGTTCGTGGCGAGCTTGTCGGATGCGGCCTGCGCCGCCTGCCGGACGAGCTCGAGGGCGTGATCTGTTGCTGTCACGGGATTCCTTGCCGGGAGTTCGCTTGTTCGGGCAGGTAGAGCGAGTGCTTGCCGATGTACTGGACGACGCCGTCGGGGACGAGATACCAGACTGGTTCACCGCGGGTCGTGCGGTTGCGGCAGTCCGTCGACGAGATCGCCAACGCCGGGATCTCCACGATCGTGACCCGGTCACGGGGAATGCCTTCGAGGGTGGCGTCGTCCATCGCGTAGCCGGGACGGGTACATCCGACGAAGTGAGCCAACTCGAAAAGCTCGCCGGGTTCGCGCCAGGTGAAGATCTCGCCCAGGGCGTCGGCGCCGGTGATGAAGTACAGCTCGGAGTCGGGAAGCTGGGCGTGCAGGTCGCGCAAGGTGTCGATGGTGTACGTCGGGCCGTCCCGATCGATATCGACCCGGGACACCCAGAAGCGGGGGTTCGACGCGGTGGCGATAACCGTCATCAGGTAGCGGTCCTCGGGCTCGGAGACCTGCCGCTCCCCCTTCTGCCACGGCCGACCGGTCGGGACGAACACGACGTCGTCGAGGTCGAACCCGGCCTGCACCTCGCTCGCGGCGACCAGGTGACCGTGGTGGATGGGATCGAAGGTGCCACCCATCACGCCGACCCGCCTCCGGGCTTGCTGCGGAGGGGCTGCGAGCTCAGTCACTCAGCAGAGCCGTTCCGGCCACAACGTCAGCACCGGCGGTCAAGAGTGGTCGCGGCCTTTACCGAACATCAGCAGACCGACCAGCAGGACGAGCAGCAGGGCGAGGGTGAGCGCACCCACCAGGTAGGGATTGACTGCGGGCTCGCCGCTGGAGGATCCAGCTGCAGCCGTGACCAATGACGTGAGCGACATGGCGCCCACCCTACCGCTCCGGACCCTTGGCGCTCATCGACTCGGCGGTCCTCTTCGGGATCGGCAGACCGAGGCGCATCAACCGCCCCAGGGACGCGCACTTGAGGACCAGCAGGGCGGTGGCGATCACCACACCGAGCACCGCGGAGTCGCTGACCAGCAGGATCACCGCGAAGATCGCGGAGTTGGCCGCCTTGCCGGGCTTGGACCAGTTCCACAGCCACAGCGGCCGGTCGACGACGTAGAAGTAGTTGGGGCTGCGGATCGGCCAGGCCAGGAAAGCCAGCGACAAGAACAGGTCGATGATGATGAACTCGGACAGGTAGATCAGCACCGGCGCAGCGAACTCGGGGTTGGTCCAGGCCAGCCCGAGGTAGAACGCCGCCGCGCAGAGCCGGTCACAGGCGATGTCCATCACCGCCCCGATGCGCGTCTCGCATCCGCGGACCCGGGCGACGAAACCGTCGAGCAGGTCGCCGACCCAATAGACGGCCAACGAGACGATCAGGAGCTCGAGGCTGTCCTGGTGGACAGCGGCCCCCGCGATCGCGACGGCCGCCAGAGTGCGCACCCCGGTGACGACGGTGGCCGACGTGCCCAGACGCTCCTGGTCCGGGTCCGCGTAGACGTCAGGCCACGCGGAGTCGGTCATGGGTCCAGGGTATCCGCGCCGGCGGGCTACCCAAGCAGGACGGGCTGGATCGTGCCGGGGAATCTCACCGTGAACCTGGTCTCACCGAGCATCGCGCGCAGCTCGCCCACCCGCTCCGCAATGGCCGTACGCCGAGCCTTCCCCACGTCGACGAACAGGTGGATGCGGATATCGCCGTCCGGGGCCTGCGCCCACGCGCCAACCACCCTGCCATCCGCCCAGATCGTGGGGCCGGCGTTCCCGTTGCGGTCGAAGACGTCCTGCACCGCCGGTTCGACGTACCAGCCACGCTCCTTCCATCCCATAGTGGTCGGGTCCAGTCCCGGCAACAGCGCCACCCACGGTTCGGCGGGCTCCGCCACCACGGCGGCGTCGGTGGCCGCGAGCCAGCCCGTGCTCACGTCCAGACCCACCTCGACCGCGCCGCAGTCCTCCAGCGCGCGGCGGGTCATCGCGCCGGTCCAGCCGGTCCACCACTGCAGGTCGGTGGTCGTGCCGGGCCCGAAGGAACGTAGCCAGTGGTCGGCAAGGTCACGCGCCGACGCTCGCTCCTCGAGGCCGTCGACGCCGCCGGGGAGCCAGTCGTCCATCGCGGCCCAGGTGTACTGGCCGTTGACCCAGCTGCCGGTGGGTCGGGTGCGCGCCGCCGCGCCCTCCATCGCGAGCAGCATCAGCACCCGGGTGTGTGCGGACTGGGTCGCGGCGTAGCGCTTGCCTGGTGCCAGCTGCAGCGGCTGCCGCAGTCCTGGGACCAGATCACCGAGCCGACGGGCAGCGGCCGGGCCGTGTTCTCGCAGGGCTTTCAGCATCTCGTCCTGTGCATCAGCGAGCCAGGTGTCGCCGTCGCGCACGCCGCTTTCCTCCAGCATCCTTACCGTGCGCCGTCGCTCCGGACCGATCAGCTTGCGCGTCGCGGCCGCGTGCATAGCCCGCGTCGTCTCCGGCGTGGCCACCCACAGCGTGCGGCGCATCGCGTGGTGCCGAAGGAGGCTGCGCCGCTCGTAGAGGGCCTCGGAGACGGCTTCGACCGACGGCTCGCGCATCCTGACCATCGCGGAAAGGTAGACCGTCACCGGGTCGCTCGAGTGCAGCGCCACCAGGTCCTCGGCGATCGACCTCACGTCGTCGGTGCGGCGCGCAGGAAGGAGCCGATGCCGCTCGGCCAACCGGCGGCGGCGCTCCTCGAGCGTGATCACACGGGTCATCGCACGCAACTTTGCACGTGGTATGGACGCCCTACAAGCGGTGTGCCGCTTGCAAAGCGTCCATACCCCTGGCAGAGAAGCATCCACGCCCTGCCAAAATGCGGAATGTTTGGGTCAGCGGATGTGGCCGTCGCCGGTGACGACGTACTTCGTCGAGGTCATCTCCTTGAGCCCCATCGGCCCACGGGCATGCAGTTTCTGGGTGGAGATGCCGATCTCTGCGCCGAACCCGAACTCTGCCCCGTCGGTGAACCGGGTCGAGGCGTTGACCAGGACCGCCGCGGAGTCGACTTCTGCGGTGAACCTGCGGGCCGCGCCCTGGGAACGGGTCAGGATCGCGTCGCTGTGGCCGGAGGAGTACCTGCGAATGTGCGCGATGGCCGCGTCGAGGTCGGGTACGACGGCAGCGGAGATGTCGAGGGAGAGGTACTCGGCCGCGTAGTCCTCATCGGTGGCGGCAGCCACACCGTCGTACTTCATGAAGGTGGTGTCCCCGTGGATAGTCACGCCGGCGTCCTGCAGGGCACGCACGATCCTGGGCACGAACGTCGCGGCCGCCTCGGAATGCACCAGCAGTGACTCCGCGGCGTTGCACACCGATGTCCGTTGGGTCTTTGCGTTCAGGATGATCGCCAACGCCTGATCGAGATCCGCGTCCGCGTCGACATAGACATGGCAGTTGCCGACGCCGGTCTCGATCACCGGCACGGTCGACTCCTCGACCACCGACCGGATCAGGCCGGCGCCACCACGAGGGATGAGTACGTCGACCAGGCCACGGGCGCGCATCAGCGCCTTCGCCGGCTCGTGCCCCCCGCCAGGGACCAACTGGACCACGTCCTCGGGCAGGCCAGACGACGCGGCGGCGCGGCGCAGGGCGGAGACTATCGCGGTGTTGGACTGCAAGGCGCTCGAGGACCCGCGAAGAAGCACGGCGTTGCCGCTCTTCAGGCAGATGCCGGTCGCATCGGCGGTGACGTTGGGTCGCGCCTCGTAGATGATCCCTACCACCCCGAAGGGAACCCGGACCTGGCGAAGCTCCAGCCCGTTGGCGAGGGTGGACCCGCTCAGCACCTCACCCACCGGGTCGGCAAGGGCGGCGACGTCGCGGAGACCGTCGGCCATCTCGGTGATCCGCACCGCGTCGAGGCGGAGCCTGTCGATGATCGCGACCGCGGTTCGGGCCGACTCGGCTGCCTTCACGTCGCGCGCGTTGGCGGCAAGGATGTCGTCGGTGGAGCTCACCAGGGCGGCTGCCATCGCGAGTAGCGCGCTGTCCTTCTGCGAGCGGGTGGCCAGGGAGAGCTCGGTGGCGGAGGCGCGGGCCCGCTGCGCGGTTTCCACCACCGGGTCCACCACGGCCTCGACCCCGGCTCCGGCAATCGCCTCACTCATGGGGACAAGGGTAGGTCGCCGCTGGATCAGAACGGCACGGGTGCCACGTCGAGCGGGTCGACCACGACGGAGTGCTCCGTGACACGGCACTGGAAGACCGATCGCTCGAGCACCTCGAGGCCGATCACCTCCCAGCGCGGGAGTCCCGCGGAGTCGCGGTACTCGTCCCAGACCCGCAGCGCGAGCGAGGATGCGTCGAGCAGACTGTCGGCCTCCTCCCAGTACTGAATCTCGGCGCGCGCACCGTCGTACCTGAGGGAGTGCAGGAACTGGCGCTGGTCACGAAACCGACCAAGGGCGTTGCGGACGATGAGCGACTCCATCACGTCACCTGCAACGGTGAGCGTCACGTGCCAAAGCCGAGAGGGCTCGCCCACTGGCGGCCACCTACTTCCCCATGATGTATGCGCTGGTCCCTATTGTCTCCCGGTCACCGGAGTGGAAACAGCCGAATGTACAAAGTTGCGTCATCTGTCTGGCTGCGTTGGTCGTTCAGCGGCTGAGCAGCACGAGGTCGTCACGGTGCACGACCTCGCGTTCGTACGACGAACCGAGCTCACGCGCCAGGTCCCTCGTGGAGCGACCGACCAGGGCGGGCAGCTCGTCGGAGTCGTAGTTGACGAGCCCTCGCGCGACCGGAACGCCTGCGCCGTCGACCAGGTCGACCGGGTCACCGCCGACGAACGACCCGGTGACCATGGTGATCCCCGCGGGTAACAGCGACGCACGGCGCTCGGTGAGCGCACGGACGGCTCCGTCGTCGAGGAAGATCTGACCCTTCGGCTCGGTGGCGTGGGCCAACCACAGGAGCCGGGTCGGCCGGCGCCTTCCCGTCGGGTGGAACATCGTCCCCACCGGGTCTCCCGCGAGCGCCGCAGCCGCCTGGTCGGCCGAGGCGAGCACCACGGGGATGCCCGCGCCGGTCGCGATCTTGGCCGCTCCCACCTTCGTCGCCATCCCGCCAGACCCCACTCCTGCGGCACCGACCTTGCCGATCCGCACCGTAGCCAGCTCGGCGTCCGAGGCGACGTTGGACAGCAACCGGGCGCCTGGTCTAGAGGGGTCGCCGTCGTAGAGCCCGTCTACGTCGGAGAGCAGCAGCAGCAGGTCGGCGTGCACCAGATGCGACACCACTGCCGCGAGATGGTCGTTGTCTCCGAACCGGATCTCCGAGGTGGCGACGGTGTCGTTCTCGTTGACGATCGGCAACACACCCAGCTCGAGCAGCTTGGCGAAGGTGCGATAGGCGTTGCGGTAGTGGCTGCGCCGGGTGATGTCATCGACGGTGAGCAGCACCTGCCCGACAGTCAGGCGATGGCGCGCGAACTCCTCGGTGTAGCGGTGCATGAGCAGTCCCTGCCCGACCGAGGCCGCCGCCTGCTGCGTGGCCAGGTCACGGGGGCGCCGCTTGAGCAGCAGCGGCGCAAGCCCGGCAGCGATGGCGCCGGAGGAGACCAGCACGACCTCGGCTCCGCGCGCTCGCACACCCGCCAGCGTGTCCACGAGCGCGCTCACCCGCTCGGGGGCGATCCCTCCGGACGCCGTGGTCAGCGAGGACGACCCCACTTTCACCACCACCCGTCCCGCCTCGCTCACCGCGGGGCGTGCGGCCGGGGTCACTGGCTTTCCCGGTCCTGCCTGCGCGCGACATCGGCTCGCGCCTCGCCCTCGCCACGCGAGTCAAAGGCCTCGTCGATCGCGCGACGCCGCTCCGCTGCAGGGCGGGTCTCCTCGAAGCGCTGGTCCTCGCCGCGGCGACTCAGCAGCTCCGCTCCGGTGTCCATCATCGGTTTGAAGTCGAAGACAACCGCGTTGTCGACCTCACCGATCAGCACGGTGTCACCCTCGTCGGCGCCGAGCTCCAGCAGCCGCTTCTCGACGCCCAGCCGGTTGAGTCGGTCCGCCAAGAAGCCCACCGCCTCGTCGTTGCTGAAGTCGGTCTGCCGCACCCAGCGCTCGGGTTTCTCACCCCGCACCCGCCAGCCCTCGCCGGTCTGCTTGATCGTGAAGTCAGGCGCGCCTGCCGCGGCCGGAGGACGGATCACGATCCGGGCCCCCTCGACCACGGGATTGTCGCGACGGCTCTGCTCAACCAGGTCGGCCATCGCGAAGGACAGCTCCCGAAGACCTTCGTGGCTTGCGGCGGAAACCAGGAACACCTTCAGCCCGCGTGCGGCGAGGTCATCCAGGACGATGTCGGCGAGGTCACGTCCGTCGGGCACGTCGACCTTGTTCAGCGCGACGAGACGGGGGCGGTCCTCGAGGCCGCCGTACTTCCGAAGCTCTGTCTCGATCACGTCAAGGTCGGACAGCGGGTCGCGTTCGGGCTCGATCGTCGCCATGTCGATCACGTGCACCAGCGCGGCGCACCTCTCGACGTGCCTGAGAAAGTCATGGCCGAGGCCGCGCCCCTCGCTGGCCCCCTCGATGAGGCCCGGGACGTCGGCAACGGTGAACGTGAGGTCCCCTGCGGTGACGACACCGAGGTTGGGCACCAAGGTGGTAAAGGGGTAGTCGGCGATCTTCGGACGTGCCCGGGACAGCGACGCGATCAGGCTCGACTTGCCGGCGCTGGGAAACCCGACCAGCCCGACATCGGCGACCACCTTGAGTTCGAGGACGATGGTCGCGTCCTCCCCCGGTTCGCCGAGGAGCGCGAAGCCGGGTGCCTTGCGTTTGGACGAGGCAAGCGCCGCGTTTCCGAGACCACCGCGGCCGCCCTGGGCGACCACCAGCTCGGTTCCGGCGCCCACCATGTCGACGAGTACCTTGCCCCTGTCGTCGCTGACCACGGTGCCGTCCGGAACCGACAGGACCAGATCCGCACCGTGGGAGCCGTTGCGGTGGCCACCCGCACCGTGCCCGCCGTGCTCCGCGCGACGGTGCGGGTTGTGGTGATACTCGATGAGCGTGGTCATGTCGGGGTCGACGCGCAGGCGCAGGCTTCCACCCGGTCCACCGTTGCCGCCGTCAGGACCGCCGAGCGGCTTGAACTTCTCGCGGTGCACCGAGGCGACCCCGTTGCCACCGCGGCCGGCGCTGACATGCAGGACCACCTGGTCGACGAAGGTGGGCACTGCCATGGGCGTTCCTCACTCCTGGGATGCGGTTGTTTCCCCAAGGTCTGTTGGGAAACCTGCACTTCCCGTGCCCTGCGTGCCGTGGGAAGTGCAGGCCCGACGACATACCTTGGGGAAACTGTGACAGACGAAGCGCGAGGGTCGCTCCGCTGTCGTGCGGAACGGCCCTCGCAAGTGTGTGCCTCTATCGTCTCGCGTTCGGCGACATCAGTGTCCGTCGGGAACGATATTTACGACCCGGCGGCCCCTCTTGGTGCCGAACTCGACGTTCCCGCCGACGAGGGCGAACAACGTGTCGTCGCTCCCTCGGCCCACACCGTCGCCTGGGTGGAAGTGGGTGCCGCGCTGGCGGACGATGATCTCCCCGGCGTTGACGAGCTGGCCACCGTAGCGCTTCACGCCGAGACGCTGAGAGTTCGAGTCACGACCGTTCCTGGTCGAGGCGGCGCCCTTCTTGTGTGCCATGTTGTCAGTCCTTGCGCTCTGTCGTTCGGAAAGTCGAGGCTGTTCGGTTCTACTGGGCGGAGATGTCGGTGACCTTGACCTGGGTGTACTTCTGACGGTGCCCCTGGCGCTTGCGGTAGCCGGTCTTGTTCTTGAACTTCAAAATGGTGATCTTGGGGCCCTTGGTCGCGCCGAGCACCTCAGCGGTCACGGCGACCTTGGCCAGTGAGTCAGCGTCCGTGGTGATGGCCTCGCCGTCGACCAGCAGAACCGCCGGCAACATCACGGACTCGCCGACGTCGGTTGCGACCTTGTCGATCTCGATGACGTCACCAACAGCGACCTTCTGCTGCTGGCCGCCACTGCGCACGATCGCGTACACCGCGGCCTCACTCTCTTCGTCGGATCAACTGGTACAAGACAACTGGCAAAACTGTGTGCTGCTGCTGGCACCCGGGAGGGATCTGCCGACTCGCCACGGGCCAACGCGACGGGCACACCACAAGGCGGCGCTGATCACGCCGACAGTCAAGTCTAGGGACCCAGCGTTGCCCGGTCAAAACGACGCGTTGACGCGCCTCGGAGCACACGTCGACCGGTTTAGCCGCGGCGCTCAGTGCCTGCGGGAGCCTCTCCTCTTCACCGGCACATGAGCCTGCGGGGGGTCAGCGTTCTCGTCGTCGAGGACGACCTGACCCGACACAGCGGTATCCACGCCCGTGACTGCCCCTGAGGGCTGGGCACCGTTGCCTCCGGTGGGCGGCCCTGCCGGCCTCGCGGCACTACGCCGACGTGTCGAGGTCACGACTCGAGGAGCCGGGGCCGGCGCAGGCTCGGGGTCGCGAACAGGTGCGGCTGGTGTCGTCTCCGCCTGGAACGGCGGAGCGGGCGCAGCCTGGTCGCCGGAGTCGCCGGAGTCGAGCACCGTGGTCGCATTCGACTCGTCCGACGGCGTGGTCGACGCCGGACCCTGCTCGCGGCGGGCCGAGCGCTTGCGCTGCGGCACGGACTTCGGCTCCGCGCGCGAGGATCCCGCCGCGGTCCCAGGGTCGGTCTGCGGTGAATGAACCTCGGGTTCGCTCGCCTTCGGTTTTACGCCGTCGGGCTGGTCCAGCTCGGGCTGCTCGAGGCCGGACCGTGCGGAGCCGGCGACCGGACCATCGACGGGGGCATCGACTGGGGCATCGACCTCGTCCAGCGGAGGCTTGTCGGCGTTCTCCGGCTTGGCGACTGCCGCGACGTCCTTCGGCGAGGGAGCCGACGCAGCGTGCGAACCGCCGCCGTTGCTGTCCTCGTCACCCCGACCGCGGTTGCGGCCGCTGCGACGGTTCCTACGCGGCTCGTCGTCGCTCTTGTTCTTCGGTGGGACCGGCTCATGGTGCACGATGAGCCCGCGACCCTGGCAGTGCTCACAGTTCTCGCTGAACGCTTCCAGCAGCCCGGTGCCTATGCGCTTGCGGGTCATCTGCACCAGACCGAGCGAGGTGACCTCGGCTACCTGGTGGCGCGTACGGTCGCGACCCAGACATTCGATCATCCGGCGCAGGACCAGGTCCCGGTTGCTCTCCAGCACCATGTCGATGAAGTCAACGACGATGATGCCTCCGATGTCGCGCAACCGGAGCTGACGGACGATCTCCTCCGCGGCCTCGAGGTTGTTCCGGGTCACCGTCTCCTCGAGGTTGCCCCCTGAACCGGTGAACTTGCCGGTGTTGACGTCGACGACGGTCATCGCCTCGGTGCGGTCGATGACCAGGGAACCACCGGAAGGCAGCCATACCTTTCGGTCTATCCCCTTAGCAATCTGCTCATCGATCCGGTAGTAGACGAAGACGTCTTTGTCGCCGTCGTACTTCTCCAGGCGGTCAGCCAGATCGGGCGCAACGTTCTCCACGTAGCCATCGACGATCTCCCAGGCGTCGGCGCCAGACACGACAAGCTTGCCGAAGTCTTCTGTGAACAGGTCCCGGACCACCTTCAGGGTCAGGTCCGGCTCGCCGTAGAGCAGCTGAGGAGCGGTACCACCTGCCACCTTCCCCTCGATGTCATCCCATCGTGCGGTGAGCCGCTCGACGTCACGGGTCAGCTCGTCCTCGCTGGCGCCCTCGGCTGCTGTGCGCACGATGACGCCCGCGGTGGCTGGCACGATTTCCTTCAGCAGTGTCTTGAGACGGGTGCGCTCGGTGTCGGGGAGCTTGCGTGAGATTCCGCTGGTCGTGCCGTCGGGCACGTAGACCAGGAACCGCCCGGGAATGCTGATCTGGCTGGTGAGGCGGGCGCCCTTGTGGCCCACCGGATCCTTGGTCACCTGGACGAGGATGGACTGGCCCGACTTGAGCACCGACTCGATCTTGCGCGCCTGCCCGTTCTTTGCCCCGAGCGCGTCCCAGTTGACCTCGCCGGCGTAGATGACGGCATTGCGTCCCTTGCCGATGTCGATGAACGCCGCCTCCATCGAGGGCAGCACGTTCTGCACCCGGCCGAGGTACACGTTGCCGATCAGCGAGGTCTGTGAGTCGCGCGCCACGTAGTGCTCGACGAGCACCTTGTCCTCGAGGACAGCTATCTGGGTGAGGTCCTTCTTCTGGCGGATCACCATCACCCGCTCGACTGCCTCACGCCGAGCCAGGAACTCAGCCTCGCTGACGATCGGGGCACGACGACGTCCCGCCTCACGACCCTCACGGCGCCGCTGCTTCTTGGCCTCCAATCGTGTCGAGCCGGTCAGGCTGGTGATCTCGTCCTCGGCGGCGCGAGGCTTGCGCACCCGGGTGATCGTCTTGTCGGGGTCGTTCTTCGAGGTGTCGGGCTCGTCACCTGTACGGCGACGGCGGCGGCGGCGGCGAGTGCCTGCGGTGCCGTCGGAGTCGGCCTCGTCGTCAGACGCCTCATCTGGCTCGCCTGCCTCGGTGCTCTCCGGGGCATCGGAGTCGTTGTCGCCGGGCTTGCTACGGCGACGTCCTCCGCGGCGACGGCGGCGGCGGTTGCCGCCCTCACCGTCGGTTTCCTCGTCGGAGTCGCGATCGGGCGCCTGGTCTGGCTGCTCCTGCTTCTGGCCTGGCTCCTGCTTCTGCTTCTCGCCCTGGCCCTGCCTCTGGCCCTGCTTCTGGCCCTGCTTCTGGCCCTGTTTCTGGTTGGCCTCCTGCTTCTGGCCCTGTTTCTGGTTGGATGACCCGCCAGACGCCTTGCTGTCCGGTTTGCTGGGGGGCTGCTCGGCGCCCTGCTCCGAGGCACGGTCCGGGTCGGTCTCGGCTGGCTTCCGCTTGCGTGGCGGAGCCTTGGTGGCCTCGGGCGGCTGGAACAGCAGCATGGTCGCCGGCGGGGGTGTGCTCGTCCCACCCGGGTCCTGTTCGGCTGAGCCCGCCGAGCCGGCCTCGGGCGAGTCGGCCGGTGGGCTCCCGGCTACCTTCTTCGTAGTCCGCTTCGTGGCGGTTTTCTTAGAGCTGGACGCGCTCTTGCTCGCGGTCTTCTTCGCGGTAGCGGCGGCGTCGGTCTGGGCCGCGGCATCGCCGGTGGGCGACGGGGAGGCGTCGTCCGCGGCAACCGTCTTCTTGGCCGTCGTGGTCGCCTTGGTGGTCGCCTTCTTGGTGGTCGCCTTCTTCGCCGTCGACTTCCGCGCGGTCGCCTTCTTGGCCGCCGTTGGATCCGACGCCGCGACCTCGGTTGGCGGCGTAGCGGGGATGTGGGTGTTTTCGGAAGCTTCGGGGGTCGTGTTCTCGGATGGGTTCTCAGCGTCGAGCATGTGCTCTCCTATGGCTCCCGAGACGCGTTCTTGCGAACGAGCCCACTGGGGAGCGTGTCAGTCGTCGGGCGGCGAACCGGTCCGACGTAAGCCTTCGGTCGGCGCTCCGACATGCTGGCCGCTGATCGACCGCATGGCGGCGACTCACAGCTGCGCGTGTAGAGCGGCGGCGACATCCTCAGTTGTCTGCTTCGCCGGGGCGTCTCATCGTCACGGTCCGCGGTCGGCAGCCATTTCGGCCCGTTGCTGTCACCAATGGGTCAAACTGCGTCGCGGTCGCGTGCCAACGGATCCCCCACCGTGCCGGTCTGCTCATCCAGCGGACCCTGCGCCAAGCGCTCCTGCAACGGAGCGGTACCAGCGTCGAGTCCGGCGATCTCGCGGAGTCCGGCGAGGACGTCGTCGGGTCTTACGGACGGGGTTCCGTGTCGCAAAACCAAGTCGAGTATCGCACACTCCTGCCCGATATCGGCTGAGTCGTGTGACATGAGCGACACGACCGCGGCCCGGCAGTCGAACCGGCGCAGCCCTTTCTTGGTCATTCTCTCGACTGTGACCTGACTCGCGGCACCGAAGCGACGTACCGCAGCCTCGGCCTCCTGGGGAGGTACGCCGGACAGAGTCAGCCGCCATTGGCTGGCCTCGAGCTGCTCCGCGAGCGACCCACCGGAGCTGACCACGACCTCGAGCACGTCGAGTCCGGTCGGCAGCGCATCGCCGAGAGCCGTCGCGACATCTTGTGGGTCGACCTCGCGCGCCAGCCCGATCTCGAGGTACTCGGCCTCACTGGCCGAGCCGGTCGGGGCCGCCCCCGCGTAGGAGATCCGCGGATGCGGGTTGAACCCCGATGAGTAGGCCATCGGGATGCGGGCACGGAACACGGCTCGTTCGAACGCGCGGGAGAAGTCGCGATGGCTGGTGAACCGCAGCCGCCCCCGCTTGGCGTACCGCAGGCGCATTCGCTGCACCGGCGGGGCTTGCTGCTCGGGCTGTTCACGCACCGCGCAACTCTATCGGGGCTCTCGTTGGGTTCGAACCCGTTCGGGCGGACCCTCGGTGGCGCACACGGAACCTGGATGCGGCAGGCTTGACCGGTGATCGACCGGGATGCACAGGAGGACACGCGCGCCCAGAAGGTCCTCGTCGTCATCGGGATCGTGGTGCTTGGGTTCAACCTCCGGCCGGCCGCGGTCAGTGTGGGACCGGTGCTCAACGAGCTCACCATCGACCTCGGCATGTCGGCCACCACCGCCGGGGTGCTGACCACACTTCCGGTTCTGGCGTTCGCGAGCTTCGGGGCGCTGGCGTCGTGGCTGGCGAGGCTGGTGGGCGTTCACCTCGTCACGCTGGTCTCCCTGGCGGCTGTCGTGGTCGGGCTCGGGATGCGCGCACGCATCGACAACATTCCCGTCTTCCTGCTGCTGACGCTGTTGGCGTTGGCCGGGATGGCCACCGCCAACGTGCTGCTGCCCTCACTGGTCAAGCTGCACTTCCCGAACCACATCGGGTTGCTCACCTCGGTCTACTCAACCGCACTGGCAGTAGGTCTCACCCTGGCTTCGGTGCTGACCGTGCCGGTCTCCGAACAGTTCGGATCGTGGCGCTGGGGGTTGTTCATGTGGGCAGTGACCGCCCTGGTGGCCGCGCTCCCCTGGATCGCGCTGATCCGCCACGACAGGGCACTTGAGCCGACCACACACACCATCCGGCTCGGTGACGTCGCGCGCACCCGGCTGGGCTGGGCGATGGCGGCGTTCTTCGGGCTCCAGTCGTTGCAGGCGTACTCGATCTTCGGGTGGTTCGCCATGGTCTACCGAGACGCCGGCTTCTCAGCTTCCACGTCCGGCCTGCTGCTCGGTGTGATCACCGCGATGAGCATTCCGCTGTCCTTCTGGGTGCCCGCGCTGGTGGCGCGTCTCCACAACCAGAGCTGGCTGATCCTCGGGCTGGTCCTCTGCTATCCGATCGGCTACCTCGGTCTGATCTTCGCCCCCGTCGACGGAGCCTGGCTCTGGGCGGTCGCGGTCGGCGCCGGCACCAGCATCTTCCCGCTTGTTCTCACCCTGATCGGCCTGCGGGCTCGCACCAGTGAGGGGACCGCCGCCCTGTCGGGGTTCACCCAGTCCGTCGGCTACCTGGTCTCTGCCATCGGCCCGTTCGGCATGGGGCTGCTCTACGACGTGACCGGCGGGTGGACCGTTCCGCTGACGGTGTTGTTGATCCTCGTCGTGCCACAGGTCGCCGCCGGTCTGATGGTGGCGCGGCCGTCGTACATTGAGGACTTCCTCCGGGTGCGGGGCTAGACCACAGAGAGCGGCAGCAGCCGTACACCGGTGGGGCCGATCTGGATCTCGGTGTCCATCTGCGGACAGACCCCGCAGTCGTAGCACGGGGTCCACCGGCAGTCCTCGACCTCGCCACCCGAGGCGGGGTCGATGGAGTCCTGCCAGTCCTCCCAGAGCCAGTCCTTGTCCAGGCCGGAGTCCAGGTGGTCCCAGGGCAGCACCTCGGAGTACTCCCGCTCGCGAACTGTGTACCAGTCCAGGTCGACAGGGGTGCCAGCCAGCGCCCTCACGGACGCGGCAACCCAGCGATCGTAGGAGAAATGCTCGCTCCAGCCGTCGAAACGCCCACCGTCTCGCCACGCTTCCTCGATGATCCGGCCCACCCGACGATCCCCGCGCGAGAGGAGCCCCTCGATGATGCCGGGACGACCGTCGTGATAGCGGAAGCCGATCGCGCGACCGTACCGCTTGTCAGCACGGACGTCGTCGCGCAGCTTCTTCAGCCGGTCGTCTGTGGTCTCGTGGTCCAGCTGGGCCGCCCACTGGAACGGCGTGTGCGGCTTGGGCACGAAGCCTCCGATCGAAACAGTGCACCGGATGTCGTTGCGACCCGACACCGCGCGCCCCTTGGTGATCACCTTCTTGGCGAGTGTGGCGATCTCGAGCACGTCCTCATCGGTCTCGGTCGGGAGCCCGCACATGAAGTAGAGCTTCACCTGGCGCCAGCCGTGGGAGTACGCCGTCGCCACGGTGCGGATCAGGTCCTCCTCGGTCACCATCTTGTTGATCACCTTGCGCAGTCGTTCCGAACCACCCTCGGGTGCGAAGGTCAGGCCGGAACGGCGACCGTTGCGGGAGAGCTCGTTAGCCAGGGTGACGTTGAAGGCGTCCACCCGCGTGGACGGCAGCGACAGCGAGACGTTCGATCCGTCGTACCGGTCGGCCAACCCCTTGGCGATGTCACCGATCTCGGAGTGGTCCGCACTGGACAAAGAGAGCAGGCCGACCTCCTCGAAGCCGGATCGTCGGATGCCGTTCTCGACCATGTCGCCGATCGTGTTGATCGAGCGCTCCCGCACGGGCCGGGTGATCATGCCCGCCTGGCAGAACCTGCAGCCGCGGGTGCATCCCCGGAAGATCTCGACCGAGAACCTCTCGTGGACGGTTTCCGCGAGCGGGACCAGGGGTTTGCGTGGATACGGCCACGCATCGAGGTCCATCAGCGTGTGCTTCTGCACCCGCCACGGCACGCCCGAGGTGTTCGGGACGACCCGCTTGATGCGGCCGTCGGGCAGGTAGTCGACGTCGTAGAACTTGGGGACGTACACGCCCCCCGACACCGCCAGCCGGTAGAGCAGCTCGTCGCGCGGGGTGCGCCCGTCCGCACCCGTGCCTCCTCCGGGGCGGCCCTCCTCCTTCCACTCGCGGACCACCTCGGAGATCGCGAGCACGATCTCCTCACCGTCGCCGAGAACGGCGGCGTCGACGAAGTCGGCGACCGGCTCCGGGTTGAACGCGGCGTGCCCGCCGGCGAGGACGATCGGGTCGTCCTCGGTGCGGTCGACTGCGCGCAACGCGATGCCAGCCAGGTCGAGCGCAGTGAGGAAGTTGGTGTAGCCCAGCTCGGTGGCGAACGAGACACCGAGGAGGTCGAAGGCGCGCACCGGGCGATGGCTGTCGACGGTGAACTGCGGGATGGGGCCGAGCGCATCGCCCGTGCGCATGACCTGCTCCAGGTCCGGCCACACCGAATAGGTGCGCTCGGCCAGGATCCAGTCCCTCTCGTTGAGCACCTCGTAGAGGATCTGAACGCCCTGGTTCGGCAACCCGATCTCGTAGGCGTCGGGATACATCAGCGCCCAACGCACGCTCACCTCGGTCCACTCCTTCTGCGTGGAGTTCAGCTCGCCGCCGACGTACTGAATCGGCTTCTGGACCGAGAGAAGGAGTGGCTCGAGCCTGGGGAACACCGACCCGGCGGCCTGCTGCGTTTCAGTCACCCCGTCAGCCCTTGACGTAGGAGAACTTCTGCGTGACCTTGCCATCGCTGAGGCGAATCACGTCCACACCTCGCACGTGCCCCGGTGACCCGTCGGCTTCGGTCCAGGTGAACCGCCACTGGAGCACCGCGCGATCGCCGCTCACGAAGGAATCCTCCTCGGCGAACGCAGCGTCCTTGGTCTGGTCGAAAAGCTCATGCCAGACGACTCGCACCGCATCGGCACCCTCATGTCGGGTCCCGTCGGGCGCCGGACCGGTCGCCTCGAAGATGCAGTCATCTGTCATCAAGGCCATGATCGCCTCGATGTCTCCGCTGCCGAACGCCTTGGAGAAGGTGGCCAACGCGGCGTGGTTGGGTCCCCAGTCGGCTGTGCGCCCGAAGCCGGCCAGAAGGTCGCCCTGCGGATCGCCCGCTAGCCCGGATCTCGGACCGATCACGCCCGCGGACCGGTACATCTCCTCTCGTTCCGCGAACCACGTGCCGACCTCGGCCACCAGGTGGGGGTCCAGCCGGGTGTCGCCGCCGGTGGCCGCCGCGATGTCCCAGCCGTGAATCAGGTGGTCGGCAGCCAGCTGACGCACGTACTCGCTCATGTCCTCCTGCCCGTAGGACAGGTGCACCTTGCCGCCGGTCGGCAGGACCTCGGCGACCACCGAGGTCGCGTCGCCAGCTGCCCGAAGGGCGCGGGCGATCGGATCCTCGCCGAGGAGGTCGCCGTCGAGTTCGCTCCCGACCTCCTCCATGGTCTTGCCACGGATCAGCGGAATCGTCCAGAGGTCTTCACCGACGACATGGTTGGCCAACTCACGCACACTCCAGTCGGCACATGGCGTCGGTGCGTCCCACTGGTCGGGTGTGACGGCGTTCACCCGCTCGGCCCAGCTCTCGACCGTGCGGTGGTACAAGGTGGTGAGATCCATGGGTCCTCCGCTCATTTCCCCCGCAGGTCCCAGAATGCACCGGACTTGCTCCCTCGTCCATGACGAGTTCGGCGCGGGTTCTAGAGCAGACCCGCTTCCAGAGTGAGCCTCGCCTGGCGCAGCCACCAGTCGAGATCCTCTTGCTCCCTGGCACGCACGGCTGGGTCCGGGTGCTCGACGGCGTCGAGTGCCTTGTTCCAGCCAAGCCACACCAGTCCGCTCAGCATCGCGAGCCGGAGGGCCGGTTCGTCGTACGCCGGTCCCGACGCCTCGCGGAAGTCGACGACAATCTCCTCACGGGTCGCATCCACCACCGAGGAGCATCCAGCCACGAAGCGAGCGAGGTCCACCGCGCCCGGAGCCTCAGCGGGCATGCTCCAGTCAAGGAGGGTGAGCTGACCGTCACCGCTGGCCGTTCTGCTGATGGCAATGTTGACGGTGGCCAGGTCACCGTGGATCAGCGTGGTCGGTCGTCGTTGGAGGGCGGCGACCAGCGGACCCGGATCCGCGAGCAGCGCGAGCACCGGCCCCGCCACGTCGTCGGGCACGGTCTCGGCGAAGATCCCCCATCCGCGTATCGCAATCGCGGCCAATGGGTTGGTGCCGCCTGCGTAGGGAGCGAGGCGGGTCGGTGAGAAGATCCCGATCAACTCCGACAGCGGGGTCAGGTCCGCGGGTGCCTTGCCGAGGAACGACCGATGCATTGCGGTGACGCTCGCCAGCACCCACCGGCAACGCTCACGGCTGAGCCGGTCCGCCCACCGGAGCACGGTGTCCCCGAGGTCGCTCATCACGAGCACCGTCGCCTCAGGCTCGACCCACCCGTCGACCACGGCGTGAGCAACCTGGGGCGGCAACGAGTCGAACACGCCGTTGGACCACAGCTGGTACTCCCGGCCGATCTGGTCCCCGGTAGCCGCCATCAGCAGGTCGGTGGAGGGAGAGAACCGCTTGACCACCAGGCGCCGGCCGTCGGCCAGCAGCACACGTTCGAGCCCTGCGCCTGACTTGCCTTCGTGGTCCGCTAGCGCTGTGCGCTCAACGGCGCTGTCGAGAATTGAACCGTGTTCCACCTCGGACATCACCTGCCAGAGACGGTATACCTCAGAAGCGCGAGCGGACCAGGCGCGAGCGGGCGGCCCCCACCCCAGAACCTAGTGCTGCGCTCCTACCGACGGTGCGCTTGGTGCGCAGGTGAATGTTCTGGAGCAGCCCGATGGCCATCAAAGAGGCGAACATCGACGAGCCGCCATAGGACACCAGCGGCAGGGGCACCCCGGTGACCGGCATGATGCCCAGGCACATGCCGATGTTCTGGAACGCCTGGAACCCGAACCAGCACGCGATACCGCCGGCCGCCAGACGTCCGAACAGGTCATCCGCGTGCGCAGCGATGCCCAGCGCCCGCCACAGCACGACGCCGAGCAGCGCGATCAGGACAGCGGAGCCGACCAGGCCGAGCTCCTCCCCGGCCACGGTGAAGATGAAGTCGGTGTGCTGCTCGGGGACGAAGCCGGAGTTGGTCTGGGAGCCGTCGAAGAGACCCTGCCCGAAGACTCCGCCGTTGCCGATCGCGATCCGGGCCTGGGTGGTGTTGTAACCGGCCCCCAGTGGATCCAGCTCGGGGTTCGTGAAGGCGAGGAACCTGTCGAGCTGGTATTCCGCGAGGACGCCGAGCCGCACGGCGAGGACGGACGCCACCACGACGCCCCCGGCCAGGCCTAGCAACCAGCCGCGGGGGGCACCCGAGACGGCGACCACCCCGAAGACTGTGGCGGACAGCACGAGCATGGTGCCCAGGTCGGGTTGAAGCAGGATCAGCACGGCGGGGATGCCTGCAATGACGAGCACCCCCAGCACCTCGAGGTGCTTGACGCCGCTGCCCTTCAGCGACCCCTCGGTGCGTTCGGCGACCAGCAGTGCCATCCCGATGATCACGGCGAGCTTGGTGAACTCAGCCGGCTGGATCGACATGCTGCCGATCTCCAGCCAGGAACGGGACCCGTTGATGGTTGAGCCCATCACGAGCACCAGGGCCAGGCCGATCACCGAGCTGAGGTACACGAGCGGGGCGAGGATTCGCACCCACCGATAGTCGGTGGCGGTGATCATCACGCCCAGCACGATGCCGATGGCGATGTTGACAAGCTGCTTCTTCAGGTACGAGTTCGGGTCTCCGTCGGTCAGGTCGTCGCGGGCCACCGTGGCAGACCAGACCAGAAGCGTTCCGAGCACGAGCAGCCCGGCCACCGCGAACATCAGCAACCAGTCCAGGTGCGGCGACTTGGCACGGCTCGGTGCGTCGATCCGGACCGCGCGCGGACGCGCCTGGTGAGCGAGCGTCATCGGTTGTCCTTCGCTCTGGCGCCAGCTTTCGCCACCGGCGGCAGGATCTCACCGTCTTTGGCGAACACCGGCAGCCCCGCTGGTGGCCGTCCGTTGGGGACCATTGCCCGTTCCTCGACGACTTTGCTGCCGCGCACGCCGTACAGCGCCTCCCAGATCTTGCGGACGGCGGGACCGGAGGTGCCCGAACCGGTTCCGGCCTGGGAAACCATCATCACCACGGCGTACTGCTTGTCGTACGACGCCAGCCACGAGGTGCTCTGCTTCCCGTACACCTCGGCCGAACCGGTCTTGGATCGAATCCTCACCTCGTCGAGCGGGAAGTCGATGAACCGCCAGGAGGAGGTGCCGGTGCGGGTCGTGCCGAGCAGGGCGCTGTCGATGTACTGCAGGGTCGCCTTCGAGACGTTCACCCGTGACGACTTCTTGGGCGCGATCCTCTTGATCACCTTGCCCTCGGGGTTGACGATCGCCTTCCCGACCCGCGGCTCCCACAGTGTGCCGCCGTTGGAGAGCGCGGCGTAGGCGCGGGCCAGCTGCAACGGGGTCACAATCGTGTCGCCCTGGCCGATGGCGAAGTTGACCGCGTCCCCGGCCCGGTAGGCGAAGCCCTCGATGCAGAACTCCCTGGCGAAGACGTGCAGGAAGTCGTACCCGGGCTGCTTGCCGATCTTGCAGTAGTACTCCCTGTTGGCTTCGAAGTAGTCGCGTTTCCACTGTCGGTCGGCGATCCGGCCGCTGGCCTCACCCGGCACGTCGATTCCGGTTTCACTGCCGAACCCGAAGATCTTGGCCATATCGACCAGGGGATCCTTGGCCTTCACATCGTCCACATCGGTGCCGAACTTCTGCCAGAAGCTGTGGCCCACCCGGTAGAAGAAGGTGTTACAGGAGACCTGGAGCGCCTTGTCGAAGCCGATGTAGCCGTAGGAGCCGGACTCGTAGTTCCTGAACGCTCGGTTGCCGACGGTGAACGAGGGCGAACAGTCAAGCCGGGTGTCCTGGCTCATGCCGTTGGAGAGAGCTCCCGCGGTCATGAACGGCTTCCACGTCGAACCGGGCGCGAACTGGCCTTGGGTGGCCCGGAACAACAGCGGAGTTCCGGCCTTCTCCGAGTACAGCCGCGCCAGGCCCTCGGTGCTGATCCCGCTGACCCAGACATTGGGGTCGTAGGTGGGCTGTCCCGCCATCGCCACGACGCGTCCGTTCGTGGCGTCCAGGACGACCACGGCGCCGGAGTCGGCGGCGTACGGTCGACCGGTGACTGGGTCGGTGGTCTGGCGCGCCAGCCGGATCGTCGCCTTGAGCTGTTGCTCGACGACGGCCTGGACGCGGGAGTCGATGGAGGTGACCAGCGTGTCCCCGACCCGGCCTTCGATCTCGCCGGAGTCCGCCAGCACCCGTCCCATCGAGTCCACCGCGACCTGCTTGTAGCCCGGGAACCCACGAAGGAACCTGTCGTACTGCTTCTCCACGCCCGCACGACCCACGACCGATGCCCCGTGAACCGAGTCGTCGTCCACCTCCTCGGCGTCGTCCAGCTCGGCCTCGGTGATGGGGCTGAGGTAACCCAGCAGGTGAGCGGCGTTGATGCCGTACGGCGAGGGGTAGGCGCGCACGCTCTGAGACTCGGCCAGGACGGCGGGGAAGTCTTCGCCCTGTTCCAGGACGGACACCGCAACCTGTTGACTGACGCCGTCGACCACCGGAACGGGCTGGTACGGCGAGCCGTTCCAACAGCTGCCCTCGGCCGACCCCTCCTCTCCGCACAACAGCGTGCGTTCCCTGATGTCGCGGTACGGCTCCCGGACCGTCCTCCCGAGGCGACGCAACAACACCTCCTGCTCATCCTCGGCCATCTTGTTGAGCATCGTGCGGTCAACGGTGATCACCCAGGAGGTTCGGTTGGCCACGAGCGGGCGGCCCATGTCATCGACGATCAGTCCTCTGGCCGGTTGCACCACCAGCTCACGGATCGACTGTTCCGCGGCCTGCGCCTGGTAGGCGTCCCCCGTGAGAACCTGGAGGTACCACAAGCGTGCGAACAGGGTGACGAACAGCGAGAGCACGAGCACCTGCACCACGACCAGCCGCAGGCGGCTCCTGGTGTCGGTGCTTGCACGAATCTTGCCGCGGCGAGGGCGACCCCTCC
>Ga0075530_1000345_pt1 | contig 21645 bp, 20 predicted proteins | sample NGEPerD_2_FD_75101 | JGI IMG/M metagenome (GOLD analysis project Ga0075530, IMG submission 75101) | Arctic peat soil microbial communities from the Barrow Environmental Observatory site, Barrow, Alaska, USA - NGEE PermafrostL1-D | ecosystem: Environmental > Terrestrial > Soil > Wetlands > Peat ... | reverse complement strand
GTGCTCTCCACCGACGCCGCATCCACCGACCCGGCACCCACCGACCCGGTATCCACCGACCCGGTATCCACCGACGAGGCACCCGCCGACCCAGAGCCGGACGACGACTGGAACGTCTCGGCTCCGTCCAAGAAGTCGGCCAGCGCTCCGCCGCCCCAAACGCCGAACGCACCCGCCATACCGGAGCCGGCGCCCATCCCTGACCGGCCCTCAACGCCGAGGCAGCGCGCAAGGGCAGCCGTGGCCCAGGAGTCGAGCAGGCGGAGGACGAACGCCTCGTCATCGGTCGCCGACGACAGCGTGGTCAGCGCGGATGACGAGAACATCGAGGAGGCCGGCGACATGGGTCAGCCCGTCATCGAGCGCGTGCTCGGCGGCATGGTGATTGGCGAGCTCGACCAGTAGCCGCGCCAGGTTTCCGTTCGCCTCGCTCGGCGGCCTTTGCCAGTGCATCGAGGGATCTCGGTCACTGCCAGGGGATAGGCTCACCGATGTGTATGAAGGCGTGGTCCAGGACCTGATCGACGAGCTCGGACGACTTCCAGGCGTCGGTCCCAAGAGCGCGCAGCGCATCGCGTTCTATCTGTTGCAGGCCGATGCGGTCGATGTGAATCGGCTCGTCAAAGCATTGGTGGAGGTCAAGGAGAAGGTCCGCTTCTGCAGCATCTGCGGCAACGTCGCCGAAGCCGAACAGTGCCGCATCTGCCTCGACCCTCGGCGTGACCTGACCTGCATCTGCGTCGTCGAAGAACCCAAGGACGTCGTGGCCGTCGAACGGACCCGCGAGTTCCGCGGGCGCTACCACGTGCTCGGCGGAGCGATCAGCCCGATCGAGGGCATCGGCCCGGACGACCTGCGGATCAAGGAGCTGTTGACCCGGCTTGCCGATGCTGACGTCAGCGAGATCATCATCGCCACCGACCCCAACCTCGAGGGGGAGGCGACGGCCACCTATCTGGCCCGCCTGCTGCGCCCCATGAACCTGAAGGTCACACGTCTGGCCTCCGGGCTGCCGGTCGGTGGAGACTTGGAGTACGCCGACGAGGTCACTCTCGGTCGGGCCTTTGAGGGCAGGAGACTGATCGATGTCTGACGAGCTGGTCATGGTGGATGAGCTGCTGAACCTCGGTGAAGAGTCTGCGCACGACGCCCGCGCCTACCTGTCGACGGTCGCCGAGGTGGCCTCGGGCTCCTCGCCCGACACCGCAATACCTGTTCTGCTGCTTGCGGTTTCGCAGGTTCTCGTCGCGGGTGCCCGCCTGGGCGCCATCACGGATGTGGTTCCCGATGAGCGGTTCGAGGCCGACCCCGGCCCCGACGCCGACGTGGACCCGGCGCGACAGGGCCTGGCCAGTCTGTTCGAGGGCCTGGATGACTACGTCCACGTCGTCGACCCGCTGGTCGGTGTCGCGGTGGCCAAGGGCTCTCTGTCCAACGATCTGGCCGACGTGGCTGCCGCGCTGATGCATGGTTTGCAGCACTACGAGAGCGGCCGGGTCAGCGAGGCCTTGTGGTGGTGGCAGTTCAGCTACCTGTCGTCCTGGGGCGACAGTGCGACTCGTGCCTTGCGGGTCCTGCAGGCGGTGCTTGGCCACATCCGGCTCGACGCTGACCCCGACACGGTCGCTGAAGCCGAGTTCGACGCCCTGTACCCCTGAGCCAGCCCCGTCCCCTGGGGCATCAGGCGAGGCGTGCGCCGTTCGTCACGTAACATTGAGTCCGATGAGTATGACGAGCGCAGCCCCCAGAACGGGGCGAACGGCAGTTCCCGAGTCGGTGAAGCAGGCTGGGCGGCGACGGTCGTTCGCCGTCATCAGTCACCCTGATGCCGGCAAGTCGACCTTGACCGAGGCATTGGCACTGCACGCCCGAGTCGTCATGCGGGCCGGTTCGGTGCACGGCAAGGACGGTCGGCGGGGCACGGTGTCCGACTGGATGGACATCGAGCGTGAGCGCGGGATCTCGATCACCTCAGCGGCACTGCAGTTCACCTACCGCGATGCCGTCATCAACCTGGTCGACACCCCTGGGCACGCCGACTTCTCCGAGGACACCTACCGGGTGCTGTCGGCGGTGGACGCGGCCGTGATGCTGGTGGACGCGGCCAAGGGCCTCGAGGCCCAGACGATGAAGCTCTTCGAGGTCTGCAAACACCGCAACATCCCGATCATCACGGTCATCAACAAGTGGGACCGCGCGGGCAAGGAAGCCCTCGACCTCATGGACGAGATCCACCAGCGGACCGGGTTGCAGCCGGCCCCGTTGAACTGGCCGGTGGGCATCGCCGGTGACTTCCGTGGCGTTCTGGACATGGCCACGGGGGAGTACCTCAAGTTCACCCGCACCGACGGCGGCGCAACGATGGCTCCCGAGGAGCACCTCAGCGCCGAGTCCGCCGAAGCTCTCGAGGGTGAAGCGTGGCGGCGTGCCGTCGAGGAGAGCGATCTCATCGTGGCGACCGGCGCCGGCCACGATCCCGAGGGATTCCTTGCCGCCACGAGCACCCCAGTGATGTTCGGCTCGGCCGTCCTCAACTTCGGTGTCCGGTTCCTGCTCGACACCCTTGTTGACCTGGCTCCGGCACCCGGCGCGAGGCCGGACGCCGACGGTGTTGCGCGTGAGATCGACTCTCCCTTCAGCGCTTTCGTCTTCAAGGTGCAGGCCGGCATGGATGTCGCCCACCGTGATCGCCTCGCCTTCGTGCGCATCTGCTCCGGCATGTTCGAACGCGGCATGGTGGTAACCCACTCCGGGACCAACCGCCCCTTCGCGACGAAGTACGCCCAACAGGTCATGGGTCGCGAGCGCACGAGCATTGACCGCGCCTTCCCCGGCGATGTCGTCGGCCTGGTCAACGCCAACGCGCTGCGCGTCGGGGACACGCTCTACGCCGAGCGGGCGGTCACCTTTCCGCCGATCCCGTCGTTCTCGCCCGAGCATTTCGCGGCGGCCCGGGCCAAGGACTCCAGCCGATACAAGCAGTTCCGGCGTGGAATCGAACAGCTGGAGCACGAGGGCGTCGTGCAGGTGCTGCGTTCGGACCTGCGCGGTGACCAGGCACCGGTCCTCGCGGCCGTCGGTCCCATGCAGTTCGAGGTCGCCGTGCACCGGATGGCGAACGAGTTCAACTCGCCGATCTCGCTCGACCGGTTGGAGTACACCCTGGCCCGTCGCACCGACGCCGAGGGGCGAGAGCGACTGCGCGGGCAGCGTGCGGTCGAAGTGCTCACGCGCGACGACGGTGTGCTGCTGGCCGTGTTCAGCGACCGGTGGCGGCTGCAGTCCGTGGAGCGCGAGCTCACGGACATTCTGCTTGCCCCGCTCGTCGTCTCGATGTGATCCACGCTCGGACACGCACGAAGGGTGAGATCTCGGTATACGGCCGAACCCTCGGGGGCAGCTGACCACCCCTAAACTGGTCTCTCCGCCGTCCACCGCAACTGGGAGCCTCACGTGAGCTTGGTCGTCCAGAAGTACGGCGGGTCGTCCCTGACCGACGCCGACAGCATCAAACGTGTCGCGCGGCGGATCGTCGAGACACGCAAGGCCGGCAACGAGGTCTGCGTCGTGGTCTCGGCCATGGGTGACACGACCGATGAGCTGCTCGACCTCGCCCAGCAGGTGAGTCCGTTGCCGCCCGCCCGCGAGATGGACATGCTCCTGACTGCCGGCGAGCGCATCTCGATGGCGCTGTTGGCCATGGCAATTGCGAACCTCGGCCTCACCGCGCGGTCATTCACCGGATCCCAGGCCGGGGTCATCACCGACTCCTCGCACGGCAAGGCACGCATCATCGACGTCACGCCGGGGCGGATTAGGGACGCGTTGGACAACGGAGACATCGCGATCGTGGCGGGCTTCCAGGGCGTCAGCCAGGACAGCAAGGACATCACCACGCTGGGCCGTGGCGGTTCGGACACCACGGCGGTGGCGCTCGCTGCCGCGCTGCAGGCGGACGTCTGCGAGATCTACACGGACGTGGACGGCGTATTCACCGCCGACCCGAGAATTGTGCCCACCGCCAAAAGGATTGCCCGGCTCTCCAACGAGGAGATGCTCGAGATGGCCGCCGCCGGGGCAAGGATCCTGCACCTGAGATGCGTCGAGTACGCCCGGCGGTTCGACATACCGATCCACGTGCGGTCCTCGTTCTCCTACCGCGAGGGCACCCTGATCGTCACTCAATACGCAGAAGAAGAAGGAGACAACGTGGAAGCCCCGATCATTGCCGGCGTCGCGCACGACCGCAGCGAAGCCAAGATCACGGTCGTCGGCGTGCCGGACCACCCCGGGACGGCGGCCCAGATCTTCCAGGCTGTCGCTGACGCGGAGATCAACATCGACATTATCGTCCAGAACGTCTCGGCCGTGGAGACGGGTCTGACGGACATCTCCTTCACGCTGCCGAAGACTGACGGCAAGGTCAGTGTCCAGGCGCTCACGCGCATCCAGCCGGTGGTCGGCTTCGCCTCTCTGCTCTATGACGACCACATCGGCAAGCTCTCGCTGGTCGGGGCCGGCATGCGCTCGCACCCAGGCGTGTCCGCTACGTTCTTCAAGGCGCTGGCCAGTGCCGGCATCAACATAGAGATGATCTCCACCTCGGAGATCCGCGTCTCGGTCCTCACCCGAGATGATCAGCTCGACGACGCCGTGCGGGCTGTTCACACCGCTTTTGGCCTTGACTCCTCGGAGGGCGAGGCCGTGGTCTACGGAGGTACAGGACGATGAACACTCGCAAACCCACCCTCGCTGTCGTCGGCGCGACCGGGGCAGTCGGCACCGTCATGCTCAGCATCTTGGGTCAGCGCGAGGACGTCTGGGGCGAGATCCGTCTGGTCGCCTCCGAACGGTCGGCCGGCAGGGTCCTCAACGTCCGGGGTGAGGACCTCGTGGTTCGGGCGCTGACCCCCGAGGTGTTCGACGGCGTTGACGTCGCGATGTTCGACGTCCCGGATGAGATCTCGGCAGAGTGGGCCCCGATCGCCGTGTCGCACGGCGTGGTCGTGGTGGACAACTCCGGCGCTTTCCGGATGGACCCCGACGTGCCGCTGGTCGTTCCCGAGGTCAACCCCGCCCAGGTTCGCCATCGGCCCAAGGGCATCATCAGCAACCCCAACTGCACGACCCTGACGATGATGGACGCACTGGGTGCGCTCCACGCCGGCTGGGGTCTCAAAGAGCTCGTGGTCGCGTCTTACCAGGCCGCCTCGGGTGCCGGCCAGGCGGGCATCGACCGTCTCTATGACGAGATTGCTGTGCTGTCGGGCCGGCGTGAGGCCGGTCAGCACGCGGGGGACGTGCGTGCCACGGTCACTGACAAGCTCGGCGAGGACTCGCCGTTCCCTGCCCCGCTGGCTCTCAACGTCGTGCCCTGGGCTGGCTCGCTGCAGGACGGTGGCTGGAGCTCGGAGGAGCTCAAGGTTCGTAACGAGTCCCGCAAGATCCTTGCCATCCCTGACCTCAAGGTCTCGGCGACCTGCGTGCGCGTGCCCGTGGTGACAACCCACTCGCTCGCGGTCCACGCCGTCTTCGAGAAGCCGCTGACCGCAGAAGAGGCTCGTCAGGCGCTTGTCGAGGCCCCCTCAGTCGTGGTCCTGGACGACCCGGCAGTCGGCGAGTGGCCGACCCCGGCCGACGTCGTGGGGTCGGACCCTACTTTTGTCGGGCGGATCCGCCAGGCGCTGGACTTCCCCAACACCATCGAGCTGTTCTTCTGCGGCGACAACCTGCGCAAGGGCGCGGCCCTCAACACCGCACAGATCGCCGAGCTGCTGGCCAAGGAGCTCACGACCAAGTCTGCCGACCAGGACTGAATCGCCGTTCGAAGGTCCACCGGGGGAACGCTTTTGACGTGGTCCATCCGCCGTTGCGGACGAACCAGTACGTAGGTGGGTACGCCTGCGAGAACGTGCACAACTACCACGTGCACAACTTCCACCCGACATGCAGATGCGGGACCCATGCCTGGGCGGTCACCGCCGCTCCTATGCTCTGCCCCGCAGCCCGGGGCAGTGTCGACCCCAGGGCCGCGCTGCTCTGTCCCACCGCTGGGGGCAGAGCATAGGAACAGAACACTTCAGCGCTCACCACGGCTGCCGAAGTCAGCGGGGGAGCTGGACCAACGCGACGATTCCGGTCCCGGAGGGGTTGTCCTGCAACGAGATCGATCCTCCCGAGCGCCGGACCAGCTCACGCACGATGGCCAGCCCAAGGCCGGTGCCTCCCGCGTCCCGGTCGCGGGCGTCATCCAGCCGGGCGAACCTCTCGAACACCCGCTCTCGATCAGCAGCAGGTATGCCGGGTCCGTCATCGGCCACGGTCAGCACCGCGTGCCCGCCTTCGGCGCGCACCTCGAGAGTTACAGCAGAGCGGGCATGGCGCACCGCGTTGTCGACCAGGTTGGCCAGCACTCGACGTAGTTCCTCGGGATTGGCGGCGGCGAACACAGCCGGTCCCGTGGCGACGGTCACCGGCACGCGCGCGCCGGCATAGCGGTTGGCAGTCGCGACCAACATGGCTCTGGTATCAAGGGACTCGCGCACGGGTGGGTGGGTGGCGTCCCCCCCCGCCCGCGCCAGCAGCAACAGGTCCTCGACCAGCGCGGAGAGGCGGGTCACGTCAGCGAGCAGGTCGGCCGCAAGCTCACCGCCCTCACCCAGATGCTGGGCCACCTCAAGCTGGGTGCGCATGCTGGCGAGAGGGCTGCGCAGCTCGTGGGCCGCATCGGCCACGAAGGCGCGTTGACGTCCGCGGGCGGCGGCCAGCCGGTCGAGCATGTCGTTGAGGGTGAGAGCCAAGGCGCGGATCTCATCGGCGGACTCAGGAACCGCCAGCCGCTCGTCCTGGTCGCTGCCACTGATCCGTGCCGCCCCCGAGCGCAGGGTCTCGACCGGCTGCAAGGTCCAGCCGATGACCCGCCAGGCAATCAGGGCCATGATGACGACCATCGGGGGGTAGGCGACCAGCAAAATGTTTCGCAGGACGCGCTGACTCTCCTCGATGTCGCTGACCGGGACGGCCACGATGATGCTGCGGGCGTCGGAGGGTGGACCCGCCTGAACGGCGATGGCGCGCAGGTTCCCGGCCAGACCCGCTCTGGCTCCTGGGATCGAGATCCGTTCTCCGCCAAGGGCTTTGACCAGCTCGGGCGAGCGCAGCAATGGAGTCAGGCGATCCGCGGTCATCGAGGCGCTGACCATGGCTCCCGAGCTGTCCACGACCTGCACGATCTGGGACCCCGAGACCGGTAGTGGGTCCGGCACGGTGTCGCCGTCGACCATTGCGGCAACCGCGCGGGCGCTGGCAAACGCGCTGTCGTCCACGGTGCGGTTCACCGTGACGGTCAGCACGGCGTACAGCACGAGACTGCCGAGCGCGAGGGCCAGTGCCACGCCGGTGACACCCACAGCCATGAGTCGGGCGCGCAGGCTGAGTCCGCGCAGGCGACCGCTCATGGGGCGAGTCGGTAGCCGGCGCCGCGCACGGTCAGCAGCACATCACGTCCGACCTTGCGTCGCAGGTAGCCGACGTAGACCTCGACGGCGTTGGGGTCCACGTTCTCCGCCGCATCCCAGACATTGTCCAGAAGCTCGGTCTTGCTGACGACGCGGCCAGGGTGGCGCAGGAAGTACTCCAGCAGGGCGTACTCGCGCGGCGTCAGGGCGACTGGTGTTCCGGCGACCTCGACCTCATGACTGGCCGGATCCAGCGTGACGTCACCGGACGCGAGGATCGCAGGGCGGGCAGGCAGGTTACGTCGGGTCAGCGCTCTCAGCCGTGCCAGCAGCACGACGAAGGAGAAGGGCTTGGTGAGGTAGTCGTCGGCGCCGTAGTCCAGCCCATCCGCCTGGTCATACTCGCCGTCCTTGGCCGAAAGCATCAGGACGGGCACCCAGTTCGCCTCGGAGCGCAGGGTACGGACCACGTTGTAACCCGACATTCCCGGCAGCATCACGTCGAGCACCACCACGTCGTACCCTCCGTGGCGGGCGGCTTCGAGGCCAGCAGGTCCATCCGTGGCCACATCCACCAGGAACCCTTCGGCGGTCAACCCGCGCCGAAGCGCCGCCCCGAGGCGTTGCTCGTCTTCGACCACCAGCAGTCGCACGGCACACAGCCTGTCACGGTGCAGTGGAGCCCGCAGGGGTTCTCAGTTGGCTCACAGCCGGTCGGGTGGAGGATAGGGCTATGAGCATCTTCGAACGCAACCCAGCCCTGCGGTGGGCGGTTCCAGCGGTGACCGCAGTGGCCCTGGTCGGTGGGGGGACGGCGATCGGGGGACTGCGTGCCATCGCCGGTGACGGGCTGCCGGCCCGGACCGCAGCGCAGCTGCTGGTGGATGTGCAGCAGGCGAGTCTTGACGGACTCTCCGGGACCGTGGTTCAGCAGTCCGATCTCGGCCTGCCGGACCTGCCCATCGCCGGTGCCTCGGGTGGCACGGGCAGCTCCGATCTGACCTCCCTGGTCTCGGGCACGCACACGATGCGGATCTGGTTCGCCGGTCCGGACAAGGCCCGGATGGCCCTGCTGGGGACCCTGGGCGAGTCCGACGTGATCCGCAACGGCCAGGACGTCTGGGTGTGGGCCAGCAAGGACAAGACGGCTACGCACTACGTTCTGCCCACCCATGACGCTGCGGCCAAGGTCGCGACGTCTCCCGATCAGTCCGCCATGCCGACTCCCACCGACCTGCCCACCTCGCCCCAGGACGCTGCCGAGAAGGCGCTGGCGGCAATCACACCGAGCACCGAGGTGACGACCAGCGGAACGGCGACCGTGGCAGGCCGCTCCGCATACGAGCTGGTGCTGAAGCCCAAGGAGGCCACATCGCTGGTGGCGCAGGTCCGGGTGGCGATCGACGGCACCGAGCACGTTCCGCTGCGGGTTCAGGTCTTCGCCAAGTCGGTGGCAGATCCGGTGTTCGAGGTGGCGTTCAGCGCGGTGGACTTCAGCCGCCCCGACGCCGCTCAGTTCGCGTTCAACCCACCGCCGGGCACCACCGTGGTCGAGGGGAAGGCGATTGCCGGCCCCGGGGCCACTGACCCCAAGGTGCACGCCCCACAACCGGGCTCGGCCGACATGCCCACGGTGATCGGCAAGGGTTGGGGCACTGTTCTGGTGGCCAGGGTGCCGGTGCCTGATGCCAGCACCGCCACCGGTGGGAGCACGAGTGCCACCACCGACAAGACAATCGCCCAGCTGATGAAATTCGTCACGCTGCTCCCCAAGGTGTCGGGAAGCTGGGGCTCGGGGCACCTGATGGCCGGCACCGTGTTCTCGGCGCTGCTCACCGATGACGGTCGCATCGTGGTCGGGGCCGTGACTCCGGAGGGTCTGTACGCCGCACTGGCAGCTTCGTGACCGAGGGCAAAGAGTTTGCGGTCGCCACGGAGGGGCTGACCAAACGGTTCAAGCAGCAGGTCGCGGTCGACACCATCGACCTGCTGGTGCCGCGTGGGGCGGTCTACGGGTTTCTCGGCCCCAACGGCTCAGGCAAGACGACGACGATCCGCATGCTGCTCGGTCTGATCAGGCCCACGTCAGGTCACCACCATCTGCTGGGCAAGGCGATGCCACACAATGCGGGACAGGTCCTTCCTCTCGTGGGATCCCTGGTCGAAGGCCCTGCCTTTCATCCATACCTCACGGCTCGGTCCAACCTCCAGCGGCTGGATTCTGTTGACCGTCATGCCGATCCGCGCACGACCAAGGCGCGCGTCGATGGCGCGCTTGACCGGGTGGGACTCCTGGCAGCCGCGGACAAGAAGTACCGCGCATACTCCCTGGGCATGCGGCAACGGCTCGCGATTGCCGCCACGCTGCTGGCGCCACGTGAGCTCCTGGTGCTGGACGAACCGACCAACGGCCTTGACCCGCAAGGCACCCGCGAGGTTCGCCACCTCATCGGGTCGCTGGCTGACGACGGTGCCACGGTGCTGGTCTCCAGCCATCTCCTGTCCGAGGTTGAGCAGGTGTGCAGCCACATCGGGGTGATGCATGTCGGCAGGCTGTTGACCCAAGGGCCCATCGCCGAGGTGCGGGCCGTCAGCGCGCCACGGGCCCGGGTGGAGACTGACCGGCCAGCGGATGCGGCACGAGTCTTGCGTGCTCTCGGCCTGACCGATGTCGTGGTCGAATCCGGGGTGGTGGTGGGGACTTTGGGCACGTTGGTCCCGGACAAGGTCGTGGCTTCACTGGTGCATGAGGGTGTACCCGTGGCGGGTTTTGCCGTCGCGCAGCCCAGCCTCGAGGATCTGTTCGTGTCACTCACCGGGGAGGGCTTCAATGTCAGCGGCTGAACTGGCGGCCTCGCCGGCGGCCCGGCCGCTGCGGCATGTCTCGACCCGTTTCCTGCGTTCCGAGCTGCGGCTGATCTTCGGCCGCCGCCGGAACCAGGCGGGGCTGGGGATCTTGGCCGTGGTGCCGATCATCATCGCGATCGCGGTCAAGGTGTCGACGCCCAGGTCGGGGCATGCACCGGATTTCTTCGCGTCGATCACGTCCAACGGGCTGTTCGTCGCACTGTCCGCACTCAGCATCGAGATGGGCCTGTTCCTGCCGCTGGCCATCGGCACAATCGCCGGGGACTCCGTTGCCGGTGAGGCGAACATCGGCACTCTGCGCTATCTGTTCGCGGTCCCGGTGCATCGCACGAGGCTGCTGGCGGTGAAGTTCGCCGCCATCTCGATCTTCTCGCTGGTGGCCACGGTGTGGGTTTCCCTGGTGGGCGCGGTGGCCGGGTTGGCGCTCTTTGGTGGTGGCCAGATGACCCTGCTCTCGGGCACCCAGATCGGCATGGGACCGGCCGTCGTTCGAGTCGTCATGGCGACCGTCTACCTCGCGGTGTGCTTCGCCTCGCTGGGAGCGATCGGGCTGTTCATCTCGACCCTGACCGAGCAGCCGATCGGTGCCACCATCGCGGTGGTCATCCTCAACGTCATGAGCTTCATCCTTGACTCGATCCCGCAGCTGTCCTGGCTGCACGAGTGGCTGCCGACGCACTGGTGGATGTCGTTCGGCGACTTCCTGCGGGACCCGATCGCCTGGGGGGACCTGACCCGCGGGCTGCTGACGGCCGCCGGATACGCGCTGGTGTTCTGGCTCGCCGCGTGGGCTCGTTTCTCGGACAAGGACGTCACCGGCTGACCCCTCCCCTCGGCCTCGGTCGGGAAAGGGGTGGTGTTGAGTGGGGCCATGTCCATCAATGATGACTACGTGCCGAGCCCGGCGAAGTGGGTCCGCGACCAGGTCCAGGAGTACGAAGGGTCTGGTGGCACCTCCGGGACAACCATGCGGGACATGCCGGTGATCATCGTGACCATGCGTGGCGCCACGTCGGGCAAGCTGCGCAAGGTGCCCCTGATGCGGGTCGAGCACGACGGTGAGTATGCCGCGGTGGCCTCCAAGGGCGGTGCCGCCAAGAACCCCGTCTGGTACGCCAACCTTGTCGCCGACCCCCGTGTCGAGGTCCGGGACGGCACGGTCGTCCAGACCATGACGGCTCGTGAGGTCTCCGGCGAGGAGAAGGCGGTCTGGTGGGAACGATGTGTCGCCGCCTTCCCCGACTATGCCGACTACCAGGCCAAGACGGACCGTTCGATCCCGGTCTTCGTCCTGACGCCGACTGCCGACTGACCAGCGCGGTCGCACTTCGGCCCGCATCCTCATCCGGCTCAAAGGAGCGGGACCTTGTGCCCTGATGCGGGGGCTGATCTCTCTCACCTGTGGGACATAATTGACGACGTGGATACGCAGCGAACGATCGGTGTCACAGAACTGGCCCTCCGGGACGCGCACCAGAGCCTGATGGCCACCCGCATGGCGATGGAAGACATGGTCGGTGCCTGCGAGGACATCGACAACGCCGGCTACTGGAGTGTCGAGTGCTGGGGGGGTGCCACGTTCGACTCCTGCATCCGGTTCCTCAACGAAGACCCCTGGGAACGCCTGCGAATGTTCCGCACGCTCCTGCCCAAGAGCCGCCTCCAGATGCTCCTGCGTGGCCAGAACCTGTTGGGCTACCGCCACTATGGCGACGACGTGGTTGACCACTTCGTCGAGAAGGCCGCCGAGAACGGCATGGACGTCTTCCGGGTCTTCGACGCCCTGAACGACACGCGCAACGTCGAGCGCGCCATCGCCGCCGTCAAGAAGGTTGGCAAGCACGCTCAGGGCACCATCTGCTACACCACCAGCCCCTTGCACACGATTGATGGTTATGTGCGCCAGGCCCGCGAGCTGGCTGATGTCGGCGTCGACTCCCTGGCCATCAAAGACATGGCGGCGCTGCTCAAGCCGCAGCCGGCATACGACATCGTGTCGGCGATCAAGGCCGAGCTGCCCGGCATGCAGATCAATGTGCACTGCCACGCGACCACCGGGGTCACCCTGGTCTCGCTGATGAAGGCCATCGAGGCCGGCGCCGATGTCGTCGACACGGCCATCAGCTCGCTGTCGCTGGGTCCTGGTCACAACCCGACCGAGTCACTGCAAGAAATGCTGGAGGGCACCGGCTACATCGCCGACCTCGACAAGGTGCGGCTGGGCAAGATCAAGGATCACTTTGCCGAGATCAAGCCCCGTTACAAGCAGTTCATGTCCTCGTTCAACGTCGAGACCGACATCTTCGACAGTCAGATCCCGGGCGGCATGATCTCCAACATGGAGTCCCAGCTCAAGGCTCAGGGCGCCGGCGACAAGCTGAAAGAGGTGCTCGAGGAGGTGCCGCGGGTCCGCAAGGCGGCCGGCTATCCACCGTTGGTCACGCCATCCAGCCAGATCGTGGGCACCCAGGCTGTGTTCAACGTGATGATGGGTCAGTACAAGGTGATGACGGGCGAGTTCGCCGACCTGATGCTCGGGTACTACGGCTTCACCATCGGCGACAAGGACCCCGAGATTGTCGCCCTGGCCAAGTCCCAGACCGGCAAGGAGACCATCACGCAGCGTCCGGCTGACCTCATCGCCAACGAGTGGGCCGCCCTGCGTACCGAGGCCGAGGCCATCGACGGTTTCGATGGCTCGGACGAGGACGTGCTGACCTACGCCATGTTCCCGAAGGTGGCGCCGGACTTCTTCACCACCCGGGCAGACGGCCCCAAGAACCTTGGCAAAGATCCGGCTGAGCTCGAGGCAGAACGTTGCGCAGTGATCACCGACCCCAAGACGGGCCCCCTGCGTGTCCCGATCAAGTACGAGATCACTGTCAACGGCAAGAAGAACTCCGTCGCAGTGAAGCCCCTCTAGGAAAGTTGACTTCGGCTATGTCCAAGCGTCCCACCCGAACGAGGCCCATGACGATGCAGGAGCGGATCACTGAGCTGCGAACCCGCCGCGAGGAGGTCATCGCGGGAGGTGGCGAGAAGCGGCACGCCAAACAGCACGCCGCTGGCAAGCTGACCGCCCGCGAGCGGATTGCCGAACTGGTCGACCCGCTCAGCTTTGAAGAGTTCGGGATGCTCGCCAAGCACCGCACCACGTTGTTCGGGATGGACGCCGCGGTCATGCCGGCCGACGGTGTGGTCACCGGCGCGGCAGCCGTGCTCGGCCGCCCGGTGCACGTTGCCAGCCAGGACTTCAGCGTCGCCGGCGGTTCCGCCGGTGAGATGCACTCGATCAAGGTGGCGACCGCGATGCGCGCCGCACTGGAGAACGGCACCCCGTTCGTCTGCTTCAACGACTCCGGCGGCGCCCGTGTCCAGGAGGGCATCGACTCACTGTCCGGCTACGGCAAGGTGTTCTTCCAGAACGTCGCGCTTTCGGGTGCGGTGCCGCAGATCTCGATCATCGCCGGCCCCTGTGCCGGTGGGGCGGCCTACTCCCCGGCGCTGACGGACTTCATCATCCAGACCGAGGCATCGCGGATGTTCATCACCGGCCCCGACGTGATCAAGCAGATCACCGGAGAGACAGTGACCGCCGAGGAGCTGGGCGGCCCCGGTGCCCACATGGCGCACTCCGGAGTGACGCATTTCGTGGCGGCTGACGACCAGCAGGCCATCCTGATCACGAAAAAGCTGCTCAGCTTCCTGCCTAGCAACAATACCGAGGAGCCGCCGTTCATCCCCGGCCATGACGACGTGGAGCGCGACGAGAGCCTCAACGACATCATCCCCGATGACCCCAAGAAGGGGTATGACGTCCGCCAGGTCATCGTCAAGCTCGCCGACCTGGGTGACTTCCTGGAAGTCCAGGCAGGGTTCGCCCCCAACATCGTCGTGGGCTTCGGCCGCGTCACCGGTCGAACGGTCGGATTCGTGGCCAACCAGCCGATCGCCTTGTCCGGGGTGCTCGACATCGACTCCTCCGACAAGGGCGCACGGTTCGTGCGGTTCTGCAATGCCTTCAACATCCCGCTGGTCACCCTGGTGGACGTTCCCGGCTTCCTGCCCGGAGTCACCCAGGAGTACGGCGGAATCATCCGGCACGGAGCGAAGCTGTTGTTCGCCTACTCTGCGGCAACCGTCCCGAAGATCACGGTGGTGTTGCGCAAGGCCTACGGCGGCGCCTACCTGGCCATGTGCGGCAAGGACCTGGGGGCCGACCGTGTGTTCGCGTGGCCCTCTGCGGAGATCGCCGTGATGGGCGCCCAAGGCGCGGCAAACGTGGTCTTCAAGAGGGAGATCGCCGCCGCCGACGATCCGGAAGCCAAGCGGGCAGAGCTCGTGCAGCTGTATCGCGACACCTTCGCGACGCCGTACGTCTCGGCCGCGCGTGGCCTGGTTGACGACATCATCGAGCCGTCCGACACACGTCGTAAGCTGGCTCGCGCGTTGGAGAACCTCACCGCCAAACGTGACCTGCGGCCGCCGAAGAAATATGGACTGATCCCGCTCTGATCGTCTTCGCCCCGACTGAAGGAATCGCCAATGAGCGCACCCAATCAGCCCAATCAGCCCACCGAGACCAATGAGCCCACCGAGACCATGGCCGAGCTGAAGGCCCTCGTGGCCGAGCTGGCAGCCCGCGTCCAGGCGCTGGAGGGAGAGGCGGCACAGCGCCATCCCGCGGTGAGCGACGACGTCTTGCTGGCTATCTCCGCCGCCTGTGCCGCCTATCTGGGCAAGCGCGCCACCATCAAACAGGTTCACCTGCGCCGTGGCGGCGCGTGGGCCACTCAGGGACTCGCCACCGCCCAGCAGCAGCACGCGCAGCTGCACGGATTCGGTGAACGGCAGGCCCCGCTGACACAGATACCACGACGAGGGACGACATGAAGCTGCAGATCACCGTCAACGGGTCAGTTTTCGACGTCGACGTCGAGGTGGAGGAGGAGCCCCTGCCCACGCTGGGGACCATCCTCGTCGGCAGCGGGTCTCCCTACGCCATCACCCCGAGCATCGCCAAGACCCCGGCGACCTCCGCCAACGCTCTGACCACGCCGATGGCTGGCACGGTTGTCAAGGTGCTCGTTGAGGCGGGCGCTGAGGTGAAGTCCGGCGATACCTTGCTGGTGCTGGAGGCCATGAAGATGGAGACCGAGGTGACAGCGCCGAAGGACGGCAAGGTCAAGTCGGTCGATGTGGCCGTCGGAGACGCTGTCCAGGGCGGTCAGGTCCTCATCGAGTGGGACGACTGACCCCAAGCGATCTGACTGGCCCACCGCCGTTTCTGACCCACTCCCGCTTGCTGTCCTGGCTCAGGCCAGCGCGAGACTGTCTCGACTCAGGCCAGCGACAGACTGTCTCGACTCAGGCCAGCGACAGGAAGAGCTTCTCCATCGCCTTGGTGTCCATGGAGTCTGCGCCGTCAGGCTCGGTCAGGCACTGTTTGAGGCCGCTCGCGACGATGGCGAAGCCGGCCTTGTCCAGGGCGTGGTTGACCGCGGCGAGCTGGGTGACGATGTCGGTGCAGTCGCGGCCCTCCTCGATCATGCGCAGTACGCCGCCGATCTGGCCTTGCGCTCGGCGCAGGCGGTTGGCCACGGCGCTCATCTCTTCTGGTCTCAGCGCAACCATCGGGGCTCCTTGGGGTCGTTGTCGCTAGTGCTGGTCAGGTCGCGGCGTTGGCGGTCTGCGCCTCGGCAACCTTGGCCCTGACGTCATCCATGTCCAGCCCGCGGACGCCCGCGATGACCTGCTCCAGGGCGGAGGCGGGAAGCGCTCCGGGCTGGCTGAAGACAAGGATGCCGCCGCGGAAGGCCATCAGGGTGGGGATGGACGTGATCCCGGCGCCGCCGGACAGGGACTGCTCGGCTTCGGTGTCGACCTTGCCGAAGATGATGTCGGGGTGGGTCGTTGAGGCGTTCTCGAAGATCGGGGCGAACGTCCGGCACGGTCCGCACCAGGCTGCCCAGAAGTCGACGAGCACGATGTCGTTGTCGAGCACGGTCTGCTCGAAGTTTGCTGCTGTCAGTGCTTGGGTGGTCATAGGGTTTCCTCTCGATGGATGAACTATACCTCGGGGGGTATTAACGTGTCACCGTCAACAGACATTCCCGTGGCGGATGAGACATGCCCCCGGCGTCTCTGGGCCCCATGAGTGGGCCGCTGCTGTCAGGGCGCCGGAATGTCCCGACATCGGTTAACGTTGGCATCGATGGATACCCCCCTAGGTATCGGTATTTCAGTCTCGATACCTCTCAACACAGACGGAGTCAGCATGCGTGAGGTCCCTGTGGCGGCATTCGCCGCCGCCCACTCCGACGGCGCGATCGTCGTCGATGTCCGCGAGCCCGGCGAGTACGTGGGCGGCCACGTCCCCGGCGCGACGCTCATCCCGATGGGGCGTCTCTCGTCGCAGCTGCACGAGCTGCCCAAGGACAGGCCGATCTATCTCATCTGCGCCAGCGGCAACCGCAGCCTCGCGATGACGAACTTCCTGATGCGCGCGGGCTATGACGCGTACTCGGTCAGTGGCGGCACCGGCGCCTGGACGCGGGCGGGGCACCCCGTCGTGCTGGGCCGCCGGCCCAACGCCAGCTGACGCCCAGCAGCCGCAACGAACCTGAGCTCGCGCGTGTTGTCGACAGATACCCCTGGGGGTATAGTAGAATCGTCGAACAGAACCTATCAAGGAGTGACTTATGTGTAGTCCCGCCCGTTGCGCACAGTGCGGCAAAGTAACCTGGTCCGGCTGCGGCATGCATGCTGACTCGGTCCTCGCCAAGATCCCGCCGGCCCAGCGCTGCACGTGCCGCTGATCGGTCAGCGGCTCGCAACCCGCACAGTCTTCGCGAACGCGGCAGGCTCGTGGCCGTTGCGCAGGCTCGTGGCCGTCGCAGTACTATCCCCGCTGCTGTTCGTGCTGCTGATCTCTGTTGCCGGGGGCTGGGCGCCAGGTGCCCCGCTGGGATGGACCGTGCTCGTCGCCCTGATGGCGCTTGCGGGTGCGGCGACGCTGGCGACCTACCTGCCGCGACCCGGTGCCGGGCGCAAGCTGGAGATCGGCTGCACGCCCTGCGCGGCGGTCGCGGCGCTGAGCGTGCTTGGGGCCGGCGCGGTGCTCAGCACGGCGCCGTACGACGTGTCCACCGCCGTCATGGCGCTGGCCGTCGTGGGATTCGGACTGACACAACGGCTCACCAACCCGAGCACCTGCGTTGCGCCAGGCCCTCGCCAATAGCGGACATCCCAAGCCATCCACGTCGCGACCATGGCCCCGTAGTCCGGTATCTCGGGGGCGCGCATAGTCTGCAGTTGCACCTCATCGGCGCCGGCAGGAAAGATGTGGACCTGACGATTGTTCTTGGCGTTCTGGTGGGGGCGGACCAGTCGGCCCTCGAACAGGGCGGGAAGGATTTCGCGTGGGCGACCTGATGCAGCCACTGTCCTTCGGCCATCTGATGAGCTGGGCACTGGAAGAGCTTCGACTGGACGGTTCGATCCTCGGAGTGAAGGGGAACCAGTTCTGGCACCCCGAGCCCGGTCGTCTCGTCACGGACTCCTTCGGCGACCGGCTGGCATCGCCCGTGGGCCCTGCGGCAGGGCCACAGACCCAGCTGGCCAGCAACATCCTCGTCGCCTACCTGACGGGCGCCCGGTTCATGGAGCTGAAGACCGTCCAGACGATAGACGGCGAGGACATGCGCAAGGCTGTCGCCAAGCCGTGCATCAATGCCGAGGACGAGGGCTACAACTGCGAGTGGTCCACCGAGCTCACCGTTGCTGAGGCGTACGACGAGTACCTCAAGGCGTACTTCGCGATCGCGGTGCTGGGCAAGGAGCTGGGGCTCGGCACGGTCGACGAGGTGGGGTTCAACATCAGCGTCGGCTATGACCTCGAGGGGATCAAGGGTCACAAGGTCAACTCCTTCATCGACGCGATGGTTGACGCCTCGAACACCCCAATCTTCCGGGAGTGCCGGGCCTGGATCGAGGCGCATCTTGGAGAGCTCTCCCACTTTACGCGTGAAGACCTCGACGACCTGAGTCCTCAGGTGAGCAGGTCAGTCACTCTGTCGACCATGCACGGGTGTCCGGCTGACGAGATCGAGCGAATCGCCATGCACCTGCTCACGAATAAGCACCTTTGTACGTTCGTGAAGTGCAACCCGACCTTGCTCGGATACCAGTACGCCCGGGACTGCCTCGACGGACTCGGCTATGACTACGTCTCCTTCGACGAGCACCACTTCACCGAGGATCTCCAGTACGCGGACGCGATCGTGATGTTCCGTCGCCTCACGGCAGTTGCGGGGGAACGTGGTCTGTCGTTCGGCATCAAGCTCACGAACACCTTCCCCGTCGACGTGAACCGCGGTGAGCTGCCGTCCTCAGAGATGTACATGTCGGGTCGCTCCCTGCTGCCTCTGTCGCTGGCCCTCGCCCTCGCGCTTTCCCGCGAGCTCGATGGCGGCCTGCCGATCTCCTTCTCCGGCGGGGTCGATGCCTTCAACGTCAAGGAGATCCTCTCCACCGGCATCCAGCCGGTCACCGTCGCAACGACCATCCTCAAACCGGGCGGGGTGACCCGGCTCCGTCAGCTGTCGAGCATCGCCGCAGAGGTCATGACGGACTACCACGGCATCGACGTCGACCGGCTCGCGGCGCTGGTCGACGACGTTCTCTCTGACGAGCGCTACCACAAGCGGTACCGCGAGAAGATTCACTCGCGCAAGACGGACTCCCCTCTCCCGCTGACGGACTGCTACAAGGCCCCATGTGAGGACGGCGGCTGCCCGATCCAGCAGCGCATCCCCGAGTACCTCAAGCTCACCGCGGCGGGCGAGCTCACCAAGGCGTTCGACGTGATCGCCTTCGACAACACGGCGCCGACGATCCTCGGTGTGCTGTGCTCGGAGCCGTGCCGGGATCTCTGCACGCGCCTGGACATCGATCAGGCCATCGACATGCGCGCCGTGAAGCTCGCTGCCGCCGACGGCGCCCAGGATGCCTTCATCGAGGCAACCGCGCCGCCCGCGCTGCTCACCGACCGGAAGGCGGCCATCATCGGTGCCGGTCCGGCCGGCATAGCCGCGGCGATGTTCCTGCGCCGCAACGGCATGGATGTCGACGTGTTCGAGAAGCTCGAGGGGCCATACGGGATCGTCAAGTACATCATCCCGGGCTTCCGGATCACCCGTGAGCAGATCGAACGCGACTACCAGCTCGCCGTCCACCTCGGGGTCCGGTTCCACTTCAGCTGCGACCCGGAATACTCCGTCGACGAGCTGAAGAAGACCTTCGCCCACGTCATCATCGCCACCGGCTCGTGGGGCAAGAGCCCGAGCCCGGTCCGTGAGGGCCACGACAACATTCTTGACGCCCTCGACTTCCTCTGGCAGGCCAACAACGAGGGCGGGGCCACAGTCGGCAAGCGGGTTGCCGTGATTGGCGCCGGCGACGTCGCCATGGACTGCGTCCGCACAGCGCAGCGAACCGAGGGGGTCGAGGAGGCGGTCATCGTCTACCGTCGCACGGAGCCCCACATGCCGGCGACGCAGCACGAGGTCAACCTCGTCCGCGCCGAGGGGCTCACCATGCACGAGCTGCTTGCCCCCATCTCGTACGACGGCACCACCTTGCACTGCGAGGAGATGACGCTCAGCGACGAGGACGCCAGCGGTAGGCGCTCGGTGGTCGGGCTCGGCACCTTCGTGGACCTGCCCTTCGACACGGTGATCGGCGCGACGGGCGCAACGGTCGAGACCGGCCCCTACGCGAGGAATGGACTGGCGCAGAACGCTCGCGGGCTGGCCGAGGTCGGCGCGAGCTTCCAGAGCTCGATCGACGACGTCTACGTCATCGGTGACGGGCGCCTCGGTCCCAGCACCATCGTGCACGCCGTGGCGGACGCGAAGACCGCCGTCCGGGCGATCCTGGCCAAGGAAGACCTCTCCGTCGACTACGACACGAGGCCGGCGAAGGTCGAGCGGGACCAGCACGAGGTGCACTCACGGCGAGGGTTGCTGATCGCGGCGATCAACGGGAAGGCCGAGGGCGACCGCTGCCTGACCTGCGACGTCATCTGCGAGGTGTGCACCGAGGTGTGCCCCAACCGGGCCAACCTGGCGATCACAGTGCCCGGGTTCGCCGACCCGCGCCAGATCGTCCACCTCGACGGGCTCTGCAACGAGTGCGGCAACTGTGGCACGTTCTGCCCGCACGCGGGCCTGCCGTACAAGGACAAGATCACGATCTTCTGGACCCGAGAAGGCTTCGACGACTCCACGAATGCGGGGTTCCTCCCGCTCACCGCAGGCACATACCTCACCCGTATGCCGGACGGCTCGGTTCGTGAGCACAGGGCTGGTCAGGTGGATCTCCCCGAAGGGATGAGCACGGTGCTGGCCGCAATCGAGAAGGACTACGCGTTCATGTTCGGCGCACCCGTGGGAGCCCAGTCATGATCATCAGCAACGGACCGGTCATCACCAACGATCCGGCGAACCCCTTCGTCCCTGACGGGGCCGTCGTCGTCCAGGGCGACAGCATCGTGGCCGTGGGTCCCGCGGCCGAGATCCGGGCCACCCACCCGGGCCAGGAGACGATCGACGTCGGTGGCCGGGTCATCATGGCGGGCCTGATCAACGCCCATACCCATGCGTACAGCGCCTACGCGCGCGGGATGGCGGTCCACCAGCCGACCCGTGACTTCAGCGAGATCCTCGAGAACCTCTGGTGGCGGCTGGACCGGCTGCTCACCCTGGAGGACGTGGTGCTGAACGCCGGCACGACGTTCATCGAGTCCATCCGCAACGGTGTGACAACGGTCTTCGACCACCACTCCAGCCCCCACGCCGTCTCAGGGTCGCTGCAGACCATGGCGGACGCCGCCGGAAGCATCGGCATCCGCACCAGCCTGTGTTACGAGACCTCGGACCGGGACGGCGCCGGTGTCCTTGCCGCTGCCATCGAGGAGAACGCCTCGTTCATGAAGAAGGTGAACACCGGCGAGCAGGACATGGTCAAGGGCCTGTTCGGGTTGCACGCCGGCTTCACCCTCTCCGAGGAGAGCCTGGATGCCGCCTGCGCGGCGAAGGAAGGCATCCCCGGTGGCTTCCACGTCCACGTCGCCGAAGGCGCGAACGACGAACCGGACTCGCTGGCGAGATACGGCAAGCGCATCGTCCAGCGCTTCGACGACCACGGGATCCTCGGGCCCGAGACGATCGCGGCGCACTGCATCCACGCCGACCCCGACGAGCTCGCGCTCCTCAAGGCCACGGATACGACCGTTGTCCACAACCCGCACTCCAACATG
>Ga0075530_1000343_pt1 | contig 21673 bp, 23 predicted proteins | sample NGEPerD_2_FD_75101 | JGI IMG/M metagenome (GOLD analysis project Ga0075530, IMG submission 75101) | Arctic peat soil microbial communities from the Barrow Environmental Observatory site, Barrow, Alaska, USA - NGEE PermafrostL1-D | ecosystem: Environmental > Terrestrial > Soil > Wetlands > Peat ... | reverse complement strand
CGGCGGCGCCGCCGTGCTGGCGCACCCGTTCTGGGACCTCGATGACCCCGGCACGGTCGGCGAGCTGATCGCCGAGCTGGACCTGGACGGCGTCGAGGTGTTCTACCCCTCCCACACGCGCGAGCAGGTGCGGTTCCTGGTGGACCTGTGCCGCGACCGCAGCCTGGCCACCACCGCATCGTCGGACTTCCACGGTCCTGACCACAAGATGTTCGCCCGCTTCGGCGCCTACGAGACCTTCGGGCTCGGCGAGCCCGAAGTGCCCTCTCCACGGGGCTGAGCCGTGAGCGGCCCGGACCGCTACGAGCCGATGCCGGGCATCACCGGCCTGCCCGGCTTTCTGTGGCGAAAGCTTCCGCGCGCGGGCAAGGCCCGAGGTGTCCACGCCCGCCGCCTGCGGGGGCGGCTGAGCGCGGCCGGCTACTTCTCGGTGGCCTTGACCACCCCGGCCGCGAACACGGCCTGGAGCGGCAGGCGGGCCCAGAGCAGCCAGCGCGGGATCGGCGGCAGACCCTTGATGTCGTCGGGGTGCAGCGCCATGTGCACGTTGGCGGGGAAGATCGCCACCAGCACGGCGAGCAACCACCAGCGGGCCGGCTTCTCGAGTCCCGGCGTGAGCAGCAGGAAGCCGCCCGCCACCTCGGCCACGCCGCTGGCCAGCACCATCTCGCGGTGGGCCGGGATGTACGGCGGCATGATCGCCCGGTAGCGCTTGGGCACGAGGAAATGCATCGTGCCGGCCAGGATCCAGATCACGCCGTGGACCTTTCGCTGGGAGCTCACGGGGCGGGCATCGTCGCGGATCGGCGCCGCCCGCGCGGCGTTACCCGTCGGGGAAGGGCTGGATCGCCATCCCGTGGTCGGTCTCGCGCATGCCCAGCTCGTATGCGGCGCCGCCCTCGAGGTCCAATTGAGTGGGGGCTTCGCCGGGTCGCGAGACCGTCAGGCGCATGTCGGCCACCGAGCAGTTCACCGTGTTGTGCTCGGACCCGTCGGGGTCGGCGTAGACCCACCCGACGAAATCGTCGCGGGCCGCCTCCACGGTGCCCTGGACGGTGAGGCCCCGGCCGGGCAGCGCGAAGTCACACCGGGTGGGGCTCTCCGACACCTCGGTGCGGCGGGCGCGCTCGGGGCCCCCGAGGCGCAGGCGCTCGCCGCCGAGGGAGAGCACGCCGTTGGCGATCCAGGGCGTGGTGTAGGGCCCGACCTTGATGCGGCCCAGCGCCGCGTCGAGCCACGCCTCGCCGTCCTGCGCGAACCCGGCGCCGTGCATCCAGATCCACCGCTCGGCGTGCTGGGTGCCCCAGTTGTGCCCGACCATGCCGCGCCAGCCGTCGAGCTCCACCGAGTGCCCCTCCACCTCCGCGCGCCCGCTGAAGCGCGCACCGGGGTGCGGGCTGAGCAGCTTGGTGCGCGGAATCGGCGCGCGGTACATCCACCGCCGGGGCAGGTGGTGCAGCGCCTCCTCCCCCGCGTCGAAGGAGAGCTCCCAGGAGGCGCTTCTCCCCTCCCCCTGCGCATGCCCGGCCACCGATCCCGGCGCGAACACGCTGTCGCCCACGTGGATGTACTCGTCGTCGCGGCCGCCCACGTCTGACGTCGTCTGCTTCACCGCCCACGGGGCGCCTTCCTCGGAGCGGTCGAACAGCGTGCACCACAGCGACCCCTCAGGCCCCTCCCCCGGCCGCTTGTGCACCGTGTAGCGGATCCACAGTCCCACGCGCTCGGACGGGTGCGCGGCCTTCATGTAGAAGCTCTCGTAGTGGCCCGCCGCCGGGTCCAGGGCGGGGAAGCGGGCGCTGGAGCGCCGGGGCACGGCCATGGCGCGGGCAGCCTAACGCGCCAGGCCCACGGGCCGGGACCGGGCGGCTGGTAGAACACCTCTCATGGCCGACGGCCCCGTACTGCTCATCACCGGCGCCAGCAGCGGCATCGGCGCCGAGACCGCCCGCCACGCCGTCCGGGACGGGTGGCGCGTGACCCTGGCCGCGCGCTCCGAGGACAAGCTCGCCAAGCTGGCCAAGGAGCTGGGTGGCGACGAGCACGCGATCGCGCTGCGCTGCGACGTGACCAGCTGGGAGGACCAGCAGCGGATAGTGCAGGAGACCGTCGAGAAGTTCGGCCGTCTGGACGCGTTCTTCGCCAACGCCGGATTCGGGGCCGCGCGCGGCTTCCTCGAGGAGTCCGTGGAGCATTGGAAGGCGATGGTCGAGACCAACGTCTACGGCTGCGCGCTCTCGATCCGTGCCGCCCTCACCCACTTCCGCGACCAGAACGCCGGACACATGCTGCTCACCGGCTCGGTGGCCGGCCGCCGGGCCCTCCCCGGCTCGCTCTACTCGGCCACCAAGTGGGCCGTGACCGCGATGGGCGAGAGCCTGCGCGCAGAGGTGGCCGACACGCCGATGCGCGTGACCCTGATCGAGCCCGGCATGGTGGACACCCCGTTCTTCGACGAGCCCAAGGAGGGCGCACTGCAGGCCGACGACATCGCCCGCGCCGTTATGTTCGCCCTCTCACAGCCTCCGCACGTGGACGTGAACGAGATCCTCGTGCGCCCCGTGAACCAGCCGCTGTAGCGGATCCCCGTCCACGAGCGACCACAGCTTGACGCGCGACCGGCTCGCCGAGAAGCGCTCCAGAAAACGGTCGTCTGGCGACCGCTGCTTGGAGCACCTTTGCGAACGATCATCGATCGTCAAGTAATGGTCGTTCGCCGACCACGTTCCGGGCGTCGCCCTTTACTGCGCTGTTGAATCTCCCGCGGAAGCCGAAAAAGCGGCCGACCCCCCGCGTACCCTCGACAACGTGCGCCCGCCCGAACGGCCCCGCGTCATCGCCCACGTGGACATGGATGCGTTCTATGTCAGCGTTGAGCTCCAACGCCGTCCAGAGCTGCGCGGCCTCCCCGTCGTCGTGGCCGGCAGCGGACCGCGGGCCGTGGTCACCACCGCCAGCTACGAGGCGCGCGCGTACGGTGTGTTCTCGGCCACCCCCGCCTCGCGCGCCCGGCGGCTGTGCCCGCAGGCGGTGTTCGTGCAGCCCGAGTTCGACCACTACCGCGATCGCTCGCGGGCCGTCATGGAGGTCGTCAGGGAGCAGATCGAGACGGTGGAGGTGGTGGGCCTGGACGAGGCCTACCTCGACCTCACGCCGCTGGGGCAGCCCAAAGCCGCGGCGCGGCGGGTAAAGGCCGCGGTGCGCGAGGCCACGGGGCTGGTGTGCTCGATCGGCATCGGGCCGAACAAGCTGGTGGCCAAGGTGGCCTCGGACGCGGGAAAGCCCGACGGCTTCCTGGCGCTCACCGCCGCGGAGGCGCGTGAGCGCTTCAAGGGCCACTCCCCCGGCCTGATCCCCGGCATCGGGCCCAAGAGCGTGGAGCGGCTGCGGCAGCGCGGCATCGAGACCCTCGGCGTCCTCGCCGAGGCGCCCGACGCCACGCTGGCCGAGTGGTTCGGCTCACGGCTGGGGCCGCACCTGGGCTGCCTGGCGCGGCTCGAGGACGAGCGCCCGATCGAGACGGCGCGGATCCGCAAGTCCGAGTCGCGCGAGACCACCTTCGACCGCGACCTGCGCGGCCTCGGGGAGCTCGAGCCGGTGCTGGAGTGTCTGACGGCGCAACTCTCAGCCGACCTGGAGCGCCACGGCCGCCGCGGACGCACCGTGGGGATCAAGGTCCGCCTGGATGACTTCTCCACCCTTACCCGTGCGCGGACGCTCACACGCGCGGTGAACGACACCCCGACGGTGCTCGGCGTGGCGCGCGGCCTGTTGGTGGCCCTGAACCCTCAGCGCCCCGTGCGGCTGCTGGGCGTGAGGGTGGCCGGGCTCGACGCCGAACCGCCGGTGGGCCCGGCGGCCGGCGTCGATCCCCAGCTGGAGCTCACGCTCTGACTACACAGCGATTTGGCATGGATGCCGAATCTCTGGCACCTCTACCTCGTGGTCCAGACCGTGCCGGTCGAGGGGAAGTGCAGCTTGCGCTTGAGCGCCTCGGTGAGGTCCCACTCGCGCCCGGCCACATACGGGCCGCGGTCCACGACCCGGGCCGTGACCGAGCGCCCGCGGTAGCGGAAGGTGACCCTGGTGCCGCACGGCAGCGACTTGTTCGCCACGCCCACGGTGCTCGGGGTAAGCGTGCCGCCGCAGCCCAGGTTGTTTCCGTAGAGGCCGGGGCCGTACCATGACGCGCTTCCGGCGCGATAGCTGTTCACCCGCAGGCGGTCGCCCGCGGCGGCCGCGAGGCGGTCGCCTCCGAAGCGAAGGCGCAGCTTGTGGCGGCCGGGGCCGCTCGGGCGCCAGGCGGCGCGGAGGCGACCTCCGCTGCGTGTGCGGGTGGTGTCCACGGTGCGCCACCTGCGGCCGCTACGCACCTGCAGCTTCACCTTGCGCCCGCTCACGGCGGGCAGCAGGCGGCCGCTGGCGGTCACCTTGCGCCCACCGATGGAGTGGCGGGTGGAGGTGCGCGCCTTGAGCGAACCGACCACCGTCACCCGCTTGGGCGCGCTGGCGGCCACGCCGTCGGCGACGGCGCGGTAGGAGCCCGACCGGCGCGCCCTCGGCACGAACCGGTAGGAGCCGTCGGCCGCGGTCGTGGTGGTGGCCAGCTGCTTGAAGCTGCCGCCGTTCTGGGCGTACTGCAGGCTCACCGTGCGACCGGCTCCGCCCGGCGACACGGAGCCCGCCACGGAGACGCGGTTGCCGTACCTGACCTTGTCGGTCTTCTTGCCCGCCATGCTCACGGACGCACTGCTCTGGCCCGCCTCGGGCTGCTGCGGTGCGGCCGCCTGGGCGGTCCCTACTGAAGTGCACAGGGTGAGGGCGGCAAGGGCCAGCCCGCGCCTGCGCGCGGTCCATTGCTGTCTCAAACTTTCCTTTCCGCGAAGCAGCCGGCTCGGCCGGCTGCGCACGATCGATTTCTCCGGGCCGTGCCTACGGGGTTAGCTGTCGGGCTCGCGGCACCACATGGCGTCGCTACGGCCGGCGGTCGCCTTGCGACCGAGCGGCCGATTCGCCCCTGCCGCCGGGATGGACGGCGTTGGGTCCCCCGCCGGGACGCTTGAAGCGCGCCGCTCGGCGTGGCCGAATCGAGCAACTGTTCGCACCCTACGGACGCGATCCGCCGTCTCTGTGCGCGAGATCACAGTTACAAGAAGCCGTGCACACCCGGCCCTCCAGCGGTACCGTCCCTCGCGACCCGCTTCAGAGAGGGAGAGATGTCCGACCGACTCACCGCGCTCGACTCGTCGTTCCTACACCTGGAAGACGGCTCCGCCCACATGCACGTGGCCTCGGCCATGATCTTCGACGGCGACGCGCCCTCACACGAGGAGCTGCTCGAGTCGATCGACCGCCGCCTGCACCTGGTGCCGCGCTACCGCCAGAAGCTGGCCTTCGTCCCACTGGCGCAGGCCCGCCCGCGGTGGGTGGACGACCCCCACCTGAACCTCGGCTACCACGTGCGCTCCACGGCCCTGCCCTCCCCCGGGTCCGAGGAACAGCTGCGTGCGCTGGCAGGGCGCGTGTTCGCCCAGCAACTGGACCGCGACAAGCCGTTGTGGGAGGTCTGGCTCGTGGAGGGCCTGGAGGGCGGCCGTTTCGCGATGCTCTCCAAGACCCACCATTCGCTCGTGGATGGGATCTCCGGCGTGGACATCCTCAGCGTGCTGTTCGACACCTCGGCAGAGCCTGCCGCGCCGACGGACCCCGGCCCGCGGTGGCTGCCGCAGCCGCTTCCCTCGCGCTCGCAGCTGCTGGGCGAGGCGCTGCTCGAGCGCGCGACGATGCCCGCCGAGGCCGTGCGCGCCGTACGGGCAGTCCTGCGTACCCCGCGCCAGATCGTCGGCTCGCTGGTTGGCGCGGCGGCCGGCGTGGGCGCGATGGCGTGGGCGGGCCTGAGCCCGGCGCCGGGCACGCCCTACAACCAGCCGATCGGCCCCCACCGCAGGTTCACGTGGGTGCGCACCAGCCTCGGGGACATGAAGGCGATCAAGAACGAGTTGGGCGGCACGGTGAACGACGTGGTGCTGGCGACGGTGGCCGGCGCGCTGGGGCGCCACCTGCGCCGGCGCGGTGAGCGCACCGACGGCCAGGAGCTCACGGCCTTGGTGCCCGTGAGCGTGCGCAGCGACGACCAGCGCGGCGATCTCGGCAACCAGGTGGCGGCGATCATGGCCCCGCTGCCCGTCTGGTGCCAGGAGCCAGTGGCGCGCCTGGACGTGGTTCGCGAGGCGATGGCAGACCTCAAGGAGGGCGGGCAGGCGCTGGGCGCCGAGGTGCTCACCAGCCTGAGCGGCTTTGCTCCGCCGACCGTGATGGGGCAGGCCTCCCGGCTGATGAGCCGCCAGCGGTTCTTCAACGTGGTGGTGACCAACGTGCCGGGCCCGCAGTTCCCGCTGTACCTGATGGGACGGGAGGCGCTGGACCCGTTCCCGATGGTCCCGCTGGCCAAGAACCAGGGCCTGGGCGTGGCGATCATGAGCTACAACGGCCACATGAACTTCGGCCTGGTCGGCGACTACGACGTGATGTACGACATCGACGACCTGGCCCGCGACATCTACGACTCGCTGGCCGAGCTGGCCGATGCGGCGGGCGTGGAGATCACCACCCAGCCGCCGCCGGCCGTGCGCGACGAGATGGCCCCCGTAGTCTGAGACTCCTCAGATGCGACAGAAGGTGATCGACAGGGCCCGCGAGCTGGGCCTCGAGGTGGACGTGCGCCGCCTCTCCGAGACCACGGCCACCGTGGGCGACGCCGCTCGCGCCGTGGGCTGCCAGGAGGCCGAGATCGCCAAGTCACTGGTGTTCGTGGCCGACGGCGACCCGGTGCTGTGCATCGCCTCGGGCAGCCACCGGGTGGACCCCGGCCGCCTGGCAGACGCCCTCGACGTGGCGGAGGTGCGCCAGGCCTCGGCGGACGAGGTGCGTGCCGCCACCGGGTTCTCCATCGGCGGGGTGCCCCCCTTCGGCCACGACCTGCCCGTGGTGTTCGACGAGTCGCTGCTGGAGCACGACCGGGTCTATGCGGCCGGCGGAGACGGCCACAGCCTGTTCGAAGTGGACCCGCGCAAGCTGCTGGAATGCACTGGGGCTACCGCGGCCCCGGTGTCAGGCGACCACAGCTAGCCGCGAGCCCTGGGCACCCCTGCGTAGGCAGCAACGCGTGCGCGCACGGGGACCGATCACGGCCGTCGCATTCGCCTTCGCCGTCGCCCTGGTGGGCGCCCTCCCCGCCGCGGCTTCGGGCGAGGCCGGCTCCGCAGCGCACCGCCGCGCCGGGCTGGTGGACGTGAAGCGCTTCGCGCCCGGCGTGAGGCTCGACATCCGCTACGCCACGAAGCGCAACGTGACCGGCAGGCTCCTGCCCGGCTACTGCCGCGCGTGGGCGCTGATGCGCCGCGCCCCCGCCCGGGATCTCGGCCGCGTGCAACGTCTGTTGCGCCGCCGCGGACTGAGCCTGTCGATCCTCGACGCCTACCGGCCCGCCCGCGCCACCCGCGCGCTGGTGCGATGGGCGCAGCGCAGCGGCAAGGGGCACCTGGTTGGCACCTACATCGCGCGCCGGAGCAACCACAACCTGGGCAGCGCCGTGGATCTCACGCTCCTTCGTGCAGGGGACGGAAAGCGCGTCAGGATGGGGCCGTACGACGACCTGGGGCCCGGCGCGAACACCTACAACGCGCGCGGGCGCATCCTGCGCAACCGCCTGATCCTCGTGCGCGCCATGGAGCGCTTCGGCTTCACCAACTACAGGCGCGAGTGGTGGCACTTCGACCACCGCGACAGGGGCTCGCGCTACCTGGACATCCCCCTCGGCTGCAAGCGCTGAAACGGCCCGCCGAGGGTGCATACTGGACCCATGAGCCCACATCCGGAGCCCATGCGAGTGGCGCTCGCCCAGATCAACGCCACCGTCGGGGACATCGACGGCAATGCCGCGAAGATCGCCGAATACACGGCCCGTGCTCGCGACGCCGGCGCTGCGCTCGTGGTCTTCCCCGAGCTGACGCTCACGGGCTATCCGCCCGAGGACCTGCTGCTGAAGACGCATTTCCTCGACGCGACCGGCGCCGCCCTCGAGGAGCTGGCCGGCGGCATCCACGGCATCGTCGCGCTGGTGGGCTTCCCCGAGCGCGCGGACGACGTCTACAACTCCGCGGCGGTGCTGGCCGACGGCCGCGTGGCCGCCGTCTACCGCAAGTGCTACCTGCCCAACTACGGCCCGTTCGACGAGCAGCGCTACTTCCAGGCCGGCACCGAGCCGGCGCTGATCGAGCTGAACGGCACCACGATCGGCCTGACGGTGTGCGAGGACATCTGGGAGCCCGGCCCGCCCGCCAGCTCCGAGGCGCTCGCGGGCGCACAGGTGATCCTCAACCTCTGCGCCTCTCCCTACCACGCGGGCAAGGGGATCGAGCGCGAGCGGATGCTCGTGCAGCGCGCCAAGGACAACATCGTGTCGGTGGTGTTCTGCAACACGGTCGGCGGCCAGGACGAGCTGGTGTTCGACGGCCACAGTGTGGTGATCGACCAGGACGGCGAGGTGATGGCGCGGTCTCCGCAGTTCGAGGAGGCGCTCACGCTCTGCACCGTCGACCCGGGCGCCGTGGCAGCCGCGCGGCTGCGCGACACCCGCCACCGCGCCGCGGCGCGCAGGGAGCGCAAGGCCGTGCCGGTGCTCGCCTCACTCACGGTGGGCGCCCCCGCGCCCGACCAGGTGGGCGGCTCGGTCGCGGAGCTGCTGGCGCCCGAGGAGGAGGTATACGCCGCGCTGCGGACCGGCCTCGGGGACTACGTTCACAAGAACGGCTTCGACCGCGTGGTCATCGCGCTGTCGGGAGGCATCGACTCGGCGCTGGTCGCGCTCGTGGCGGTGGACGCGCTGGGAAGCGACCGCGTCGTCTGCGTGTCGATGCCCTCCCCCTACTCCTCCGAGGGCACCCGCGCGGATGCGCGCGCGATCGCCGCCAACCTCGACACCGAGTTCCTCGAGCTGGACATCGAGGACGCGATGGGCGCCTACGAGCGCCTGCTCGCGGAGCCCTTCGGCGGCACGGACACCGGGATAGCCGAGGAGAACCTCCAGGCACGCATCCGGGGCAACGCGGTGATGGCGCTGTCGAACAAGTTCGGGTGGCTCGTGCTCACCACCGGCAACAAGTCCGAGCTATCGGTTGGCTACGCCACGCTCTATGGCGACATGGCAGGCGGGTTCGCCGTGCTCAAGGACGTGTTCAAGGGCTTGGTCTACCGGCTGGTGCGCTGGCGCAACGGGCATGCCGAGCGTGAGCTCGTGCCCGCCTCGGTGCTCGATCGCCCGCCGTCCGCCGAACTGCGCCACGAGCAGCTCGACGAGGAGTCGCTGCCTCCCTACGACGTGCTGGACAGGATCCTCGCGGGCTATGTGGAGCAGGACCTGGACGCTGAGGAGCTCGTGAGCCAGGGACTGCCGGCAGGGGAGGTCGAACGCGTGATCCGGATGGTGGACCGCGCGGAGTACAAGCGTCGCCAGGCCCCGCCGGGCATCCGCATCTCCACCAAGGCCTTCGGACGCGACCGGCGCCTGCCGATCACGAACCGCTACGCGACTGCTCTGGCGCCGGACGGACGGCCATCGTCACGCGCGTGATCGCGCACAGTCGGCCGTCGTCGTCGGTGAAGTCAACCTCCCATACCCAGCTGGTGCGCCCGCGATGGCGGCGCCGGGCCGCGGCATGCACCGTGCCGCCGGCGACTGGCCGCAGGAAGTTCGTGTGGTTGGACTGCCCTACGGCGATGTTGCCGTCGCCGGTCACGTGCATGTAGGTGGCCGCGGAACCAGCGACTCGGCCATCGCGGCGTAGGCGCCCCCGTGGACGATGCCCATCGGCTGCCGCACGCGATCGGTGACCGTAAAGCGCCCGCGGGCCAGCTCCTCCCCCGCCTCGATCAACTCGAACCCGAGCGTGCCATCCATGGTGACGGCCGATCGCTCGGCCATGTCCGTGGGCGGTTCGGTCATCCTGGCAGGCTATCTTTCGGCGCCCATGGCCACGTTCGACCAGCTCTCTGCCGAGCAGAGGGCGATCATCGAGCTCGTCCTCAAGCGGGGGCAGACTTATCAGCAGCTGAGCGAGATGCTCGGCATGCCTCCCGCGCGCGTGCGCGAGCTGGCGCGCGAGGCGCTCGTGCGGCTGTCTCCTGTGAGCGCCGCGGCCGTGGACGACGACTGGCGCGGCCAGATCGCCGACTACCTGCTCAACCAGCAGACCGGCCCGGAGTCCACCGCCACCAAGGGCCACCTGCGCCGCTCCGAGGCGGCTCGCGGGTGGGCGCGCTCGGTGCTCGACTCCCTCGACGAGTTCTACGAGGGCGGCGGGCTTCCCTCGATCCCCGAGGGCGACCCGGCGGCGGCCGAGCCGAGGCGCCGCCGCGCGCCGCGCGGTAAGCGCTCGCGCCGCGCCAAGCAGGACGACGACGAGGGCGCGGAGGCGGCGCCCGCGAAGCCCCGGCGGTCGCTGTCGCCCGCCGCCAGCGCGGCCGTGCGCCGCCGCCGGCTGGTGGCCGGGGGCGGGGCCGCCGTGCTGCTGGTGTTGGTGGTGTTGTTCGTTTATCCCTCCCCGGGCAACATGGGCCCGCTGGCCCTCGGCGGCGACGACAGCGAGCAGAGCGACGGCGGAACGGACTCAACCCAGAATGCCGCCAGCCAGACCCGCCTCGTCGGTCAGCTGGCATTGACTCCGGTGGAGAGCACCGAGGGGCAGCGCAACGTGCGCGGCGTGGCCGTGATCGCCCAGCGCGGCGGGCAGCGCCAACTGATCGTGCAGGCCCAGCTGCCCCGCAACGAGGATGGCCAGGCCTACCAGGTGTGGCTCTATAACTCCGACGGCGACGCGCGCTCGCTGGGCGCCCAGGTGGCCGACCGCAACGGCGCCTTCCAGGGCGCCGGTCCACTCCCCGAGGGCTTTGACCGGTACAAGTTCATCGACGTCTCGCGCGAGGACATCCGCGGCGACGACGGCCACGGCGGCGACTCGGTGTTGCGCGGGCGGCTGGACCAGATCCAGGCCCCGCCCCAGGACCCCGCCGGCCAGGGCGACGCCCAGGGCGGTGCCGCACCCGAGCAGCAGACTCCCCAGCCCTAGGCCCCCGGCAACAGCTTCCCGGGGTTCATCACGCCCGTGGGGTCCACTCGCTCCTTGACCGCGCGCAGCGCCTCGATCCCCAGCGCGCCCACCTCAGCCTCCATCCAGGGGGCGTGGTCCGTGCCCACGGCGTGGTGGTGGGTGATCGTGCCGCCGGCGGCGTGGATCGCGTCGCAGGCCGCCGTCTTGGCTCCACGCCACTGCTCCAGCTCGGCGCCCTGCTCCTGGCGGGCGAGGAAGGTGAAGTACAGCGAGGCGCCCGACGGATACAGATGGGACACGTGGCACATCACCGCGGGCGGCGTGCTGCGCGCCGCCAGAGACTCGCGCAGCGCGCCGCCGACGGTTGCGTAGAGGCCGTGCAGCCCGCTCCACGTGGTGGCGGTCTCGAGCGTCTCCACCATCACGCCGCGGTCCAGCAGCTCGTCGCGCAGGTAGGGCGCCGAGAACCGCCCGCGCAGCCAGGAGCGCCCCGGGCGCTCGCCCAGCGACACCGCTCCGGCGCCCCGCAGGATCGACGCGCAGCGCCCGCGCCGGCGGGACACGTCCTCCCCCGGCCCCTCGAAGCCCGTGAACGCGAGGCAGCCGCCCTCGTGGCCGCGCAGCCGCAGGTAGGCGCGCCCGGCCCGCTCCGCCGTGCTGCCGGTGGAGCCCAGGGCCATGGTCAGGCGGGTCTCCTCGGCGTCGGACAGGCGCGCCACGTCCGGGGCGGCTCGCCGCTGCTCCAGCGCCCGCAGCGCCTCCACCCCGTCCTCGAAGGAGCGGAACGACCAGCCCTCGTAGTGGCGCTCAGCGGGCGCGGGGCGCACGCGCACGGTGGCCTGGGTGATCACACCCAGCGTTCCCTCGGAGCCCACCAGCAGCTCGCGCAGCGACGGCCCCGCCGCCGTGGCCGGCACGTCGCGCGTGGCCAACGGGCCGGCCGGCGACTCACACCGCAGGGACTGCACCAGCTCGTCGATGCGCCCGTACCCGGTGGACGCCTGCCCGGCCGAGCGGGTGGCCACCCAGCCGCCGAGGGTGGAGAACTGAAACGACTGCGGGAAGTGGCCCAGTGTGAGCCCCTCCGCTGCCAGCAGCCGCTCCAGCTGCGGTCCCATGAGGCCCGGCTCGAGCGAGGCGGTGAGCGAGGTGCGGTCCACGCCGAGCACCCGGTCCATGCGCCTCAGGTCGAGCGTGATGGCAGCCGCATGGCGGCCGCGAAGCGCCTCCACCCCGCCCACCACGCTGGTGCCGCCTCCGAAGGGGATCACGGCCACTCCTGCGCCTGCACAGGCCCTCAGCACGGCCGCAACCTGCTCCCCGCTGTTCGGGAGCACTACGGCGTCCGGGGCACCCGACGCGTCCCCGCGGCGCAGCCGCACGAGGTCCGGGTAGCTGCGCCCGGCGGCATGCGCCAGGCGCTCCTCGGTGCCATCCAGCACGTTCTCCGACCCCACCGCCTCGGCAAGCGCGCGCCGGGCGGCCTCCGGAAGTGACGGCTCGGGCAGGCGTACGTCCGCAAGTTCCACGCGCCGGCCCCGTTCCTCGCCCGCCTGTCCTACCGGAGGTAGGGAGAGGTCCAGCTGCTCTCGCAGCAGGTGCGCCGCTGGGCCGGGGAGCGTGATGGCGGCGGCGTCCTCGCCCCACCCCCACCAGCGCACCTAGTCCCTCCAGCCCTCGGCGAGCTCCTGGAGGCCGTCCAGGGCGGCGTCGAACTGCCGCTTGGTCGCCCGCGTGACCTGGATCCCACCTAGCCGCGAGAAGCCCCGCAGCTGGATGCGCGCCGTGAGGCGCACCACGGTGGAGCCCTCCCCCGCGGGCTCCATCTCCAGCTCGGTGACCGAGGAGGCCATGATCCGCTCGAACGGTGACTCCTCCACCTCGTGGCGCCAGCGCAGCAGCGTCGGCTGCTCGGACTTCTCGAGCGAGTAGTCGGCGCGCATGGTGCGCCCGTTGGCGCTCGTGAGCACCGCCGTCCACGCTCCGGGCGCGGCCTCCTCCACGCGCGCCACGTTGGGCCACCAGCTGGGCCAGCGCCAGGGGTCGGATACGAGCGACCAGATCCGCTCGGGGGCGGCGGGCACCGTGCGCGAGCGAGCGATCGTGGGCACCGCTACTCGTCGTAGGAGATCAGGCTGTGAACGTCGCGTGGCGCCAGCCGCCCGCGACCATCGAGGAAGGCCAGCTCGATCACGAAGGCGCAGCCGGCCACCTCCGCCCCGGCCTGCTCCACCAGTCCGCACAGCGCCCCGGCGGTGCCGCCGGTGGCCAGCAGGTCGTCGTGCACGAGCACCCTGGCGCCGCCGCGCAGCGCGTCGCTGTGCATCTCCAGGGCGTCCACCCCGTACTCGAGCTGGTACTCCACCGAGTCCGTGTCGCGCGGAAGCTTGCCCGGCTTGCGGGCCACGATGAATCCCGCGCCGATGCGCGCCGCGATCGCCCCGCCCAGCACGAAGCCGCGCGCCTCGGCCGAGACCACGTACTCGGCTTCTACGTCCGCCGCATACTCGGCCAGCGCTTCGGTCGCGGTGCGCAACGCCTCGGCGTTCAGGAACAGTGGGGTGATGTCACGAAAGACGATCCCCGGCTTGGGGAAGTCGGGGATGTCGCGCACGTGGTGCCGCAAGGCGAGGAGCGCAGCCCGAGATCCATCCGTGCGAGCGCCGGAGCCACCCTTGGCGAGGAGCGCAGGCCGATCGTCGATCCCTACCTCCGGTAGGACAGGCGGCCGAGCACCGGAGCTACTTCTCACTTGGCGATCTTGCGCAGGTCGCGGATGAGCAGCAGGTGCTTGAGATAGGAGGCGGTGCTGGCAAGGTCTTCGAGGGCCTGCATCGCCTCCTTGCGCCGCTCGGGGTTCCGCGACCGCAGCGCCGGGGCGAGGATCTGCTCGAGCAGGGCCGCCTCGCGATCGGCCGAGGTGCGGAACACGCGCAGGTTGCGCCCGCCCACGCCGTAGCGCTTGAGCTCGGTGACCGCGCGCACGATCTCGCGCTCGGTGTCGTCGTACACCGTCTCGCCGTCCTGCTTCTCCCCCCGGATCACGCCGTACTCCTCCAGCTCCTTGACCAGCCCGGCGTCGGCGCCGGTCTCCTCGAGCACCTCGTCGAGGCCGTACAGCGATCCGCCGGAGCGCATCGCCACGGTGGCCCGGCGGCCGGCGCCGCGCGGGTCCGAGCCGGAGCCCTCGCCCGGGGCGAGCTCGTCCTGCTCCGCGCGGCCCGAGGCCAGCTCCTGGCGGATCACCCGCAGCGGCAGGAACTCGTCGCGCTGCAGGCGCAGGATCGTTCGAAGGCGCACCACGTCGGACGGGGTGAACAGGCGGTAGCCGCCCGCCGTCCGCCTGGGCGCCAGGAGCTTCTGGTCCTCCAGGTACCGGATCTTCGAGATCGAGATGTCGGGGAACTCGCGCTCCAACTGCTTGCAGACCGCCCCGATGGTGAGGGCCTTGCCGCTGCCCGCGGCGGGTGCCTCTGCTCCGCGCTGAACGCTCATGACCGTCTCCTCACCGCTCCAGGTAGGTGAGCTTGTACTTGCCCACCTGCAGCTCGTCGCCGTTCTGGAGGCGGTGGGATTCGATCCGCCTGCGATTCACGTAGGTGCCGTTCAGGGAGCCGAGGTCGTCGATGTAGAGGTCGTCGCGGCGGCGCACCAGAAGCGCGTGGTTGCGTGACACGGTCACGTCGTCGAGGAACACCTCGGCCTCGGGGCTGCGCCCGATCGTCATCCGTTCGCCCGCCACGGCGAACACCTCGCCCGCCCGGCCACCGCCGGAGCGGATCGCCAGCGTGGCGCCCTCGGCAGCCAACTGCTCCATGTCCACCGGCTTCAGCTCCCCGGTCTCGTCGAGCTGGTAGGCAGCCGTGGTGTCGCCTTCCTGCTTGTCGGCCTCGGCCAGGAAGGCGCCGCATTTCTGGCAGTAGTTCGCGCCCTCCGCGTTGGCGAAGCCGCATTCGGGGCAGTGCATCTGGCTCCCCGGCCCCCGCCGGTTCCTACTCGTTCGATCCGTCGTCGGGCATCGACTTGCCGGACAGGATGTCGGTGAGCGCCTGGACATCGGCGCCGCTGATCGCGGACTCGCCGTCCTCGTGCTTCTTGCGCAGGCGGTTGACCAGCTCGGCTCGCAGGATGTCGATCTTCCCGTGGAGGATGCGTCGCTGGTAGGACACCTCCTGCTCCTCGTCCGTGAGCTGCTGGATCATGTCCTTCAGTTCGTGGTCGGAGAGCGCCCCAAGGTCGGGGAACGTTTCCATTCGCAGGTCCTTTCAGGTCAAGGAACGGCGAGTATAGACCGGGGTGTCAAGCTGAGCTTGAGGGTGTTGCAGTTCGACCCCGCCGTGGTGGATGCCTTCGCCCGCGTGCGCGCCCGGCCGGCGAGCTCTACCGAGTCCGGCTCGAGCGCCGGAACCGCAAGCCGTCCCGCACGTACAGCACCGTCGCCCAGAGGGTGAGCGCCAGGCCTAGGTAGAGCGAGGCCTCGGCCACCCAGGTGTCCACGAGGAGCGTGAGGAAGACGGCGAGCATCACGGGCCACACCGCCCACCGCCCCACCATGTTGATGCCGAGGTCCATCCCCGTGCGCAGCCCGTACTGGGTGAGCCCGAGCATGAACAGCTCTCGCGCCGCGAGTGCCACCAGCGCCCAGCGGGGCAGCAGCTCGTGGTGAAAGCACACCACCGCGCCGGCCAGCACCAGCGCGCGGTCGGTGAGCGGGTCCAGCAGGGCGCCGAGGCGGCTGTACTGACCGGTGACCCGCGCGAGCAGGCCGTCGAGCTGGTCCCCCCAGGCGATCAGCCAGAAGAGGGCGGCGGCCCAGAACTCGCGTCCGTCGTCGGAGCCCAGCGCCACCGCGAGAAACACGGGCAGCAACGCGATGCGCGCGTAGGAGACGACGTTGGGGATCGTGAACGGCCGCAGCGGCTGGCCCTTCTGGGTTGCTGGCGGTGGGCCGCCGGAGCGGTCGATGCCCAGCAGTCGCTTGCGGGTCAGCTGCTTCTTCACGGCAGCGACCGGTACAGGTCGGCGGCCGCCGCGGCCGCCCCCTCGAGGGGCAGGGAGCGCATCTGGAGCCCCCTGCGCACCTGCGCCTCCACCTCGCCGGCCTCCAGCCCGCGCTTGCCCACGGTGAGCCGCAGCGGGCAGCCGAGCAGCTCGGCGTCGGCGAACTTCTCCCCCGGGCTGGCGTCGCGGTCGTCGTAGAGCACGTCCAGTCCTTCGTTGCGAAGCTCCTCGTAGATGCGTTCGGCCACCTCGCGCGCCTCCTCCCCGGGCTTGCCGAGGGTGACCAGCTCCACGTCGAAGGGCGCCAGCGGGCGCGGCCAGGAGATGCCCTGCTCGTCGTGGAACTGCTCCACCGCGGCGGCGGCGATGCGCGCGGGGCCGATCCCGTAGGAACCCATCCAGATCACTCGCTCGGTGCCGTCCTCGTCGAGGTAGGTGGCGCCCAGCGGCTCGGCGAAGCGGGTGCCCAGCTTGAAGATGTTCCCCACCTCGATGGCCGGCTCGATGTGGATCTCGGCGCCGGCCGGGCACGTGTCGCCGGCCTCCACGGAGCGCACGTCGGCGAAGCGCGCCTCGAAATCCCGCCCCGGCTCCACGCCGCGGAGGTGGCGATCCGGCTCGTTGGCCCCGGCCACCATGCCGGCCATCCCCTCGAGCGCCTGGTCGGCCAGCACCGGCGTGCGCGCCCCTACGGGGCCGATGAAGCCCGGCGGCGCGCCGAAGCGCGACTCCACCTCGTCCTCGTTGGCCGCACGCACCGGCTGCCCAAGCACCGTCTGCAGCTTGAGCTCGTTGAGGCGGTGGTCGCCGCGCACCAGCACCAGCAGGGGCTCGCCCTCCCCCACGATCACCGGCAGCGCCTTGATCAGAGCTCCCGCGGGCACGCCCAGCTGGCGCGTGACCTCCTCGATGGTCCGCGCCCCCGGCGTGTCGACCGGCTCAGGCGCGTCGAGGCGCTCCGGCAGGCCGTCCACCGGCTGCGGCGTGGCGCTGGCCACCTCCACGTTGGCGGCGTAGCCGGCGTTCGATAGCGCAACGTCGTTCTCTCCCGCCGGGCAGGGCGCCATGTACTCGTGGGCCCCGAAGCCGCCCATCATCCCCACGTCGGCCTCCACGCTGTACCACTCCAGCCCCGTGCGGTCGAAGATCCGGTCATACGCGCCGGCGTAGAGGTCGTAGGAGGCCGCGAGGCCCTCCTCGTCACGGTCGAAGCTGTAGGCGTCTTTCATCACGAACTCGCGCGTACGGAGGACCCCGGCCCGCGGGCGCGGCTCGTCGCGCTCCTTGACCTGGAAGTGGTAGAGCAGCTTGGGCAGGTCGCGGTAGGAGCGCACCTCCCTGGCGACGTGGTAGGTGAGCGCCTCCTCGTGGGTCATCGCGAGCACCATGTCGGCGCCGCGGCGGTCCTTCAGCTTGAACAGCTCCTCGATCGGATACCGCCCCGACCGCTGCCACAGCTCCGCGGGCTGGAGCACCGGCATGAGCATCTCCAGGCTCCCGACGGCGTCCATCTCCTCCCGCACGATCTGCTCCACACGGCGATGCACGCGCCAGCCGGCCGGCATCCAGGTCCACATCCCCGCACCCAGCTGGCGTACAAGCCCGGCGCGCACCATCAGCTTGTGCGACACCGCCTCGGCGTCCGCGGGGGCCTCCTTCTCGGTGGGGAGCAGGTAGGCGGACAGGCGGGTCATGGGCGCCCGCAGTCTAGAGGGGGTCCCCCGGGTGGCCGGTGGCCGCAACTCTCGCCGCGTGCCCCTCTTCACGCTTGCAACCGACCCAGGAGCGAAGTGCATGGGCACTAGGGCGAAGCGGATTGTGGCGGGGGCCGTGGCGATGGGCGTGCCGGTACTCGTCGTGGTGCTGGCGGGCTGCGGCGGCGAAGCCGACCGTGCGGCGGCCCAAGGCCCCCAGCGGGACGACCGCCCCAACGTGGTGATGGTCATGACCGACGACCAGACGGTCGAGCAGATGCAGGCGTTGCCCAAGACCCGCGCGCTGATCGGCGACGCCGGCACCACATTCGTGAACACCTTCTCGACGTTCCCGCTGTGCTGCCCGTCGCGGTCCACCTACATCACCGGCCAGTACCCGCACAACCACCATGTGCGCGGCAACAGGCCGCAAGAGCTGGGCGGCTACCGCACCCTCTACCGCGGGCGGCGCCCCAACGGCAGGGACACGCTGCCCGTCTGGATGCGCAACGCGGGCTACTCGACGGCCCACATCGGCAAGTACCTCAACGGCTACCGGGCGGAGAGACAGCCCAACGGCACGCCCGAGCGGCCCAACGGCTGGCAGAACTGGCAGGGCTCGGTGGACCCCACCACCTACAACTTCCGCAACTACTGCCTGAACGAGAACGGCACCCTGGTCTGGTACGGCCGCAGGAACCGGTGCCCGCAAGACCAGCCAAGCAGCCCCGGCGGGCAGATCTACCAGGGCGACAAAACACACCGCGCTGCGGCGGCAGATCCGCCGGCGCTACCAGTGCCGGCGGGAGTCCATGCTGCACGTGGACGAGGGCGTGGAGGAGATCGTGAACGCCCTACGCGCCAGGGGCGATCTGGACAACACGGTGATCATCTTCACCGCCGACAACGGCTTCTTCACCGGTGAGCACCGCATCCCGGGCGGCAAGATCCACCACTACGAGGAGGCGTCCCGGGTTCCGCTGCTGATGCGCGGGCCCGGCGTGCCCCGGCGACGCGTGTTCGAGCAGGTGGCCAACGTGGACCTTGCTTCCACCATCCTCGACGCCGGCAACGCCCGCCCCACCCGGGCGCAGGACGGGCGCTCGCTGCTGCGGACGGCCGCCGACCCGAAGGCCACGATCAACCGCGACATCCTGCTGGAGAACGGCCCCAGGCTGCCCGAGCGCTTCCAGTACTACCGCGCCATCCGCACGCCGCGGTTCAAGTTCGTGCGCTACGGCAACGGCGAGCGCGAGCTGTACGACCTGCTGGCCGATCCGCTCGAGGACCGGTCGCGCCACCGGGTCAAGCGCTACAACCGGGTCGAGCGGCGGCTGGCCCGGCGCCTCAGAGCGTTGCAGGACTGCAAGGGCGCGAGCTGCCGGAAGGAGTTCCGCGAGTAGAGCTCAGGCGCGGGTGAAGCGGCGGCCCGAGGTGGGCGAGGCGTCCTCGTCGAGCTTCACGGGTCGCCGCTCGGTGTTCTTGGAGGGCGCCATCGGCAGTTCCTGGCCACCGGCCATGGCCTCCTCGGCGGCGGCCTTGGCCTCCATCGCCGCCATCCGCTCGGGGGTCATCTCCCCGGCGTTCTCCTCCTGGATCTTGGCCAGCCACTCCGCGCCCTCGGCGGCCTTCGCCTCGTTGCGCTCCACGCGGCCGATCTTCAGCGACCGGTCGATCTCGGTGAACAGCTCCTCCACCAGGCGCTCCTGAGGCACCTTCCGCAGCGGCTCGCCGCCGGCGAAGATCAGGCCCTCGTTCTTCGCACCGGTGATGCCGAAGTCGGCGTGTGACGCCTCTCCGATGCCGTTCACCGCGCAGCCAAGCACGGCCACCTCGATCGGCTCCTCGTAGGCCTCCAGGCGCTGCTCGATCTCGGTCACCACGGTGTCCATGTCGAACTGCAGCCGCCCGCAGGTGGGGCAGGCGATCAGCACGGGGCCGCGCTCGCGCAGCTTGAGCGCCTTGAGGATCTCCCAGGCCACCTTGACCTCCTCCTCCGCGTGGAAGGTGGAGAGCGAGATGCGCACGGTGTCCCCCACGCCGTCGGCCAGCAGCGTGCCGAGGCCCACAGCGGACTTCAGCGAGCCGGTCCACTTGGTGCCGGCCTCGGTGATGCCGAGGTGCAGCGGGTAGTCGATGCGCTCGGACAGCAGACGGTTCGACGCGATCGTGTTGGGGACCGAGGTCGACTTGATCGACACCTTGAAGTCCTCGAAGTCCAGCCGCTCCATCAGCTCCACGAACTCGGTGGCGGCGGTGACCAGCGCCTCGACGGGATTCTCGCGCTCGAGCTCGTGCAGGTGGCGCGGCAGCGAGCCGGAGTTCACGCCGATGCGCAGCGGGGTGCCGTGCCTACGCGCGAGATCGGCGACCTCCCCCACCTTCTCGGGGCCGCCGATATTGCCCGGGTTCAGCCGCACGCAGTGAGCGCCGGCCTCGATGGCCTTCAGTGCCAGCGTGTGGTTGAAGTGGATGTCGGCGATCACAGGGATCGGCGACTCGACCACGATCCGCTTCAGGGCGTGGACATCCTTGTCGCGCGGCACGGCGCAGCGCACGATGTCTCCCCCGGCGTCCGCGATCGCGCGGATCTGGCGCATCGTGGCCTCGTAGTCGGCCGTCTCGGTCTTGGTCATCGACTGGACGGCCACGGGGGCTCCCCCGCCGATCTTCACGCCGCCCACGTCGATTTGCCGCTTGGAGGCCATGCGTCAAGGGTATCTGGGAGCCAGGCCATCCCGGCGCCGCACCCCGACGAGGTGGCCGTAGGGCGAGCGGCGCCGGGGGGTCCGGGGGGCGGAGCGCCCCCGGGCTACTCGCCCGACTCGTACTTGAACGAGATCGCCAAGCGCACGCGGTAGTTCACCACCGCGCCCTTCTCGATCGTCACGTCCTGGCGCACCACCTCGGCAACGCGCAGGTCACGCACCGACTTTGCCGCAGTCTCGACGGCATTTCGCGCCGCCTCCGCCCAGCCCTCACTGCTCAATCCGATCACTTCGGTCACGCGATAGACGCCGCTGTCGGCCATCTGCTCCTCCTCCGTCGGGTTGGGAAGACCCTACCCCGAAGCGTCGTGGTCGAATACCACCGCAGTCGGCTTGAGCGTCTCCTTAGAGGTGGCGCGAGCCCCCCGCCTCACTCACCGTAGAGGGCCTCGATCTCCTCGCCGTACTTCTCGTTGATCGGCTTGCGCTTGAGCTTCATGGTGGGCGTCAGCTCCTCGCCGCCCGGCTGCCATTCCGTGGGGAGCACCTTGAACTTCTTGATCTGCTCCACCCGCGCCAGCTTCTCGTTGGCCGCGTCGACCCCCCGCTGGATCTCCTCGGTCACCTTGTCCGACCCCGCCATCGACTCGAACGAGTCGTCGTCGATGCCGTTCTGCTGGGCGAAACCCGGCGCGAAGTCGGGGTCGAGGGTGATCAGCGCCACGTTGTAGGGGCGGCGGTCCCCGATCGCGATCGCCTGCCCGATCAGCGGGCTGCCCGACTTGACGTGCGACTCGATGTTGGCCGGCGACATGTTCTTGCCGGCGGCGCTGATGATCAGCTCCTTCTTGCGGTCAACGATCTTGAGGTAGCCGTCGTCGTCGAACTCGCCGATGTCGCCGGTGAGCAGCCAGCCGTCGTCGGAGAACGCCTCGTCGGTCTTGTCGGGCAGGTTGCGGTAGCCCTGCATCACCACGCCGCCCTTGACCATCACCTCGCCGTCGTCGGCCAGCTTCACTTCCACGCCCGGCGTCGGGGGGCCCACCGTGCCGATCTTGATCTTGTCCGGCGGGTTGATGCACCCCGCCCCGCAGGTCTCGGACATCCCCCACAGCTCGGCCAGCGGGATGCCGAGCGCATGGAAGAACTCGATCACCTCGGG
>Ga0075530_1000342_pt1 | contig 21684 bp, 18 predicted proteins | sample NGEPerD_2_FD_75101 | JGI IMG/M metagenome (GOLD analysis project Ga0075530, IMG submission 75101) | Arctic peat soil microbial communities from the Barrow Environmental Observatory site, Barrow, Alaska, USA - NGEE PermafrostL1-D | ecosystem: Environmental > Terrestrial > Soil > Wetlands > Peat ... | reverse complement strand
GATCATAGTTGTTTCTAAACCCATATAAGCCGTTATATAGGTCGCGAATTTCAAAAAATCACGTCGGCTGTAACCGTGTCTTATTATGCTCTCATAATAAGTTTCTTTTACGTCTGTTTTTGTAGCCATAGCTGAAAAAGGATTTGTATTTAAAGATTTTATTTGTTTTTAACACAAAACAAATAAAATCTTTAAATTAAAATTATCGATTATTATCTTAAATTAATATGATAGATATCATATTTTACGATATTATTCTTTTCTACTTTTATGAGCGAATCATTTTTACGATTCAATAACCGATACATTGCAGTATGCATGAATTATCCATAGCTTTAGGAATTGTGAAGATCGCCGAAGACGAAACAACCAAAGCCCATGCGCACAAAGTTGAACTGATCGAACTTGAGATTGGCACTCTGGCAGGCATTGATTTTGAATCCCTGGAATTTGTTTGGCCGGCAGCTGTGAAGGATACCGTTTTGGAAAATGCAATAAAAAAAATTGATATCATCAAGGGCAAGGCGAAGTGCGTGGACTGTGATACCGTTTTTGATGTCAATTATTTATATGATCCCTGTCCAAAATGCAAAAGCAATTTTAAAGGGATCCTGCAAGGCAAAGAACTGCGTGTAAAAGCGCTTGAAGTGGTTTAACCGATTAAAAAAAAACTTATGTGTGGAACTTGTGGCTGTGGAAGCGGAGAGAATAGCGTGAGCATTCAGAATCCAAAGGAAATTAAAACTCACGTACATGAACATGAACATCATGATCACAATGCAGAACACGGGCATTCGCATGAACATACACATGATGGAAATAGCCATACACATTCACACGATCACGCCCAGGATCATCATCACAAGACAATTATTGAGGTAGAGCAGGATATTTTGCACCACAATGATGTGATGGCGGCCAGAAACCGGGGATATTTTGATGCTAAAAACATTTTCGCCCTGAATTTGGTCAGTTCTCCGGGCTCAGGAAAAACATCCTTATTGGAACGAACCCTGAAGGATCTAAAAGCTGAAATTCCGTTTTTTGTCATTGAAGGCGATCAACAAACCCTCAATGATGCCAACCGGATTTCCGCCATAGATATTCCTGTTATTCAGATCAATACCGGCAAGGGCTGTCATTTGGAAAGTGACATGATTTATGATGCCGTCAAGAAATTGGATATTTCAGATAACTCTGTCCTGATGATCGAAAATGTTGGAAACCTGGTTTATCCGTCCATGTTCGATCTTGGCGAATCAAAAAGAGTAGTTATTATCAGCACCACTGAAGGGGAAGACAAACCCATCAAATATCCGGATATGTTCCACACTTCAGATTTGTGCATTATCAATAAAATAGATCTTTTGCCCTACCTGAATATCGATATGGAAAAACTGAAGCAATACGCCCTGAAAGTGAATCCGAAACTGCAATTTATCGAACTTTCAGCCACTACCGGCCAAGGCATGGAAGCCTGGTACCAATGGCTACGGGAAAACAGAGATCAACCTAAAAACTAAAGCGAATGTGCCTTTCGATACCCGGAAAATTAATAGCAATTACCGCCCAATTAGATGAAACCTTCCGAATAGGAAAAGTTTCCTTTGATGGGCTTATCAAGGAAGTAAATCTCACTTTAGTGCCCGAGGCCAAACTGGAAGATTACGTGATGGTACACGTTGGTGCGGCCATTAGTGTCGTGGATGAAGAAGAAGCGCGAAAAACATTTGAAATACTCAAACAGTTGGGGGAACTTAATGATCTTGACATTCCGGATTTCAACTAAAAATAATAAAAACCTGTGCCTTATTTTGAACTTTCAAAAGAAGAAATTGCCTTTCCACCGGCTTATTTTGCCGACTTAGACGGATTGGTAGCTACAGGTGGGGATTTATCTGTCCAAAGGTTGGTGTTGGCCTATAACAGCGGGATCTATTATTGGCATTTTCCATTGAAGCACATCAAATGGTGGTCACCAGATCCAAGGACGGTCCTGGTATTAAATTCATTTAAATTTTATCCCGATCGATTTCAATATTTGAAAGATCAATTTACCGCCCGGTTATCCAATGATTTAGAGCAGGTGTTTCGCGCATGTCAGAAATTTTATAACATCCGGGACAGGATGGATAACAACTGGCTGTCTGAACGGGCATTTAGATCTTTTTCGGAATTGCATAAAAAAGGCCTTGTTCAGGTGGTGGAAGTTTGGAAAGACAATCTCCTGGTTGGCGGATTATTTGGGGTGGCACTGGGGAAACTGTTTTTTGGGGAATATCTCTTTTCTGAAGAACAAGATGCGGGGGAATTCGCACTGCTTTTCCTGATTAAAAATCTGAAAGAAAAAGGATTTTATTTAATCGACATGCAAAAAGAAACCATGTTTACGGCTGGTTTTGACTATGATGAATTGTCGAGAATTGAGTATGTAAGCCTGTGCAAGGAAAATGCAGAAAAATATATAGATAGCTACAAGCAAGTATAAACTTTAAAAATTCAAATTATGGACCTTTCCTTAGAAGAATACATCGATAATGCCAATTTACTTTTTCAGGAAAATGAACTCGACAAAGCCATTGAAAATTACGAAGCTGCGTTGAAATTGGCAGTCACTTCGGCCCAACAAATTAATCTTTGCAACGCCCTGGGAAGCTTGTATCAAAAAACTAAAAATCCCCAAAAGGCAATCAATGTTTTTAATATATCCATCGGGCTTTATGATGAATCCCCGGATGAGAACAGCTTACCAGACAAAGCCACTATTTACAACAATCTGGCTACGGTTTATTTGTCGACCAATCCCGCTCTTGCGATCGAAAATTATCTGAAGGCACTAAAAATTTACACCGCGCTTACCGATTCTGAAAACTCGGCATTTTATCCGCATCTGGCAAATACACATTTTGCATTGGGGGAGGCTTTTCAGCATAAAGAGGATCTTTTCAATTCCAAAACACATTTAAAAGCTGCCATTATTTTATATGACCAATTGCCCGAACCCGGTTTAAATGAATTAAAAGCAAGCGCACATTACCATTTGGGGAATATTTTTACGGAAGAATTCAACCTGTATGATGCGCAAACACATTACACAAAATCGTTGATGGTTTTCCAAAATTTATCGGAGAATAGCGATGTAAAATTCAAGCCTTTTAAGGCGGCAGTTTTGAATAATCTGGGAGTGACATATAAATCGATGGAAGAACATCAAAAAGCTTTGGACCATTACGAACAAGCGCTTGATGAATACCAATATCTGTCCACTCATAACAATGCCTTGTTCATTCCTTACGCCGCGGCTACGCTCAACAGTTTGAGTATTTTGTATGCGGAAATGAAAAATTTCCCAAAAGCAATTGAATACAGTCACCAAACCGCAGCTGTTTACAACAATTTAGCCGATGAATTTCCCGAGGAATACACTCATTATTTAGCGACTTCGCTTCACAATTTAGGCTTGTTTTATTTTGAACTTAAAACAATCGAATCAGCCAAAAAATATTTTATACAGGCTTTGCACATCAGAAAGAAATTGGCCAAAAACGAGCCTGAAGCTTTCGATGCAGATGTTTGTGCAACCGCCCTAAACTTAGTCGAATTGTATCAAACCCAATTGGAAGACACATTAGATCTGAATTACAAAAAGCTCAGTCTGGAATTGCTGGATGACGTATCAAAACGTTTACAAAAATATTCTGAACACAGACCGGTTTTGATGAGCATGAAGAGTGATTGCAGGTATTATTTAGAATATTTTAACCGGATTTCGCTGGAACAACTTCAATTGGAATACACTTATAAAAAAATACAAGAGCTTACCGGGGAGATACATTCAACCATACTTCCGAAAGAAAAAATCGTTTTTCAGGAGCTTATTGTGTCGCTATTGGAGGAGCAATTAGAACATTTTCCGCAAAATGACAAATTGAAAAATATGCTTCCCGATGCGTATAATAATTTGTCCTGGATGCATTTACAATTGAATAACCCTAAAAGTGCAGAAGCGATTATTCTGAAAGCTGAAGATCTGGACCAATCCTTTTCTTCCCTTCAGTGCAATCTGGCGCATAGCTATTTGTTGCAAGGTCGTTTTGAGGAAGCCAAAACCGAATACAAGGGTTTTTTTGACAAAAATACTGATGAAAAACAGGCTTATATCTTTACCATTTTAAGCGATCTTGAAAAGTTGGAAAACAATGGAGTTCAACACAAAGATTTCGAACGGATAAAAGAATTGTTCACCTAAAAACGAACGGAAAATAAGCTTAATAAAAGAGAAGCCTAACAAATCAGGATTCAAAGTGCCTAAGGTCTGAAGACTTTAGGGTTAAAGAAAAACACTTGGATCAAAAAAACAGCATTTTAGGCTTTCCCTGTTTACGCAAATAGTTGCTCAAGATCTTATTGGTGTGGTACGTGGCTTCCTGCAACTTTAAAAAAGGTTCGTAATCTTCTACGGCAGCAATTTGAACATCAACATCAACAAATCCAAATCCCTGATATCTTCCGTCTTTTATCAGCACAAAAGCTTCTTCCTTAAAGTGACGCCCTTTTTCCCTGATCACATAGCTTTGCGATTCCGAACTCAGCGAAGCTATGGCCGCCTTCACTTTTTCATTGTAATCCTGAACCAATTCAGAACCATCACAAATTCCCTCGCAGTTCCTGATCCGGTAATGGGAACACACCTCTATATTGCTTTGAAGCGTGCAATATCTCGGGCAAAGTTTAAAAAGCTCACAAAGTTGTTCCAGCTTTTCTGTAGCTGCAGCACGGTTGTAAAAAGTAATCACCGAATCTGAAGTCATTTTTGTTTTTCCCAAGGCAAGCTGAATGATCCCGCGCTGGTTGATGTAACTGATAATTTGATAAATCATCCCAGGCCGCTTTTGAGCCCGGTTATATTTGGGATAATGCTTTCGGATATGTTCCGCTTCCAGCAATAATGCCATCAGCTCGTTCCCGGTCGTTTCGTGATCTATATAGTAGGTTTCCTGGCCAAGTTGGTATTCTTTCGTCATTTTATCATAAAAATGAGATAGCACTCGTTTCCTGATATTTATGGCTTTTCCGGCATAGATCACTTTATGCTGTTTGTCCTTGAACAAATAAATCCCGGGGGTTTCGGGCAGTTCCCGGATCTGTTCCGAAGAAAGATGAGGAGGCAAGGTAGCCTCTTTGGAATGTGCGTGCAGAAAAGTCCTGATAACCTCACAATCTGTATCCAGGGTGAGCAATCGTTGGAACAGGATCACGGTGGCATCTGTATCTCCCTCGGCACGATGACGGTCTATGATGGGGATATTTATAGAATCACATAATTTCCCAAGGCTATAGGAAGCCAATCCGGGGATCAATTTTCGGGAGAGCCGCACGGTACAAAGCTTTTTCCGGGTGAATTCAAATCCGAGTTCCTTGAATTCATTGTGAAGCACATTGTAATCGAAATTCACATTATGGGCGACAAAGATCGCGCCCCGGGTAAGTTCCTCAATTTTTTTAGCGACTTCGTGAAATTTCGGCGCATCGTCCACCAGGTTGTTATCTATCCCAGTGAGAGCGGTAATATATACGGGGATATTTATTTCGGGATCGATCAGTGTGGAATACTTTCCTATAATTTCAGATCCTCTCAATAGGACCACACAAATTTCCGTAAGCCGATTTCCGGTCATCCCCCCACCGGTGGTTTCCACATCAACAACCGCAAATAACTGATCTTCCATTTTGGCTTTTCCCGATCCAGTAAAGGTAACGATATTTATTAAAATATGGATTGTTTCCTAGTAAAAGGAATATATCCTATGTAAATTTAGAACTGAGATATGAGATGTGAGAATTGAGATTAAAAAAGTTTATGGTTTATGGTTTGGAGTTTGGCCCCGATCCCGAAGCGTCGGGACGGGGTGGAGTTTGGGGTCTGATTTTTCTACTATAAAAAGACAATAATTTCAGGTTAAATTCCACTTAATCTGATTTAATTCCCTTTCATCCAACTTTTCAGAAAAATTAAAAATTAATTTGTAATTTACTTGACTTTAATCATTTAGCAATCACTAAACCAACGTTCAAATGAAAAAACACACATTCAACCTATTGTCCCTTTTTCTACTGGGAGTGATCTTATTTTCCTGCGATTCCAATAAAAAGGAAAATACATTAGCCGGTGAAACCGTGCTTAAATCGGGTATTCTCATTGAGAATATGGATACCAGGGTAATTGCGGGAAATGATTTCAACGCCTATGTAAACGGTGGCTGGATGTCAAAAACAGAGATTCCTGAAGATAAAGGAAGTTACGGCGCGGGATATATGGTCCACGAACAATCCGAAAAAGATGTAAAAGCGATTATTGAGGAAAGTGCCGCCGGAGATTTTGAGAAAGGGAGCCCTGAGCAAAAGGTGGGGGATCTCTATCAATCTTTTATGGATACACTTACACGACATGAGCTTGGAATAGCGCCACTTCAATCGGACTTAAAAAAAATAGAGGATATTTCAAATTATGATGACGTTGCTACCTATTTTGCCTATGCCAATAAGGTAGGCTATACAGTTCCGCTGCAGGCTTTTGTTTACCAGGATTTTAAAGACCCTACCAAATACACGGTTTATTTATATCAGGGAGGGCTTGGTCTTCCGGAAAGGGAATATTACCTGGCTAAAGATGCCCGGTCAAAGGAAATAAGGAAAAAATATCTTGAACATATTGAAACCATGTTCTCACTTGCCGAAATGAAAAACGGGAAAGAGGCCGCAAAGACAATTATGGCCCTGGAAACAAGGATCGCAGAAAAACACATGAAAAAAGAAGATACACGGGATCTGGTGAAGATGTACAATATGTTTGAAGCTGAAAAATTACCGGAGGTCATGCCGGATTTTAACTGGAACAGTTATTTAACCGAAGTCGGAATTAAAGATGAGAAACAAATAGGGATCCTCACCCTGGAATATACAAAAGCTTTGAACAGCATTATCACTTCTACCGATCTGAAAACCTGGAAAACTTACCTTAAATGGTCGCTTTTGAACAGCACTTCCAGCAGATTGACCCAAAAGCTCGACAAGCAGAATTTTGAGTTCTATACCAAAGAACTTAGGGGAGTTCCGGAACAACGCCCAATGTGGACACGAGGCGTAGCGGTAGTCAATGATGGATTGGGTGAAGTTGTAGGACAAGTCTATGTGAAAAAACATTTTCCGCCTGCAGCTAAAGAACGTATGGAAACTATGGTTGCCAACTTGATCAAAGCCTATGATATAAGCATTAAGGAACTGGATTGGATGGGAGAAGAAACCAAGGCTGAAGCATTGGACAAGCTGTCTAAATTCAATCCCAAGATTGGTTATCCCAATAAATGGAAGGATTATTCAAGCCTGACAATAGATTCAAAAGATTATTTTGGCAACAGAAAACGCTCTTCTCTATCTTCCCATCAACGGGAACTTGATAAATTGGGTAAACCTATAGACAAGGACGAATGGCAGATGACACCTCAAACCGTAAATGCCTATTACAATCCGGTGATGAATGAAATTGTATTTCCTGCCGCGATCCTGCAGGCACCATTCTTTGATATGGATGCTGAGGATGCTGTGAATTATGGCTCTATTGGTGCCGTTATAGGACACGAAATAGGGCATGGTTTTGATGATACGGGAAGTACTTTTGATGGGGACGGAGCGATGAGAAACTGGTGGCAAGATAGCGACACAGAAGAATTCAAGAAAAGAACCACCGCCCTGGTAGAACAATACAACAAATTTGAGGTGCTGGACAGTTTATACGTAAATGGTGAATTTACACTTGGTGAGAATATAGGTGATCTTGGGGGTCTGAGCATTGCGCTCAAGGCCTATAAACTTTCGCTGGACGGAAAAGAAGGTCCCGAAATGGACGGTTTCACCGCGACCCAAAGGGTTTTTCTTGGTTATGGACAATCATGGTTGAATAAAATGAGGGACGAAGCAGTCCGCGTTCAGGTTCAAACCGATCCACATTCCCCGGCTGAATTCAGGGTAAACGGAGTGGTAAGAAATATGCCTGAATTCTATGAGGCTTTCAATGTTAAAGCGGGAGACAGCTTATATATCACTCCTGAAAACAGGGTGAAAATATGGTAGTACTTTGATATAATACAAGATCAATAATTAAGTGGTCGTCCAGGAGGGAATAACTTTTAGACGACCACTTTTATTTTCAAAGCAGAACCAGTACGGGGCTGTAACCCAAATTTCAGGTTGGGAGTTTAAAACAGGGATTTGAACATCGATCGTAAATCCTTTTCCTATTTCCACTTTAAAAGTGAACTTTTCTTTCAGGGAAGAGCTCCTGTTTTGCACATTTTGAAATCTACTTCCCTTTTTCGGGGATTAAAATAATAATGGAACAGATTATGATGGAAAACCTGTTAGGAAATAAATCACATTTTCCTTCGACCAACGGAGATAACATCTGAATAAAACCAGGATTAAATTTTAAGTATGAACTTTAAGAATATCCCATTTTCCATATTAGAATTAGCAAGTGTTTCCAGTAATTCCACCCCTGAAGAAACTTTTAAAAAGAGCCTCGACCTTGCCCAAAAAGCAGAAGGTTTCGGTTATAAACGTTTTTGGCTGGCAGAACACCACAATATGATAAGTATTGCCAGTTCGGCAACTTCAGTCCTAATTGGATATATTGCCGGTGGTACAAAAAAAATAAGGGTGGGTTCCGGCGGAATTATGCTTCCCAACCACTCCCCTTTAATTGTCGCTGAACAATTTGGAACCTTAGGAGCTATTTATCCAAACCGAATTGATTTGGGCCTGGGCAGAGCTCCGGGAACAGATCAGATAACGGCGCATGCCATCCGGTCTGACAGAATGCAGGCAGTCCATAAATTTCCCGAAGAAATTGGCGAGATTCAAAAGTATTTTTCCCCTGAAAATAAGGAAGCCAAAGTAAGGGCCAGCATTGCCGAAGGGATAATTGTTCCACTTTATATATTAGGTTCCAGTACAGACAGCGCACACCTCGCGGCGAAAAAAGGCCTGCCCTATGTTTTTGCAAGTCATTTTGCACCTGCACAATTATTCGAGGCCTTGAATATTTATTACAATAATTTTAAGCCTTCAGAATTTTTGCAGGAACCCTATACAATTGCCTGCATCAATGTGATCGCCGCAGACAGCGATGAGGAAGCAGAAAAAATTTCCACTTCCATGATCCGTATGATGTTTGGGGTTCTGACAGGAAATATTGACTATCTCCAGGAACCTATAAATATGACCAGCGAATTGCGGGATTTGTCTGAAAATCCAGCTTTTCAGCGTATGCTAAAATATTCTTTTGTGGGCAGTAAGGAAACAATAAAACAAAAAACCGGCGATTTTCTCCAAAAAACGGGGGTCAATGAATTAATGGTGGCATCACATATCTTTCATCACCAGGATAGGGTGAAATCTTTCAGGATCTTTTCGGAAGTGATGAAGGAATTTTAAAATCATCAAAAAAGAATTAAGAACGTTCCTTTCATTAACTGAAATTTGATTTCGGGATCCTCAACCTCGGGTTTTTCTGCATGGATAAATCCTCCTTTCATTTTCAATTATTAATGTGACGAATTCCTTCATCTCTTTTCTATCCTCTCTTTTCTATTTTTCCGGGAGTTTTTTTATTTAACAAAATTTTAGGTTTTGTTAGTTCGGATAAATCAGAACTTAATTTAATTTTGCGCTTCTAAAATGTGAAAGATGAATGATGAAGCCATGAATATCCAGAAAAAAGAACTCGTTGAAAAGCTGGGAGTGAATTTTGAAAAGTTAAATAAATTAGCTCCCGTAGCTGCCAGGATATTTGCAACGCTCATTTTAACAGAAAAAAAAGGAATCACTTTTGAAGAATTGGTTGAGGAACTCAATGCTAGTAAAAGCACTATTTCCACACATTTGGAGCATTTACAATCCCTTAACAAGATAAGTTATGAAACCCGGCCCGGGGACAGAAAAAGATATTTTATTATCCATCCAAACCTGATACTGAACATTATAGAGGAAATGATCGAAAAATGGAACAATGAAAAATCCATTCATCAGGATATCATTGATTATAAGGAGAAACGAAAGCAAAACACAGAAAAGGAAGAACCCGAATGTGATATTGAGTTCAACAAAAATTTTCTCATTTTTTTAGATGAGGCCACGACTGCGATCCAAAAGTTAAAATTAAACGTCATTGAAAAGAAATACCAATAATCCACAATAGTTAAGCAAATGAAAAAATTAAGTTACTTCGGTTTTATATTGAGCACTTTTCTTATTATATCCTGCCAGGGCAAACCCGGTGGACAGCAAATGTCTCAAGGCCCGAAGCCGTTTCCCGTCATAGAAGTCCCCAACAAAACCCTTAGCGGTTATACTTCCTATCCTGTTAGCATTGAAGGAACCATAAGCAGCGCGGTACGTGCCAAGGCATCCGGATATATCACTAATGTTTTGGTTGATGAAGGACAGAAGGTAAAAAAAGGGCAAACTCTTTTCACGCTGGAAACAAGATCCCTCACTCAGGAAGCAGGTGCTGCAAAAGCTAATGTAAATGCGGCGCAAGTGGAAGTAGATAAATTAAAGCCATTGGTAGAAAAAGGAATTATTAGTTCTGTCCAGCTGGAAACAGCAAAGGCCCGACTTGAACAGGCAAAGGCCGGTTACAGCAGTATTGCTGCCAATATTGGCTATGCAACCATTAAAAGTCCGGTAGACGGTTATGTAGGAGCAATCCCTTTTAGGGAAGGCACCCTTGTAAGCCCGGGGGACCCTACCGCTTTAACTAACGTTTCAGATATAGATGAAGTTTATGCCTTCTTCGGAATGAACGAACGAGATTACCTGGATTTTATTCAGAATACAGAAGGAGAAACTATTTCAGAAAAAATTAAAAATATCCCACAGGTAGAATTGCAACTGGTTAACGGAGAGATGTATAAAGAAAAAGGAACTATCCAGACTGTTACAGGACAAATAGACCGATCTACGGGAACTGTGAGTTTCAGGGCAAAATTTCCGAATCCCGGAAGATTGTTGGTCAATGGAAATAGCGGAAATATCAGGATCCCAAAAACTTATGAGAATGTCCCTGTGGTCCCGGAATCGGCTACTTTTGAACAACAAGGCAAAGTATATGTTTACATCGTTCAGGGAGACAGCATCGCCATCTCAAAAGCAATTAAAGTCAGAGACCGAATAAACAATCTTATTGTGGTTGCTTCGGGAATTGAAACAGGAGATAAGATTGTTGGGAACGGGATTGGAAAACTTCGCAACAACACCCCCATCACCCCACAGCCCGTCGCTTTTGACAGCATTGCCAATTCATTGAACCCTGTATTTAAATAATAAAAAATCAGATGTTAAAAAAATTCATAGAAAGACCGGTTTTATCCACGGTTGTTTCCATAGTTCTAGTTGTTTTGGGTATTATTGGTTTAACCACCTTGCCGGTAACCCAATATCCCGATATTGCCCCTCCTACTATACAGGTAGCGGCAAATTATCCCGGTGCAAATGCTGAAACGGTACTGGAAAGTGTATTAATTCCTATTGAAGAGCAAATAAACGGGGTTGAGGGAATGAACTATATTACCTCAACAGCAAGTAATAACGGTACCGCCAGTATCCAGGTGTTTTTTGACCAGGGAGTTGATCCTGATATCGCAGCAGTGAACGTTCAAAACAGGGTCGCGCGTGCCTTACCTTTACTGCCTCGCGAAGTGACACAATCTGGGGTTACCACTCAAAAACAACAAACCAGTGCCTTGATGTTCTTCACTGTAACATCAGATAATGAAGAATACGATGCCACTTTTATTCAGAATTACCTCAACATCAACGTAATTCCAGAACTGAAGAGGGTAAATGGCGTAGGAGATGTAAATGTTTTCGGCTCAAAAAATTATGCGATGCGTATTTGGTTGCAACCTTCAAAACTTGCGGCTTATAACCTGATTCCTTCTGATGTTACGGCGGCAATTAACGAGCAAAGTTTGGAGGCTGCAGCCGGAGCGCTGGGACAAAACGACGCGAAATCCTTTGAATATACCATTAAATATGGGGGGCGCTTCACTACTGAAGCAGAATATGAAGATATTGTGATTAAAGCCCTGGATAACGGCCAGTTTTTACGATTAAAAGATGTTGCCAAAGTTGAGCTGGATGCTGAAGGTTACAGCGTAATTTCCTATACCAACGGATTACCCGGAGTAAGTATGGGGGTTTACCAAACTCCCGGGTCCAATGCCCAGGAAATTATAGAGACCATTCATGAAAGACTGGGAGTACTCGAAAAAGATTTTCCTTCAGGAATGTCAATTTTTATAAATTTTGACACCAATGAGTTTTTAACAGCCTCTATACATAAGGTTGTTCTAACTCTTATAGAAGCATTCCTCCTGGTATTTTTAGTAGTATTTATATTTCTCCAGGATTTCAGATCCACCCTTATTCCGGCCATTGCAGTTCCCGTTTCCATAATCGGTACATTTTTCTTTTTGAACCTGTTCGGGTATTCGGTGAATTTGTTGACCCTGTTCGCTTTGGTACTTGCCATAGGAATTGTGGTGGATGATGCCATTGTGGTGGTAGAAGCAGTGCATGCCAAGCTGGAGGAAGGTGCCAGCAGCGCTTTATCTGCTACAAAAACTGCCATGGAAGAAATTACCGGAGCTATCATTTCTATTACCCTGGTAATGGGAGCTGTGTTTATCCCGGTAACCTTTATTACAGGACCAACCGGGGTTTTTTACGAACAGTTTGGGGTTACGTTAATTGTAGCTATAGCAATTTCTGCAGTAAATGCTTTAACCTTAAGTCCTGCTTTATGTGCTTTGCTGCTTAAACCTCACAAAGATGAAGAGGGAAAAAAGAAGAGTTTTTTACAGCGCTTTTATTCGTCATTTAATATAGCCTTCGCCGTTACAACCAAAAAATACGGAAATTCCCTTGTTTTCTTATATAAGCATAAATGGATAACCGTCGTTATACTTTTAATTTCTGTAGGAAGCATCTTTTGGGCAGCTTTCAACACTCCTACCGGGTTTGTACCCAACGAGGACAGAGGAATGGTTTTTGCCAATATTGAGCTTCCTCCCGGAGCTTCCCTGGACAGAACAGTAGAAATCACAAGTGAGCTGAGTGATAAAATCCGCCAAATGCCAGGTGTGGAAGGCGTTACCCTAATAAATGGGTTCAGTTTAATTGGCGGGGCCGGTAGTAATAATGCTTTTGGTATTGTGAGATTAGACCCATGGGCAGATCGTAAAGACGAGACCCTTTCCTCTGATGCCCTTACGGGTAAAATGTTCCAGATAGCCGCGGGAATTCCGGGTGCCAATATGTTGTTTTTTGCACCCCCAAGTGTCCCCGGGTTTGGAATTTCAGCCGGTTTTGAGATGAAAATTTTGGACCGATCCGGAGGAAGTTTCCAGGAATTGGATCAGGCCGCCCAGGCCTATTTAAGGGAACTCTCACAGCGACCGGAGGTTTTGTACGCCCAAAGTTCCTTTAACACAAATTACCCACAATATGAAATGGACATAAATGTTCCTAAAGCTAAAGAAGCAGGGGTTTCAATAAGCAGTATTTTCTCCACTCTTCAGGGTTATATAGGAAGTATTTATGCCGCCGATTTTGCCCGTTTTGGAAAACAATACAGGGTTTACGTGCAGGCATTGCCACAGGATCGTGCTACGCTAAGCGATCTTAATTCCCTGTTTGTGAGAAATGACAAAGGCGAAATGGCACCCATTACAGAATTTGTAAAGCTGAAACGGGTTTATGGACCTCAATCTGTAACTAGATTCAACCTGTTCAATTCTGCCAGCGTAAACGGTGCTCCCGCGCCAGGATATTCTACGGGAGATGCCATTGCTGCCGTTCAGGAAGTAAGTGAATCTTCGCTTCCCGCAAATTTTTCAATAGATTTCTCGGGCCTCACACGTGAAGAGATTTCAGCAGGAAACCAAACGGCTTTAATCTTCATTCTGAGTATCATGTTTGTTTACTTTATTCTCGCTGCTCAATATGAGAGTTATTTACTTCCATTAACCGTGCTTTTTTCCTTGCCTGTTGGAGTAATGGGAGCTTATTTATTTACAAACTTTACAGGGTTGCAGTCCAATATCTATTTCCAGATCTCCCTTATTATGCTGCTGGGACTCCTGGCAAAAAACGCGATTTTAATTGTGGAGTTCGCGATCCAGAGGCGTAAGGCAGGATTTACAATTGCAGATGCAGCTTTTGATGCGGCCAAAGTGAGACTACGACCTATATTAATGACCTCCCTTGCCTTTATCATTGGATTACTCCCACTGGTTTTCGCCGGAGGAACCGGAGCGGCGGGAAACAGATCCATTGGTACCGGGGCCGTAGGAGGCTTGCTGGTAGGAACCATATTGGGAGTGTTTATTATCCCCATTTTGTTCATTTTATTCCAATGGTTACAGGAAAAAGTAAGTAAAAAACCAGAAGTTATTGTCGAAAAAAATGAGCAATTGTAAAACATACAAAATGAAGAAATTTCAAATATATAAATTCATATTGATCCCTGCTGTGTTACTCTCGTTGCAGTCATGCTTTGTCGCAAGAGATTACACCACACCGGAAGTGGTTAAAGAGGAATTCTATCGCACCGACAATATCTCCAGGGACAGCCTAAATATGGCGAATGTTTCATGGCGGGAAATGTTTACATATCCCATACTTATTTCCTATATAGAAGAAGGGCTGCAAAGCAACATGGATATAAGGATCGCCCTTCAGCAAATTGCGGCATCAGAAGCCTATGTAAAACAAGGGAAAGCAGGATATTTACCTACGCTCAGCCTTAACGGGACCGCAAATCATCAGGCTCTGTCAAAAAACAGCCAGTTCGCAACTTTTTCTGAAAGCAACTATACCCAATATGAAGCTACGGGAAATTTATCCTGGGAGGCCGATATCTGGGGAAAAATAAGAAGTAATGACCGTGCTTTTAAGGCTTCATACCTTCAAACCGCTGCTGCACATCAGGCAGTAAAAACTGAACTTATTTCAGCTCTTGCTTCATCTTATTACCAGTTGCTGGCTCTGGATGAACAAAGAAGGATAACTGAAGAAACGATTACCACCAGGGAAAGCAGCCTGGAAACGACCAAAGCCTTAAAGGAAGCCGGGAGCGTTACTGAAGTTGGCGTAAAACAGACCGAAGCTCAATTATACCGTGCCCAGGCCGTGTTAATTGATATCAAAAATGAAATAAGGTTACTGGAAAATTCTTTCTCTATTTTATTGGGATATGCGCCCCGACAAATTGACAGAACAACCATGGGCAACCAGGTTATTGCCGTTCCGCTTGATACCGGGCTTCCAAGTCAGCTACTTAGGAACAGGCCCGATGTAATTGCAGCCGAATATAACCTTATGAATGCCTTTGAACTTACAAATGTCGCTCGCAGCAGCTTTTATCCAACCTTAAGGTTGACGGCTACCGGTGGTTTCCAGAGCATTGACCTAGCCGAACTATTTAACGCAAATTCATTATTTGCCAATTTAATAGCTTCTATGGCGCAACCTTTAATAAACGGAAGACAAATAAGGACACAGTATGAAGTTTCACAGGCACAACAGGAAATCGCGTTAATCGATTTTGAAAGATCCCTGCTGATCGCCTCCAGGGAGGTTTCTGATGCAATGTATAATTATGAAGCTGCTGTCGAGAAAATTGGGGTAAAAACAAAGGAATTTGATGCCTATGGATTGGCGACTTCTTATTCAGAAGAATTGCTGAACAATGGTATGGTAAATTATCTGGAAGTTCTCACCGCGAGGGAAAACACACTTAATTCTCAACTCGAACTGGTAACTGCCCGATTTAACAAACTCAATTCAATTATTGAATTGTACCGGGCCCTTGGAGGAGGATGGCGATAATTTTATTATTAGTTAGTTAGTTGGTAGTGAAAATCGGTCCCGGAGTATTTGGGGCCGATTTTTTTTATCATTTTCGCACTTAGGTTTATAAAGATTTGAATCCAGAAAATGCCTGAAATCAGGTATTAAGGTGACAGCAAAATATTGATGCGTAAAATTATATAACCATTTTATGTATCAGCTTAATAGTCTTTCATCTATTCTCTATATTCTTTTTTCTGAAAACTTTCAACCCAAAAATTAAATTGACAGAAACTTCTAATCCATCAATTTATGGCTGGATTAGAAGCTTTTTACATTTTAAACTCCGCATCACCTTATTATTTTCACCTGGTTACGGGAAACCGTAAAGAATATTCCAAAAATGCCAGTAGATTTACAGTTAGGAGATATTGCTAAAATATTTAGGATTTTTATAAGCCGCAAAAAAATTGATGATTTCATAAAATTTTGAATGCCTAAAATGCCTAAAGTAGTAATTCCTAATATGACGGGCGAAACAAACCTGCCTGCAGGTTTTGCAACTTCTTCAAATAAACAATTTCAGTCTTAAGGCACTGTAGGAACGGAATAGGCACTAATAATAAACTTAAACTTTGGAGAACACTATCAATCTCATCCTGGACTTTAAGAGCTCCTTTCCCATCAGGTTTTGGATCTTCCTGGTTATTGTCCTGACAATCATTCTGACCTTTTTGTATTTGCTGAAAGTTTTAAAGAGCAATTATAAATTGAACATGAAGATGAAATCTGGAAAAAAGGCCTGAAAGATAATACGGAAATCGGTGAGTTTATTAGCCAAGATATTAGGGTTAATTGGCTCATGCTGGATAAACCTTTAAATTATAATCCACTTCAATTAAAGAACTATTCTTGTTAACTCCGCACATATATTAGTCAATTTGCAAAGAAGAAATTCTGCATTTTCTTACTCCCTTTAATTTATTTTTGAAAGTTTTTTAGGATTCAGCCAGTTTTGTTGTGAATCAGAAAAAGTAAAAAAACTTCAATGATGAATTGAAAACCCTTCAGAAGCTTCGAATTCAGCAAGGATTTTACCAGAAGGTGCGAAGTCAATCAGTGGTTGCATTAAATCGGGATTTGGAAGAAGAAGACTACCACCCTGCCAGGGTATAAAAATACCCTGGCAGGGTGGTAGTAAAATTCTGAATGGATTAGACCGGTTATTTATTGTGCCAAATTCTACAGTCAACAGAAAACCAAAAAATGAAATTTTGAATCCTGCCCCGACACATCGGGGTTGAATCTTTTAATCCGGAATTTGTCTGTAAAGTTCCTCGATCACCTCTTTCCCATAGTTTCGCTCCAATTTTCTTACTATAAAATGCCCGGTAGCCATATCCTGGAAATGATCGATAAAAATTGTGTTTAACGCGGCCCCGCTAATTGCACCTATTATCGGTACGGCTTGCGCAGCGGCTTTTTCGCTGACCTGAATCCCGAACCGACTGGATATATTGGCAAAAAATCGTACCAGAACAGGCGCGCCTTCTTCAACAAATCCCTTTTTAGCGATAAACTCCGCGGCTTCAGTCATCGATTTTGTCAATAATGCCCGGGTAACGTAATATCCGCTCTCTGTACTGTCATCTGAACCTGATTCTCCTCCTAATGCCAAAACCTGCATACATTCCAGTTTAGTATCAACATTACTAATAGACTCTCCCTGAGATCGTGCAATATCGGCAATGGACCGAAGCATAAGGGTAGTTGAAATGGGAATTTCCACGGCCAGCCCCGCGAATCCAAAGAAACCTCCAACTCCACCAGATGCAGCTACCGCCAGTTTATGCCATCCGTTTGAAGTCTTTTTTCCCGGTTGATCCTTCACGGTAAAAAGTGCAGCTTCGGATGACTTTTGAATGGCAGTATGAGTGATCTTAACCACTTTTTCGTTCCAGTTTTTGGGGAGCATCTCAAATCCTTTTTCGATTGGCATTCCAATATAATTGGTGATTCTTGCCGCAAGTCCAGGGTTTTCAAGCAGGCGTTTAGCCATTTGGAGTTCCTCCATATCTATATTAGAAATATCTGTATTCATTGAAGTTATTTAATTGGACAATAATTAATTTACAGGAGTTGTTTACACAAAAATTAAGCCTCTTCCAAAATTTCTTATAAAAAGTAGAGATACGTATCCAGCCTGATTAAATTCCAAGATAGGAATTAAAATTTTAGATCCTGGTTAAAAAAATGTAGAAGCTATCACTAAACTTAGAAAATAATTAATTAAAAAACATGTTGGATCCGCAAAAACAGAAAGAAAAAAATTGCCCGCAGATCTCGCAGATTTTCGCAGAAAAAATTTAAACATCCTATAAAATGCCTGATCTCTTGCCACCAAGGCCCTAAGACTCAAAGTTTCACTAAAAAATATTTCAGTTTCCACAAACTTCCAAAACAGAATTTTTTTTCTATCTTTTCTCCTGGTTGTATCCTCTTTTTTACTTCGTACTTCTAACCTCGTATTTCTAACTTCTAATTTCCCCCAGGTGGCTGCAAATCTCCACCGGCGGCAGGAAAATCAAACTCTGCCCATATCGGGATATGATCGGAGATCCTTCTGGCCGCCACCATATCCGGAAAACTCTCATAAAAAAGGACCACCCCGCAATTGAGTATTTGAGCGGCATTGGTATTGTAAAAGATATTGTCATATTCGTTAGCCAGGCATTCATCAGCGACACAATGCATTTTCATAGTTGTTTTCTGAGCTGTAAGTACAGGTTTATATCCCATTTTTTTCAGCAGATTAAAAACGGTATGACTTTGAGGCGTGTTAAAATCTCCAAGGAAAATCAAATTTTTATCGGGATATTGAGCCGGTAATAATTTAAAATATTTGATCTCGGTTTCAGGTTGTTTTTTCTTTGGAATTGCGTGAAAACTCGCCAGGGTAAACACCGTTCCTTTATAACTGAAATTCATGAAATATGGTTCCCGGTCAATTTCATTTACATAATTTTGTTCCAGCCAGGCGCGCTGTACTTTTTTTACCTTCCCCGTTTTCCAGATATAGGCATAACGCTCGGTTCCATAGGGCGTGCTGTTGGTGGGATCGCTTATCACATAATCCCATTTTGAGCCTTTCCTGTTGAGTTCATCGGCCAGCCGCGCAACAGCCTGGGCTCCCCCATAACCTGCCACTACTTCCTGAATGGCAATGATATCAAATTCCTTTAAAGTATTGGCAATGAAATTTATTTCCTGCTCAGATTTTGTCTTCCTGAAATTCTGAAGGTTCCAGGAACTAATTTTAACCTGGGCAATTAATGATGCATTCCAAAAAATAAGAAAAAGGACAAGAAATACTGTTTTAAAGAATCTATGCGGGGAAAATATCATTGAACCGGATCTGTTGAGAATTAAATGAATTATTCTGAATTAACTAGGGTTTGATTTCAGCAAAGTACAGCTATAAAAGGAATTCTTCGGATGAATTGTTTTATAATTTTATTCGTGCATTCGTAGCTTAAGAGAGCATCTTATTAATTTTAGCCACGAATGCACTAATGTTAATGTAAATCAAACTTTTAGCTTTCCTCAATTTCCAATACAGTAAAGAAGGTTTTATAATTTTATTCGTGCATTCGTGGCTTAAAAAAGCGTTTTAGTAAAGTTTAGCCACTAATGTAAATTAAACTTTGGCTTTCCTCAATTTCCTATAACAGTAATGAAGGTTCTTATAATTTTATTCGTGCATTCGTGGCTTAAAAAAGCGTTTTAGTAAAGTTTAGCCACTAATGTAAATTAAACTTTGGCTTTCCTCAATTTCCAATACAGTAAAGAAGGTTCTATAAATTTTATTCGTGCATTCGTGGCTTAAGAGAGCATCTTATTAATTTTAGCCACGAATGTTAATGTAAATCGAACTTTGGCTTTCCTCAATTTCCTATAACAGTAATGAAGGTTTTATAATTTTATTCGTGCATTCGTGGCTTAAAAAAGCATCCGGATAAATTTTAGCCACGAATGCTGAAAAAGAAAAGCCCAATAAAAAAGCAGAATTTGCGGTTAAAAATGACCCAATCCATATTCTTTTGATAATTTTGGCATTCAATATTTTTAGATGCAAATTACAGGAAAACGATATCTCGATTATTCGTCATTTATCAAATTGAACTTTGGGGAACGAGTTCAAAAAATATCATTGGATGTAGGGTTTACCTGCCCCAACAGGGATGGTTCAAAAGGTTATGGAGGCTGTACTTACTGCAACAACAATTCCTTTAATCCGGGATATTGCGAACCTGAAAAAAGCATTACCCAACAATTGAAACAAGGGATAACTTTTTTTTCAAAAAGGCACAAATATCAAAATTACTTCGCCTATTTTCAGGCCTATACAAATACCTTTTCCGATATTGAATCGCTTAAAAAAATGTATGATGAAGCCTTAGCCTTTCCCCATGTTATTGGATTGATCATCGGCACGCGGCCCGATTGCATTTCAGATGAACTTATTGAGTATTTATCATTTTTATCGAAAAAACACTTCATTTCCCTGGAATTTGGTGTTGAGAGTACGCTGAATAGAACCCTGCTTGCCATTAACAGATGTCACACTTTTGAAGATTCCAAAACTGCTTATGAAAATTGCGCCGATAAAGGCATTCATCTGGGCGCTCATTTAATCATTGGCTTGCCCGGCGAAACCAGGGCAGAGTTGCTGAACCACGCGACAGAAATCTCTAAACTTCCTATTGAAACCCTGAAAATGCATCATTTGCAAATTGTGAAACAGACTGTTATGGCGGTTCAATACAAAAGAAATCCGGAGAGTTTTGACTTGTTCACTTCTGAAGATTATATAGATTTTATAAGCGATTTCATTGGTTTTTTAAGGCCGGACATCAGCATTGAAAGATTTGCGAGTGAAGCTCCTTACGATTTACTGATCGCGCCGAAATGGAATCAAATGAAGAATTTTGAAGTTGTCGCCAAAATTGACCAGAAACTGGCAGAAAAAAATACCTGGCAGGGGAAATATTATAAAGGATAAGTTTAAAGTTCATAAAGTCTGGAGTGCCTGAATTGCCTAAAGTAAAGTAGTTCAAATTAGAGGTTTTGAGAACGTTAAAATCCTGATAAACTCAGAAATTTATTGGAAAATTCACCCTTTTACAGCCCGCTGTTGATCTCTTAATTTTTATTGAGCTGTTCCTTTCTTCTAAGCGACTTTGGCCTGGTCATTTATGTTATTTTCAAGTGTAAAGTTTGCGAATGTTCACTTTGGCGTTGTTTATTCAGCAACATATAACCGAAATATCAAGATCAGGAGTGCAATACCAACAATGCTGGTATAAATGATCTTATTGTATTTCGCCAGCCAGTTGGGCAAATAAATGTCGAAATTGTCTTGTTGAGAAGTAGAATACTTCCGTGCAACCAATGTAATTGGGCACATTGACTTAAAAACCAGCAGTACGATCCCTTCCAAAACCAGTAAACCAATACAGATCCATACCCATTTATCAATTTTATTTACGATCACAGCGTATAACAAATAAAATATCACAACATTAAAAAACAGCCATATTATCGTATGGATGATTTTGATCACTATAAGTTTTGGATTATCTCTCATAAAAATCAATTTTGAATTTTGAATTTTGAATTTTGAATTTTGAATTTTGAATTTTGAATTTTGAATTTTGAATTTTGAATTTTGAATTTTGAATTTTGAATTTTGAATTTTGAATTTTGAATTTT
>Ga0075530_1000341_pt1 | contig 21739 bp, 23 predicted proteins | sample NGEPerD_2_FD_75101 | JGI IMG/M metagenome (GOLD analysis project Ga0075530, IMG submission 75101) | Arctic peat soil microbial communities from the Barrow Environmental Observatory site, Barrow, Alaska, USA - NGEE PermafrostL1-D | ecosystem: Environmental > Terrestrial > Soil > Wetlands > Peat ... | reverse complement strand
GTTCTGCCGCCTCCCCTAGGCTCGGCATGTGCTGCTGGCTTTCGATACCGCGACTGCCCACGTCACCGTCGCACTGAACGACCGTGGCTCGGTGGTGGCGTCCTTCGAGTCCGGGGAGCCGATGCGGCATGGCGAGATGCTGGCGCCCGGCATCCAGCGCGTGCTCGCCGAGGCTGGGGCCACTGCCAAGGACCTCACCGGCATCGCCGTCGGGGTCGGACCCGGCCCGTTCACCGGTCTCCGCGTCGGCCTGGTCACGGCGCGCACGCTCGCCCTCGTGCGCGGCATCCCGGTCCACGGCGTCTGCTCGCTCGACATCCTCGCCGCTGCGGGTGTCGATGCGGGGCTGGAGGAGTTCGTGGTGGCCACCGACGCGCGCCGCAAGGAGGTCTACCTGGCTTCGTACGCCGGTGGCCGGCGCGTGTCCGGTCCCGAGGTGGTGAAGCCGTTCGACGAGAGGACCGAGCTTCCGGTGCTGGGCAGGGGAGCAGTGCTCTACCCCCAGGCGTTCCCGAACGCGGCCGGACCCGAGCACCCCTCCGCGGTCGCCCTGGCCGACGTGGTCCTCAACGAGCGCTTCGAGATCCTGGCGTCCGATCCCCTGTACCTGCGGCGTCCCGACGCTGTCGAGCCAGGCAAGCCGAAGCGGGTCAGCTGACCGGTCGGCGTGCCAACGGACCGACATACATCAAGACGGTGTCCGTGATCACGACGAGCGCCCACACGACCGCCCACAAAGGCGGCAGCACCAGGAAACCAGCCACCACGCCAGCGCCGAGCACCAGCAGCTTGGTGGTCAGCCTCAACGCCCGCGACTCGACCCGGGCACGGGGAGCTGCGAACAACCCCCACAGCACGGCCGCGACCAGAGGCAGGATGATGGCGAGCACCCAGCTGGTGGGTGGAGATGTCCCCGCCTGCCATCCGGCCACGGCGAGCAGTACGAACACGCCGATCTCGACGACGAACGCCACCACGTCGTTGGCGTTGACCTCGTCCGGGGGGCCCTCGGTGGACATGGGTCAGCCATCCTTCGGCGGCAGGGGAAAGAACATCGAGGTGCGCTCGGCGTACTCCGGGTAGCCCGGCCGCTTCATCATGCTGCTCTCGAGCAGACGCGCACCGGAGGCGAAGACGAGGAAGTAGGTCATCACCGCGGGCGACAGGATCGTCAGCGCGGGCAGCAGTCCGCCGGCGAGGCCGCCGACGAGCCAGATGCCCCACCACACGCTGAAGTCCCCGAAGTAGTTCGGGTGTCGCGTCCAGCGCCAGAGCCCGCGGTCCATGACCGGCCTCCGTTCCGGGTCCTTCTTGTACGCCGACAGCTGGGCGTCCCCGACGGACTCGAAGACCAGACCGACCACCCACAGGGCGACGCCGACGTAGACCAGCCACGGCCAGCGGGTGCCGGCGACCGAGGCGACCTGCACGGGGAGCGAGACGAACCACATCGCCAGCCCCTGCACGACGAACACCCGGCGCACGGCCATCGAGAAGCCCCCTTCGCCGAGCATTCTGGCGTAGCGCGGGTCCTCTTCCGGGTGAGCGACCTGGCGCTTGCCGATGTGCCAGGCGAGCCGCAGCCCCCACATACCCACCATGGCCAACAGGAGCCAGCGCACGCGCTCGTCGCCCACGATCGCGCTCACCACGGCGACGAGCACGAAGCCGAGGCCCCACGTCACGTCGACCACCGCGACCCGGCCGACACGGCGCGATACCAGCGCCGTGAGTGTCATCAGTACTGCCACTGCACCCAGGGAGGCCCCCAGCACAGGCAGCAGCATCAGCATTGCCTCACAAGAGGCAGGGTATGTGGTCCGCCGGGACGGACCATCAGGATCTGGTCGACTCCCATCCGCCCGTCCCGGAAGGCCATCGAGCCACCGACAAGGTAGAGGCGCCACACACGTACGGCTTCCTCGCCGACGAGCTTGGTGAGCCGGGGAAGGTTTGCCTCGAAGTTCTCCAGCCAGCCCTCGGCCGTGCGGACGTAGTGCTCGCGCATCGCATGCACGTCGCGTACCTCGAGCCCTCCTCGCTCGAGGTACGCGACAGTCTCGCCGACCGGTCGCATGTGCATGTCGGGGGCGATGAACGACTCGATGAACGGCCCACCACCGGGATGCCCGTTGCGCCCACCGGCACGGGACATCTGCTGGATGAGCACTCGTCCGCCTGGCTTCACCGCGTCGTGCAGGACCTGCGCGTAGGTGCCGTAGTTCCGCTCGCCGACGTGCTCGCCCATCTCGATCGAGGCCACGGCGTCGAAGCCGTGTTCAGGGATCTCCCGGTAGTCCTGCAGCCGGATCTCCACGCAGCCCACGAGCCCACGCTCGCGGATCCGCTCGTCGATGAACGACTTCTGCTCGGCGGCGATGGTCACACCAGTGACCTGGGCGCCGTAGTGCTCGGCGGCGTGCAGGGACAACGAGCCCCAGCCGCAGCCGACGTCCAGGAAGCGCATGCCCGGCTCGAGCCCGATCTTCTGGCAAACCAGGTCGAGCTTGTCGCGCTGCGCGTCCTGCAGGGTGTACGACGGGTCGTCGGAGCGGAAGTAGCCCGAGGAGTAGGCCATCGACGGGTCGAGGAGCAAGGAGTAGAACTCGTTCGACAGGTCGTAGTGGTGGCTGATCGCACGCCGGTCGCGCAGCTTGCTGTGCAGCCGGCCGCGGACCCTCGCCTGGGAGGCAGGGAGCGACGGCGCCCAGCCGACCGCCCCGACGCCGAGCGCCGTACGCAGTGCGCGGGCGAACGCGCCGGGCGAGGGACGCACGCCCGTCAGGCCGCGTTCAGCGACCACGGACCAGATGTGGGTGAGCGCCGCTTCGAGGTCGTGGTGGACCTCGATCTCGCCGGTGACATAGGCCTGGGCCGCTCCCAGCTCACCGGGATGCCACAGCAGGCGGCGTACGGCGTCCCTCGAGCGCAGCTCGACCAGCGGGGCGTTAACGGGGCCGGCCTCGGAGCCGTCCCACGCGCGCAGCCGCACCGGGAGGTCGCCGCCGACGAACGGACGCAGCGCAGACTCGAGCCTCGCGGCCACGCCACCGGTGCGGGCCTCGGACGGACGCGACCCGCTGGTGCGCGTGAGGTGAGCCATCAGCCATCACGCGAGAAGGTCAGCTGCTGCACGTCGATGTAGCCGGACGCGAAGCCGGCGCGCGAGTACTCCAGGTAGAAGTGCCACATCCGCTCGAAGGTCTTGTCGAAACCGAGCGCGCGAACCTCGTCGCCGGCGGCCAGGAACGCCTGGTCCCAGCGCTCGAGTGTCTCGGCGTAGTGCTGGCCGAACGAGAGCCGGGTGCCCAGTCGCAGCGTCGTGTCCGCGCGGGTGATCTCGTCGATCGCTGTGACCGAGGGCAGGAAACCGCCGGGGAAGATGTACTTGTTCATCCACGTCCAGGTGCGCCGCGTCGCGAGCATCCGGTCGTGCGGCATCGTGATCGCCTGGATGCCGACTCGGCCGGCGGGGGAGAGCAAGCGGTCGATGGTGCGGAAGTACGTCGACCAGTACTCGTGCCCGACCGCCTCGATCATCTCCACCGAGATGATGGCGTCGTAGGTGCCCTGCACGTCGCGGTAGTCGCTCAGCTCGATGCTGACCTGGTCGGAGTAGCCGGCCTCGGCGACACGCTGCTCGGCGAGCTCGAGCTGCTCGCTGGACAGGGTGACGGAGTGGACGCTCGCGCCACGGCGCGCCGCACGCACGGCCAGCTCACCCCAGCCCGTGCCGATCTCGAGCACACGAGTGCCATCGCCGACGCAGGTCTGGTCGAGCAACCGGTCGATCTTGCGGACCTGCGCCTCGACCAGCGAGTCGCTGCCGTGGCCCTCGGGCGGTGCGGCCTGGAGGTGGTCACCGCGATCCACGAAGGAGGTGTCGTAGAGGGCGGAGGAGTAGCTCAGCGTGCTGTCCAGGAACTGCCGGAACAGGTCGTTCGAGAGGTCGTAGTGGTGCGAGACGTTCTCGCGGGTGTTGTCCTGCGTGTTCATGTGGGCGCGCGGCGGGCGGCGCACGTAGGCGGCGCGCAGCTTCTGCAACGGAGCCGGGATGAGCGTGGGCAGCTCGGCAGCCAGCACGGTGAGGAATCCGCCGAGGTCCTCGGCGTCCCAGGCTCCGGTCAGGTAGGCCTCGCCGAAGCCGATCAGCCCGTCGCGACCGACGCGGGTGAAGAACTCCGTCGGTCGTTGGATCCGCATCTCGGGCCCGCCGGTGCCCCACGTCTTCGTGGTTGCGCTGCCTTCGCGCACGGTCACCGGGAGCCGGCGTACGGCGGCCCGGAAGAGCGAGCGGGCGATCCGGGCAGACACGTCGGTCTTGAGGCCGGGAGGAACGGGGTCCAGACCGGGCCAGAGGTTGGCCGGGCGGGTAGGGGTCGTTGTCATCAGACGCCTTCCTGTCGAGGGTGGTCGGGACGCTTTCGGATCCCGAGACGGCGCGCCCACAGCCAGACGCCGTGCGCGTGGATGAGCAGGGTGCCGCGCAGCGCGGCGGGCGCGCTGCGGAGAGGGGAGGTCGACGTCGGCCGGCCGTCGAGGGAGGCGGTGAAGACCGCACCGTCGTCGCTGTGCAGGGTCACCGTGACGTGCAGACGGTCACCAGGAAGGTCACTGGGACGCGGTACGGCGAGCTCGTAGTAGCCGTCGGTCCCGTGGAACGGCGAGACGTACATCTGCTTCTCGGTGCGGGCGCGACCCTGCTCGTCGGGGTGGACGAGGTAGGCGTGCCGGTCGCCGTAGGTGTTGTGCACCTCGACGACCACGCCGGCGAGCTCACCGCTGCGGCGATGGCACCAGAACACGCTGATCGGGTTGAAGCAGTAGCCGAGCGCGCGGGCGTTGGCGGCCATCACGATGCGGCCGCCGTCGGGCTCCACGCCGTTGAGGGTGAGGAAGTTCTCGACGTTGGACTTGATCGTCGAGTCGGCCTCACCGAGGTGGTCCCGAGCCTCGAACCGGCCGAGCACGCCGTGGTCGGGCAGGTGGTCGAGGTCGACCAGCCACGTTCGCGACCTGTGGGTGAAAGTGCGGCTGAACGGCTTGCGACGGATGTGCTTGATCGTGGTGGCGTACGTCGTGGCCTCGACCGGGCGCGGGTTCGCGGCGCCCCACTCGACTCCCAGCTTCGCGGCGGCCTCGACACCCGAGCGGGCACCGTCCTCGTGGAAGCCCCAGCCGTGCCAGGCGCCTGCGAAGACGATCCGGTCGGTGTCGCACTCGGGGAGGCGACGCTGGGCGGCGACGGAGGCGGGCGTGTAGATGGGGTGCTGGTACTCCATCGTCTCGATGACCTGGGACTGGTCGACCAGGTCCTGGCCGCCCAGGGTGACGATGAAGCGACGACCGTCCTCGGGAACCGGCAGGCGCATCAGCCGGGTCAGGTCGTAGCTGACGGTTACGGTGCCGCTGTCGGTGGTTGAGCTTGTCGAAGCCCCGCGGCGCAGGTAGTTCCACGACGCCCGGGCGCGCTGGTGTCGCGGCAGCACACTCTGGTCGGTGTGCAGCTGGGCGGTGTTCGGCGAGTAGGGCATGGCCGTGAGCACGTCGCGCTGCGCTGCGGTGGGTACGGCCAGCATCGCGAGGGCCTGGCCGGGGTGGGTGGCGACGACGACCGCGTCGAAGGTGTCGACGTGGCTGCTGCCGTCGGTGATCTCCACGCCCGTGGGCGTCTCGAGCACCGAGGTCACCTTGGTGTCGGTGCGCACATCGGGGATGCGGGCAGCCACCTTGGTGACGTACGCGCGGGAGCCGCCGGTGACGGTGCGCCACTGCGGCGAGCCGAAGATCTGCAGCATGCCGTGGTGCTGGAGGAAGCTGAACAGGTAGCGCGCCGGGTAGTCGAGCGCGACCGCGGGGTCGCAGGACCACACGCAGGCGACCAGGGACTCCATGAAGTGGGTGTGGAACAGCGGTGAGAAGCGGCCCCGCTCGAGGAACGACCCGAGGGTCTCGTCCGTCTCGTCGCCGGCCAGCACCCGCCGTGCCATCCGGTGGAACCGTGGGATCTCCACCAGCATCCGGAGGTACGACGGACGCAGCGCGTTGCGCCAGGTGGGGAAGAGACCGGGACAGCCGAGCGCGCCGGCCCACTCCAGCCCGTCGTCGTCGGAGCGCACCGACATCGACATGTCGGACTCCTGGGTCCGCACGCCCAGCTCGTCGAAGAGCCGCATCAGGTGGGGGTAGGTGCGCTCGTTGTGGACGATGAAGCCGGTGTCGATGGCCCAGGACTGGGTGCCGTCGACGACGACGTGCGTGTCAGCGTGTCCACCGAGCCTGGAGTCGGCCTCGTAGAGGGTCACCCGGGTCTGACGGCCGAGTACGTGCGCGGCCATCAGCCCGGCGACTCCGCTGCCGATGACGGCTACGTGTCGCGATGTTGTCTGGCTCATGCATCGGCCTCGTCGAGCTCGAAGAGGGCGATCGGTTCGGTCGTGGGCACCTTGGACCCAGCCGCGGGCTCCACCGTGATCCCGACGCCGGTCGCCTTGTTGGCGTCGCCCTCGAGCAGCAGCCTGTTGTCGCCCTGCGGCTTCATCAGGCCCGCCGGGATCATCGTCCCCTTTGCGTCCTGCAACCAGACCTCGTAGGCCTTACCGGGTGGAGGCAGGGCCATGTCCTCGGTCAGCAGGACGGCGCGTCCCTCGCTCTTGGAGCGATAGACGGAGGCAGTCGAACCGTCCGGGAAGCTCTTCGAGACCTTCTCGGCGTCGGCGGCGTTCAGCACCTGCTCGACGGGGCTCAGCTGGGCAATCGGCGGGTTTTCGTTGCCCTGCGATGTCTGGTAGACCACGCCACCGGCGATCGCAGCCACGGCAGCAGCCGCGGCGAGCATCTTGCCGACCCGGAAGCCACGCCGACGCATCGGCAGCACCTCCGCGATTGCGGGAGATGCCTCGTCACCATCGGCACCGCCCTCGTTGGTTGTCTCCGGCGGGATCGGGCGAATCGTCTTGATGCCCGCCAGCACGGAGTTGCGCAGGGCGGGGGGAGGAGTCAGCGCGGAGTCGTCGGCCAGCAGCGCGGTCGCCTCCCGGAGGCTCGCCACCTCTTGCTGGCAGTCGAGGCACCCCGGGAGGTGCTGCTCGAAGATCGTGCGCTCATCGTCATCGAGGGCGTCGACCACATACGCACCAGACAGTGCGTGCACTGACTCGTTCATTGTCCCACCCCCATCGTGTCTCGGAGACGGATCAGTCCGTCCCGGATTCTTGTCTTGGCCGTGCCCACAGGAAGGTCGAGCATGGTGGCGACCTCCGTGTGCGTGTAGCCCTTGAAGAATGCGAGCTCCAGCGCCTCTCGCTGGACCTCGGTCAACGAGTCCATTGCCTGCCGGACCCTCCGTGCTTCCATCGAGGCGTGTGCCGCCTCGGCGGTCGAGTCGTGCTCCACCGCTTGACTGCCTTGGTGGTACGTCGTGTCGCGTCGGGTGCTTGCCTCTGCGGACCTCACCCGGTCGACCGCCTTGCGGTGGACGAGCGTCAAGATCCAGGAGACGGCGCTGCCTTTGCCTGCGTCGAACCGGCTCGCGGTCCGCCAGATCTCGAGAAACGCTTCCTGGGCGACCTCCTCGGCCTGGCTCGGGTCGCGGACGACCCGCACTGCCAATCCGTAGGCGCGAGCAGATGTCGCGTCGTACAGCTGGGCGAAGGCGCCCTCGTCACCCCTTCCGGAGAGCTTGAGCAGCTCCGCGAGATCACCTGCCGAGGCAGCAGCACTCTGCACCCCCCCGGGCACCCCCCCGGGTGGGGAGTCGGAGTCGTCCGCGCTGAACGGGGTCACGTGGAAACTTTCTCAGATTTGAGTATCGGTCACTTGTCGTGACAGGCATTCGGAGGCCTGCTTCGCGTGGATTGGTCCTGCCGGCGAATTCCTGGCCCAATCCGTCAGGATGGCCGCGTGGCCAACTACACCGTGAACCCGAACGCCGTCGCCCGTGCCGAGCAGCTGATCCGCGGTGGGCAGTACGTCCTCGACAGCAACTGGGGTGAGGTCCAGCCGGGGGCCGCGGAGCAGAACACCTACCTGGAGATGCACTCCTGGGAGGAGTACGCCGCCTGGCATCTCGGCCTGACCGATGGCGCGAGCGAGGCGACCAAGGCGCGACACGCCTTCGTCTACGGCGACTTCCGGCGAGTGCACCGCACCGCCCTGATCGCCTGCGTCTATCGAGCCTCCGAGTGGCGGCACAAGGAGATCGAGCTCGCGGCACACGACTTGCTGCAGCTGCTCGACCGGACCAGCGCGTGACCCCCGCCGGCCCCACGGTCAGGCCGGCGCTGCCAGCTGACATCGAGGCGGTCACCCGCCTGGAGACCGAGTGCCTGGGCGCGGACGCGTGGAGCGAGGGGCTGGTCCGCGAGGGCATCGCTGGTGTGCTGCCGACCGTCGTCTACCTCGTGGCCGATGCGGAGGGCGAGGTGGTCGGTCACGCAGTCGCGTCCATGGCGGGCGACATCGCCGAGCTGCAACGGATTGCCGTGGACCAGCGCAGCCGGCGCGTGGGCATTGCGACCGTATTGCTGGCCGGGGTGGTCGAGAAGGCCGGCAGGACTGAGGCCGACCGGTTGCTGCTCGAGGTGCGAGCGGACAACCGCGGCGCGCTGGCCTTCTATGCGGCGGAGGGTTTCGTGGAGATCGACCGGCGACCGCGTTACTACGCCGACGGTGGCACCGCGATCGTGCTGCGGCTCCCGCTCTAGCTAGACAGGGGCGACGGGCACAATGGCGGGGTGACCTCCGAACCCCTGGTGCTCGGCATCGAGACCTCGTGCGACGAGACCGGCGTCGGGATCGTCCGCGGGCACACCCTGCTGGCCGATGCTGTGGCCTCCTCGGTCGAGGAACACGCGCGGTTCGGTGGCGTCGTACCCGAGGTGGCGTCGCGTGCGCACCTCGAGGCGATGGTGCCGATGATCGAACGCGCTTGCCGGACCGCCGGGGTGTCACTGGAGGACGTCGACGCGATCGCCGTGACCGCCGGTCCGGGACTGGCCGGGGCGCTGCTGGTCGGTGTCGCCGCGGCGAAGTCCCTCGCGCTGGGACTGGAGAAACCGCTGTACGGCGTGAACCACCTCGCCGCACACGTGGCCGTCGACCAGCTCGAGCACGGCCCGCTGCCCGACCCCTGCCTGGCGTTGCTCGTCTCGGGTGGCCATTCCTCGTTGCTACGAGTGGGTGACGTCACCTCGTCGGTGGTGCCGCTGGGGTCGACGATCGACGACGCGGCAGGGGAGGCCTTCGACAAGGTCGCGCGGTTGCTCGGCCTGCCTTTTCCGGGCGGCCCGCACATCGACCGTGCTGCCGCGTCCGGCTCCTCGGTCGCCATCGACTTCCCGCGTGGTCTGAGCTCGCAGCGCGACCTCGAACGGCATCGCTTCGACTTCTCTTTCTCCGGCCTCAAGAGCGCCGTCGCCCGGTGGGTGCAGGCGCGGGAGACCTCCGGTGACCCCGTACCGGTGGCCGATGTCGCGGCCTCCTTCCAGGAGGCGGTCTGCGACGTGCTGACCCGCAAGGCGGTCGCGGCGGCGGTCTCCGAGGGGATCGAGGACATCCTCATCGCTGGAGGAGTCGCCGCGAACTCCCGGCTGCGCGTGCTCGCCGTCGAGCGGGCCTCGGCGCGCGGCATCCGGGTCCGCGTCCCCCGCCCCGGTCTGTGTACCGACAACGGGGCCATGGTTGCCGCGCTCGGCTCCGAGATGATGGCCCGCGGCCGTACTCCCTCCGCACTCGACCTCCCGGCCGACTCGTCGATGCCGGTGGACCACGTCCTCGCCTGAACTCGGATAGTCCCGATCATTCGGCCCCTGGATTGGGTCGTGAGAGGTGCCGTTCGTTCGGGACTATCCGGGTACGACGGGCCGGGTACGACTATCCGGTACGACGGGCCGGGCCGCTGGACCTCCCGTTAAGTTTGGATCCGCCGACACGAGAGGAGCTCACATGCAGCAGGTCAAGGCCGTCGTCGCACGCGCCAAGGGGGAGCCGGTCTCCATCGAGACGATCAACGTGCCCGACCCCGGTCCCGGCGAGGCGGTGGTGAAGGTCCAGGCGTGCGGCGTGTGCCACACCGACCTGCACTACCGCGAGGGCGGCATCAACGACGAGTTCCCGTTCCTGCTGGGTCACGAGGCGGCCGGTGTCGTCGAGTCGGTGGGCGAGGGCGTCACGGAGGTAGCGCCCGGTGACTTCGTCGTACTCAACTGGCGAGCGGTCTGCGGCGACTGCCGCGCCTGCGACCGCGGCGAGCCGTGGTACTGCTTCGCCACCCACAACGCCACCCAGAAGATGACGCTCGCAGAAGGCGCGGGAGCCGGCACCGAGCTCTCGCCGGCGCTGGGCATCGGCGCATTCGCCGAGAAGACGCTGGTGGCCGCCGGCCAGTGCACGAAGGTCGACGAGAGCGCGCGGCCGGCAGCGGTCGGCCTGCTCGGCTGCGGTGTGATGGCAGGCCTCGGCGCAGCGATCAACACCGGCAATGTCGGACGCGGAAAGACCGTCGCGGTGATCGGCTGCGGCGGTGTGGGTACGGCCGCCGTAGCCGGGTCCGCCCTGGCCGGCGCGAGCAAGATCATCGCGGTCGACATCGACGACCGGAAGCTCGAGGGCGCGAAACGGATGGGCGCCACCCACACCGTGAACAGCAAGAACAACGACTCGGTCGAGGCCATCCGGGCCCTCACCGAGGGGTTCGGCGCCGACGTGGTCATCGACGCGGTCGGGCGCCCCGAGACCTGGAAGCAGGCCTTCTATGCCCGCGACCTCGCCGGCACCGTCGTCCTGGTCGGCGTCCCGACGCCGGACATGAAGATTCCGGAGATCCCGCTCATCGACGTCTTCGGTCGCGGCGGCTCACTCAAGTCCAGCTGGTACGGCGACTGCCTGCCCAGCCGTGACTTCCCGATGTTGGTGGACCTCTACCTGCAGGGGCGACTCGACCTGGACGCGTTCGTCTCGGAGGAGATCGGGCTCGACGACGTCGAGGCCGCGTTCGACAAGATGCACCGCGGCGGCGTACTGCGTTCCGTCGTCATCCTGTGACCCGCCGCCTGGTCTGGCGCGCCGCCTTCGCGGGGGTCGTGGCGCTCAGCCTGGTGATGCTGTTCACCCCTGCCTCAGGGGTGCCGAGCGGCTTCGTGGTCAACGACAAGGTGGTCCACTTCCTGCTGTTCAACGCTCTCGCGGTGACCGGCCGCCTCGCAGGGGTATCCACGGTGCCACTGGCCATCAGCCTGGCGGCGTACGCCGGGATCTCGGAGGTGCTGCAGACGGCCTTGCCCATCGACCGAGACGGAACCGTGCGTGACGCGGTGGCCGACGTGCTCGGTGTCGTCACCGGACTGGTCGTAGTGGCCGTCGCGACCAGCCGGCGCCGCGCCCAGTAACTTCGGCCTAGAGTGACGTGGGTCACGCCACCGCCGACCCCAGGAGCTCCGATGTTGCGCCGACTGTCGCGTCCCTGGGGGCTGGCAGTCTCCGCCCTCTGCCTGGGTGCGACAGCGCTCGCGATCCCACCGGCACACGCCGCTACCCCGTCGTACGTCGCCCTCGGTGACTCCTACTCCAGCGGGGTCGGGACGCGCACCTACATCAATGACGGCACCACCTGCCAGCGCTCGGTCTACGCCTATCCCAGCCTGATCGCGGCTGCCAGGTCCTACAGCCTGAACTTCCGTGCCTGCTCGGGCGCGACGGTCGCCGACGTCACGAGGGCCCAGCTGAGCGCGCTGTCGGCGAACACGTCCTACGTAACCATCTCGGTCGGCGGCAATGACGCCGGCTTCAGCCGCGTGCTCACCGACTGTGGGCAGCCCTCCTGGTTGAGCAACTGCAACGGCGCGATCAACAGGGCGCAGAACTACATCCACAACACCCTGCCGGCCTCCGTCCTGAAGCTCTACTCGTCGATCCGCAGCAAGGCACCGAACGCCAAGGTCGTCGTGGCCGGCTACCCGCGCATCTTCAACGGAGAGGACTGCAGTCCCTTGACGTGGTTCTCCCCGAGCGAGGAGACGCGGCTCAACCAGACCGCCAACCTGCTCAACGCCAGGCTCAGAGCGGCTGCCGTCACCGCTGGCTTCACGTGGGCAAACCCGACGAGCGCCTTCGTCGGGCACGCCGTGTGCGACTCGCCCGCATGGCTGAACGGGCTGTCCAACCCCATCAGCGAGTCCTTCCACCCCAACCGCAAGGGCCACTCGTCCGGCTACACCCCGCTGGTCAGCCCGAAGCTCACCGGCACCACGGTCACCTCGAGCGCCGCCACGCTCGAGGCGGCCCGGCGGTCGTCCTCGGCGCTGGGCGCCAGTCAGCGGACGTACGCCGCCCAGGACGCCGCGATCGAGCCCGAGACCCTCACCGCCCCGAACCTGCACAGCGCGCGGGCGCTTCAGGCGGCGAAGCGTGCCGGCGTAGACGTCAACGACCCCCGTAGCGTGGACGCTGCGGACCGGACGTACTCCAGAGCCCAGTCGCAGGCCTGGGCCGCGCGGCACGGCCGTTGAGGCCATCAGGATTAGGGTCCGAGGTATGAGCCCGGTACGCATCGACCACGCCGTCTCCAGTGGCACCTTCTCCCTGGACGGTGAAACCCATGAGGTCGACAACAACATCTGGGTGATCGGTGACGACGACGAGTGCGTCGTCATCGATGCGCCCCACGACGTCGGCGACATCCTCGCGGTGGTGGGCGGGCGTCAGGTCAAGGCGATCATCTGCACCCACGCCCACGACGACCACGTACGCGTGGCGCCGGAGCTGCGCGAGCGGGTCACCGCGCCGATCCTGATGCACCCGGCCGACAAGCCGGTCTGGGAGCTGACCCACACCGAGCATCTCTGGGACGTCGACCTCGAGGACGGCCAGACGATCAAGGTCGGCGGTGCTGCGCTCAAGGTGCTGCACACGCCGGGACACGCGCCGGGTGCGATCTGCCTCTACGTGCACGACCTGGGCGCCGTGTTCACCGGCGACACCCTCTTCAAGGGCGGCCCAGGTGCCACCGGCCGGTCCTTCAGCGACGAGGACCTCATCAAGGAGTCCATCCGGTCCAGGCTGTTCGCGCTGCCGGAGGAGACTGTCGTACACACCGGGCACGGCGAGGACACCACGATCGGTGCGGAGAAGGAGTCCCTGGGCGCCTGAGGTTCCGCAGCGTCACCCGACGCAGCGGTTGGTCCGGCGCTGGCGGATGATCTCAAACGTTCCGACGCGTCGAGTCGTCTGCAGCACCCCGCCGGCGGTGCTTCCCACGACGGGGTCCACGTCCCGGCGGCGCCGACCTCGAACATCCGACGCCGGCCGTGGTCATCGCGCAGTCGTCCGTCCATGGCGGGCACCAGGCCGCCGACGATCCACTGCAGCGCGGCGGCAGACAAGCAGGGCGATCAAGCGGTGTTGTCGGAGTCCGGTGCGGGATGGGCGTCGTCCCCGAGTCAGGGTCGCTCGTCGGGGAACTCGCTCATCCGGTCGGCTCGACCAGCAGCGCCGTCCCCTTGCCGGCCACCCGGGTCAGCACCAGCGTGGACTCCTCCTCGCCGCGCAGCGACAACCGCTTGCGCAGCTCGTCGGGTACGACGGACACCCCGCGCTTCTTGATGGTGAGCCGGCCGATCCCGCGTTCGCGCAGGGCTGCCTTGAGCGGCTTCTCACGGAACGGCACCTCCTCGAGCACCCGGTAGCCGCGCGCAAACGGAGTGCGGAAGGCCTTCTCGGAGGCCACGTAGGCGATGTGCTCGTCGAGCAGATGGCCCTGAACCCCCGCAGCGACCGCGGTGACCAGGCCGGCGCGGATCACCGCGCCGTCCGGCTCGTAGAAGAAGGCGGCGACCGGGCCGGTGTCGGCGCCCGGGTCGTCCTCGTCGGTGAGGGTGGCCAGGCCGCCGTCGCTGATCAGCGTGGCCCGGCGTCGCGTCGTGGCGAGCCTGGCGCCCCAGAGCACCGCCTCCTTGACCTCGCGGTGGTCGCTGACCCACTCGGCCTCGACGCCGTCGGGCACGAGGTGGTGCGGGATACCGGGCGCGAGCTTCACACACGAGTCCCGGGCGAGCAGGCTCTGGACGAAGGGCCACGGTGGCGTCCATTCGTTGACGTCGAAGCTCCGTCCCCTCGCGGACCGGCGCGACGGGTCGGCGTAGGCCACGTCGAACGGGGTGGTGTCGATCGTCGTCGCGTCGGCCACGGCGACCGCGCCGCCGAGGCCGAGCACCTCGAGGTTCACCTCCGCGACTGCTACCCGGACCGGGTCGAGGTCGACGCCCGCGCAGGTCATGCCGGCGCGGGCGAAGGCGACCAGGTCCCCACCGATCCCGCAACCGAGGTCGATCACCGTCGACGCGGCGGCCGCGCGGACGCGGGCGGCGCGGTGGGTGGCCACTGGCAGCCGGGTGGCCTGCTCGAGGCCCTCGGGCGTGAAGTACATGCGCTCCGCGAGGTCGCCGAACTTCTCCTTCGCCCGGAGACGCAGCTGGACCTGGGTCATCGCCGCTGCGACGTGCTCGGCCGACGCCGTACGGCGGAGCACAGCCTGCGACCGCAGGTTGTCCTCATCGTCGTTGGCGACCTCGTGAGCCTGCTCGAGCAGCCGCTGTCCGTCACCGGTCAGGAGCCAACCGAAGGAGTCGAGGTCCACGGCGTGGAGTCTGTCACCCGGCACCCGTGGAAACTGACCGTCGGCCCGCTCTGGCACTCGTCAGGTCCGAGTGCTAGTTTTCCCATTGGCACTCTCCCGGTGAGTGTGCCAGCGCTTGTGACGACGTACGACCCCCGCGACGGCGTACATCAACACAGGCAGCAAACTTCAAACCAACGTGTGGAAAGTGGAGGTCGACAGCGTGTCGGTCAACATCAAGCCCCTTGAGGACCGGATCCTCGTGAAGGCCCTCGAGGCCGAGCAGACCACGGCATCCGGACTTGTCATTCCGGACACCGCGAAGGAGAAGCCCCAGGAGGGCGAGGTCATCGCGATCGGCCCCGGCCGGTTCAACGAGGACGGCGACGGCCGCATCCCGCTCGACGTCAGCGTCGGCGACAAGGTCATCTACAGCAAGTACGGCGGCACTGAGGTCAAGTACGCCGGCGAGGAGTACCTCATCCTCTCCGCGCGCGACGTGCTCGCTGTCGTTTCCTGATCCAACTCACGGATAGTCCGAGACGAATGGACCCGTTCTCGAACGAGGACTGGTCCGTACGTCTCGGACTATCTCTTTTTTCTGACGAAAGGAGCATCCCCGGATGCCCAAGATTCTGGAGTTCGACGAGGACGCCCGACGCTCACTCGAGCGCGGTGTCGACAAGCTCGCCAACGCCGTCAAGGTGACCCTCGGCCCGCGTGGCCGCTACGTCGTACTGGACAAGAAGTGGGGCGCGCCCACGATCACCAACGACGGTGTCACCGTCGCGCGCGAGATCGAGCTGGACGACCCCTTCGAGAACCTCGGTGCCCAGCTCACCAAGGAGGTCGCGACCAAGACCAACGACGTCGCCGGTGACGGTACGACGACCGCGACCGTGCTGGCCCAGTCGATGGTGCACGAGGGTCTGCGCTTCGTCGCGGCCGGCATCAACCCGATGGGTCTCAAGCGCGGCATGGACAAGGCCACCGAGGCGATCAACGAGGCGCTCAGCAAGGCAGCGCGCGACGTCGACGACCGCAAGGACATGGCTGCCGTCGCCACCGTCTCCAGCCGCGACGAGGTCATCGGCGAGCTTCTCGCCGAGGCCTTCGACAAGGTCGGCAAGGACGGCGTGATCACGGTCGAGGAGTCCAACACCATGGGCACCGAGCTCGAGTTCACCGAGGGCATGCAGTTCGACAAGGGCTACCTCTCGCCGTACTTCGTGACCGACCCCGAGTCGATGGAGGCGGTCCTCGAGGACCCCTACATCCTGCTGCACCAGGGGAAGATCTCCGCGATCGCGGAGATGCTCCCCCTGCTGGAGAAGGTCATCGCGGCCGGCAAGCCGCTGTTCATCCTCGCCGAGGACGTCGAGGGCGAGGCGCTCTCGACCCTGGTGGTCAACAAGATCCGCGGCACGTTCAACGCCGTCGCGGTGAAGGCCCCGGCCTTCGGTGACCGTCGCAAGTCGATGATGCAGGACATCGCCACCCTCACCGGTGGTCAGGTCATCGCCCCCGAGGTCGGCCTCAAGCTCGACCAGGTCGGTCTCGACGTGCTCGGCAGCGCCCGCCGCGTCGTGGTCACGAAGGACAACACCACGATCATCGAGGGTGGCGGCAAGCCCGACGAGGTGAACGGCCGCGTCAACCAGATCAAGGCCGAGATCGAGGCCAGCGACTCCGACTGGGATCGCGAGAAGCTCCAGGAGCGCCTCGCGAAGCTGGCCGGCGGCGTCTGCGTCGTCAAGGTCGGTGCTGCCACCGAGGTGGAGCTGAAGGAGAAGAAGCACCGCATCGAGGACGCCGTCTCCGCGACGCGCGCCGCGATCGAGGAGGGCATCGTCCCCGGCGGTGGCTCGGCACTGGTCCATGCGGTCACCGCGCTCGAGGGTGACCTCGGCCTCAGTGACGACGAGGCCATGGGCGTGCGGATCGTGCGCAAGGCCTGCGACGAACCGCTGCGCTGGATCGCCGAGAACGGCGGTGTCGAGGGCTACGTCGTGGTCTCCAAGGTCCGCGAGCTCGGCCCCGGCAACGGCTACAACGCCACCACCGGCGAGTACGGCGACCTGGTGGCCCAGGGCGTGCTCGACCCGGTGAAGGTAACGAAGTCGGCGCTGACCAACGCCTCGTCGATCGCCGGCATGCTGCTCACGACCGAGACCCTGATCGTGGAGAAGCCGGCTGAGGAAGAGTCCGCCAGCGCTGGCCACGGGCACGGGCACGGCCACTGAGGTCTGAACGGTTCCGCAGTTTTTCTGGTTAACCAGAAAAGCAGCCACTTCCCCCATGTTGCAACGTGGGGAAGTGGCTGCTTTCGTGGTTGACCGGTTGACCGGTTGACCGGTTGACCGGGGAAACCTGCAGGGTCAGGATGGGCCGCCCTGATCCTCCCGCATGGCCTCGCCGGCCTCCTCGATGAGCTCGCGCATCGCCCGTTCCGCGGTACCGGCCTCCCCGACCCGGACGGCTCGAGCCACCGTGTCGTGCAACGAGATCGCATCCGGGTTCGGTCGCGCCGGCATCAGGTGGTGGTGGGTACGGCCGGTCAGGACCTCCGCGACGACGCTGCCCAGCGCGCGGAACATCTCGTTGCCGCTGGCTTCCAGCAGGGTGCGGTGGAAGGTGATGTCGGCCGCGAGATAGGCCTCCAGATCGCCGGAGTGACCGTGCACGACCATGTCGCTCACGGCTGCGGCGAGGATGCCGCACTGCTCGGCGGAGGCGTGCCCGGCAGCCAGGGCCGCAGCGACTGGCTCGAACCCGCGCCGCAGCTCACTGAGTGACTGCAGCTGGCCCGCGCGGTCCTCCCCGCCGAGGCGCCAGCGGATCAGCCGTGGGTCGAAGACGTTCCAGCCGCCCCGGTCCAGCACGGTGACGCCGACACGCCGACGCGAGCTGACCAGGCCCATCGACTCGAGGACGCGGACGACCTCGCGGGCCACAGGCACCGAGACGGCGTACTCCCGGGCGATCCCCTCGAGCGTCAGTACGGCGCCCGCGGCGAGCTCGCCCCCGACGATGCGGCCGCCCACATCATCGAGGATGTCGCCGTGCAGCTGGCCGGAGGCCCTGGTCGTCGACTTGGACACGCATTGATCCTCCCACCATTCGCATGAAAGATCAGGTATTTCGCATCAATTTCTTGCATTGATCTTATCTTTGGTCCAGACTGTGACGGTCAACACAAGCCAGCAAACAGAGATCGAGTCGAGGAGAGCCATGCAGCAGCAGCCGATGATCGTGGTCATGGGGGTCTCCGGATCCGGGAAGTCCACCGCAGGAGCTGCTCTGGCTCAGCGGCTCAAGGTGCCGTTCGCCGACGCCGACGACTTCCATCCCCCGGCCAACATCGCCAAGATGACCGCCGGCCACGCCCTCGACGACGACGACCGGGGGCCTTGGCTGACGGCGATCGGCGAGTGGCTCGCAGCACACCAGGCGGACGGGGGAGTCATGAGCTGCTCGGCGCTCAAGCGCCACTACCGTGACCAGCTCCGCAGCCACGTGCCCGACGTCGAGTTCGTGCACCTCGACGGCACCCACGAGGTGATTGCCCGCCGGCAGGCCAGCCGTCCCGGACATTTCATGCCGGCATCCCTGCTGGCCTCGCAGTTCGCCACGCTCGAGCCGCTCGAGGACGACGAGCACGGTGTCGTCATCGACGTCGACCAGAGCATCGACGCCATCGTCAGCCAGTACGCCGACCCGCAGAAGCAAGACCGATGACAGGAGCTTCCATGTCCCTCGTACCCCTCGCCACCGCACCGATCGTGAAGCCGGTGGCCGGCGGCTGGCAGCTGGTGATCGCCGCCCTGTTGGCAATCGCGCTGATCGTCGTGCTGATCACCTTCGGCAAGGTGCACCCGTTCCTGGCGCTGATCTTCGGCGCCCTGACCGTGGGCATCGTCGCCGGCGAGAACATCAACGACGTCCTGACCAGCTTCACCACCGGGTTCGGTACGACAGCCGCGGGCGTGGGCGCGCTGATCGCCCTCGGCGCAATGTTCGCCAAGCTGCTCGCCGACTCCGGCGGAGCCGACCAGATCGTCGACACCATCGTGGGGCGCTCCTCCGTGCGCGGCCTGCCGTGGGCGATGGCCGGTGTCGGTGCGCTGATCGGCCTGCCGATGTTCTTCGAGATCGGCCTCGTCCTGCTGATGCCGGTCATCTACCTCGTGGCACGACGGGCGCAGGTCTCCGTCATCACGATCGGGATCCCGACCCTCGCCGGTCTCTCGGCGATGCATGGGCTGGTGCCGCCGCACCCCGGTCCACTGCTCGCCATCCAGACCCTGAACGCTGACCTGGGCGTCACCCTGATGCTCGGTGTGCTCGTGGCCATCCCCACGGTCGTCGTCTCCGGTCCCCTGTTCGGCCGACTGGCCGGCCGCTGGGTCGATGTACCCGCTCCGGAGATCTTCGAGGGTCGCGAGGAGAAGGCGGTGGCAGACCGTCCCTCGTTCGCCACCACGCTCGTCACGGTGCTGCTGCCGGTCGTGCTGATGATGGCCAAGGCGATCGCCGACATCATCATCGACGACCCGGACAACACCGTGCAGCAGGTCTTCGACGTCATCGGCAACCCGTTCGTCGCGCTGCTGGTCGCCGTGGTGGTGGCCATGTTCACCTTCGGCAAGGGCTCCGGCATGGACAAGGAGAAGATCGGCAGCTCCATCGCGGCCTCGCTGCCGCCGATCGCCGGCATCCTGCTCATCGTCTCGGCCGGCGGTGGGTTCAAGCAGGTGCTGGTCGACACCGGCATCGGCACCCTGCTCGCCGAGTGGGCCGAGGGCGCGAACGTCTCGGTGCTGCTCCTTGCCTGGGTGGTCGCCGTGCTGATCCGTCTCGCCACCGGCTCCGCGACCGTCGCGACGATCACCGCTTCGGCGCTGATGCTCGGGCTGGTCGACGGGCTGAGCCAGGGTGAGACCTCCCTGGTGGTGCTGGCCATCGGTTCGGGCTCGGTGTTCTTCTCCCACGTCAACGACGCCGGCTTCTGGCTGGTCAAGGAGTACTTCGGGCTCTCCATCGGCCAGACCATCAAGTCCTGGTCCCTGATGGAGACTGTGCTCTCGGTCACCGGGCTGATCTTCGTGCTGCTGCTCGGCATCGTCATCTAGTCTGGCCGGGCGACGGACCCGGTCAGAGCAGGGGCACGAAGCGGTAGCTCCCGTGCCTGCTGGTCTCCAGGTCGTCTCCCTGCCGGATGCCCAGCGTCATCGTGCCTCTGACCGGTATCACGATCCTGCCCTCCTCGGCGAGCTGGTCGACGAGTTCCTGCGGCAGTGCCCTCGCCTCGGCGGAGACCAGGATCCGGTCGTACGGCGCCGAGGCGGGCACACCGAGCACCCCCTTGGTGGCCTGCCGGATCGAGGCCCAGTGGCACGCCGTACGCGCCAGGTTCTCTGTGCCCCAGGCCACCAGCTCCGGGACCAGCTCCACCCCGATCACCGACCCGCCCGGACCCGTCAGCTCAGCCAGCAGTGCAGTGGTCCAGCCCGACCCCGAGCCCACATCGAGGACGCGGTCCCCGGGGCGCACCTGGAGCAGGCGCAGCATCGCCACGACGGTGCGGGGTTGGGAGTTGGTCTGACCGTGACCGATCCTGATGGGACCGTCGTAGCCGGCGCGGAAGCGCTCGCGCCGGGGCAGGAACCCCGCGCGTGGCACCGCCTCGAAGGCGGTCCTCACCGCATCCATGTCCCCACTCAACCATCCGCTTCCCGCTGCCTTCGTGCTCTGCTTCGTGTGGGTTTGTTGACCTCCCCGCAACACGGGCGCATCCAACGCGCAACACGCTGAGGCCACAGTGTCCCCATGTTCTTCCGGGTGCGTACTTCGCTGACCGAACGGCCCGGGGCGCTGGCGCTCCTGGCCACGCGCTGCGGTGAAGCCGGCCTGAACATCCTGGGCCTCCAGATCTTTCCTGACCTGGGTAGCGTCACCGACGAGCTGGTGATCAGCACCCCGGAGAGCTGGACCGCGCGAGCGGTCGCCGAGCTCGTGAGTGGTGCAGGCGGGGACGAGGTGAGCGTCGAACCCTGCACCACTCATGACCTGATCGACCAGCCGACGCGATGGCTGACCGCGGCGTACGACGTCGTCGCCGACCCCGCGCTCCTGCCTGGCCTGCTCGACAAGCTCCTCGGACCGCACCCCGAGAAGTGGAGCGCGACCGAGCACTCCCGGGCCGCCGCGCTGAGCTCGCTGGCCCAGTCACTGACTGAGTCGCTGACCGAGTCGCCCCACCAGGGGGCGACCCAGGACGGTTCTGCACCTGTGGAGTTCGACGAGACACCCAATGGCGTGGTCGCGCGCATCGGCGGTCACCTGGTCGGGGTTGCCGCCTTCGCACCCACCGACGGCCGCGAGCTGACCATCGAGGTCGCTCCGGCCTGGCGCCGGCTCGGCATCGGGACCCAGCTGCTCACCCGCTCGGCCTCCCAAGCAGCCGCAGCGGGCGCCGAGGAGATCGTGCTGCTGGCACCCGCCGAGGACGTGGGCAGCGTCTCGATGATGAGTAGCGCCGGTCTCCGCGCCCGGATCAAGGTCAGCGGAGGCCTGCTCCAGGCGAGGATCGTCGTCACCGGCGTACGTCGATCGAGCACGGGCACACCCATCCCGTGGGCGGATCACACCGGGACCGGTCGCTAAGATCCGGCCCGTCAGACCCGGCCGTTAGACTCAGGGTCACAGCCGCACGCACCGGAAGGCCCCCGGATCTGATGACCCCAGGTGAACCCTTCGAAGTCCCCAGCAAGTTCGCTCCGCTGGGCCTGACCTATGACGACGTCCTCCTCCTACCCGGCGAGACCGACGTCATCCCCAGCGAGGTCGACACCAGCACCCGGCTGACCCGCGGCATCACCCTGCGCACCCCGTTGGTCTCGAGCGCGATGGACACCGTGACCGAGTCGCGGATGGCGATCGCGATGGCGCGGCAGGGCGGCATCGGCATCCTGCACCGCAACCTCTCCATCGAGGACCAGGCCTACCAGGTCGACCTGGTCAAGCGGACCCAGACCGGCATGATCACGAACCCGGTCACCATCGGACCCAGCGCGACGCTGGAGGAGCTCGACGAGATCTGCGGCCAGTACCGCATCTCCGGGCTCC